>Ga0315315_10004029_pt1 | contig 13560 bp, 11 predicted proteins | sample M140m3416metaG_FD_203699 | JGI IMG/M metagenome (GOLD analysis project Ga0315315, IMG submission 203699) | Ammonia-oxidizing marine archaeal communities from Monterey Bay, California, United States - M1 40m 3416 | ecosystem: Environmental > Aquatic > Marine > Intertidal zone | place: USA...
TGCAGAACGAGCATCTACATAAACTAAACATAAATTAAATATTTCTTTATGAAGTTCAGGTTTGTCTTTTATTTTACTTAAGATAGATTTATAAAAATTTTGTAAATCTATATTGGCAGGAGTTGCTGAAATACTGCTAAATACTACCATATATCTATATATAGATAGATATCTTTTTAATTATATTTCTTTTTCACAAACAATTTTACATTTATCTCCAATACATTTCTTTTCACAATACCATTTATTTAAACCTATATATTCTAAAAGTAAATGAATTAATATTCCTGTAAAGAATAATGATGTTTGAATAATATAGGTATCTTTATATTGATTTAATAAATGTTCTAAACTATTATTATCATCAACAGAATTAAATTTTAATAATATTTTTAGCATCAAGTTACCTAAAATTGAAGTAATTGTTCCTATTAATATACTTTCAAAAATTAGTGTTTGCATTAATATATAAAATATTATTTTTTTATAAAAATACCTATTATATTTTTAATATCATTAAAATATTTTTTATCTTTTATGTAAATTTTTAATACTTTTTCCTCAAATTTTTGTGGGTATAAAAATGATATATTATCTTTATTTACAATTTCTAAATTTTCATATAATGATACAAATTTTAAAGGATTTTTTTCATCCATACTATAATTTAATTTTATATTATCTACTATAACTATATCATTTAAATTTAATGATTTAATTTTTTCATTAAAAGATTCTACATTAAAATTATTTTCATTTATTTCCATTACAAATTTATATAATTTTCTTTGTCTTATGTTTTCATAAATTTTAATAGCTTCTTCATTTTGAAAGAAATAAGATAAATCTAAAATACTATCTGTTAAATGATGAAATTTACTTATATCTGTTGTCTTTTCTACAAAATTAACATTTTGATCTAACTCTTTTAAAATATCTAAAACCATATATTCAATACTTCTTACTGCATTGTGCGTATAAATTTGTTTGTGTAATTTATATCTGGTATAATACAAATCTGATATTTCAAAATAACATTTTTTTGGAAAACAAATTTTATCATCAATAACTCGAGCTTCCTTAATTAATCGCGATGCATCAAATGAATAACTTAATCCTACGTTATAAGTATCTCTAGCAATATAATCAAATTTATCACAATCTAAACCATTTAATTTATTTGCAACAATTTGATATAAATATGATGTATTTTCTTTACCTGGATCTATCATATTAATAATTGTTATAACTTCTTCATCTGTTAATCCAATATTATACTTTTTAACAATATATTTAAATAGTTCTCCTGACCTATACTCGTGTTCCTTATATAAAGAATCTGGTATTTTTTTATGAAGAAAATGATGGTCAAAGAAATGACTAAAACATGCATGTCCGATGTCATGAACTAAACCAGCTATTTTAATAAGTAGAGCAGTTCTTTCACTAATCCCAAGTTCCGGTTGATTCATTTTTATAGTATCAATTAATAAACCACATAAATAACATACGCCTAAGCTATGTTCAAATCTATTATGAGATGCACCTGGAAAGACATAATAACACAATCCCAATTGTTTAATATTTTTTAATCTTTGAAATTCCACTGTATCGATTATTTTTAATATAATCGAGTCGAATGTCATATATTTATGAATAGGGTCATAAATAATTTTACTCATTTTTAATAATATATAAAACTAATATAATGGTAAGTATATTCAATTTTAAAGTTACTTAAAAAAACACTTTGATTTTAATATAAATAAAATGGAATCACTTGACCCTAGTTTAGTAAGTTTAGATCCAATAAATGAAAATGATTTTAGAAAGTTACAAGTCTATTCAGTACGTAAAAGTTTAATTTGTATAGCTATAATCGATTTTGTATTAAATTTTTTCTCAATAATATCAAGTAGTCAAATTGATGACGAAACACAACGTAATGTAGGTATGTATACTTATCTTGGTGTGTGTTTAATGATATTACTTGGAATTGTTGGTATCAATAGATATAATAAATGTTTAGTATATTTTTATGCAATTTATTTAGGTTTAGAATTAATTAGTAGATTTTTTTTACTATTTTACTTTAATTGGACCGTTGGTGCATTTATTTTTCTTTGGTTAATTATAATTATAAATATATGGATTTTAAAACTAATTTGTAAATATATTGATAATTTAAGACATTTACCAGAAGATGAAATAGAATCATTAAAGTCAGGCTGGAAACCAGCTACCTATAGAGTAATTTATTATTAAAAATAAATTTAATTTAATATATTTTTAATAAATTAATCAACATTACTAATTGCATCATCAACTACTTTACCCACAATATTAGTAATAATTTCATTTTCTGAATCAATTGGTTTTTCTTCAGTTACTTCAGAGTTATCTACTTTCTTTTCATCTTCCTCTTTTTCCGAATCAGAATTAATTACTTCTTTTTCCGAATCCGAATCATCTAATTGTTCCATAATTTTTTTATCGACTGACTCTGTAGCTATAGTATTATCTGGTACATTTCTGATCATATCAGGTAAATTAGAGTCAGAATCTGACATTTCTTTTACTTTCCTGAAAAATTGATCTAGATGTTTTTTGTAATCAAAACCACATACTAATTGAATATAATTAATGTAGTCATTATTCATTACTTCCATTAGTTTTTCTTTATTTGGACATTTTTGACTTAAATTTAAAAGATGTTGAAATACTTCATCTACATATTTATTATTATTATCTAAAACTTCAATTGGATTTGGAATATCTTTATTAATTGTTAGTTTTGCTCTGAAATATGCATTAATCATTTCTTTACTAACTCTTGGATCTTTTGCTAGAGTTTTATTCTCTTGCTTTTGTTGTTTAAGAAATTGTTTTTGAGTTGTTACAGGTGCTCTTTTACCCTTAATTCTATCCCTTAGTTTTTTTCTTAAAAGATCACGTTTATTTGATTCAGATACTGTTTTTTCTAACTTTAACTTAAGATTATTATTTTCTAATGTATAAGTTAGATCTAGATAGTGTATATTATCATCTTTTAAATATTTTTCAATTAGTTCCTTTTTAAATTCATCAAATGTATTCATATTATCTTGATTTAAATTCTTTTTAATCGCATCTTTCATTCTATTTCTTGCATTTTTAGAAACGAAATCTGTAATTTGTAAATTCGTAAAATGTACGTTAAAACTCATTTTATTATTATTTATTCCTTATAATAAAAATTTTACTTTTCAATATTTTAATACAAATAATCAGTGTCTCTATATCTTTTTTCCCGCTTATCTGATTCCATGTCACCATTTAATGTTAAAATTATCAAAGCTGTAAAAAAGAATGCAAATAAAAATATTAGAAATCGTGTATTTTTATCATTTTTGATTTGTGTTAAAAAACCCATATATAATTAAAGTTGAAAATTTTATTTTAAATTATATAAATTAATTAATTTAAAATGAAATTAGTAGAATATGAAGGATTTGAATTTCAAATAGGAGAAAATGCAAACGATAATTGGGATATTTTAAAAAAATCACAACAAAATTGGATTTGGTTCCATTTAGATAACTTATCCTCTCCATATGTAATCCTTGCAGAACCAATTAAAACTTTAAAAAAAAATAGTAACTTTAAACAAATTATTAATTATGGTTGTTTATTATGTAAAGAAAATAGTAAATATTCAAATCAAAAAGTTAAAATAATATGGACAACGTGTAAAAATGTATCTCTAGGCAATACTCCAGGTGAAGCAATTATATCAGGTAAAGTTAATACTATTACAATTTAAGATAAATTTAAAAGTTTATTAATATATGCATCTGAATCTGTAAAGTTTATATCATTTCCTTGCAATGAATTTCCATGAGATGAAGTTTTATCACCTATTAAAGTTTGTGCATTAGTTACATTATATTCTTGGAATAAATTATCATTTATATCTTGAATAAAATTATCATTTGTTATTTGGGGTTCTAAATTTTTATCTTTACGCTTCTCATGATGATTTTCATATTTATAATAATTAACTTTACAGTTAATATCACATGATTGAAATACTGAAAATGAAATATATGTAATTATTGATGTTAAAATTATTATTAAAAAAAAATGAGATTCATGTATTGTTATCATTTATATTTATAATTATAAATAGAAATTAAATTTTAATTTAAAATTAATATATTTTATTTATATAAATGCTATACAAACTTAATAACTTTGTATTATTAAATAATATTAGTATACCTGAAGTTGAAAGAGCTACATTATCTAACTATAGCAATATGAAATTTAAACAATATTTACCTAAATTTAATTCGAATGATTCTGAATTGATTATTAACTTGCTTGTAAATGCATTATACATTTTAAAGAATGGTTTAAATATTGAAGGTAATGGTGATAATGAACTAGATATTTTCCTAAAACAAATTAGTATGAATAATGATAGAAATTTTTTAGCAATTGTTAATTTATTCCTACCATATTTAGATGATAAAAATAATAAATTTAATCAAAATAATATAACAAGTTTTAATAATGCAGTATCTGAATTTAATTCAGATGGTTCGGCTAAATATTGTAATTTTATATTTGACCATAATTTCATACAAAAAACAAATTTTAAGGAAGAGAAAAATATAAAACAGTTAAAAATTAATGCAACAAATCAATTATATAATTCTGATGAAGTAAATGATGTGGAACCGTTATATTATAACTCAATTTTTTATTTTATATTAGATATTTTTAATAAAATTCGGTATAAATTTTATATAAATTGGATAAACTCATTTCCATTAACAATTGAAACGTATAAAGATTCAAAATTATACAAATCAAGTTTTTTCTACAATGAAGAAACAGATTTAATAGAATTTAATGACTATCTATTAATTTTCCCAAATTTATTTAATATATTTAATGATAAAAGAGAATTTGTAATTGATATTAATAAAATTACTGATATTACTAAATCTTCAAGAGATGAAGTAAGAAATATAATAAATAGTTCATTCTTTTTAATTAAAGATTACCACGGTATTAATTTAGAAGATATATATAATACAATTGTTAATGACTATTATTTTAGTATAAAATCTAATAAATGGTTATTTTTTGAATTTGATAATGGTGACAATATAAATGTATTAATTTACATGCTAAATAATATTTTTAATATTAGCACAATTATTGATGAAAAATCATGGTATATGTTAAATACTGAACAACAAGCAAGTTTCACTTCCAATTGGATTAAAATGAAAGAAGCAATTGCAAAAAAAGAAATGTTTATTTATGATTATGATATTTTGAAAAATGTATTCGTATCAATAGTTTCATATTTTGAAATACATTATAAGAATATTGTTCAATTAATTAGCAAAGATGAAACTTTTGATAAAAGAAATTTAAATCATAACCTAAATGAAGATGATGATGTGGAAATGTTTGATATTAGTAGTGGTGATGATGTAACTGTTAAGAAAAAGACGTTAAATGTTTCAGTTTATTTAGAAGCAATAAAGAACGTTCCAATTGAACATATTTACAATTTTTTATATGATGAAATTAATAAAATTAAAATAACTCCATATAACTTTTTATTATTTGAAAATGGTAAATTAATTAATAAAACTTTCTCAAAGATAAACTTATCAGATCCTGATTCATATGAATTAACACCAAAGAATTATTATAACTTTTCAAAAAGTTTAGTATATAAAAAATTTAAAGGCACTCAATATGATGATGATAATATAGATTTATTTCCTAATTTATGGGATGGTTTATCAGTTGAAGATAAGTATATAATTGCAATTAGATTAAATCAGTCAGCAAATCAAAATTGGTTTAATATACCAAAAGTTCTAGAGAAATCAGGTTATACTAGTAATATTAAAGAGTATCAAACAATTATTTATAACAAAATTAGAAGTCAAATAATTGATTTAACTTTTGAAAATTTAATTAGGAAAGGATGTATATGTAAGTTTGAATATAATCCGTCAATTAGTGATAGTAGTATTTTAACTGATGACTATGAAACTAAAAATAAACGATTAGCTGATAATATGAAAAATAATGTAATGCCTGCTCAAAGAATAGAAGAGTTCGAAAATGCATATTACTATGTTAACAATAAAAAATATAAAGATCAATCGTTAATTAGTTTAAATTATAAAAGTAAGCCATTAAAATGTAATTATGTAGAATACATTGGTAAATATGCGTTTGAATCAGGAGACAGATGGAATACTTTCTATGCAGTAGATTGGGTTTCACAAATTGATTTTTATATGAAGTTTATAAATCAAAGAGTAATGTATGTAACAGGTGCAACTGGTCAAGGGAAATCAACACAAGTTCCTAAATTATATTTATATGGATTAAAGAGTTTATTATATAAAAATAGTGGAAAAATATTATGCACCGTTCCTAGAATTGATCCTGTATTAGAAAATGCAAGACAAATTTCTGGATCAATGGGTTTACATATAGAACATTATAATGATCATTTTAAAGATAATGTAAGAACTTTAGAAGGAACTATACAATATAAATATTCAACTAATAGCCATATAAATGTAAATGTTCCTTATTATTTAAGAATTTTAACAGATGGATCTCTAATTAATACCCTCAGACAAAATCCATTATTAAAAGAAAAGAAAATTATTGAAGGACAAATGCAATTTACTAGAAATAGTAAATTAAGTAAGAAAAATATTTGTGATATAGTTATGGTCGATGAAGCACACGAACATAATAAAAATATGGACCTTATTTTAACATTAATGAAATACTCATTATTCTACAACAATGATATTAAATTATCTATTATTTCTGCAACTATGGAAGCCGATGAACCAATATTTAGAAAGTTTTACAGATATATAGATGATAATTTAATGTATCCAATTAATACTTATAATTTAAATTATGGTGTTGATAGAAATTTAATAGATAGAAGATATCATATATCTCCACCAGGAATGACAACACAGCATACAGTTACTGAATTTTATGAAAATGGTAACTTAGAAGATACTTATGAAGTTAATGAAAAGTTAGCTATAGAAAGAGTAAGAAATATTTTTAGCTCTACTACATATGGTGAAATATTACTTTTTTCAGTAACTGTTTCTAAAATTAGTGAATTAGTTGAAAAGTTAAATTCTGAAATACCTGTAAATTGTGTTGCTATACCATATCATGGTAAAATGTCCGAAAAATACAAAAGTTATGCAAAAAAAGCTCATATTAATATTAAAAAACTAACTATTGACAAAAGAGATATTGATTCTGTATTTAATGGTAAATTAAAAGATACAGATGCAAGAAAAGTTAATGCAGGAACATATAACAGAGCTTGTATTATTGCAACTAATGCAGCAGAAGCTTCTTTAACTATATTTTCATTAAAGTTTGTTGTAGATATAGGATATCAATTTACCGTAAAGTATAATTATGATTCTAAAGAAGATGATTTACTTATAGAAAAAATTACTGAAGCAAGTAGAGTTCAAAGAAAAGGGCGTGTTGGTAGAGTTTCTGATGGAACAGTTTATCATATGTATCAAAAAGGGTCTAGAGAACGAATTAAGGCAGCATATGATATAAGTATATCAGATTTTAGTGATAGCTTTAAAGATTTGTTATCAACAAACACTGAGTCAAATAATGAAATTATAAAAGAAAATATTATTTATAAACTTTTATCATTAAAAAGATTAGATTCATCTGAGATATCTTCATTAAATACAGCAGCAGAAATTATTTTTGATCAATATAATTTACCATTAGAGAATTATAGAGATGATGGAACTTGTGGTTTTATAGATTATCGTTTTAATATAATGAATATGACAGGAATTTATAAATATTATTTTCCTTCTTATTTCACAGGATATAGCAGTAGTAATTTATTAGATACAAGTGGTCATTGGTATATTATTAATCCATTAGAGCAAATTATAAATCGTGATGTTGTAACAGGAAATATAGTAGATCAAAATGGTAATCCAGAAAATATAAGTGATGATAATATAAGAAAAATTTATGAAAATGCTGAATTGAAACTTGACTTAGTGAAGTTATCAGATGAAAATGAAATATTTAAAAGTGGTTTAGCAAATGAATTTGAAAATATTCAAACAGAATTAGGTAGTTATGATAATGTATACTCAAAAATATTGTCATATATGTTTTTAATGAATAAAGATAAAGATGATACTACTTTAATTTTTGCTATAATTTTTATATTTGAGCTTTTAGAAAATATACAATATGACATAACTAAAATAATAAGTTCAAATAAAGGATTAAATCCATTTTTTTATAAACATAAAGAAAATATCAATAATAATTTAGCTAAATTTATAGAATTAAATAAAGTAAATAATTCTGATTTAGAATTTTTCTACAAGATGTTCACAGAAATTATAAAATTAATTGATATAAGTATTTTTACAAATAAAATTAATGAAGAAATAGAGGATATATCTGAAAGTTTACTAAAATTTTATATTGGAAAGAAACTAAATGTTGATACTATCTCTGACTTTTGTAAACTAAATTCTTTTGATTATGAGTTATATAATGAAATTATAAAATTAATACTAAAAGGTAATACATCGGTAGAAGGTTTGAAAGAGGATAATCAATCTTATTTGAATAGAAATTTAATTCAGAATAGTATTAAAAATAATATATCTTTAATGGAGTATTGTAAATTAAAAGATTTAAATTTTGAAATAATTTCAAAAGTATTTTCTAATTCTTTATCTAACTTTTTAGTTTATGACAATAAATTAAAAGAAAATAAATTTAAAAATTCAGTTGATAATTTAAATAATTTAACTGATTTAAATATACCTGATAATGACTTTGATAAAATTAAATTAATATGTTTGAATTGCTTCTCTAATAATATTTTTTATGTGAAAGAAGGTATTTTATATAATCTATTATCATCACAATTTCAAAAAAAAAATGTATCATTACTAAGAAATATTTCTAATTTTGGATTCTTTTTGAAACAGGACAGTTTAAATAATAACAATATGCAAATTATTACAAATACATCAAAAGAAGAAATATTAAAGAATGTTCCCCATATAATCAGATATATTGGAGATAACAGTAAAGATCAATTAAATTATAAAGATATTAAAAATAATATTAATTTAATAACTAGAAAATTTAGTAATATTGAAAATAAAAAAAATACACAAATGGATAAAAATATATCTAATAGGTATATGGAACAAATTATTGCTAAACCAGAAATATTAAATAAAGTTGGTGGTATGTTTTATAACGTTGGACCAATACAACAAACAATGAAATTAAAAATAGATTCATTAAAAAAATTACCAGATTTAATGGAATATGTTAATAAATCGAATGCTGTAATTGATGAATATCAATATGCATATGTTATATCATATAATAGAGATGTTGTAGGATTTTTCTTAATTAAAGAGATCGCATATAGAACAGTATTTATTTATAAAGTTTTCGATGACGTATATTCTTATTATAAATTAGAGAACAAACTTAAAAGATCTGGATACATAATTTATTATTATAAAAAAAATTGAAGTTATTTACAGTTACTAGATTAATATCCAATATTAAATAATATGACTATTTTAGAAGCGACTTGTATACTACAATCAAAAAGTCAAGTTTTAAACTTTAGAACTAAAGAGAACAGAATATTAACATCTAAAAGAATTGCTTTTATATGTAAATATTTTGAAAGAATATATTTAATATCATCAGCACATGATATTACAAGTCAATCAAATGATAAAATTTTGTTAAATAAAACAGAATTGAAGTTAAATAACAATAAAAAAGTATTAGTTCCAGAAATTGATCTTGTTATTTATGAAATAAATGATTTGTATGATTCTTTTAACTATATCGATTTAGAAAATAATAAGTATTCTATAGATGATATAAATGAAAATACAAATCTTTTCTTGCTAGATAAAAGATTTAATGTCAATGATGCTAACATTCTTTTTATGGAGAAAAGTAAATATAACAATTGCTGTTTCCCTGATATGTTGAAATATTTTGGAAGGTCCTCTTGTAAAGATTTAGAAGGATGTAGTGGAACTGCAATATTTGATGCAGACAATAATATCTATGGTATACTATCTGGATATGGAAATAAGTATCTTAACATCACACCATTCTTTTTCGTTAAAAGAATTCTAGATGAAATTTTACATTATAAAACATTTAGTGGATTATGTAACTTTTGGCATGAAACTTCTATTGAAAAAAGAAATTTAATAGTCTCTAAAAGAGAGGATATTGACTATAATCTTTATCAAAAAGTAATGGAAAAAAGAATTGCAAAACTAATGAAGGATGATGCAATCTTAAGATTTGATGATAAAAATATTGTTAATGGAATGATATTTTGTGATTTATTAAATATTAGTGTTGATATTGACAGTTATATTACTATCACAAAAACTATCCATAGTATTAATTCTTTACATATCTTTAGACCTAGAAATGTAAGAAATAAATTCATTAATATTGCTATTGGTAACAGAGATATATATTCTGCATATAATATTGATATTAAAGATGATATTTTGTCATTGAAAGAGATTGATAATAAATTATTTATCAAAATAAATCCTATGCTATTCAAATATATTTCAGAATTTAGACCAGTTCATATTGATGAAAAGTTAATGAATATTTTTAAACTCAAACAATCTGAAATATTTGAAAATAATTATTTACTAGTGGAAGATAAAAGTGTAAATAAAAATATTTTTCAACATATTCCTAATTCTTATATATCAGTTAAAATTTAAATTTTTATTTTATAAAAAAAATCTAGTTTAAATTAATGAGACAAAATTTTGAACCTAGTATATGGGGTCCTCGTGCATGGTTTTTTTTAGAAACAGTATGTATGGGTTATCCAACTGACCCAACTTATGAAGAAAAAAAATTGGCAGAAGATTTTTTTAATTCATTACAATTTATCATACCATGTGAAAAATGTAGAAATAATTATAAAAAACATTTAAAAGAATATCCTTTAACTGGAAAAGTATTATCAAGTAGAGATAATTTATTTATGTGGATAATTGACGTCCACAATAGTGTTCATAAAGATAGACAAAAAACATATGATGACACATTTAAATATTATATGGATCAATATAATGTATCTGTTGACGAAGAAGAAAATAAAGTAACTGGAAAATGTAGCACAAAAAGCATTTTATTCTATGTATTTATGTTTTGTGTTATTATAGCTGTAACATATCAAATTTATTTAAATATGTAAAAAAATTAAATTTATTGTCTATATTATTTATATGTCTAAATTAAATCCTAACGATTTATATAATTATCTAGAATCAAAAGGTATAAATTTTTTCACAGGTGTTCCAGATTCATTATTAAAAGAACTAAATAATGTAATCTTATTGAATACAGACAAAAAAAATCATATTATCACCGCAAATGAAGGCTCTGCTATAGCAGTTGCAACTGGATACCATTTTGCAACTAAACAAATTCCATTAGTATATTTACAAAACTCTGGAACAGGTAATATTATAAATCCATTAATGTCACTCGCTTCAAAAGATGTCTATTCAATTCCAATGTTAATTGTTATTGGATGGAGAGGACAACCAGGAGTAAAAGATGAACCACAACATATTGCCCAAGGTAAATGTATGATTGATTTAATAAAGTCATTAGATGTATCTTATGATATATTACCAACTTCTGAAAAAGAAGCTAATGAAGTTTTAGATAAATCAATTCAAATAATAAAAAAAGAGTCAAGACCACATATTTTATTAGTAAGAAAAAATACTTTTGAAAAACATTCAGAAAAAGTATCAATAGAAAATAACTACCCTATTTATAGAAAGGAAGCTATTGAAAAATTAATTAAATTCTTTAACAAAGATATTGTCTTGTCAACTACTGGTAAAATATCAAGAGAATTATTAGAATCTGCTGACGAAATAGGTATGAGTCATGATAATATTTTTCTTAATGTTGGGGCTATGGGACATGTTTCGATGATTTCATTTGGTATTGCTCTAAATACAAATAAAAAAGTTGTATGTATAGATGGAGATGGCTCTGTGATTATGCACATGGGTAATTTAACAAGTATTGGTACAAGTACTTGTGATAATATGGTTCATATTGTATTAAATAATGGAATGCATGAATCTGTAGGAGTTCAACCAACAACAGCTTTTGATGTTAATTTAACAAAAGTAGCAGAAAGTTGTGGATATAGTTATTGTAAGCAAGTAAGTAAAATAGAAGATTTAGAAAGTGAATTAAATTATATAACAGAGAATAATCTTGATAAGCCAGTATTTTTGGAAGTATTAATAAATAATAAAGTAAATTATACACATGAATTATCAAGACCAAAAAAATCACCAATTGAAAGAAAAGAGAAATTTATTAATTTTATAAATGAGTAAAAATTATTTAAAATAAATAATTTACTAATTAATGGATAGTAAATTATTTACACCTGGTCCTCTAACAACTTCATTAACAGTTAAAAAAGCAATGTTATATGATTTAGGTTCAAGAGATGATGATTTTTTAGATATTGTAAAAGATGTTAGAAACAGACTAACTAAACTTGCATGCCATAGATCGAATCAAGTTAATCATTATACAACAGTTTTAATGCAAGGAAGTGGTACATTTTCAGTTGAATCTGTAATTAATACTTGTATTCCAAAAAGAGATCCTAATACTAAATTTTTAGTATTAATTAACGGTAAATATGCTGAAAGAATGAAAAAAATAGCAGAAAAGGCTGAAATAGTAGTAGAATCAATTGATTATTCTGAATTAGATAAAATTAATTTAGATGACTTAAAAAATGTTTTAGAAAAAGATAAAAATATAAGATATGTTGGTATGATACATCATGAAACATCTACAGGACAATTAAATAATATTTCTGAAGTAGGAAATTATCTAAAAGATAAAAATGTAACATTTATAGTTGATTCAATGAGTGCTTTTGGTGCAGTTGACATTGATATACATGAAAGTAATGTTGATTTCTTAGTATCTTCAGCAAATAAATGCATCGAAGGAGTTCCAGGATTTGCATTTGCAATTTGTAATAGAGATAAGCTAAAAAATAGTACATTTGCGACATCATTAAGTTTAGACTTATTAGATCAATGGAATAATTTGGAGAAATCTGGTCAGTTTAGATTTACTCCACCTACTCATACAATTTTAGCATTCCATAAAGCATTAATTGAATATGAAGAGGAAAACGGACTTTATGGTAGAATGACTAGATATAAGGAAAATCATAATCTTTTACAAGAAGGTATGTGTAATTTAGGTTTTAAATCTTTCTTACCATTAGAGTTACAAGGTTATTTTATAACTTCATTCTTATATCCAGAAGATAACTTTAATTTTAATGACTTTTATGAATATTTGAAATCACATGGATTAGTTATATATCCTGGTAAAACTACAGACATACCA
>Ga0315315_10004032_pt1 | contig 13557 bp, 14 predicted proteins | sample M140m3416metaG_FD_203699 | JGI IMG/M metagenome (GOLD analysis project Ga0315315, IMG submission 203699) | Ammonia-oxidizing marine archaeal communities from Monterey Bay, California, United States - M1 40m 3416 | ecosystem: Environmental > Aquatic > Marine > Intertidal zone | place: USA...
GTCAAGATCTTTGTTCATTCTAGACTTTAGGAAATTATTTCTTACTTCAGCCATTCAATTAGTGTTTAATCCATTTAGATTTACCTCTCATTATTTGAGTAAATTCTTCTAACTTAATATTTGATAATCTTATTTTAGCATTTCTTAAAGCAGCTCTTCTATCGACCTTATATCTTCTAACAACGTATTCAGGTACGTTAATTCTTCCAGCTAAGAGAGAGTACATTATGTGCATATAAATAGCTTCTTCAGCCATTTTAGGTATACGCATATCATAATCTACAGATAAACCATCAGAAACATATTCTAATAATATTAATCTACCTTTTAAATTACTACTAAAAGAAAATTTACCTTCTCTATCATTTATAGTAAACCAACCATTTTTCTGTGATGTCTCAGGATCTAACCCATATCTTTGACCATAAGCAAACTTCTCCCATGTCCAACCTAATATATTAGCGTTATAAAAATCTAAGTCTATATTACCTGATATTAATTTATCATTAGCAGTATCCCACCTTTGTTCTATAATAGAAGGTCCTTGTTCGTTTTCACCTAAACTGTTTTGAGTTGGTATACCACTACCATCAGCGTTTGGCACAGGTATTTCATAAGGATTACCTGTTAATGTTGTTGGGTATATAATATGTTTAACACCAAAATCATCGATCCAAGATATTTGCACATAGTTAACGTAGTCTTGAGGAATAATAACAGATAAACTGTCTGGTATAGTTAACTCTTGAGATTTAATACTCCTTAATGTATCGTAGCTAAACTCCTGTAGTCCACGCTTAGCATGAAACATTACATCAGTTCTTTTAACATGTGGTATTAATTTTCCAGCTCCAACGTATGCTACTAAAAAGTTATTAATAACATCAGCCATAGAGATATATTCATACCCACCGTAATTAGCTTCCATAGCTAGTGTAGTAAGTTGAATCTTAACTTTATCACCAGCACCTAAAGCAACTACTGAAATGGTGTTATTGTTTACTCCAACAGAGTATTGAGCTGCACCAATAGGAGCAGGTGGAATAACTTCTGTATACTTAACATAACCAGCACCTGTATCTACATATACTTCCACATTGGTGTTAGTGGTTGAAGTAGTACCTACTAGTATAGTATCACCTGTCCACACAAAAGTGGTTTGTGCAGCTGTGGCTGTAATTATCTGTTGACCAGCGTAGTATTGTTGATTAGTCTCTGTTAGTAGTCCCATGTTTTATTTAGCTTTTTTCTAATACTTCATCTTGTTGTACCATGCTAGCAGCAGTTTGTACAATTTGTGGATCTCTTATAACAACGCCACTATACATTAATATTTGTAGTATTAAGTTTGTTTGTTCTGTTGGGTGTAGTTCAAATTGAGTAGAACCGTAAGTAGATCCAGAATTTAAATCTGCAGCTGTCAAAGTGACTATTTGATTGGTAAGACCACCAAAAGTAACTCTATCAAATTCAACTTGATCACCTACAGAAAAACCAGTACCTACATCAGTTACAGTAAGTATTGTTGTTACACCACCCACTACAGTCATACTCATCTTCAAACCTGTACCAGAACCACTTGTTGTTACACCAGCTGAAACACCAGGCTCTAAATTAGTATAAGAAGTATTTGTAGCACCTGAAAATTGAGTAGTTATACTTGTTAATAAGCTACTGTTTATATTTAAAGATCCTGAACTGTAAGTAGTGCTATCATAAATATATTGCCCTAAACTACCTACTGAGTAACCCCATCTAGGATCAACTGGAGCTTTTATATAGTTACATCTAACATTAGACGTTATCGAACTAGGATGCACTACTATTTGACTAGGTGCAGCAGATGGTGCACCTGTAGTTTCTCCAATATAAACTGGGTAAGAAGTTGTTGGTTTTGTTAATGGAGAGTTATTTAGTAAAGTATACTCCGCTCTATTAACTTTTTGAATACCTATTGAAGGTATAACTGAACTACCGTCTAATTTTATAGATCCTATGCGATGAACATCTGTTGGTAGTGTAAAATGAGGATTAACATAAGCGCATAAATTACTTGTGTTAAATATATCTATTTTTTCTTCTAAATTTGCTACACGATTAGCATATTCGCTATCGTTTTGTGGTATACGTAATTGTTGATTCAACTCTTCAAAATACGCTTCAAATATTTCTCTTTGTACTTGCGTGCCTAGAGTGTTAAATTCGTCTGGTGTTATATATCCTCTCTGCTCTTTGTTTAAGATATATAGCACTGTTTTATAAACTGTATTTACGTTTACCATATTAATATTTTTAAAAAAAAAGGATGGCGGTTAAGCCACCCTTTTAATAATCACTTGTTATTTGAGTTTTTTCTCTATCGACTTGTAAACTTCTAAACCTTCATCTGTTTTAAACCAAGCAGCCATGGCTGAATATGGGTTTTCATCAAATGGAACAGTCATTAATTTGCGACCATTACTTCTCCATTTAAAAGTTCGTTGATCATCTTCTAAAGATATAATGTTGTTTTCAACGGCCACAATTGCAAAATTCCTTAATACAACATTCTCATCATTAGCAAGATTAAGAAAAAGCTCTGGGTTTCTTTTTGCAAATAAAACACCATCTCTTTTAAGTTCTTTACTAGATAAGTTATTTACACTAGATCCCATTTCAACTCTCAATATAGCTTCTAACTGATCTATCTCCATAGCATGAGCATTATTCATAGCCTCTAGTTCTACTTCTAGTTTATCAAACTCGTCAACAGCTTCTTTAACCGCATCAAACTCTTCAAATATAACACCTTTGTGAGGGTGCTTAGATAAAAATTGCTGTAAGCTAGGCTTTTCTTTAGGAACCATTAAATGTCCACTTTCAAAAACAATATGCTTCAATGTAGCACTTCCTTGTTGTTCATCAACAAAAATACTTTTTTGATTAGTAGCATATCTCATCTCTCTTTCATAACCTTTTTCTTCATCAAACCAAACTAGTGGATATCTTCTAGTATGTCTAGATGTTACAGTATAATTCAAAGGTTTTTTATTTCCTAATAAATAGTAATTTCTATCTTTATATTCCCAAGTATCTTTTACTTGAGTAGTTTTTTCTTTTGTTTTTTCCATGATATAATATAATATAATAATTGTTAAAAAGATCCCGCCTAAACGGGATCATTTTGTTTGTTGTAAAAGCTGCTTTTTAGAATTTTGGTATTTTTCCACCACCACCATAAGCTATTTCTGTAACGGAAACACCAGCTTCAGTTACAAAATCAATAGTAGTTCCTGGTTGTTGAGCGGCTTTAACCATTGCTTTGTCAAAAGCAGTTAGTACTTTGTTGTATTTTGCTAAATCACCAGTTGTACCTGATAATGTTAACGTATACAAGGCTGTACCTAGTCCAGCGTTGTTTTGCATAACACCAACTTGAAAGTTAATGTAACCTGAAGGTCCACCTGGGCCTGGAACTACACCGTAAAGAATCCCATTAGCTGGTGTTACAATGCCACTTTGTGCGAAATCAAACATAGCTTCTGTTAGTGTAAAGCTAATAGGGCCAGTCCAGTTTGCGCCACTGTCTTGAACTACGGATATTACGTCTCCAACTGCATAACCAGAACCACCGTCACTGATGGTTAAAGTAGTAGTATCTCCGGCTGTACCTTGAACCTGCACCAATGATATTGTCAATCCAGTTCCTGATCCTCCTGTTATTGTTAGGCCAACAAGACCAGGAACAATTCCATTAAGAACATGCGTCCACCCTGAAAAGTCTAGATCTGCCGTAGCTAAAGATTGTGCTGCAAGCTGATAAACCCCGTCTAAATCTTTTATTTTAATTATACTTTGCATAATTTTATATTTTAAAGTTTATAATTTGCTATTTAGGAGTGCTAAACGTTTGCAAGTAATTACCACCCATCACACTTTCAGTGTCAGCAATTGAACCTGCAGCCTTGTTTGCTTTGAGCGCTAAAGCTTCAATGCTTGCCACTTGAGCATCTGTTACCGCTGTAGCAAATTGTATTGGTATTGTTCTGTTAGCTTCACCGCCAGCACCAACATACGAATATTCTATAGTCATAGAGTTTGCACTACTATTAGTACGAACACGTGATATGTTTGTAATGTTCAAATGAAGGCTGTCTTCTGCATTTATTTTAAATTTCAAAAAACTCATAATTTATATATTTTAAAGTTAATAAAGAGAGTGACCTAAGCCACTCTCGTTATATAAATATTAAGCTCCTTTGAACAACACGAAGTTATTAGCAGCTTGAGTTACTAAACATCTTTCAGTTAAGAAGTTAACTCTCATTACGTCTAGATCAGAAGTGTAAGCACCTCCAACAGAACCAGTGATCCAAGATTTAAATCTTCTATCTTCTGTTTCTGAAGCTCTGTATCGAACATGTAAGAATGGACGTCTAATATTAGAACCTAACATTTGATCATAAACTGTAGAAGTTCCAGCAGGAACTAAAACACCATCAATTGCGTTAGACATACCTCTAGTAGTAGCATCATTTAGATATTTCCAATCAGTTTTGTAGAAGTCATAAGAACCTCTTCTGAAACCAGAAAATCCAAAGTTCAACGCCATTTCAGCTTCGTTGTCAAAAAGACCATAAGAAGCAGCAGCAGTTGAAGCGTAGTTACCATTCATAGCAGCAATCATATCATCGAAATCAAGAGCAGTAGCTCTAGATAAAAATAACATGTTTTCTTCAATAGCACCTTGCTTATCTAATTGCTTAAGAATTTCATCGAAATCTCCTAATGCACCTGAACCAGGAGCAGCAGCACCAGCAAAACCAGAGTATACATTACCTCTCGCTTCGATAGCAGCAAATAAACCTTCAGTACCTTTGATGTCTTGTGCAGCACCACCTGGAGTGAAATTAGCACCAAAAGCTGTAGCAGCGTTAGTCATAAGTTCACCTTCAACTAATCCCATTTCCATGTAATCCTCAAATCTAAGTCTAGTTTCAGACTCAGCTTTTAGATACCATAAGAAACCAGATGTTCCATCTTCAGTAGCAACTTCGATCCAACCAATTTGAGCAGCGTCAGAACCACTTAACTCATAATTATCTTTCATAATAATTGGTGAGTTGTTGTAAGTTGTAACACCAGGCTCAATAGCTCCAGACATTCCGTTACTTCCTTTTGGAAATTCAGAACCGTACACAAATATGCTATTAGTAGCAGCACCTGTAACGATACCAGCTGGAATTAGAGCAGCAGTTGTTTCGTATAACTCACAAGTTAAAGTATAACCTGTAGCATTGATAGCAGTTACTAAAGCTTTAGCAGTAACTAAACCAGTTGCATTATCAGAAACTAAAATTGTATTACCAACTCTAACACCTGAAGTAGCAGGGTTACCAGCACCAGGAGTGATAGTAACTGTAACTGTTGCACCAGCACCAGCAGCAACTTGTACAGTATTGTACGCTACGTGTAATCTATTTTGTTCAGACCAAATTACTTGATCAGATGTCATTGGCATTTCAGCGCCAACCATTCTTAAAAATCCAGATAAGGTTCTATTACCATATCTCTCTACCTCTTGCTCATAAAGCTCAGGTAAGTATTGTTGCGCCCACTGCGAAACAGCTAGGTTATTAAAGTCAAGATAGTTATCTTGAACCGTAACCTGGTTTGGCATAGGTACGATTGATGCAGGAAAACTCCCGCTTGTTGCAAATCCCATAATTTATAGTTTTTGAGTTTATTTATTTTTTGTTTTTATTTTTAACCTCGAGCTATTTGCACCACTTATTGCTTTTACTTTCATTCCATTTATAAATACTTCACCACCACTTGACTGTCGTAGTTCACCACTTATATTTTTAGACTTAGCAGTCATATCTTTAATTGCATCGGTTTTACCTTGCTCATAAAAATGACTAGCTATAGTATCTGCGTTACGTGCTGCATAAATCGCTTTGTGATATCCTTGATAATCCTTTACATTACCTTTATCATCTAAGAACGTCTTAATGAAATCAGATAAATTAGATTGATTAGATGCAACTTCACTCGGGTTGTTCACTCCATACCTAAATCTTTTTTCTCCTAAGCTAAACTCAAAACCTTTGAAATCATCAGAGAAATATTTATTAGTATCATTTTGAAACGTTGTGTGACGTTGTTTTATTGCGTCTTGCTCTTTGTTATATCTATTGAAAAAGTCCGTAGCTTTTTGTTGCTCTTGAGTTACTCCCGGTCTCAACTTGATCTCGTCATAGTATTTACTCTTTAAGTCTTCCATGTAGCCTTTGGCTTTCGCAACTTCTTCTTTTAATGCGAGTTTCTTTTTTCGGATATCTCGCTCCTCATCCATATCTTCATCCCAAGAAAATTTATCATCCATAATGAAATCAATTTCTTCTGAATCTAAATGTGGTTTGGTATGTAGATAGTATTCTTTTAATATTGTGTCATTGTCCACGTTAGAGTAATCAGCGTTTAGTCTAACATAGTCAACTAATGTTCCACCTGTTTCTTTCATAAACTCTACCAGTTTTTCTACATTTTCTGGAAGTTCTATTTCAGGATTTTGTTTAATTTCTTCTTCAATTTTTTTTGCTACAGCAGGTTCAAGTTCAGTTTCTTTTTCACCTATATTTATTTCCTCTAATGGAGGTTTTTCTTCTTCTTTAGGTTTTACTGCTTCTTCTACCTTTTTTTCTTCTTTAACTTCTTCGGTAACTTTACTTTCGGTGTTTCCTTCTCCCACCTCTTGGCCATTGCTGGGAAGTTCGCGTACATCCACTTTCGTTGTGCTTGACTCTTGAACGGCATCTTCTTCTTTTTTAGTTAAATCTAGTTTTACTGGTTCCTTCTTGTTTGTTAACTTTTTAGGTCTTCCAGGTTTTTTCTTCATTTTAAATTCACCTTCTTGAGGTACTGTTTCTTTTGTTGACATAATATAATATAATAATTAATAATTACTCCGGCTGTAACTGAACTTCTCCTTGATTACCCATCATCCCAGGAGGCGGTGGTAATGGCGGCTCAGCTCCACCTAAGTTTGGTGTTGCGTTTGATTCAAAATCTGTAGGTAGTAAATCATTTTTTCTCTGATCTATTAACTTGCTTTGTTGTGTAGCTTGTATCCTGGTTCTTTCATCTTTGCGATCTTCAATGTCTTTTTCTTTTTGAGACATTTGTTTAAGATCCATTGTTTTTAATTGTTGATCGTAACCGAATTGTTGAGACATAAGCTCTTTTTTAATTTGACCATCAACTTGCATTTGCTGTATTTGAAATTCAGATTTACCTTTTTCAATTTGAAGTGAAGTCTCAGCCATTGCTTGTTGTTTTTGAACTTCATACATTGCAGCTTTTTCTGCTGTCTCTTGATTAGCTTGTGCTTGAGCTTGTATGTTAGCTTGTTGCATTTCCTGATCCCTAGCTTGCTTTTGTTTTCTTCTTTTCTTCAATAATTCATTAGCAAGTTTTAAGTTATTTATATTCCTAATATCTATAGCATCTTCTAAGTCTATACTCCCTTGTTGCAATGCAACTTGAATGTTTTGTTCTAGTTGAGCTTTTTCTTCATCATCAGGTTCTAGTTCTATAAATATACCAAAGTCATGTAGGTTAGCGTCTCTTATCTCATCTAATGTAGCTACATTAAAAGTAGATACACTGTTTTGTAAAGCCATTCTAGTGAGTGGGAACATTAAAGAATCAGTTGCTCTTAATGCTATGTTCTCACAAGTTTTTAAAGTTAAGAACAAACTAGCTTGTAATATGTGTCTAGTAGCAACGTTAGAGTTTGCTGCTGCTAATTTCTGTAAACCTACTAAAGCATTTTTGTCTGGAGTACTTGCGTCTCTAGCTTCATTAAGCCCGGTCACATCTCTTATCATCTGTAAGTAATACTGGTAAGTAGATATTAAAGCTTGTATCTTTTGACCACCGCTAGAGCTTTGTAGTTCTTGTATAGGAACTTTACCACGATTCATTTCACCATCTTGGGTTAATGACCTACCAACTACAGATCCAGTTTGGAAGTACATGTTCAGTGCTTCTGCTGGATTATAGTTTGTTCCATTACCTAAATCAACTTCTGCTAAACCATCCATATCTAAGTAAACCCCATCTGGAACCATACGAGAAATAACTTGTTGTAGCTTTAATGATGTGATTTGTATCATATCTGCAAAACCAGTTATTCTACTTACTAGAGAGTCTATTCTACCTCTATACATCCTTGGAGCTACAATGTTATAGCTCATGTTAACCTTAACAGTGTCTCCATATGGTTTAGTCATGTTTTCAGCTAACTCCCACTTTAACATGTTTTCAAAACCTAATACTTTAGCTCCTGAGTATAATACCTCAATAGCTCTAAATGCTTTTTTAAAGTTTTCATTTTCAGGTGGGTTAAATGTATCTGTCTTTTCTAAAGATTTTTCTAAACCAGATGCTGTTTCTTTAATTTTCCAAACTTGATTAGCATATGATTTCCATTCAAAGAATAATACTTGAATACTTTGATCATTTGTCCTACCGTTCCAAGATCTAGAAAAAGTTCTATTACCTTGGTACTGTTGTATCTTTGTTAACTCGTCAGCGGTAAGATTAGGGAATTGTTTTTTAATCTCCACCAAACTTAAATTTCTAACCTCACCTACATAATATAAGTCTTCAAAGTTAGGATCTTCAGTATATGAATAAACAATTCTAGCAGGGTCAACATAGTCTATAACAATACCTTCTGATTTATTAAAGGTAGTTTTAACTGCTGCTATACCTAAAACAGTTAAATCATAGTTTAATCTTTTTCTAACTAAATGGTATTTGTTTTTGTCTAGTACTTGATTTATTAATTCTTCTTCTGCAATCTCTATAGAATCTTTATAATTTAACTGCATATGAGTTGGAAGTTCGTCTATACTGGCTGGACTGTTTTCGTTCTTTTCACTTTTAGAAAGATCAATACCAAACTGTTGTTGAACCTGAGCGTCAAACTGTTGCAGTTGAATATCTTCTATTATATTCTGAGCATACTGAGTTCTTTTCTTTATAGACTCAGGATCTTGAGCCATAGTCTTAACTTCGTAGCTACGTTGTGACATTCCATTAACCACTATATCTACAAACTTAGATATAACAGGTACTGGCTTCCAGTCTAAATTCAAATAAGATAAATCTCCATTTATAGAAAGTTCATCTTTATATTTTTGTACAGATTGCTCACCTCTAGCATACAACCTCAAATTGTGAAAGTTATTATAAGTAGAATCAAATCTATAACCATTGTTCATTTGATTACTAAACCATTCTCCCTCAATAGCTCGAGCTACCTTTAATCCATACTCCCAAGTCTGCTTTTCTGCATCAGGTACCACCTGATCTGGAAACGAACTATTATTACTTGTATAAATCTGCATTTATTCTATTATTTTTGAAGTTAATCCTTTATTGTCATACTTTTTAAACTCTAATCTCATTTTTTGAGAAATTCTATTTTGAACAGGTCTATATTTATTTTTGTTACAAGCCATTAAAGCTAAACCAGAACTTATCGAAGCATCGTGTTTAGTTCTTTTATTTATATCAAACCTAGCCCAGTCTTCTAATGTTCTTTGCAAATACATGTTTCCATAGCTTTCATCTAGTCTACCAACGTGAGTATCAATATAAGATTCAATAGCTGCTGCATGTGCCTGCTTGACATCTTCACTAGAGTTAGGTATACCACCTATTTCTCTTTCTGTCACCGATAGCTTGTGTGTTAGTTTGTCTGGTCTATTTATAGAAAAATCCCTATATCCTCTACGTTTTAAATAGTATAGTAATCTAGGTTTGTTATTCTCTGCCAGTATAGGCATACCATAAAAATGTAAAGCCATTAATACATCTTCAAAAAATATCTCAGCTGTAGGAGGTCTAGATATATATTCTAAAAAGAAATGATTAGGTGGCACGTCTTCCATGCTGTACTTAGTTAAACCGTGTAATGCACCATTAGAACCTCTACCATCTACAGTTCCACTAATATCGTAACTATCGCAACCAAAAGCACCAACGTGTTCATTTCCAGGATATTTCCTCCCATTTTTTATTATCACTTGGTTTTGTAAACTTTTAGGTGGAACCCAAGTAATAAAAAACCTACCATTTAAATTAGGTACAAATATTACTCTTGTATCTATAATACCATTCTCCCATTGAAAGTTACCTTGAGTAACGTTAGCCTTGTTGTTTAGCTCTTCATTGTAATCTATTTGCTCATATATCTTTACTAAGTTAAATAGACTTTGTTTAGTTTCATCTCTAAAAGCATGTTGCTCTGTTCTTGGGAATTGACGATAGTATTCATTTAAACCATCTTGATCTTGTTTCAACCCTTCAACTTCATTATCCCAATGCTCTATAACTCCAACATCTATGTAGTTATTGTCTATACCTAACACAGGTTTTTTAGGTGTATCAAATACTGGATAACCATACCTATCTATAAACCCTTCGTAGTTCCACTCCATTGGTATAAACAATGAATATAAACCTTCTTTAGTTTGACCGTTCCTGTTTCTTTCTAAACAATTAGATCCGTAGTATATATCTTTAAAGTTTTGTCCTCCTTTGTCTAAAGCATTTGATGTTGATCCCATCATGCACTTACCAATTATTCTACTACCTAACCTTAAACAAGTTTTAGTTACCTTCCAGTTATTCTTTATATTATCAGGTCTTTCCCACTTACCACTTTCATCGTGTCCTAGCAGTTTAAGTTTTTCACCATCGTAACTGTTATCTCCCGTATTTTTCCAATCTATAGTAGTATCTAATCCGTCTAGTTCTCTAAGTTCTTCGTTAGCTTCAATCTTTCTACGTGTAAGCTTTGATGCTGGTACTCTATAGGCAAGTTCGGTTTTAGGACGATCCATACCATCTTGGATGGGTTTGAAGAAGAACGGATAATTAATTGAGATGGGTACAACTTTATCGGTAAACATTTTTTTGGCATCAGCACCGGATTTGGATAGTATGCCATATCTTGAATCACTGGATATTGTTGCTTGATTGACCAGTTCTGCGGAACACATAAAGGAAAAACCAGATCGTCTGTTTTTAAGGTAACACATTCCATATGCTCTTGTATCTGCTTTACATGCCTCCCAAAATATAAAGAACAATCTGTTTGCTTCTCTATAGTCTGGTGCTCCGATATCAATCTTTGACCATTGCAGGTACATGTAATGAGTACCAGTAATATAAGTAGGTTTACCATTGTTATAAAACCAAAACCCTTCATCTCTTCTTTTAAATTCTTCATCTATATAATCCCACCATTCTTCTCTAAAGTCCATTGGGTATTTCTCCCAGTCAAACCTACTCTTAATCTTTTTTAATTCTTTCGGGTATTCGAACTGTTCCCAGTATTGTCCCGATTTATCTTCGCTTCGTTTAAACGGTTCATGTTCTGCTGGTAAAGCAATGCGGAGATTTTGTATCTCAATGATCTGTCCAATTTTTCCAGTTTTACTTATTACAATAAAATCATAATCTTTGTTGTAACCATACTCCCATTTTTTAAATCTATTATTCTTAGATAATATTTTAGGATTAACAACATCTTTAACTTCACTCCATAGTGTTTGTTCGTACATCACCTACTCCTCCCTTCGGCAAATCCTCTAAACTCTCTTTGAGGTTTTTCTTCTTCTTTGATTTTCCCATCGAGCATTGCTTCCTCCTGTTCCATCCTGTTGAGGATTTCAAAAGCATCAAATATAGCAAGTTTTTTAGTGGCAGCAGCATTTTTAAGTCTATCTGCAGTAACGTCATCGTCAGTATCGACGATTGGTTCTTTAGCGACTTTAATGAGTTCTTCAACCGCAATGCGCCCAGCTTGGATTATACTCTTCTTCGTTTCCTTTGCGTTCATGTCTTATAGCAATATCATTTGATTTCATACAATATAAACGTTCTCCTTCTATTATAAACTCAAATTCAGAGTTTGGGGTAAACGTTATTAAATCACCGCTTTTAATGCCATTAGAGGACAGTTTATCGTTACTATACTTGATAATACCTTTCAATGGTTTCTCTTTCTCTAGCGTCATCTTATTATCATTCTTAAGCGGTTTAACAAAACAGTAGTTAAGATTTGTTTTCCAAGAGTTATTACTTTTGTATAAGTATATTTGTTCTATATCACAAAAGAATAAATCATCTTTGAAGAATGATGCAGAGTTTTTCTCTTTACCTTTCATATCGTAAAACCTACGGAAAACATTATGATGAACGATTACTTCATCACCTGGTTTTATTTTTGTTTTAAAAGCCTCTGGTACAATTTCTACTATAGCGTTTTTACTAACTGACTCAAAGGTTTCAATCCTTGTATTTATTATTAGTTCTTGGCCGTTTAATTCTATAGTGTTATTGTATCTTTCTTTCTTAGGTTTAATTAAAAATCTATATATACTCTTCATTAGTATTCAAGATCAAATTCAACAGCAATAGCCATATTAGAATTAAACTTCTTCCATGGTAAAACCTCATCATTCTTTTTTATATAGATCATGTACTCTCCATCTGAATCGTTGGTGATAATATCGCAAATGGTATGGCCACCGTAAACTTGTTGGCCAACTGAGTAATGCATAGCTTCGTTTTTGTAATCAGCACCAATACTGATTTTTCTTATTACACTAGACATCTTAATCTACTTTACTTAATTCTTGTTCTTTCTCTATTTCAGTGTACTCTCCAGTTTCTAAATTAATGTTAACTGCTCCGTACTCTTTTTCTAGTTCGCTTTTTACATCTTCAACCTCTTGGTTAATTCCAGCAAACTTGTGTAACAACCCATGTTTCTGAGCTTCTAAAACTCCCACTTCATGCATTATAGAATTTAATGCTTTTTGTTGTTCTTGAATTTTCTTTAATTGTTCTTCTTTAATTTTCATTTAATTTAATTTAATTATTGTTTTATTCTACAGGTTCAGGTTCTGACCACTCTGCTGTGCTCATTAACTCTAAACATTCTTGGTGACTTAGAATCTGTGATGGTGTTACAGATCCGTCATATATAAACGTGGGTATAGCGTTATATTTAATTATAAAAAGAGCGTCATCTAAACTTCTTCTAATTGTTCCTGCTGAACTTTGACCTACTTGCGAAAAGTCAATGTTTTGCAAATCTGTTGCAATGTCACAGACTGCATATGTTAAGTGATTTAATCTTGCTTCCATTTTTTATATTATTATGTTGGTACATCTGTTTCTCTATCGCTTTCAGTCATATTGTAACTTAAAGCATTCGAGGTGCTATTAGGTGCGTCACCTACTCTATCCTCTATTGTCATATTTGCAGATAATCCACCACCAGTGTAGTTAGGTGCGTTACCCTCTAAATCTGCTATTGTCATATTTGTGCTTGTTCCTGTGTTACTTGCACTACCATTATCAGGTAAACTCCAGTTAGTATTAAAGGTAGCATCTTCACCCATTCTCCACCAAGATACAGGTGAAAGAGATGTTAAATCTGCTGGAGTACCTGAATTATAAATAGTGGTAACATTTCCAGAAGTTAGTGTG
>Ga0315315_10004034_pt1 | contig 13555 bp, 8 predicted proteins | sample M140m3416metaG_FD_203699 | JGI IMG/M metagenome (GOLD analysis project Ga0315315, IMG submission 203699) | Ammonia-oxidizing marine archaeal communities from Monterey Bay, California, United States - M1 40m 3416 | ecosystem: Environmental > Aquatic > Marine > Intertidal zone | place: USA...
CCCTGTGTGCCCACCAAGCAATAATGCGCTCCGATGATCGAGACGCAATCCACCCGATTGTTTCTCGCTGCCATGGCAACTTTGGCAATGTTTGATCAAGACGGGCCTGATCCTCGATTCGAAAAAATCATCCGACGTCTCATCACCGCGTACAATTCCGCCGCAGAGTAATTGTGCTCCAATGAAAAAAAATACCCATACGAACGCTCGAATGGGTGAATCTGATTTTCTGGATAAGCGAGTAGTGGGCATCGGAGTTTTTCCGATCTCGACGTGAGTGGGACTCGGGTGGGACAGGCTGGCTGGCAACTGCGTTAGGCCGCTAGTCCACTATTTTATCGCCTGCTGAACGCGTGTGAGAAGCCCTGACGCTTTGTGTCGAAAATATGCACTTAAGCTGGAGTACCGAGAATCATATCGTGCGTTATTAACCTGTTTTCGGGTTGGGTCATTCCTCTTTTTTTATTGGTGGTTCAGGCTGCCAGGTGGACCTGTTACTGTGGGTTGTACCTCAAGATTACAAGTAAGGTGCGCGATGCAATGTTCCATATTGAGACTGCTGGTGTTGGTCCACGGGGCGTGGATTTCTGGCCTGGTGACAGCACAAGAATCGGATTTTGTGACGGTGACACCGGAGCGGTCTTACGGTGATCCCTACACAGGTGACATGGTTTCAAATGGAATCATCACACCACTTGATCAGGATATGAATAAGTTTTATATCCGGAACGCGGACGGTGTGATCGAAGTTTTGCTTGAAGCTGATGCGAAGATTGGACTGCAATCACGTGTTCAGAGAGGTGGCTTTGAGTCGGGCGAAGTGGTCTGCCAAGTTGCAGGGCAGGTCCATCGTTTTGAGTTGCCCAAGGTGTTATACGTTCGAAGAAACTTTCAAGACGCCGCAGCCGTGCGCGCTTATCTGGCAAAGGGGGCCACGCCGATCTTTGATGGAAAGTTGTACGTCGATCCGATCCCCGACCATCTGCCCAGTGAACAGGAGCCTTGGATATCGGGCATGTTTGTTCGAGAGAATGGTCGCTTCATGGATGTTAAGGTTGGTGATGATATTTACCAGATTGGCACTCAGGGCCACGATGGTCAGCATCGAATCATGGGGCTTTTGAAGCGAACGGACATCCAGCCCTTCACACAGCAGGCGTTCGTGCATGGACATCTGGAGGGCGATGTTTTTCACGCCAGCGAAGTGGCACTGCGTTTGCTCGAGGATCCAGCAGGCAAAGATGATCCAGCCTTGCCTCGTTATTTGTTCATTGGTGATTCAATTTCGGGAAACTATGACAAGGCGTTGCGAGCCGCATTGAAAGGGCGATTGAATGTGTATCATCCACCCACCAATTGCGGACCCGTGAGGAAAGGCGTGCAGAATATTGTGCAGTGGTTAGGTGCGTACGATCAACGAGGAAGGCAGTGGGATGTTATTAGCTTTAATTTTGGTCACTGGGATTCCAATAACACGAAACAGGAATACCAGGCGGGGCTCGAAGCGGTCATTTCAGAGTTGGTGAAAACGAAAGCCAAGCTAGTGTTCGTGACAACAACGCCGGTTCCACGCGGTTATCCGGGACCAAGAGATTTGCAGAGCGATGATCGAGCACCGGGGCGAGTGCAACAAACCATGTCGCGTTTTATAAATCCGTGGGCTTTAGAGGTGATGGCCAAGTACCCAGATATTGGCATCTGTGACCAGCACACCTTGCTGACCAGCGAACCGTTTTATGCGACATGGTTGGAGGCTGCAGGGAAAGGTGATAAAAGCAGCAAGAACACCTATGGTGATTTGCATCTTGGGGGAATTCTCGCCGAGCCTGCTGGCAGGATTCTGGCACGTAGCGTGCTCGATATTCTGGGTCAGGAAGAAACCCCGTTGGCGGCCTCATCTCTAACCGTCGATCAGCTTGACCCTGATCGTCAGCGACCGGCCACCCAGGGAATGGATGCCGACGATCTTATTGACTTGCTGAACAGGAATGAACGCTTGCGGAAGTACAATCGGTGAAGCTGACATACCTTGAGATTTGTAGCTGGTTGGCAGGCCGCAGTCGATTCATGGGTGGCCAACAAGTTGGGCGTAAACTTTGCCGTTACTCGAACACCTTTCCTGCTCGCATGCCAAGCGAAAGTCCCCACGCGATCGGTGGTACTTTGTAGCTCGTTTGCTTATTGCCCCTTTGCAGAACGAGAGTAACCGATTTGCCTTTGGCCTTCTGACGCGTTGCGTCGTAGCCCGTGCGATTTGAAATTCGTTCGCCGTTCATGCTGACAACGGTGTCGCCAGCTTTGACGCCTTGGGTCGCAGCGGGGCTTTGCGGACGAACAGCCACCACCGTCAGGGAGGGTTTGCTCTGTGGCTGGGTTGCTTGGCGATGTTCCGTTATGTCTTTAGGGCCAGCTGTATTGAAGGGCGATGCGTCTTTTCCAAGGCGAATGTTTTTTCGTCGCAAGACTTCTCGTACCGCTGCGTAGCAATTGATGAGTCCGTGGCCCGTTTGATAGTCATAGCCTGGGTCACCAACGTCAGTGGCGGTTTGGGTGATGATTTCGCGACAGTCCCACGGCAACAGGTCAGGGTCAGCGCTGAGCATCAACGCGATGGTTCCGCAGAACATTGGACCAGCAAATGAATTGCCACTGATCTGTGTGTCGATCACATTTCCGTCCGGTAATTGGCAAGGCAGGTCCTGATTGAAGGCACAGACTTCCGGTTTCTGTACCATGCCATCTTGATAATGATCAGTGTCCCATTGCACAGGACCTTGGCTTGAAAATACGGTTCGAGAGAGATCGCGTTGAACACCGGCCGCCGCAAAAACAACAGCAGGTGTGTCTTCAGGACTTCTCATTTGCACAGGCACTTGCGCTGTTTGTGCAAAGTTTCCCGCTCCTGACACAAAAAAGATCCCGCAGAACGCGCCGTGTTCAAAGATTTTACGAACGTGGCTTCGGTATTCACCGAGATTAGGATGCGAAAAACTCATGCTATAGGTGTCGGCATGCTGCAGCACAGCCCATTCGACAGCGTCTTCCAACTGAAATAGGCCCCCAATCACTCCAGCCCATTTTGCTTCTGGCGCTAGACCGAATTCGAAAGGCTTTTCACGTGTCCCGTTGCCACAGATTATCGTCGCACACATCGCTCCGTGCAGCGTTCGTGAGAAGGCTGAAGGTGGTGAGGGAGTCACGGTGATTCGGTTTGAAAGAGCAGTGAAATTGTACCCATGGTAGTCATCGACGTAGCCATTTCCATCATCATCGATTTGGTTGTCAGGGATTTCGGTGGGGTTGCGATAGATGCTAACGGCGAGATTCGGTGAAATTGCGAAGTTGCCGTCAGCAATGATGTTCAGCGTGCCTTTGCCTTGAACCTCGAACTCGGTCCAGACACGATCTGCTTGCAGTGACCTGATGTACCAAGGGTGTTTGCATCCGCCACTCTGGATAAGGCTGGATTTGCTTGGGGGCGGAATTGCTGGTTGTGAATTGGTGTGTTGCCGTCGGAGGTTGGGCGAGTGGAATATCTTTTTTACTCCGGTGACGGACTTGAGTTTGGTGATACCGGTGAGTGTGGTGGTGCATGTGAAACCATTGATGATCCAGTGTGGTTGGAGATTTGAAATGACTCCTTCGATTTGTAGTTTCCGTAACGCATCCTCAGCTCTTTTAAGTGAATCTTTGCTGAGTTGCTGCAGCGTTCTGATGATGTGTTCGCGTAATTTACGTCGGTTTGCAGTCGAGAACTCCGTCGCTCGACGCTGATAAGCATCCCCTGTGCCGAGTAATTGTCGGTCAAACCAGACTTTGACTGTGATTTTTTGCTCAGCGTTTCTTGCCCCATTTTTGTTGTTTCCCGCGGCGGTAGAGCGGCTGATACGGGGATCAATCCAAACCCCTTCTCCGGAGACAGTCTCCGTTTTGATGAATTCACCTGAAGTATCCGTGGCACAACTGAGTTCTGTTCCAGCAACTGCAATAACGGTTGCCATTGCAAGGTAAACAGACACCCGACATTGGGGCGGTGTGATAAAGAGATGTGCTCGGGCAATGTTGGATATTTGCTTGCGTGTTTTCAGCATGAGCCGTTGGTAGGACATGGCTTCAGTACTCCGTCGTACGGTTCTGTCGATGAAAAATTGTGTTGTTTTATCTATCGCCACGCCCATTCCTGCCATTGATCAAGGACTCGTTTTCCCGCGTTTCCATACCATGAATAACCATTGCGGCGTTCGGGTTCAATCATCGCCAGTTCGTATTGAATGATGCCGTCTCGACCGCTGAATATGGGGCGGTTGGTGTTGATTTCATAGAAGCGTGCCCACAGTGGCTCGCCCTCGGTGGTTGCAATGACCTGCTTGTCTCCATCGCTGGTTTTTTGAACGCGAATACCGGTGAGTTGTGAGTCCTCGAACCATTGAACCGCGGATCTCACTGAGTCCTGGATTGCCTTGGACGGTTGTTCAATGCTCATCAGTAGCATTGTGATTCCTGCACTCTCGCTACCACTGATGGAAGCGTGTTCGTAAGATCTTGCGCCGCGGGGAGCAAATGTTTTGTGATCGTGTTGAGCACACCATGCGGTTAGTTTTCCGTTGACTTCGATTTGGCAGGCAAGGATGCACTTGATGGCAAGTTCAAATGCTTTTTTACAACGGTTCCGCAACCCTTTGTTGACAAAGGCATATTGTTCTTGGCTGAACACTTCACGCAATATTTGCATCAGGCCAATCATCGTCCCGTCGTTGAAGGTAATGTGCTTCTGGTAACCGCTGGGTTGGGGAGCCTGTGGCCAGCCGCCGTTAGAATATTGGGTGGCAAGAATGCAGTGCAGGCCTCTTTGAAAAGCTACTTCATAGCGTTTTTGCTTAGTTGCGGCGTAGGCGCGAGCCAGTAAACGCAGCTCATTGACCGTGGCGCCGTTATCAAAAGTTCCTTTAAGTTCATTGAGGCTGCCTTTAAATGCATGAGAGGTCGTGTCGATATTCTTGGGCCAGCAGCCATTGGCATCCTGATGGGTTAATACGTTGTCCACGTGCATTCGGCCGATCGGTGAATTCAGCCACTTATCGGCTTGTTTCAGGCAGTCACGTGTTTCCGCTGTAGTGGTCAGGGTTCCGCAGATGAGAATGATTGCAACGCAAAGTGATTGGTTCATCGCGATCTGCCTCATTTTGTCAGCAAAAGAAAAAAATAGCAGGTGCGTTTTGGTACGGGTTTGTGGTTTTGCCAGATGGACACCCTGCTTGCTCTCGCCCAATTTTACCAAGAAAATAGTCTCAAGCGTTTGGAGGTACATGCGTAGCATCGCGGGTGCCATTTGTATGGGTATGAATCTTTTCCTCGTGTCTTACTTTTTGGGCAGGGCGACTGAGTCCCGGTCGTTCTTGGCAGCAGCTTCAAGTGTTCGTCGCATCATTTGCAACCGCTCCGGTTCCTTTGAGGCCAAGTTGGTTTTTTCAGACGGATCTTTGGTGATGTTGTAGAGTTCCGCTCGCTCCTGCTCGGAGCCTTTGTTTTGAAAAAGAATCAGCTTCCAATCCCCGTCACGCAAAGATTGCGAACGGAAGTGGGTGCCTGCGGAATACAACGCTCTCGGGGCTAGTTCTTCCTCACCAGAGAGGACAGTCCAGATATCCTGCCCATCCCATTTGAGTTTTTTTGATTCAACCTGAGCGCCGGCCAGTTTGCAGAAGGTTGGCATCCAGTCAACGATGTGCACCGGAGTCGAAGATTTTGAGCCAGCCGCAATTTTACTTTGCCATGAAGCAATGGTTGGTACACGAACCCCCCCATCATACAAGTCACCTTTCTTACCACGTAGCGGCAGGTTGTTGCCTGGTAATCTACCATTGGGACAATCGTCGTTGGGGTATTTTGTGTCATTGTTTTCTGCCGTGGATCCTCCATTGTCACTGGTGAAAATGATGAGCGTGTTTTCTCGTTGCCCAGTGAGCTCTATCGCCTTAACAATTCTTCCAACTGCGTCATCCAAGTGAAGGAGGCAGGCTGCATATTGCCGTGGGACGACGCCAGCAATACGCTGGGGAACCCGGTCAAGCCATGTCGTTGACTCTCGAATGGGTAGATGAACAGCGGTGAAGGGCACGTACAGAAAAAATGGTTGATCTTTTTTTTGTTGCTGAATCCACTGGACGGCTTCATTCGTCACCAAGTCTGTGACGTGCCCGGGTTCATTGATCAGTTGCTCATTACGGTGCCAAGTCACTGAATGGATTCCCTTTTTATAGAAGTGCGACCAAGGGGTTACACCACCAGCGAGAGAGCCGTAGCTGTGGTCAAATCCAAAGTGGTTCGGTCCCCAGCGTGTTTCTGAACCCAAGTGCCACTTTCCCGAAATGCAGGTTGTGTAACCTGATTTTCGCAAGACGCTGGCCAAGGTGGCTGTCTCTATCGGTAAAGCCAGCTGATTGGTAGGTGTCGTCACGCCGAATCGGCTCCAGTAACGCCCTGTTAAAAAACCGGCTCGAGTCGGACTGCATACTGGTGCGACGTAATGCTGTTGTAATTCGAGGCCTGATTTCAACAGAGCATTCAAGTGTGGAGTTGGGACACTGCCACCGTGGAATTGGACATCCGCCCAACCTAAGTCATCAGCGATCAAAAAAACGATGTTTGGCTGGGTTGCACGAACGACGGAACCCGAAAGGAAAAGTGCAAATGCCATAGTGGCAATCATGACGGAAGCAGTTCCAGGCAGGAGACGAGCTGGTAAGTTCAGTTGCATTTTCGGCCTTGTGTTCGAAGCGGTTGACATGCCTTAGCCATGCATCATTTCACCAAGGCTCGCTTGTGAAAATTTGAGTGCAACGCGTGAAGTATGTGTTTCCGCGGGACGCAGTGAGTTTTCGGTAATCGAAAAAATTGGTTGAACAAGCTACAATGTAACGATCGTGAAAGTCTCTTTGTGTTTTCTCTGACATCCATCCCTGATGGTTCATGCGACATCTGACCAAGTTACTTCGGCTGAAGGCGAATCCGAGCTGGTTTTTCCGGTGGGCTATAGGTCTGTTGTTCGTCATTGCGTCTGTCTTTATTGCCATGGAAAGTGAGTTTGCTTACACGCAGGCTCAGGAGGTGGGTGACGTCGTAACCGCTGGTGCTGGGAACCAGGTCGGGACAAAGTCAGCCGGGAAAACCGCGAAAGGCACGCCTTCGCAGTCTTTTCCAATTGAATTTTCGCCCGAAACGCTTCCCGGTTACCGGCAAAGCAAGTACAGCGACATATCATGGCTGGTCACGCACAATGCAATGTCTAATCGAGCTGAAGGATGGTGGTTCCCAAATCAGTCGTATGGAATTACTCGTCAGCTGAATGATGGTGTGCGTGGGCTGATGCTTGATGTGCACATGATCGAGGGGCAACCATTTTTATTGCATGGTTCTTCGATGTTGGGCGCGGTCCCGCTGCAAACCACCCTTGCTGAAATCAGGGCGTTCATGCAAAAGCGAACCGATGCTGTCGTTACCGTGATCCTGGAATGCTATGCTCCAGCGACGACAGTGCAGAAAGCGTTCCAGGCGTCCGGTTTGTCGGGCATGTTGCATCAACAGGACAGTGGCAGCTCATGGCCAACGATCAGTGAGATGATCACTCGAAACAAGCGGTTGGTTCTGTTTACTGATTCAGGTGGTGGTGGTGAGTGGCAAGGGTATCACGACGTGTGGAAGTTTTGTCAGGAAACCCATTATTCGGTGAAGCAGGTCAATGACTTCAGTTTCAAACGGAATCGCGGCGAAGAATCCAATTCGCTGTTAATTCTGAATCACTTTTTGACACGTCCCATCGCCGGTCTCGGTTTGGCAAAACGAGCCAATGCCTCGAGCGTGCTTGAACCCCGGCTCGAGGGGTGCGAGAGGGCAATGAAGCGTTTCCCGAATTTTGTTGCTGTCGATTTTTACGAATGCGGTGAAATACCCAAGTTGCTGTTTGAATTCAATCGACAGCAAGCCGAAAAACAGCCGACCAAAAAAACACAAGTCGAACAATGAGTTATCGCTACGTGATTGGGATTACGAAGTGCGATCGAACAAAAGCACGTCTGCTGCCAGAGTGACTTGCATTTCAGAGACGGATTCGAGCCTTGCCTGTTGTGAGTATCTGACTGCTCGGTAGGTCATCGCAAGGGCATCGGTAATTGCATCACGGTCCAGATTCAGTTGTTGTTTCCAGAGTTGGTGCTCCCGAAACTGATAACCAGATGAACTAAATTCATCGACGATTGTTTCCCATCTACTTCGGCGATGCCCCGCGTTTTGCGTTCTTTCACGCAGTTCAATCAAGTCATCTTCGGCGGGAACGGCGATGATGCACTTGCCGTTAGGCTTTGAAATGCGTGCGAGTTCACTGACTGGTCTGCGTCCGAACAATGAAATCGCACAGTCGACGGTTTGGTCATGGATGGGCAAGGTGCGATCGGCGTTGGCCAAGACCCACGTTGCTTCCGGCCAGCCCCGAGCGGCCAGCCGAACGGCTCTTTTAGATAGGTCAATTCCGCAATAGCTAGCTGCATATTCGCCAAATAGAGCGGGGCCAAATGAACCCTCACCACATCCCAAGTCAAGAATTCTTGGTGCGTTTGAGATTGTTGATGAATTCGGTGGCGAGCAATCGACCCCTTTGGTCACCCAAGGCTTCAGGAAGTTGATGAGCTCATTCGCATTGCCACGCTGAAGCCACCGGTGACGCGCGAGGACCGCCGGGTCAGCATCGCCAGCTTTGGATGATTTGCGATCTTGCGGTTGGACGAGACTCCAGTAACCCTCTTTTGCACGGTCAAAATGGTGTCCAGCAGAACAACCGAGGCCATTCTCCTGACGGTGTAGTGTGGCATGGCAGTTTCGGACGGTACAGCGGAGTTCGAACATGAATGAATTGTACTTTCTGCTGTTGTGCTTAAAAGGGTCGGTTCCTTCGCTAAAAAAATGATTTTGTTTGAAGTCGTATGTTGGCTCGAACTGACCGGTTTATGACCTGATTTGATGTAACAGCGATCTGAAATCTGTTTGGTTTCCCACTGCCCCCCCTCTTCAGGGTTCATTAAATACCGCTGCTGTTCCGTACAACCGTCGTCCACGGCACATATGCGGATCGACAGGTGATTCGTGAACGTTTGTGCAGATTGATTTAGGGAGTCAGTGAAACCAAGTGTAAGAGTCTTTTAGTGGCTTATGCTGAGAACAAACGTTGCAGCGTCTGCCTTGGAGCCATTGCGGGACCTGAACGCTGGTAGCCGTTTTATTTGGATATCTGACCCGACTCAGAGCATATTACTATTCACTGCTGGTGGATTGGGATGGAACAGTGAAAAAAATGGAACGCGAGCCGACAACGACTAAATCTCCTGCAGTTTTGCAATTCACATTGTGTTGTGTGATCGCGACGTTGTTGTCTGCTTTTCTGGTGTTCCAGATTCAGCCGGTGATTAGCAAGATGATTTTGCCATGGTTTGGTGGTGGACCTGCTGTTTGGACATCTTGCATGATGTTCTTCCAGATAATGTTGCTGGCTGGTTACGCGTACGCCTATTCGATCAATCGCGTATTCTCGCTGAGAGTGCAGGTGATTGTCCACATGCTTCTTGTGGCTGCATGTTTGGTTTTTTTGCCGATCATTCCGGGCGAGGATTGGAAGCCGGAAGACGGCAGTCAGCCCACCTTGCGCATTCTTGCTGTCCTGCTGGCTCACGTCGGGCTCCCTTATCTTCTGTTGTCGGCAACCGCTCCGTTGTTACAGGCTTGGTATGCAGCAAAGTTACCTGGGAGGATCCCCTACCGTCTGTATGCTTTATCAAACGCTGGGTCATTGTTTGCTTTACTGAGTTTCCCATTTCTAATCGAACCATTGATGGGAAGTTCGATGCAGGCATATGCATGGGCAGCCGGTTTTGTAGCCTTTGCCATGTGCTGTGCGGGTATGGCTGTAATCCTGATTCGTTCCCAAGATGCTCCATTGCTGCTCGATCCGAATGCGAAACAGGGCGAGGCGATTGAGGATGTCGTGCTGCCGGTAACAGGGAAAGACTGGTTGTTCTGGCTTGGATTGTCCGGACTTGGTTCGTTTGCGCTGTTGTCGATATCGAATCACATATGCCTTGAAATGACCGTTTCACCCTTGATGTGGGTTCTTCCCTTGAGCGTCTATTTGCTGACGTTCATTCTTAATTTTGAATTTTCAAAGTTGTACGCGCCGCGATTCTGGGCTATCGGGTGCGCCTTGGTGATCGTTGGTTTTGCATTCCTGAACCATGAGGCACTGGAGTTGTTGGATGTTTATTTTCCGAGCTCGAATCCGGACTTCTTTTGGTCGGATTATGGCGATCATCTCGTCTTGCATACGGCAATGTCACTCCTGACACTATTTTTTATCTGCATGTTGTGCCACGGTGAATTGGTTAGACGAAAGCCTCACAGTAAGTATCTGACTTCGTTCTACATGGCCATGGCTACCGGGGGTGCACTGGGTGGAACGACGGTGGCTTTGGTATGCCCGGTTGTTTTCAGCTCCTTTATGGAGACGCAAATCACACTGGTGCTGGGATTGACCTTGGGTTGTTGTGTCGCTGTTCTGTTAGGAAAGCAGAAGGGTGATGAGTCGCTGAGCCAGAATGCGTTCACGAAAGGTCTGGCTTATTTTGCCGCTTTGGCCATTGGTCTTTCGGCTCTGTGGCTCATTGTGTCTGGAAATTGGGATGGTGGAAATGATGAGACAGTCATACAGCGTCGAAATTTCTACGGCGTCTTGCGGATTGATGTGGAAGCAGCAGGGGATAATGATCAGCTGGGCAGGGCTCTGTACTACGGGCATACATTGCACGGTTTCCAATTCATCAATAAGGCATTGTCTCGGAAGCCAACCACCTACTACTCGCCAGACAGTGGACTCGCGTTAGCACTGGCAGCCCTAGGTGAAAATGAACAACCGCTGCGGGTCGGCGTTGTTGGACTGGGCACAGGCACGTCGGCTGTGTATGGAAGAGAAGGGGATTACTTCCACTTCTATGAAATTAATCCGGATGTTATCAAACTGGCCAAATCACCGTTCACGTATATCAAGGATTGCCCTGCTGAGATTGAAATTACCCTTGCTGATGCTCGCGTAGCACTGGAAAGGCAACCGGACCAGAACTACGACCTGCTCGTGTTGGACGCGTTCAGTGGTGACGCGATTCCTGCGCATCTTTTGACGATGGAAGCTTTCAAAATCTACGAAAAGCATCTTCGAAAAGACGGTGTGATTGCAATCCATATCAGCAATCGTTACCTCAATCTTTATCCGGTTGTGTCCGGGCTAGCAAAAGGCAATGGTTACAGTTTGATCTGCATTGATACGGAGCATGATGATGATGCTGGGCAAGATGAAGCTGGCTCCTCGTGGTGTCTGTTGAGTACTGATGCCAGCTTGCTTAAGCGACCGAAGATGCTGGCGTTAAAGTCGGATGCCTATTACAACGATCGAGCCGCAGTTCAGTGGACCGACCAGTACAGCAATCTGCTTCATGTCCTGGATTAATGCTGCTCACCCGGGCCGAGGCAATGGGCGAGGCTGATTGACCACGCACGATTGAGAGAAATGTTTGTGGTTCGGATACACGTTTCCCAAACAGCGGTTCGTAAGTAACTGGTGTTGAGCGGTTTTCTTGATACCACTCTCTCATCTTTATCAGGATTGACTAAGGGCAGAAAGTTGCCGTTAGCGGCAAAGCAGGTGGTGATTAAACAGGCTGTCGTAACACCGGCAATATGCCTCACCTTGTCTTGTTGGGGAGCCTAGGCGAATGATTTCAGCTAACGGCAGCAAAAAGGCAATGTAGAGCCTCTGCTGCAGAGGTGTTCTTCAATGACTGCGGATTGTGCGGGTTGTGCCGGTTTTCTGCATTGTTCGAATCAGCGAGCTGTCAATGCTTTGATTTTCAGGGCGGGTTTTGGCGGATAAGCAAGATGCAAGGTTAGCATGAGGCTTCCTGCGGTCTGCGTTCTTCTTTCGCGGACTGTTTCTATTGATGAAACACTGGTCGGACTAGACTGGAAACGATGCGGTCGTTGTTCAGCACGACCGCAATTCACGCATGTTGATGGACGAGATACGTGCTCAGCTTTACTTTATTCTGCTTGCACCCTAGTAAACATGTCTTTGCGTAAATCAGGCAATTCGAAAGTAGCAACATCAGAGTTTCGGGCGTCCCGAAATCTCGATGATCTGTTGATGATGGATTTACGCGGGCCGCGGCGAATGCTGGATCAGACCATCTTTTCTGAATGTCTATTGAAGGAGCGGGTTCGGTGTGACCGTGGTGGGCCCAGGTTTTGTTTGCTCATCTTTGAAAGCACTGATTCGTCGGATGCAGAGCAGCAGATCGTGGAAATAGGGGCCATTCTGTCGAAGCACTTGAGGATCACGGATGAGCTTGGAAGGCTTGAAAATGGAGTGGTCGGTGCTGTGTTGACAGACACCTCGGTTGAGGGAGCGTGGACAGTTGCAAATAAGGTTGTGGAGAAGCTTCCCTCCGACCGCAATCCGCCACGAGCCTCGGTGTATTGTTATCCGAGTGAATCTGCGGTGGATGATGGTTCAAAGGGTGGGCAGCAGTATGCATCCACTGTGCGCGACACGGACGCTGATGATGAAGGTGATGATGAAGGCGGCGAAATCACCAACGGCAAGGATAGCGGTACTGCTGTGCCGAGACATGACAGCACGTCACTGCAACAGTTTTTCGCGCAACCTGCGTCCTCGTTACAGAGAGCTCGCGACATACTGGCGTCAGTTCTAGGATTGATGCTGTTATCGCCGGTGCTATTATTGGTGGGTTTGGCTGTCAAGATGACCTCCAAGGGGCCAGTCTTGTTTCGACAGCAACGTACAGGATTGGGTGGGGTACCTTTCACAATCCTGAAGTTTCGAACCATGCGATTGGGCGCTGAGGAAGAGAAAGCTGCTCTGCTGAGTCAAAGCGAACAAGATGGGCCAGCTTTTAAGATGACGCGTGATCCACGAATCACTAGCATCGGAGGATTTTTGCGGCGAAGTAGTCTTGATGAATTACCACAACTTTGGAACGTCCTTCGCGGTGACATGACGCTGGTTGGTCCACGTCCTTTGCCCTGCCAGGAGATTGATTCCTGCACTAATTGGCAGCGTCGCAGGTTGGATGTCACACCCGGCCTGACGTGCACCTGGCAGGTTTCAGGGCGATCCATGGTCTCTTTCTCTGAATGGATGCGTCTGGACCTCGACTACATTCAACGACGCTCAGCGAAGGGTGACATGTCGCTGATTGTTCGCACAATCCAAGTGGTTTTCAAAGGTACTGGAAGATAGCCAGTTGCTTGAGAGCTTGCGTGCCAGTTGTGCCAGTTGCCGAGGCGAGCAAGATTCTGAGTGGCACAGTTACCTGCTCAGAACCGTTTCGAAAGCGCGGTCAGTTTCTGAGGTGTGCGAGCTGGCTTCTGCTCACTGGTTCACTTGATCGGCTTCGCTCTCAAGTGTCTTTCTGAGGAAGTCACTCTGGGTAGCTCGACATAG
>Ga0315315_10004036_pt1 | contig 13554 bp, 14 predicted proteins | sample M140m3416metaG_FD_203699 | JGI IMG/M metagenome (GOLD analysis project Ga0315315, IMG submission 203699) | Ammonia-oxidizing marine archaeal communities from Monterey Bay, California, United States - M1 40m 3416 | ecosystem: Environmental > Aquatic > Marine > Intertidal zone | place: USA...
AATATATTAATAAATGGATAGATTTATTCAAACTTTTTCCAAAAAGTGAGGAATTTAATAAATATTTACCAACAGGAAAATTTATAGTTTATAGAGCAGGATCAATTGATGGTATCTCCTGGACCCTCAATAGAGGGATAGCTGTTTGGTATTATAATAGAAACAAAGCCTCTAAATCTGAACCAAAGAATAATAGATTTTTAAGCGTAAAGATCTCTAGAAAAGATGCTTTTTTATATTTGAACCAGTTAGGCGAAGAAGAAGTGATTATTGAACCAAAAGTAAATAATGTTCAAATAATTCCTTATAATGAGCATAAAAATTTTGAAGAAGTAGTACCTAAAACATATAATAATTAATCAGGAAAATTTTTTGATAAAAAACCTTTTACATCTAAAATACCTATTTGAGATTAACTTATTTACATTAAGTAAAAAAAATATTTTATTGATAGCTATTGCATTATTTGTTATTTATTTTTTTATGACTCAGATTCTTATGTATGATCTGTATGATCTGCCAAAGAGTAAAAGTAATTGCATCGAAACTCCTAAAGGTAAGGTATGCGAACTTTCAGATTATTCATATGAAACTGATGAATACAAATCAAGAAAATAATTGATTCAGTTGCTATAAATAAATTTATCTTTTAGAAGTTTTGGAATTGGAGAAATCACTAATTCCTCCAATTCCTATATGTGTCTCAGTTTATGAAGTAGTAATTCTACTTTCAGCTCTATGGTTTATCTAGCTATGAATTTATAAACCATTCCTTGTTCATAATGCCCAGCTGTATTACATATAAATGCATAGGTTCCTGCTGGAAGATCATTTATAACCAATTCTGCAGTTTCTCCAGCTTGAATGCCTTCTATCTTTCCTAAAATATCAAGCTTGCTTTCATCTGCCATAGAACCATCCTCTGTTAGGGGTAAGTCTTCATGGATATTATTATTTAGAAGTATTAGGTTATGCTCTAAATTTCCATCATTTGTAAGGGTTAAAGTAAGTTCTCCAGGTTTGATATGTTTTCCCATTTTATAATTTGGATCCACCTTAACATCCCATTCACTCATTGATACATCAACTCTACTTTTTGTAATAGTTGTACCTTCATCAGTTACCACAGTTTCTCCTTCTGTAGTGCTTGAGCAACCTAATACTATTATTGAAAAAATTGACAAATAGCATAATCTGGATAAAAGTTTTTTCATTATTCTAACCTTTCTAATTAGATAAATTTTAGCCAATAATAATATTTTAAAAAAACTTTTTTTCAGATTTTTTTTTTCTTCAAAACTGTCTTATTTAAAATACTTTAATCAGAACCAAAATTGAGGATATTAGGACCTAATAAAATTGTCAACTAATTTAGTACAGAATTTTATTTTTTTATAGTAATTGGTGTAATTCTACTAAGCTATTACAAGAGAAATTAAACTTATTTTCTGGTTTTTCTTTAGGTTTATTTGAGTACTCAAATGGTCTGTGAATATAAGCTGTTTTCAAACCAGACATTTCTGCAGCAAAAAGATCGTTTTCATGTGCTGCAACTAACATAACTTCATCCGCATCGAGGCCTAAATATTCAGTTGCTTTTTTATATACATATTTATTAGGCTTATATTTTAAGAAAATATCACCTGAAAAAATAAAATCCCATGGTAATTTAGAGTATTTACTCATATTTAGTAATAATGAAAAGTTACCATTTGAAAGTGTGCCTATGCTGTATTTGTTTTTTAGTAAAGAAAGTCCTTCTATTGAATCTTCCCAAGGATCTAGTTGATGCCAGATTTTATTTAAATTATTGATAGAAGAGTCATTCATTTGATCTATTAATTTGAAATCATTAAGTAACTGAATTAATTTATTTTTATGAATATCATCAACAATTTGCCAACTTTGCTTATTATTATTAAATTCATGTATATATTCCGAGTAACCTTTTCTCCATTCTGATGCAAATTTTTCTAATTGATATTCCGACAAATTTTTTGGCAAAAAAGTATTTAATCTTTTGGTTAGTGTATTTCTCCAATCAACAACTGTGCCAAAAACATCAAAAATCAAAGCTTTTATATTTTTTGTAGTCATTTAGATAAAAATTTCCTCCCTTGATCCTATAGAACTGCTAATTTTTGAATAATTTTTTAGTATGCTAATTTCCTCTTCATTTATTTTAGAGTATGATTCTACAGCTTCAACTCCTTTTAAAAATAATTTAGGATCCCCTGGAGGTAAAAAAGATGTGATTTCACGAGATAGGGCAAATTTCACAGCTAAATTAATTATTTTTGTTTCAGATAGAGGTTTGTACCAACAATTTTTGTAGCTTGAGTCTCTTTCTTCTTTATTTTTCCAAAGTCTGTCAGCCATAACTTTTAGAGCCAGGACTGAAACATCTAATCGTTTACATTGATTTATGATTTCCTCTCCAAAATTATGATTTAGGATTAATTTCCAGTTGATAGGAATTAATATTGAATCAAATTTATAATTATTCAATAATAATTTTGCCACTTCTATTGAATGACATGAGAAACCAATATGATTTATTTTCCCCTGTTCCTTTGCATCCTCAAGAGTTCTAAGAGCTCCGTATTTTCCTGTTACTATTTCATAATCTTCTTTTGTTTTCATCCCATGTAATTGATAAAGATCAAAATGATCTGTTCCAAGAGTCATTAATGATTCTTCTAAATCTTTTTTTGATTCCTTTGCAGTTCTAAATTTTGATTTGCATGCTAAAAAAACATTATTTATTTTGTTTTTTAGTCCTTTGCCCATCAGGTATTGAGCATCTCCATACCCAGGAGCTACATCAAAATAATTTACTCCTTTGTCAATTGCTAAATTTATAATTCTTGAGGATTCTTTAACTCCTAAGCCCTTAATAGATATGCCTCCTAAGCCTACTGCTGATATTTTCAATTTGTCTTTACCATAATTTCTATATAGCATTTGATTTTATTTCCCTTCCTTTTAGAAAAAATAAAAAATTTAGCATTACTAGTAAAACTCCAAGAACTGAAGGGAAATAAATTTCGTTTATAAATCCAACTATTGAAAAAAAACAAATAACTAAATTTGATATTAACCTGCTTGATTTTTCTACCTCAATTTTTGAAAAATACAATAACGCGAAAATAGGAAGAGATAAAAAGAACCATCCTAAGAAATTATGAGTTGGAATATCAAAATACGGGCCTTTCTCATCCCAGGTCCAAATTTTTAGTCCGTGTACAGCAATTGGATCAATTACTAAATCAATTATTACCATTATCAATGATCCATAAATTATAAAAAATTTATTTCTAATATTTTGTATAAAGGTAAGACTAAAGTTTACTATAATTATCCATGCTGAAATCATGACCAATGGAACAGAAAAAAGCTTTATATTGAACACGTTTGTATAGTTGTATGAACCGAACAAAATTCCAATTTTTACCCCTAATACTTCATAGAAAAATCCTAATATTCCTATAAAAAATAGAAAATATAAAAGCTTTCCTTTTGAAAAGATTAAAATAAACAGACTACCTATTATCATGAAAAGATTTGGAGCCCATGAAGGAGTATTTTCTACTATCTTAAGTTCAGCTAAGATACCCCCTATCAATAAGATTATAAAAAACGAAAGCCCTATAAACTTAAATATATTTTTTATATCACGCATATTTTTTTATTATCTCTTTACTTACAATCTTTGATGACATGATTACTATTGGAGTTCCTCCTCCTGGATGAACACCTCCACCAACATAATATAAACCTTCTGTCTTTCTGTCTTTATTTTGCTGCCTAATAATGCTTCCAAATATTCCATGAGAAACTTTTCCGTACAATGATCCATAGGGTGCTGCAAATCTTTTTTCAAAGTCATTTGGAGTTATTATTTCCATAAATTTAGCTCTATCAATAATTTTTTCTAATTTATGTTTTTTTAGTGTATTTCTTATTTTTGAAATTGCATTTTTAATCTCTTTTTCTCCCCATATTTCTTTTGTTGCATGAGTATTACACATTAAGAAAATACTTTCTGAATTTTTGGGAGCTAGAGTTTTGTCTGTTTTACTAGGACAGTTAATGTAAACTGTTGGATCTGAAGGGAATTTTTTTTCATTAAATATTTCTTCAAATTCTTTTTTATAATTTTTAGAAAATATAACGTTGTGATGTAATAGACCTGGAATTTCTTCATTTATTCCAACTAGAACTACAAACCCAGACATTGACAGAGAGTTTTCTTTTACTTCTAATCTGCTATTCATCATAGTTTTAGTGATCAATGGATCTACATTGCTAACTATAATATCGCAGTCTATTCTTTCACCATTACTCAAAACTACAGATTTAACTTTTTGATTTTCACTATTGATTTTTGATACTTTTATTCCTTTTAATATTTTGACATTTTTAGAAATCAATATACTTTCTATTTTTTCTATTAATTTATATAAACCGCCTGAAATGTACCACGCCCCATAACTTAACTCCATATAAGGAATAATAGATAATATTCCAGACGATTTATAAGGTGAGGACCCTACATATGTTGGATATCTGTTGAAAATTTTCCTTATTTTTTCATTAGTAAATTTATCTTCAATGAAATTATTATAGTTTTTAAAAAATAACTTAAATGGACTTTTTAGTAATAATGATAAATTTGAAAATTTTGGTTTGGAAAAAAGTCCTTCTTTGAAAAATGTTTTTTCTGAAAGATGAAATAGCTTTGAACCCTTCATAATTAGTTCATAGAACTTGTTTATGTCTTTATCGAATACTTTTTCTAAATCGCTTAGATCAGATGAATATTTTATTTTTTCTTTTTCAAACATATACAAAAAAAGAGGATTTATTTTTTGTAGATTTAAATGATCATGTATATTCTCCCCGCACTCATTGAATAAATCTTCAAAAATATGAGGCAATGTAATTAATGATGGCCCTGTATCAAAAGTAAATCCATCTTTCTTGAAGATATTCATTTTACCGCCTAAATTAGTATTTTTTTCAATTATAGTAATTTCAAAATTATCTTTAGATAAATTTATAGCAGTTGATAAACCTCCTAAGCCTCCACCTATTATTATTACTTTTTTACGATTTTTCATACTTTCTTTCTTTCCAATCTACTCCCTTGCCGAATTTCATACTTTTAAATGAATTCATGCCTAAAACAAACATTATTAATATTCCAAAGGGATGGGTAAAGATCGATAAAAAATTATAATTGAATTTTATTTTGATTAAGATTATAGGAACAAAATTTAGGCAAAATAATATGATCGATAAATTTTGTTTGTAATCCATAAAAAAAGAAACAGCATAAATTATAGGAGAAATAAAATAGCTAGTAATAAAAATAGTTTGAAATAAGAAAAATGAAGAATCTTTGCTAAAGCTTGGATAGTAGTTTTTCTTAAATCCATTCCATATAGAATTAAAAGAATCATACATTTTTACTGAAATTATATTTGATCCATTTATGCAGTAATTTTTTTCACCTTTTTGTCTAAAAATTCTAGCTAATCTTGTATCTTCAAACAGATCGTTTTTTACTAAATCATGCCCGCCTAGTTTAAAATAAGTTGCTTTTTCAAATAGTATGCAAGCACCATGAGCAAGTGCCAAATTATCAGAATTTCTTTTTTTTGATATAAGCATAGGGCAGGTTGTAAAAACAATAAAATTTAATAAGGGCATAAATATTTTTTCTGCAACAGATTGCATTTCAATTTTTGGCCATGCAGATAACATTGTAAGTTTGTTTTCTTTAGAATAATCAATTAGTTGACTTAATTCTTCCTTAATAATAGTGTCTGCATCTACAAATACAATCCATTCTGAAGAAGACTGCTTTGCAAGTTGATAACATGCAAAAGATTTTCCTATCCATCCTTTTTTTAATCTATGAGTTTTTGCTATTTTTACTTTTTTATTAGTTTGTATTATTTTTTTTATCTCTTTATTAGTAGAGTCCGTTGAGTGATCATCATAAACTAATATTTCTTTGTAATTCTTGTTTGTAGCTATTATTGAATCGATACAATTTTTTATATTTTTTTCTTCATTTCTTGCAGGGATAAGAATAGATAAATTTGTATTCAGGCTTTTTGAGGGACTAAATTTCACCCAAAAAAAATTAGAAAATACTATCAAAATAGAATACAAAACAAAAAGACTTAAGATTACATAAAAAATTTCAATCATATTTCAATATCTTCTAAAATTTTTTCTTTTGTCATTTTTGAGCTAAGTACACACATAGGGACACCTGTCCCTGGAGTTGTTGATGCGCCAACAAAATATAAATTTTTTATTTTTTTTGATTTGTTTGGATTTCTAAATGGTCCTATTTGATTAAAATTATGAGATGGCCCAAATGCAGAACCATCAAATAATCCGTATCGATTTTTCCAATCTTTTGGGGTGAATATTTTTTCAAAAATTATATCTTCACTACTAATATCTATGTTGTTTTCTTTAAATCTCTTAAAAACCACCTCTTTTAATTCTTTTGCTTTTTCTAACCCGTGCTTTCCATTAAATTTTGAAATTGTTGGGCATGGGATCAAGACGAATATCGAAGATTTTCCTTTAGGAGCTAGATCACGATCTGTTTTAGAAGGGATTGATATATAGAATGGGAGGTCGGTAGGAATAATATTTTCACTAAACAATTCACCGAATGTTTTTTTGAAATCATCAGGTAAAAAAATAGTATGGTGAGTTAATGAATCTACGGTTTTATCAAGGCCCCAGTAATATGTGTAAACGGAAGGAGTCATTTTGTTTTGATTTATAGCTAATCCCAATAATTCCTTGTATGTTGTTTCAGCATCTACATTTGAAATTATTAGGTCTGCGTATTTAATTTCGTTATCTATAGATACCCCTACAGCTTTTTCATTTTCAATGATAATTTTTTTTATTTTGGCAGAAGTATTGATTTTTACATTAGTATCTAAATTTAATTTTTCTAATCCCTTAACTAGTCCGTACATTCCTCCTTTTGGCATCCACAACCCATATTGCAGTTCTCCGTAAGGAAGAATACTAAAAAACCCAGGAAGTTTATAAGGAGAATCTCCTAAGTACATACTGTATGAACTAAATGCTTCTATTATTTTTTCTTCATCAAAAAATTTATTTATTTCACTATACATATTGTTAGTTAGGCCCAACTTAAGTAGATTTCTTAATCCTGCGTTTAGCAACCAACTGAAAACATTAGAAGAATTTTTTGTAACAATATTTTTAAATGCTAAATCATATTTTTTTTGTGAGCTTTTGAAAAATTCTATTATTCCTAATCTATCTTTTGTTGAAAATTTACTTATTTCATCAGATAAAGTGTTTAAATCAGAACTTAATTGTAAATTAGTTTGATCTCTCCATAAAAAATTTACTGCAGGATCTACTTTGATTAAATTAACATAATCATAAAAATTTTTACCTAAACTAGAAAAATAATCCTCATAAACCCAAGGATAATTTAACAGGGATGGGCCTGTATCAAAAGTGAATCCCTCTTCTGAAATCATATTAGCTCTGCCACCAACATTTTTCTGAGATTCATAAATTTCTACATTGAAATTTTCTTTTGAAAGTAAAGGAGCCAGAGAAAGTCCTCCTATGCCTGCTCCTATAATTATTGCTTTTTTGGGTTTGTTATTCATATATAAAGTAATATTAGTTTCCAAAATTTTTTTAGAGGTAAAAAAGATAATTTTTCTTTTAATGTGAGACTATAACGATGATCTGCGTCCATTTCTTTTTCTAATATCTTAGAATTTAATTTTCTATATAATTCCAAACAGCTTTTGATTGCTATTTGACTATCGACCGAGAAGTTTTCCATTCCATTCTCAGCTTTTTGGTACCATTTTTCAGCTTCTTCAGCTAAAATTTTTCTAGCTTCTATAACGTAGTTAGGTAGATCGGATATAGTTTTGGGTTTTTCAAGCATATTTGTTGGGGTATAAAATCTGCCTCTGAAATAATCTTCATAAACATCTCTTGCAAAATTTGTTAGTTGCAAGGCTATACCTAGGTCTCTTGATGGCTCTAGTAAATCACTAACAGTTTTATTTTTATTAGGACCATAAATGTAAGCTAAAAAGTAACCTACTACAATTGCTGAACCATAAATATATTTATCGATTAAGCTATTCATATTTGGATATTCATAAACATCTATATCTTTCCTCATAGCATCAATAAATGAAAGATAGTATTCATCAGGGATGTTTTTTTCAATAGCAGCCATTCTGTATGCGGAAATGATTATAGGTATATTTTTAGATGTTAATTCTTTGATGGTAGAGTATTTTTTAGACTCTTGAAATTTATTTTCCCATTTATTCAGCATAGAATTTTTTTCTTCGGAAGTCATTTCAAATGTATCTACTATTTCGTCTGGGAATCTAACTGAAGCATAAATGATTTCCACCAAGTCTCTTTTTTGTTTGGGCAAGAATCTAGTAACCGTAAAAAAGCTATTACTGTAGTTTTTTAGAATTTTTTTTCCTAATTCCTTACATACCATATAAGCGTCATCATTATTTTTAGAAGATCTTATTTTCTCTAAAGTATCTTCCTCTAATTTATTCCATTGACTTAACTCCCATAAATTTTCATCAGAGGAATATTTGTAAGAATTATTTTCTTTTATTTTCCTTGCCATAACTTAATTCTAATCTAATTTTTTTTTCTTCACACAATATTAATAAACAGAGTTTACAATTAATACAATTAAGACAATTCAAAAGGTGTTTTATGAAAAAAATAGCTATCTTTTTATTTTTACTATTTATTTTTTCATGTTCTAATAATTCTGAAGATTCTATAGATAATAATTTGGTTGAAAATAATTCTTCTGCTCAGTTAGAATATGGTGAAAATAAACTTGAGATAAATGACGACTCCAAAACTTCTAATAATGAGGTTCCTAGTTCAGATCAGCAAAACAATAAAACTCCAGAAACTAAAGAAATAGATGATAACTCTTATGTACTTTCTATAGATTTTGCTTCCGAATCCGGAAATTATATAAGGGCAAATTATAGAGTTAAAGAACAATTGGCAAGACTCCCTTCTCCTATTGAAGCTGTAGGCTATACAGAATCAATAACAGGAGGGATTTATATTGATTCTCAAGGAAATCCAAGTGATAATTCAATTATTAATATTGATTTGTCTACATTAAAAAGTGATGAATCTCGAAGAGATAATTATCTTAGAGGTAGCTCTCTTGAAACAGATAAATTCCCTCAAGCTACTTTTAAAATTATAGATATTGAGGGCTTAGATTTAAGTTCTTTGATTACTTTACAAAAAAAAGATTTTCAATTACAAATGATAGGAGATCTGTCTATCCATGGTGTGACAAAAAGAAAATCTTGGACTATTGACGCTACATATGAAATGGGAAAACTAAAAGGTAAAGGTTCTATTGCATTTCCATTTAGTGATTTTGATATGGATATACCTCAACTGTTTTTTATTATTAGCGTTGAAGACAAAATTACACTAGAGCTAGATTTTGATGTTTTATTAAGTTTAGACTCAACAATAGACCTTATTTCTAAATCAATCCCTCAGTTTATATCAGAGCAAAGAAATGTTAATAAACCAAACTCTTTATATACGAATGCTTGGTTGTGTACAGATGATGACACAGTTTTTGTTGATGACCTTTCAACTCAAACAGAAGAAACCTGGAAATGTTATGTAGATATAGAACTATCTGATGATTCTGTAATAGTTACTAGTACGGGAATACCTAATCATGATTTTCAGTCTGGATTAGGATGCTGTGCAGAAGAAGTTAATTATCAATGGATTATTCCGACAAATCCTCAGATTAATGAGACGGTTACTTTGGCTCCTAATAGAGGGGCCGTGGCAATTACAGTAACTGGTGTTCCAATATTTGGTCCTGAAGAAGGGCCTGGAGGTGATGCTGTTGCATTGCACTTTGACTATTTTGAAGAAGACAGACAGCCTATAGAACTCGGTGTATGCGGAGGGCATTCAGCTGGGGCTTATTTTCATTATCATTTTGATGCCAATTGTATGCATTGGCACCCAGAAGGAACAGGCTTAGATTGGGAAGATTGGGATTACAAAACTTCTTTAGATCCTAGTGAGCACTCTCCTATAATAGGATTTGCTTTCGATGGATTCCCTATTTATGGCCCATATGGTTGGGATGCTTATAAAAATGTTATAGAAATTACTTCTAGCTATAAGTTAAAAAAAGGTGCTAATGGATATGGCGGTATAGATGATTGGGAATATGTTGAAGGATTAGGAGATACCGATGAATGTAATGGCCTTTCAAATCCTACACCTGAAGTTCCAGATGGTATTTATCATTACGTTAGCTCCATAAGAAATGGAGAAGGGGATATTGGGTTCCCTTATTTTTTACTTTGCTACCATGGAATTCCAGAGCAGTCTAATTTTGATCAAGGAGGAACACAACAAGGACCTCCGGCTAGAAATCAAATGCAAGGAGGAGCAAATATTGGAAGGACTCAACCTCCTGATTTTTCTGAAGCCGCTTCTAAGTTAGGAATTTCTCAAGAAGAACTCTTATCTGCATTAGGAGGCCCTCCTCCTGATCTAGAAAGAGCATCAGAATTACTTGGAGTTTCAATTGATGATCTATATAAAATTTTGCCTCCTCCTCCAATTAGGTAAGCAGTAATTTTTCACACAAAATAAAAGATCTAGTTTTTTTATGAATCCTGTAATTAATTTTGTTGACTTAATTAGAACACTTGTTCTAAAATGAACATATGTTCTAATTAAGGAGTTTAATAATGACAACGAAATTTTCAGAAAATATTTTCAGTAACACTGAAGAAACTAAATTATTGACAGATAACAATTTAATAAGATCTATAGCATCAAACATAATCAATAAAAATGAATGTCAATATGATATAGGTATTGAGTGCTTTTATTGCTGGCATGAAGCAATGAACGATTTAAGAATCTGGGCATTAGTTAAGAATAATCATGAATATTCTAGGTGTGGAGTGTTTAGTTCTCTAATAATAGAATGCTTGTATCCAGCCGTATTGAAAATGATAAATAAGGTTAATGAGTTTAATAATTTTGATTTTCTTTTTTCGAAAAACCATAATGAAATATCATATGAAAAATCAAAGTATATTTTTTCTAATAAGTTGGGTACTTCTGATAAATTCTTGATAGCAGAGAGTCTTGATTTATATGATCAAAACTTAGACTCAATAAATGCTTTAGTTAAAATAAATGTTCTTAAAAACAGATATTCTCAAGAATATTTTTATGTTTCTAATAATTGCAACCATATTTAGGAGTTTAGTAATGACAATGATTAAAAATAATAATCCATCTTCTAAAGATTTTTTTCTTGATGATGGCTGTGAATATTCAAAAAGTTGTTTAGAATGCCCTTTGACTCTTTGTAAATATGATGATCCTATCTTGGATAACTCTAAGTCAAAAAATAATAGGAATATGATTATTAATAATATGAAAAAAAGCAATATGACAAATAAAGATATAGCTGAAACATTAAATATTTCTACAAGAACTGTTCATAGAGTATTGAGTCAGCAAAATATTATTAGCCAAAAATTTGTACTAGATTTAAAGAATCAAAATATAATAAAAAAATCTCATTTGATAAGTATGAGAAACTAAGTCAAATCTCTTCTTTAGATAAATGTTTCTAAGAAAAATTGTTTTCAAAATTTTACCCCTCCCAATATAAAAATTTTTTGATACTACACATTTTTCTATATAAACTACCTCGAACACTTTATTTAAAGAAGGGATTTTAATTTAAAATCAATTTCCTACAAGTAACATTGATCTTTCTGCAATATTTACACCTCTATCTGCTATTCTTTCAAGATTATGAGCTACCCAAAGTAAATAAGTTGCTCTTTCTATTTCATGAGGTTTATTTTTCATTAGCTCAATCAATCTTCCTCTGACATTAGAATTTAGTTCATCAATAACGTCGTCCTGTTTTTTTATTTTATTGAATCTAGATTTTACTTCTTTGGGATCTTTTATGAGAAACGTTTCAGTACTCATTCTTAATATTTCAACTGTGTTTATACTCATCTGAGGTATAATTACTAGGTCTGTTGGAAGTGGCCTGACTCCCATTTTTATTGTTAGTACTGCTATTCCTTCAGCATAATCTCCTATTCTCTCTAATTCCTCTATAACGTACATACATGAAACTATTTCACGCAAATCAGAAGCTAAAGGTGCTTGCCTTCTTAATATCCCCATACATAGTTCTTCGAGGTCATCGCACATCTTATCTATAACGTCATCACCTTTTATGACATCTTTAGCCAACTCCATGTTTTGTTCTAGTAACGAATTAATAGATTTTTCAATTGATGATTCTACTGTAGAGGTCATAATTTTAATTTCAGTTTCTAATCTTTCAAGTTCTTGATCAAATTCTACTCTTGCCATTATCCTATCCTTCCAGTCACATAATCTTCTGTTCTTTTATCTTTTGGGTTTCCAAATACAGAATCATTTGTCCCATACTCTATTAGCTCTCCAATTCTTTCTTGGCCAGCCATCATTACTGCAGCATAATCACAAATCCTTGTAGCCTGTTGCATGTTATGAGTAACTATTACAATAGTTACATTGTTAGATAATTCTTTAATTAAGTCTTCTAATTTTGATGTAGATACAGGGTCTAGTGCAGAAGCAGGTTCGTCCATCAAAATTATATCTGGATTGACTGCTAGAGCTCTTGCTATACATAATCTTTGTTGTTGTCCTCCAGATAGTTCTAAACCATTATCATCAAGTCTGTCCTTTACCTCATCCCATAATGCAGCTTTGTTTAAGGATGTTTCTACTATATTTTCTATCTCATTATTTTTAAATCCATTTATTTTAGGTCCAAAGGCAACATTTTCAAATATACTTTTAGGGAATGGGTTTGGTTTTTGGAATACCATCCCAATTTTGAATCTTATATAAGTGGGGTCAGATTTACTAGAGTAAATTGATGTTTCGTTATACATTACATCACCTTCAACTTTGGCGGCAGGGATCAAATCGTTCATCCTATTAAAACATCGAATCAATGTACTTTTCCCACATCCTGAAGGACCTATTAACGCAACTATTTTGTTTCTAGGGATATTAAATGAAACTTTATCTACAGCTTTAGTTTTTCCATAATAGACGGATAGCTCTTCAGTTTTTAATATAGAGTTGTCAGGATTAATTATGTCTATGTGTTCTTTTCCCATTTTGCAAACAATCTGTATTTCTTTATTTTATATATATTAACACATCATATTTTATAATTGTTAAGAGACTATTAATATAATGTTATCGCTATGGAAGATATTTATAACTTAACAAAAAAACAAATTATTGAAGTAATCGAAAAAAATGGGTTCCCTAAATTTCGAGCAGATCAACTGTGGAGATATTTGTATAAGAATGATTTAAATAATTTTGATGATATGAATAATATTTCAAAAGAATTAATCG
>Ga0315315_10004037_pt1 | contig 13554 bp, 12 predicted proteins | sample M140m3416metaG_FD_203699 | JGI IMG/M metagenome (GOLD analysis project Ga0315315, IMG submission 203699) | Ammonia-oxidizing marine archaeal communities from Monterey Bay, California, United States - M1 40m 3416 | ecosystem: Environmental > Aquatic > Marine > Intertidal zone | place: USA...
CCGGACCGCAGTCATGGCAAGCAAGTCCTGGTGATTTTATCTTTAATGAGGGTGGGTTTGATGTGTCTATTGATGAACTGAATGGGTTCTTGTACCCCATGACTTATAGTCGGATTGCCATCGTTCATTCTCCACTCGCGTCTTTCGGCGTTGACCAGGTGATGAACACCAACAATACAACAGCGCTGTTTGATTTGAGTGCCATTGTCACAGATTCTATATGCCTTGAGTGGCTAGATCTTGGCGGACATGAGGTCCTCGAAATCAATGGAGACGTGGTGAGTTCGCCTGATGGCTACGGCCAGCTTCTTGGTTTGCCAACTTCAATTGGCGGCACGTCTGTTCAAATAACAGGGAATCCAGTGATCACTGTTGTTGGTGGTATTCCTACTATAACGGGGTATCAAGGGAAACTCGTCATTGTTGGCAATGTTGACTCACTTCGTATTGGAGGTCAAGAATTTTGGATTGACAATCTTTGCATAAGCGAAGCGCCTGCTGTTTCTGCGGCATGTGTTGCTGATATAGATGACGACGGACTTGTCGGTGTCTCAGATCTCCTTATTGTGTTGGGTGTGTTTGGAATACCTTGCCAATAGGGTAAATTCAGAATTCACCTTTACTAACAAGGTCAATATTAAGAACAAGTCCCGTGCTGTGATGAAAATCCGGCACGGGGCTTGCATCTTTGTACCATATTCAAAAAGCTCATTTAATGAATCTCACTTCAAAACAATCCCTTATTGCCATCGTCGTGTTGGCTGTTATATGCATCTTTCTTGGAGCGCAGTTATTTATAGGAAATAAAAACTACGATGACCTGACGAATGAATATGGCCAGTTAGAAATTGACAAAGAGCAGGTTGTATTTGATTTGGAAAAAATGCGCTTCTCATACGACACACTTCAAACAGAGAACAGCATGATGATTGCCGAGATTGCAGCGCAAAGAGACCGCGTAGATGGACTTCTGACAAAGGTGAAAAATGGAAATTGGGCCCTTGGACGCGCAAAAAAAGAAGCGGAGACTTTAAGAACAATTATGAAGGGCTATATCGCCACAATTGATTCCGTTAACCAATTAAACCAAGCGCTCACAGTCGAAAACATTGAAATGAGAGACAGAGTTGAAGAGGTGCAGGACAGAAACTCACTGCTTGAAGAACGCCAAGAAAACATGTCTGAGATTATTGAGGCCGGAAGGGTGCTTCAATGTTCCGAAATTGAAGCAACGGGGGTTCGGATTCTTAAAAATGGGAGACAGCGCGAAACTTCAAGGGCTGATCGAACGGATATGATTAAGGTGTGTTTTACGCTTTTAGAAAATAGAATATCAGAGCCTGGGAGCAAACTCATTCGCCTAAGAATAACGGGGCCAAATGAAAACGTCCTGCGTTCGGGAGATGAAGACGGATATAGCGCATCAAGAACTATAGATTACGCAAATGAACGTCTGAACGCTTGTGTATTCTATACAAATGAAGGTGAGGATGCTGGCTTAGCGCCAGGAACATATCTTGTGGAAGTCTTAGAAGATGAGACCGTCATAGGCAGTGTCACGACGGATATGAGATAAAAACTATCCGGCCTCACATATAAATTACGCGAAAACCATTCTTGTTTTTGGTTGACTTTCGGTCAATGAAAATGACATCCGCAGAAACTGGGAGAAGGGGTGAATTGTTTGCTGAAAAATATCTTCAATCCATTGGATTTAAGATCATCGAAAAAAACTGGAGGTGGCGAAAATGCGAAATCGACATCATTGCGATTCACAATGGTACGGTTGTTTTTCTTGAAGTGAAAACCCGCGGAAGCAGAGCGCTTGATGAAGGCGTTGTGATCAAGCAAGGTCAGAGGCAACGTATTGTCGTGGCTGCAAGTGCATATCTTGCTATGAAGGTGACAGGGAATATAGAGTGTCGGTTTAACCTGGTTCGTGTGCGGCTGTCGAAAGGAGGTTGGAGGTTAGATCATATACAGGGTGCATTTGAAGGTGCTTCTATATAGAGTGATGTATCTTTGTTGACTAAATATTTTCTGTGATATGAAAAAGCAAACCGGTTCAGGCCGCCGAGGAGGCGCCCGAAGAACCAAACCTGAATCTAAAGCGTTCCTACCTAAACGCAAATTATCCCAAAACAGCGCTAAGAACACTGAAAATGAGGGTGGACCCGGAACGAAGGTTGGGGCGAAGAAGGGAGGGAAATTTAGCGCCAAGGGAAAGCCTAAGGTTTCAAAAACACGAACAGGCGGATATAAGTCCGAAGGTCGAAGACGAAGACCTGAAGCAAGACAGAAACCGCTTCCAGATTCTAATGCGCCGATGCGGCTCAATCGATTTGTCGCTCAAGCAGGGATTTGCTCAAGACGTGATGCCGATGTATTAATCGCTGCAGGAGTCGTGAGTGTCAATGGAGAGATTATCACTGAGATGGGTTTCCGTGTTTTGCTTACTGACAAAGTACAGGTCGAAGGAGAGACAATTAAAGCAGAAGCAAAGCAATATATTCTTCTAAATAAACCTAAAAACTTCTTAGCTACTGATGACGATCCACAGGGTCGAAGAACTGTCATGCAACTTATTAAAGGCGCCTGCAAGGAGCGTGTAGTGCCAATAGGACGATTGGATCGAGATACAACGGGTCTGCTGTTGTTCACGAATGACGGGGAAATGGCCAAACGCCTTACGCACCCAAAAGTGGGTGTGCGAAATTTATATCACGCCACTTTTAAAGACAAGGTCAGTAAGGTGGATCTAGAGAAAATGCTTGAAGGATTTGAATTAGACGGCAAGTATGTGAAATTTGACAAGGCCAGTTTCGTGAAAGAAAACCCCCGTGAGATAGGCGTCGAAATTCATTCGGGGAGGAATAGAATCGTGCGACGCATATTCGAGCATTACGGTTATAAAGTGACGAAATTAGATCGGGTAATCTTTGCATGCCTCACGAAGAAAGATATTCCAAGAGGACATTGGAGGCATCTTAACGAAGAAGATCTAAACATCCTAAGAATGACCACTTGAGCAACCGATGAGTGACAGTTTAGTCATAATACCCACTTACAACGAGAAGGAAAATGTTGTGAAGATGATTGAAGCCGTGGTGGGTTTAGATCAGGCGTTTGACCTGCTTATTGTTGATGACGGTAGCCCTGATGGAACAGCTGATCTTGTGAGGGGCCAAATGAAAAAGCACGAAAGCCGTATCTTTTTATTAGAGAGGGCGGGGAAGCAAGGTCTAGGGACTGCATACATCGCGGGATTTAAGTGGGCGCTTGAAAGAAGTTTTGACTACATCTTTGAGATGGACTGTGATTTCTCACACACGCCTAAAGATCTTATTCGCTTAAAAAAATCATGTGCAGAAAATGGTGCTGGAGTCGCTGTTGGGTCTAGATATGTTAAGGGTGGAGGTGTGGTAAACTGGCCGCTGAAAAGACGCGTTATGAGTCGGGGAGCATCATTATACGTCAACTTGGTTTTGTGGCTCGGGGTCCGTGACAGTACCGCTGGATTTGTGGGTTATCGAAGAGAGGTCCTAGAGGCTATTGAACTCGATTCTGTTGAATTTATAGGGTATGCATTTCAAATTGAAATGAAGTTGCGTGCGAAGAGAAAAGGGTTTAAAATAGAAGAAATTCCAATCTCATTTAGCGACCGTGAATTGGGGACTTCTAAAATGAGCATGGATATTTTTAATGAAGCATTCTGGGGCGTCTTGAAAATGAGGTTAAATTTGCAACATGTCCAGAAGTAGAACTTTATTTAGCCAAGCCCACATCGTAAATGAGGGGCGCGTCTTTGTCGGTGATGTCCTTGTCGAAGGAGAAATAATCTCAAAAGTAAAAGAAGGGTCTCTAACATTAGAAGAGGTACGAGGTGCTGAGGTCGTGAACGCAAAAGGATTTTGGCTCATGCCAGGATGCATTGATGACCAAGTGCATTTTCGAGAACCAGGCCTCACCCACAAAGCAGAGATCGCCACTGAATCAGCGGCGGCAGCGGCAGGAGGCATCACATCTTTTATGGAGATGCCAAACACAATCCCCCAGGCATTAACGCAAGAGCTTCTGCAAGACAAGTATGAAAGGGCAGATGAGGTAAGTGCTGTGAATTACAGCTTCTTTATGGGGGCAAGCAATGGCAATATTGATGAGGTCCTGAAGACTGATCCAAAAAGAATTTGCGGGGTCAAAGTTTTTATGGGTTCATCTACAGGGGACATGTTGGTTGATGAGGAAAAGGTGTTGGAGGGGATCTTTAAAGAGAGCCCCACTTTAGTGGCGACACATTGTGAAGATGAGTCAATGATTCGGGCAAATAGTGCAGCCGCAAAAGAGCGGTGGGGAGAGAATGTCCCCATAGATCAGCATCACTTAATACGCAGCGCAGAGGCGTGTTACAAAAGCTCGTCAAAAGCCGCAGAGCTAGCTTCAAAGCTGGGTACAAGACTACATATCCTTCATATTTCTACAGCAAAAGAGTTGGGTTTGTTTGATGGAAGCAAGACGCTTTCAGAGAAACGAATTACCGCTGAGGCTTGTATCCACCACCTTTGGTTTACGGATGCTGATTACAGCAACAAGGGGACCTACATCAAGTGGAATCCCGCAGTAAAAACCGAAAGTGATCGTACCGAAATACGAGCCGCACTTCTCGATGGGAGAATTGATGTTGTGGCGACTGATCACGCACCTCATACTGTTGAGGAGAAGAATGGTAAATATTTTTCAGCGCCGTCAGGGGGGCCTTTGGTACAACACGGTTTGCCCGCAATGCTGGACCTTGTTCATCAAGGCGTTATATCCGTTGAAAGGGTTGTAGAACTTATGTCTCACAGAGTGGCAGAATGCTTTCAACTTGAAAACCGAGGATACATCAGAGAGGGATTTCAAGCTGATTTGGTCCTTGTTAATCCAGACGCTGCATGGACCGTCACGGGTGAAAATATTCTTTACAAATGTGGATGGTCTCCATTTACAGGACACGAATTTAAATCCCATGTGATAGGCACTTGGGTCAATGGAACGAGGGTGTGGAATGGTGTAAATATTCTAACTGAAAACGGAAACCATGCTGGGCAGCGTCTCGCGTTTAACAGATAGGGCTTTAATCCCAGCGCTTTTTATTTTATTTATAGGGGGAGGTTGCGCTGAAGATTCTCGGGATTTGGCCAATGTAAATCCGCCTGAAGGCATTCTAGAAAGGGTTGAGTTCGTTGAATTAATGGCTGATATTCAAATCCTTGAGGGGGCGGCAAAGATTCGGGTTTTCAGCAATGATGATGTTCAGAAAAGGCTGGGAGAGGCGTACTATGAAATCTTTGAAAAACATGCCGTAAGCCCAGCTGAGTTTGAGAATAGTCACATTTGGTGGTGGGAACATCCCGTAGCGATGAAAGAGGTTCTTTTAGAGATTACCGAAAAAATATCTCAGATAGAGCGTGCGCAAAAGGAATAGTTTGGGGAACTAAATGAAAGCCTCACAACACATACAAAACATCCTCGCTCGGCTCCCACATCAACCAGGGGTGTATAAACATTTTAATGAGGCCGGTGCGGTGATCTATGTTGGGAAGGCGAAGGACCTGAAGAAGCGAGTATCTAGTTACTTTAATAGAAAAACATACGAAAACACCAAGACCAAATTGCTCGTACGCAAAATCCGAGATATTGAGTGGATTGTAGCGCCCTCAGAGCAAGACGCGCTTCTTTTAGAAAGCAATCTTATCAAAGAGTATCGGCCGATCTACAATATCCTCCTGAAGGATGACAAAACCTTCCCGTTTATTGTGCTTAAAAAAGAACGGTTTCCAAGGGTTTTCTCAACACGCGTCACAAGCATAAAGGGAGAGTACTTTGGCCCCTTTACAAGTCTTAAAAGCATGAAAACTGTGCTTGATCTGTGTAAGAAATTATATCCCATCCGTTCGTGTTCGTTGAATTTAAGTGAGAAAAATATCCTTAATAAACAGTTCAGAGTATGCCTCGAGTATCACGTCGGAAATTGTTTGGGGCCTTGCGTGGGAAAACAGTCGGAAGACGATTATAGCAAGAGTATAAAATCAATTCAACACGTTTTAAGAGGAAACTTGGGAGAGGTTCGAGATCACTTGAAAAAGGAGATGAATGAAGCGGTGGGCAGTTTGGCTTTTGAAAGGGCGGAGCGTTTTAATTCCAAATTGAAATCCCTTGACAAGTACCAAGCAAAAAGCACTGTCGTACATCCTAAAATAGATGGTGTTGATGTGTTTACAATCGCAAGTGACAGCAGTGCTGGATATGTAAATTTTATGCTGGTCGTTTCAGGTGCAATTGTTAAGGGGTCCACCTTTGAGGTGAAGAAAAGGTTGGATGAGTCCGATGCGTCAATTCTCGAGGCCGCAATTCCGCTTATTCGCGAAAAGTTTAACAGCCAAAGCAAAAAAATTTTTACACCGTTTAAGGTTGACCTCGAAATTTCCGGTGTCTCTATTTCTGTCCCCGCAAAAGGAGATAAAAAACGGCTCGTAGAAATGTCTGAAAAGAATGCCCGATTCTTTATGAAGGACAAACAAAAACATCAAGAGCAGATTGATCCTGAAGCGGCGACAAAGCGCCTCATGGACACCATGCAGACGGACCTGAGGTTAACTGAGCACCCTGTGCATATTGAATGTTTCGACAACTCAAATTTGCAAGGAACAAGCCCGACATCTGCGTGCGTTGTGTTTCGAAATGGCAAACCCGCCAAGCGTGATTATCGAAATTTCAATATCCGTACCGTAGTCGGGCCTGACGATTTTGCCAGTATGCGGGAGGCGGTTTATCGCAGATATAAACGCCTGCTTAACGAAAAGCAAGATCTGCCGCAATTGCTTGTGATAGATGGCGGAAAGGGACAGGTAAGTCATGCCATGGAGGCCATTGAGGAGCTTGGATTGAGGGGCGTAATCACAGTGGTCGGGATCGCCAAGCGACTCGAAGAACTTTTCTTTGCGGGAGATTCAGCACCTCTTTATTTGGATAAGAGGTCGCCAACGTTAAGGGTCATTCAACAAATGAGAAACGAGGCACATCGGTTTTCTTTAGCGCATCATAGAAAAAGACGAAGCAAAGCGTCATTACATTCTGAATTGGATGAAATTAAGGGCGTGGGGCCCGCCACTAAAAAGAAGTTGATGTCAAGGTTTGGGTCCGTTACCAAAATCCGAGAAGCGAACTTAGAAGAGCTCACTGATGCGGCAAGTCGTGGAGTGGCTATGGCCATCCGAAAACATTTCGGTTAAAATTCGAATCTCTGACCGAGCTTGGGGCCTCCTATTTCACGGTAGTCATTCACAATCTCTGAAATAATCTCCCCAGCAGGGCGCACTGATTTAAGAAGTGAAGAAATTTGCCCTATTTCAAGCTCTCCATGTTCAATGTCACCCTCAAACATGCCCTTCTTTGCTTTTCCACGCCCCATGATCTCTATGAGTCGCTCAGGAGTGGCGCCACTTTGTTGCGCTTGTACCACCTCTTTAAAAAGGGCATTGTGAAGCATCCGCACAGGGGTCAGCGCTTTTAAGGTGAAGGTTGTCGACCCTTCTTTGGCTGCAAGGACCGCATCTTTAAATGCACGATGCGCCGATGACTCCTCAGAAGCTACAAATCGAGATCCCAGTTGCGCGCCCTCAGCGCCAAGAACCATTGCGGCAAGAATGGATTTGCCATCGTGCAAACCGCCAGCAGCGATTACGGGAATCTGACACACTTGAGATACCGCAGGGGTCAGACACATCGTTGTCGTTTCTTCTCTGCCGTTGTGGCCTCCAGCCTCAAACCCCTCAGCAACAACCGCGTCTACACCAGCCAACTCAGATTTAATCGCAAACGCTGAGCTACTTACCACATGGACGACTTTTATGCCGTGAGATTTTAAATGTGAAGTCCATGTTTTTGGGCTCCCAGCGCTTGTGAAAACAATGGGAACCTTCAGCGAAACAATCGTCTCCATGTGCGCCTCCACAGCTGGGTAGAGCAGTGGGACATTCACAGCAAAAGGCTGGGATGTCGCGGCGTGGCATTTTTTAATTTGGTCTTTTAAAACATCAGGGTACATGCTCCCGGCACCTATAACCCCCAAGCCTCCTGCATTGCTCACTGCGCTAGCCAATTCCCATCCAGCACACCATACCATGCCCCCTTGAATGATGGGGTATTTTATCCCGAAAAGATTTGAAATACGATTTGAATTGTTTTTTTGCGCAGCCATGTTGGGAATGTTAATTGCGATCTAAGCAGTTGTGAAAATAGCCCTGTTTGCTTTCAGAATATCAGGGTCAAATACCAATTCTTGATAATGCGCGACACACTTCGCTGACAAGCCCTTTAAATCAGTCTCCGAGACAAGAAGGGTCTCCTTAAAAACCGCTTCCCAAAGCGCAGGGTCAAGGGGTGTACAATGGCCCAGTCCCTTTTCTTGTAAATCTCTCCAAGGGGTCCTGTCGCTGAGGAGGACAGGCCTCCCAAACCCCCAGGATTCGATAATCGAATGCCCATAGTTTTCGTGCATCGTGGGCATTAAAAGGTAGTGTGTGTTCTTAAATGCCTCGCGTAAGCCTTGGTGAGAAACGGCGCCTGAGTAGGTCACCTCCAAACTGGTATTGGACAAATCAAGAATTGAATCTAGATACTTTTTATCCTCGGAAGGTCCGACGATATTGACGCTTACTTTCCGACCGTTTAGATTCATCTTTGACAAGATCTCAATGGCAAACAGCAAATTTTTAACTGGGTGGACTCTTCCCAGACAAAGCAAGTTCAGAGATTCTGAAGGATTTGTGGGGAGGGGTTTAAGGGTGGGGTCTGAGAAATTTCTCGCCACAAAAACCTTTTTACCTGGAATATGCATCTTCACTTCACGAACTTCCTCTTCCGTACTTGCGTGGAATTCTACGCCACGAAAGAAGTCTAAATTTCTAGCAAGGCTGAGAAAAACAAACTTCTTCAATGGTTTAATTTCAAGCGCTCCCGCCCCCAACATGCCACGGGGAGCAAGCACTGTTTTCACGCCTTTCGCACGTGCTATTTGTAATGGCCAAAACGTAAATGCACGGCTGAACAAACTGTTTAAGTAGAGCACGTCGGGCTTGACTTCGTCAAACACACGCTTCCAGTTTGATTTCTTCCAGTTTATGCGGTTTTCATATTTGACGTGAACGTCTGTTATGCCTTCCCGTTGAGACCATACGCCTTCATCCACACCTTCCATTTTCTCTTCTTCACCCAGGTCATATGCCCCGGCAAGGACAAAAAATTCCAGGTCTGGGTTTCCCCCATCTGATTTCATCGCAAGGATGAGGTGATATACACTTCGGATGGGGCCTCCAGCCTTAAACGCTGGGGGGAACCACTCCGTAGAAACGAGTATGCGGGTTTTAAAGGAGTCCATGACGTTTGATATAATATCCTAGAACTGATAAGCTCCATTTTCGACTCCATGTTGAAGCAGAGAGTATCTTCTCTAAAGGGCGTTCCTGAATTAATTCGGATGATGCGAGGGCATCGATTCCCTCAGAATATATTTGGGCCAAAGGACCCTTAATCCATGCATCCCAAGGAAGCACAAAGCCTTGTTTCTCTCTCATTGAAATATCCTCTGAAACAAGGCCCTCAAGAGATTTGACGAGAAGGGACTTGGGTGGGCGAGATAAGGAGCGGGGCGGCTTGAGGCTGTCAGGCAAGGCGAGAACTTTCGTGACCAGGTTGTGGTCTAGAAATGGCGTACGTACCTCTAAAGAGTGAGCCATGCTGAACATGTCGGTGTCTCTCAAAAGTGTGTGACCTAAATATGTGTGGAGTTCCGCAAGGGAGACTTTGCTTAAAAACGGAAGGGAGAACGCGTCTTTTCCTGGCCTAAAAGTATCTGTGACCCACTCGAAAACAGCATTTTGAGCTAGGTTTTTTGTGCCAAGGATTTGCTTTACATCTGTGTCCAGAAAAAGTTGACGAGACAAAGGATATGTATGTTCGAGGGCGAAATAATTGCCTGCGAGAATTTCTGCACGCTTTCTGGACCCCTCTCCTGGAAAAAGGGTTTGGTATGACAATCCAACAAGACGTCGCAAACCTCTCGGCCATGAAGCGATCCATTGATGTTTCATGAGCTGAACAGATCGATCAAAAACGGGGTAGCCTGCAAATATTTCGTCCGAACCCAGGCCGCTTAATGCCACCGTAATCTCGGCCTCACGGGTCGCCCCGCTTACGATGTAAGAATTCAGTCCATCAAAAGAAGGGTGGTCCATTGCCGCAAGGGCCGAAGGTACTTTTTCAAGGACATCTTCCGTAGTCAAATGGATTTCGTGATGTTGTGTCTTGAATTTTTCGGAACCTTGACGTGCAAACTGACTTTCGTCTAAAGCAACATCATCAATTGCCACGGTAAATGTATTGATGGGCTCATCTGATATTTCAGACATAAGACCAACGATCGCTGTGGAGTCAATTCCACCAGAAAGAAACGCTCCGATGGGAACATCGGATTGCATTCTTGCCTCTACAGAAGAAGCAAGGGTTTCCCGAAGGTCTTTTGTAATCGCATTCAAATCGTTTGCCGGGGAGAGGGTTTGTTTTGCCTTTTGTGTTTCAGTGGCGGTATTCCACCAGCGGAAAATTTCTGTGGTTTCATCCTGTATTTCTATGGCGCATCCCGCTTCCAATAATTTTATATCCTGTACAATCGTGTCAGGCGCGTGTACTGTAGAATATCTCAGATAGTCCGTTAATGCCTCTTTATTCAAACGACGCGCGATGTATCCAGAGGCGAGTAAGCTTCTTACTTCTGAGGCAAACAGGATGGCGCCTTTTTCATTTTCTGAGGACCAGTAAAGCGGCTTGATCCCAAATCTATCTCGCGCCATTGACAATTTCTCTTCGGCAGCGTTCCACCAAGCAAAGGCAAACATACCGTCTAGCTTGTGAAGGGTTTTATCCAGCCCCCAGGCACGAAGAGCAGCAAACAAAACTTCTGAGTCTCCAGAAGATTTAAACGTGTGATCGCTTTCATTTGAGGCTTTTAATTCCGCGCGTAATGCACGAAAATTGTAGATCTCGCCATTGAAAACAAGCGCATCTCCGGAAGGTTTGTCAAGCAGGGGTTGATTCGCTTCTGCGGACTCCGTATCGAAGATGCATAGACGAGAATGGCCCAACGATACGTTTTTGTTGTCCGACCAAGTGCCCTTGGAATTTGGCCCACGGTGGGACATCGCTTCCACCATTTTTAACGCTGCGGATTGTGACTCCCCTTCTGGGAAGTTCTCTATTCCGAAAACGCCAGCTATTCCACACATGTATCTTCTCGTTTACGCTTTTATACTGTCCCAACCCTGTGCTTTGAGCTTGATGTCTTGGCCACTGTTGGTCACCATGACTTGCTCATTGACATCCTCGGTCATGTGACCGATAATTGAAAGTTTGGGGTGGTTGCGTATTTTTTCGAAATCATCTTGCTGCACAGTAAATAAAAGCTCATAATCCTCGCCTCCGCTTAGCATGCACACCGTAGGGTCCAGGTTGAATTCACGTGCAGTGGCATGTGTTTTGGGGTCCATGGGAAGCTTATCCTCATATACACGAACCCCTACCCCACTCGCTGCGACAATATGAAGGCATTCTGAGGCCAAACCGTCAGAGATATCAATCATGCTTGTGGGTTTAACCTCAAGGTCTGCAAGCTCTCTTATGATATCTGTCCTCGCCTCTGGCTTCAGTTGGCGTTCAATGATATAGCTGTGGTCTTTGAGTTCTGGTTGTGCCGTTGGGGCCTCCTTAAAGACTTCTTTTTCACGCTCTAGAACTTGTAGACCCATATACGCAGACCCAAGCTCTCCCGAAACCACAAGCAAATCCCCCGCACTGGCTCCTGAGCGTGTGACGATTTTCTCTGAATCAACAAGACCCAGCGCTGTAATAGACAAAGTAAGTCCGGAAGTAATCGAGGTTGTGTCTCCACCGACGAGATCTACTTCGTAAAGCTGACACGCAGTCTTGATCCCATTGTACAACTCCTCGAGGGCCTCGACAGAAAACCTATTTGAGACGCCCAAGCCGACGACTATTTGAGTGGGTTTGGCATTCATTGCACAAACATCACTGATGTTTGAAATCACCGCTTTGTATCCCAAATGTTTTAACGGGACATAACTCAAATCGAAATGCACACCTTCGACAAGCATGTCTGTCGTGACAACCACGCGTTTTCCTAAGGGGTCGATTACCGCTGCATCATCCCCCACACCTAACAAAGTAGATGGGGTGTTATTCTTTAATTCTTTCGTGAGTCGATTTATTAAAGCGAACTCTCCCAATTCTTGTATCTCCGTACGTTCCATGGTGCGAAGTTACATCTAAGAGCGTGGTTTAGGCTTCTTCTCTAATATCACAAATGCGACCAGAAAAATGAAGGTCCAGGTCTGCAAACGGATGGTTGAAATCCATCTGCACCTCGTCGTCTAAAACATCAACGACAACTCCAAAAAGTTCATTTCCATCTTCATCGTTCATGGGGATTGCCTCTCCGACTTTTATATTCTCGTCGTCGAATTTACCCTCAATCTCAAAAACATTTTTAGGGATCATCACAATGGCGTCGTCTGTCGTAGGCCCATATGCGTCTATGCAAGAAATCGAAATTTCAAAAGGTTCGCCAGTTTTTAGCCCGTGAAGCGCTTTTTCGAATGACTCTAATACTTCTCCCGAGCCAACATTGAATCCAAAGGCTTGTTCAGCGGGGCACTCTTCCAGCAGTTCTCCCAATTGACCATCTTCCGTTGCTTCACTTAAGACATATTCAATCTCAATAAACTTCCCTGGGGCGACAATTATTTTTTCCATACGCCAAAGGTCCGTCGTACTTTGTGGCTATGCAACGACTTATACACTCTTTTACGGTATTCGGGTTTTTATTCAGCCTTATCACGAATTCTGCGCCTTCTTTTGCCCAAGCTAAAATTAAAAATTTATCTGAATACACGACCGATCAAAGGGTATTCAATCCCATAGGTTGCCGGGGTTTGGGGTTAAATGGCCATGTACATTCTGAGGGGGGTGATGACATGAGCGGGTTAGGAAATAGGTCTTTCGTAGAAAATTACGACATGTCGGAATCGATTTCGAGAAGCGACACATTCGACATTGTCCATTACGCTTTGGATCTCGACCTTACAAACTACGGTCTACAGCAGATGCAGGCCAGGGCATTGATCACAATGTCTGTGATTGAAAGTGGTGCGGAAGAGATTTGGTTTGACCTCGTTTCATTGACTGTTGATTCTGTAAATATCGATGGGTCGAGTTCTGGTTTCGTTCACGAAAACGGGCGACTCATTATTCCTTCTCCGAACGCCGTTTTTCAATCCGGGGACGCCCACGAAATAGAAGTCTTTTATGGCGGACATCCTGACCAAGATCCTTCATGGGGAGGCGTATACTTTACTGCTGGATACATCTATCACATGGGGATTGGGCTTACAACCATCCCCCCGAATTACGGCAAGGTTTGGCATCCATGCTTCGATAACTTTG
>Ga0315315_10004045_pt1 | contig 13539 bp, 9 predicted proteins | sample M140m3416metaG_FD_203699 | JGI IMG/M metagenome (GOLD analysis project Ga0315315, IMG submission 203699) | Ammonia-oxidizing marine archaeal communities from Monterey Bay, California, United States - M1 40m 3416 | ecosystem: Environmental > Aquatic > Marine > Intertidal zone | place: USA...
GTGGGTGGTATCCAGACATAAAATTGAGACTTTGGGATAGGAGAAAAGGAACTTGGAAGGGAATAAACCCGCACGATTGTTTTGAAATGGAAAAGGGAATAAAGCCTATTCATTTAAAGGGTGATTTATTGCACTATAGTTATTACACAATCGAAGAACACATAAAACAGATTAACTATTTTACAGATATTGCTGCAAAAGCATATGTCCAAAAAGGGGCTAAACCGAGTTTGTTCAAGGTCTTTGCGAGCGCGAAATTTATGTTTTTCAAAACATACTTTTTGAAGCTTGGAATATTAGATGGTTACTATGGTTGGATTATTAGTAAAAATTCTGCTCATGCAACTTTTCTAAAATATTCTAAAATACGAGAACTTCAAAAAGAGAATTAGATGTCAAGATTTTTTTTGGACATGGAAAAACTGAAGACTCCTAATAGTGGGTTAGGTCAATTCTGTGCTCACATAGGCAAAGCAATTGAAGCAACTGCGGAAGAAGAAATTGGCGTCTATGTTGATGAAGAACATCTTACTTTTTTTGAAACTAAAAACACCGTTCTTTGGAAAAGAAGCCATCAATACTTTGGAGTATCAGTTAAGGCAGACTTATGGCACTGCGTGCATCAGGAAGCTAAATATTTCCCAAAAGATAAAACAACAAAAATTCTACTGACAATTCATGATTTGAATTTTTTGGATAAATATACAGGTGCTAAAAGAGAAAGAAAGTTAAAGAATCTTCAAAAGCTAGTAAATAAAGCTAGCGGTATTGCATACATATCAGAGTTTACCAAAAAGATTGCTGAACAACACTTGGAGCTGCCAGATGTCTTGCAAAAAGTTATTTACAACGGTGTTTCTGTTTTAGATGCAAATCCAATAAAACCTGAATTTGTTGACGACAGTAAAAAATTTATTTTTTCAATCGGAATTATTGGAGAAAAGAAAAATTTTCATGTGCTCATTGAGGCGATGAAAAATATTCCTGATTTAAACCTTTATTTGTGCGGAAACGCCAGCTCAAAGTATGCAGATAAAATAAGAACTTTAATTGCTAAACATAATCTAGAAAAAAGCGTTTTTCTTACTGGAGAAATTTCTGAGGTTGAGAAAAGTTGGATGTATAAAAACTGTGAAGCTTTTGTTTTCCCATCATTGAATGAGGGTTTCGGACTACCCGTTGTTGAGGCCATGCATTTTGGAAAACCTATTGTTATTTCCAAACTAACTTCTCTGCCAGAAATTGGAGGAAAAGAAGCTACCTATCTAGATAATTTTTTACCCGATGAAATAGCGAATAAAATCGAATTTGCAATAACGAATCATACACCTGAACGTCAAAAACTTCTGAAGGAAAGGGCTTCTTTTTTCAGTTGGAAAAAAGCAGCGAAACAATACCTAGAAATCTATAACACTATCTTAAAAAAATAAATTAGTTAAGATGTAATAAAACAGAAAATACAATCGATTTATATAGGTATTCGCATAAATGCGATATTGCTACTTAAAAACCCTAGTTACCAAGCAGCATCTGGATAGCGATTCGTTAAATATTGTAACTCCGTTAATATATAGCCCATAAAGTCTGTGTGCCCACCATTTTTTCCATAAACTAAAGAGTGTTTTACGTGGTCTGGCTTAGCAACTGTGGCCTCGGTTAACGCGTCCTCAACATCTTTTAGCCATTTTTCTTGAACCTCCTTTAAGTCAATTGCAACACCTTCTTCCACCAAGCTTTTATGAACATCGTCCATGTCAAAAAGTTCATCCGTATACTTCCATAATTCATTTACGGCATACTGTATTTTATTGTGGCTTACTTCCGTTCCATCACCGAGGCGCAACATCCATTTTCGACTTCTTTTTAAATGGTAGTTGACTTCTTTAATTGATTTAGCTGCAACTGCGGCAATTGTAGGATCCGAACTGTTCATTAAACCCGTAAATAAATGATAGTTATATACGTCCATAAAAAATTGTCGAACGGTTATAAATGCAAAGTCTTCGTTAGGATACTCAACCAAATGAAAATTTAGATACTCACTTTCCTCCCGCTTATAGGCAATATCGTCATCGGTAATACCTCCTCCTTTGATTTCAGCTGCATACTTAAAGAGACTTTCTGCTTGACCTATTAAATCTAGACCTACATTCGTTATGGAGAGGTCTTCTTCTAAAAAAGGACCGTGGCTCACATATTCACCTAAACGATAACTTAATATAAAACTCGTGTCTGCTAATCTTAAGCAGAATTTATACAAATTACTCTCCATAATTAAATATGCTTAGAGCCTTCTGGCATGTTGTAAAAAGTGGGGTGACGGTATATTTTATCATCTGCTGGGTCGAAATACGACTCTTCATCTCCAGATTTAACAGAAACAATTTCTTCCGCTTTAACAAGCCAAAGTCCAGTGCCTTCATTTCTCCTAGTATATAAATCTCTGGCATTCTCAATAGCCATTTCCTTATCATAAGCATGCAAGCTACCAACATGTTTGTAGGGCTTACCAGGTTTTGACTGAACAAATACCTCCCAAATAGGACCTTGATTATCTGTACTCATTGTATGTATATTATTACGCTGATTTTAAATTCTGTTCCTTCTTCTCATTGTATGCGATTGCTGCCTCACGCACCCATTGACCATTGTCATGAGCTGCAGCATGATGTTTGATTCTTTGTGTATTACATGGTCCATTTCCTTTTATTACATTCCAAAATTCATCCCAGTCAATGTCAGAAGTTTCGTACGAACCGTTTTCCAGTAATTTATAGTTAGCATCTGGAACTTTTAACCCTATTAATTCAGCTTGAGGAATTGTTTTATCAATAAACTGCTGACGCAAATCATCGTTCGTTTCTCGTTTAATCTTCCATTTCATAGCATTAGAACTTCGAGGAGAATCACCGTCATGTGGGCCAAACATCATTAATGAAGGCCACCACCATCTTTCAAAGGCTTCTTGGGCCATTTTTTTCTGTTCTGCCGTACCTTCCATTAAGGTGGTCATAACCTCATAACCTTGTCTTTGATGAAAACTCTCTTCTTTACAAATTCTGACCATTGCTCTAGAATAAGGCCCGTAAGAGGTTCGCTGCAATGAAACCTGGTTCACTATTGCTGCGCCGTCAACAAGCCATCCAATTGCCCCCATATCTGCCCATGTTGGCGATGGATAATTAAAAACACTTGCGTATTTTGCTTTTCCTTCATGTAGCCACTTGATTAGCTGCTCTCTGCTAACCCCTAAGGTTTCTGTTGCGCAATATAAATATAGTCCATGACCCCCTTCATCTTGAACCTTAGCCATAAGAATTTTTCTTGCCCTCAGACTAGGAGAACGGGTTATCCAATTACCTTCCGGTTGCATTCCAATCACCTCTGAATGTGCATGTTGAGACATTTGTCGAATTAAATGCTGACGGTATTCTTCCGGCATCCAATCTTTTGGTTCAATTTTAATTTCAGCATCAATTTTGGCTTGAAATTCTTCGAGATTTTTAGCATTTTCCATATCAGTTGCGTTTATAATTCCGTTAATACTTTATAGGATTCGAGATTTGTAATTCCCCAATTCTCTATTTCTTCTTCGCTCCAAAGTTCAGGATAAAAAATTCTTTTTTGATACTTTGGTAGCATATACTTTGTCCAATCACTTCCTCCTGTTGCAGCGCCACCACCAATATACTTCGCAGCAGCTTTATAATGAGACATAACCCATTTAACATTTACCGTATGATCATAATGCCTCATTGTATTTACTAAATCCAGGTTGTTTCTTTCAGACTCTGGAAGCGACTTGAATTTCATCGAGATATTGGTTGTATTGTAATCTTTCATAAAATCGATAAAATCTCCCATGTATTTTTTCTCAAACTTATCAAGTAACGTAGATTTTTGACCCGTATTGTAATTTTTCCCAGCAGCCTGCCAATATAAATGTTCATAAGCATGTTCAAAAGGCGTGTTCCTATCAATTGTAGAGCGAAACCTTATATCAATCAAGTTTATAAGTTCTGTAGATGCAAATTCAATCATTCTATACTGTGCGCTCTGAAAACCGCTGGCTGGAGCAAGTGTATTTCGAAACTTCATATATTGGTCCTTATCCATTCCATCGCCCATAATATCAAATGACGAGGATAACATATCAAAATATCTACTGATTCGCATTAGATGTTTGGTAAATAACTCCACATTTAGCGATTCATACTTAGCTATTTGATCAATTTCCAGGAGAATCATTTTAAACAACAATTCATTTACCTGGTGATACATAATGAAGATCATTTCGTCTGGAAGAGTTGTTCTTTGTGTTTGCAATCCCAGTAAGGCATCTGCCTGAATATAATCCCAATAAACCATAGGCTTACTATACAGAAGTCCTTCTAGCATTGTATCTACCGGGATTCCCAAATCCTGATATTTTGACTCTATTTTTTGCAATATCTCTTCCCTTTCCATGAAAATTGAATTTAAAGAGTTCCTCTTTTTGCTTGCTCTCTTTCAATCGATTCAAAAAGTGCCTTGAAATTCCCGGCGCCAAATCCTTTAGCACCCATTCTTTGAATTATTTCGAAGAATAAAGTCGGCCTATCCTCCACAGGCTTGGTGAAAATTTGTAATAAATAACCTTCTTCATCTGCATCAATCATAATTCCTAAACTCATTAAAACTTTTAAATCCTCTTGAAGCTCGTGATTGTGCTCTTCCAGTCTTCCTGGAGCGGCATTATAATATTCTTCCGGAGGAGTGGATAGAAACTCTATTCCCCTTTCTCTCAATTGGGCAACTGTTTTGATTATGTCATCAGTAGCCACTGCAATATGTTGCACTCCGGGACCCTCGTAATAATCTAAATATTCTTCTATTTGTGAACGTTTTTTGCCCTCTGCAGGTTCATTTATAGGGAATTTGATTCGGCCATTACCATTACTCATTACCTTACTCATTAGGGCTGAATATTCCGTATGAATTTGTTTATCATCGAAGGATAGGAAATTTACAAAGCCCATTACATCCTCATACCATTTTACCCAAGTATTCATCTCATTCCAACCAACATTTCCTACCATATGATCTACATACTTAAGACCTACTGAGCTTGGATTATAGTCCGATTCCCATTTTTCATAACCAGGTAAAAATATCCCGTTGTAATTTTTTCGCTCCACAAACATGTGAACCGTTTCCCCATAGGTATATATTCCTGCTCTTACAACTTCGCCATGTTCATCTTTTTCAACCGTTGGCTCCATAAAAGATTTTGCTCCACGCTTGGTTGTTTCTTCCCAGGATTTCTTTGCATCTTCCACCCACAATGCCACTACTTTTACTCCATCACCATGCTTCGCTAGATGCTGATTAATAGGTGAACTTGAATTTAATGGTGTTGTCAACACAAGCCTTATTTTGTCTTGTTTTAAAACATACGATGCAAATTCCTTACATCCTGTTTCCAAGCCTTTATAGGCTGCAGACTGAAAACCAAAAGCCGTTTTATAATAATGAGCAGCTTGCTTAGCATTTCCTACATAGAATTCAATATAGTCTGTCCCCAATAGAGGAAGAAAATCCTTTGCATCTTTAAATATCTTTTCTAATCCGTAATTTACATTTTTTATATCTGACATAGTTTGTTTTTTTTAATCAATCATCCATGATTTATAGTAATCATCAACTTGTAAATTCATTGCCTCTTCCGTAATCATTAAAGGCGAAAATGGGTCTATCATTACAGCCAATTCTCCTGTTTCTTTTTTTCCAACACTCCTCTCAATTGCTCCAGGGTGAGGACCATGCGGTATTCCCCCTGGATGCAAGGTCAATTGTCCTTTTTCAATATTATTTCGACTCATAAAATCTCCATCTACATAATATAACAATTCCTCCGAATCAATATTACTATGGTGATAAGGAGATGGTATTGATTTGGGGTGATAATCATACATTCTTGGCACAAACGAACATACAACAAAGCCTGCAGCTTCCCAGGTCTGATGGATCGGAGGAGGCATGTGAATACGACCTGTAATTGGCTCAAAATCATGTATCGAAAATGCGTATGGATAATTAAACCCATCCCACCCAACAACATCAAATGGATGGTTTTCATGGGTATACTCCCAAAGAACATCTTGTTTTTTGGAAAGCACCTTAAACTGCCCTTTTTCGTCGTGTGTTTTCAACTCTGTTGGGAGCCTAATATCTCTTTCACAAAACGGAGAATGCTCTAATAATTGTCCGTAGTTATTTCTGTACCTTTTCGGTGTTGTAATGGCGCTTGCTGATTCGATAAAGAGGATTCTGTTATCCTTCGTGTCGAAATCAATTTGATAAGTAGTTCCTTTTGGGATAATCAAATAGTCTCCGTATTTAAAATCAATGTTCCCATACATTGTACGCAGTTTACCTGACCCAATATGAATAAATAGCATTTCGTCTGAATCGCTATTTCTGTAGAAATAATCCTTTGAAAATGATTTTGGTGCGGCTAACCCAATTTTCAAATCATTATTAACAAAAAGTATTTTCCGGCTTTCAATATAATCGTCAATTTGCGGTAGTGAAAACCCCTTAAAGCTGAGTGCTTTCATGTTTTTTTCAATCCCAATTTTTGCGGTTAGGTCTTTAACTTTACGCACTTCGCTCACCACAGTTGGCGGATGGATGTGGTAAATTAAAGAGGACATACCAACAAAACCTGCTGTTCCAAAAAGTTCTTCTTGATAAAGACCTCCTTCCGGTTTTTCAAATGTAGTGTGTCTTTTAGGGGGTATTGACCCCAAAGAATGATATCTTGACATATTATGAATTTAATATAAATTGATGGTTTTCTACTGTCGTAGAAAGTAAAAAAATAGAGGGGTGTCGACACAAAAAAATCATTCAGGATTTCTTTTCAGCTCTGATTTTTTTTTAAATATATATCCCGTTATTATGCACATAATTCCTATGTCTTTTCCTAAGGAATTATAAAGGTACAAAATAGTTCCAACATTTTCATGATGAAAGCAATATTGAACAATAAATATTCTTACTAAAAGTATTTAATACTGTAATCAAAAGTGAAAATTCGAGACTGCTATTGTCAAAACTAAGCCGTGAAAATCCTTTTTATTTAATCACTAGCCACTTTGATTCGCAATAAATTACAAGGAGGAAATGATAATAAACACTGCTAGTCAATGTGGACTTTCTTCTCAATATATTGAATTATTGCAAAATTATTTTCTTGATGACTGATTGGTTCTTTGATTGATAAAAAATCATATACTCTCCTCTTTCTAATTTTCTCAAATTAAGTTCTGTTCTGTTTTTATTAACTAATCGTTCCATGATTAATTTTCCATTTAGGTCAAGCAATTGTATTGAGCCTTCAGGAGATCCATTCGTTTTTATATCAATTATACATTCTCCATCCGTAGGGTTAGGATATATAAAAAGGCCAGCGTTTTCTATTTCTTCTGTACTTGTCATATTTAATGTGATAGTTTGATATGTAGTATCGGCACTACAGTTGTTTTCAGCAATCAAGTAAATAGTATATATTCCAGAGTTTACATATTGATGAATTGGATCGCTAGAATTACTTGAGGCACCATCTCCAAAAAACCATTCATATAGATTACCATTCATGCTATTATTTGTAAATGAAACCAATAAATCAGAATCAGAATAAATAAATGCTGCAGTTGGATAATCTAAATAATGAATTTCACTTATGGTTGAGGTGTCTTCAGGACATATGGCATTTGAATCTGAGATTATGCAGAAATAATATAAGGTGTCTGGACTGTTAGAGAAGGGAAAGTAGCTATTATTTATTGCTCCATTAATTGGACTTGAATTAAAGTAAGAATTTATTGAACTTTGATACCATTGATAGAGACTATTTCCTGATGATAAAATTTGGACATAAGAATTGGTGTCGTAGATACAAACCTCATCAAATAAAGAAGGTTGCTGAGTAATTGAAACAGGGGATTGTATAGAAATTTCTGCAATGTCCGAGAATATCGCATTACAACCAGCTACTGATGAGTTTATTTGGCAATAATAATAGTCGGTGCCTGCATTATTGGAAGGTGGTAAATAATTAGTTGAATTAGCTCCAAGAATTACTGAACCACCATTATTTGAATTAATATTATTCAAATACCATTGAAAGGTGAGGTTAGAATTACTATTGGCACCAACTAGCAGATCATTAAGGGTGTCGCCTAAACAAATTAGTTGGCTTGCAACTGGTTGTGAATTTAAATTAATAGGGGCTATAATGATTGTCTCTGAAGTATTTGAAATAACTGAATTACATCCCAATCCAGTTGAATTAATTTCACAATAATAATACTGATTTCCAATAGTTTGGGCAGAGGGAGTAAAAGTAAAAGAATTGGCTCCAGAAATTGCTGTTCCACCAGAATTACTGTTAGTTGAATTCACATACCATTGATAAGATATTGATCCACCTCCATTTGCATTGCAGGTGATAGGAGAAATTATTCCATTCTCACAGGTTGTCTGACTTAATAATGGTTGAGTAGATATTGATAGAGGCTCATTGACTTGAAGAGAGGCAACATTAGAGAAAATGTCATCGCAACCGGTATTAGTATCACTTACCACACAGTAATAATAATAGATGCCTGCATTTGTAATATCGGGTAAATAGGAAGTATTGACAGCACCATTGATGAAATTACCACCAGAAGTGTTGTTAGTATCATTCATATACCATTGATAAGAAAGGTCTATTCCGCCGGATGTGCTGATCGATAAAGGGTTAATGGTGTTTCCTAAACAAATCTCTTGGAGATTTAGATTTTCCGATATAATCTGAGGAGCAGGAGCAAGTGTAACAATAGTACTATCGGTGCTTTCGCACCCAAAATTATTGGTTACGGTTACAGAATAAGTACCGCTTTGGTTGACCGTTAATGGATTAGAATTACTTCCATTGTTCCATTGATATTGAGTATTGTAGGATTCTTTATTAAGCTGTATTTGAAGTAGTTCGCCAGAGATGTAATCAAAGAAAAAGTTTGAGTTACTTGATCCTTGAAAGGATACTATCCCTAGAAAATCATCAGGGTTAATTGCTCCATCATCTTCGTAGACGTAAACCTGATATGTCTCATTAAAATCGATAGGCAAAGAATTACACGAAATATAAATATCAGGAGTAGCGCTTATAAAGGTATTTTCACTGGAAAAAAGTAAGGTGCCTGCGGAGTTGTATATTTTGATGTAAATCTCAGGATCTCCTTCAGTTCCACCACCATAAGTATTAGGAATATCTTCTATAATAATCCCATACAAAACCTTTTCGGTGCTTTCTGCAGGTGCCAGCAAGTCTGCACTAGAAGCGCAAGAGCTGTATTCATCAATGATGTCTGTAGAACATACGGAAATACAAGGGGCTTTATAAGTACTGTTGTCATATCTGTACTTGGCTTTATTATCATGCATTGAATAAGGGTAGTCACCAGATGGATTAATACCAGAAATCGGACCAATATTAGGAACAGGAAAACCATGGTTGAAATTAGAGTTTGTTCTGTAAAGGCTCGATGGCAGCGTGTTTATTTTATCTACATCGATAACGCCAAGGTCATTGTTGCTATGCTTTGTGGTGTGCTTAATACTTCCATCTATCTCAAAATTATCCGACCATCCTGCAGGGTTATAGGTTAATTCGTTTCCAATAACATTTTGATAATGAGAATTATCACTAATGTACAACTCCTGTTCAGTTGCCCTGTTTCTAAAAAAGGTGTTTCCCGGACCACTGGGGCCCCACCAGTCTGAAGAATGAATGTATTCAATTATATTTCCCTCAAATAAATTCATCAGTGGGTAAAATCCATGTAATGAAATATCTGCTTTTACATCACCAATGCAAGTTCCTGTGATGGGAACCGTAGCTCCACATGGATCATAGCTCACCCTACTATAATTATAACCACATACATTTCCAATAGGCGCATAACTCAGCACCATTGCATGCCTAAGTGTATTGAATGTGTTGTGTTCTATTAAGCAGCTAGTTGCTCTATGATTAATAGACACACCATATCCATGACCACCGCCACCATAATCATAAGCATGATGTATGTAATTGTCCCTGATTTCGCAATGATAGGACCTGACTAATGAAACGTGACATTTCATCGCCCAAGAGCTTTCAACATTCCTTACCCAACAATTATAGGCTCTTTCTATAGCTATATTCATATTGTCCTTGTTCCCATTAGGTCGATAGATTTTAATGTTTTCTATTCCAGCGTTTTGAATCAATCCAATTCTTTTGATCATGGGAAATAATTTAGGGTCATATGTGTAATGCAGCCCCCTGTCGAGTATTAGTTTATTTCCATTTTTACCAATAACTTTTGAAATTTCCCCAACAGCATCCCATGCTGATCCGGTATAAGCTTTGTTCCAAGTAGAATCCGCTATTTCTGAAGGCACCCTTTCGCTATCCATTTTAACTGTATCATTGTGCTGTCGGATTTCAATGAAATCACCAATATCTATTACAGCTGAATCTTCAATCACAAGAGAATTGCTGCCAATATGGTATCCTCCTAGCAAAGGAGTTTCAGGACCAAATTTTGTCGATTGACCTCCTGTTCTTTCTATTCTAAAAATTTTATTATTGTCTAACGGGTCAGCTCCCACAATTGAGTTGATTTCTAATGTAGTGTTGCTAGAACAATTCCCTCTTATTACAGTATTGTCGGGTATGAAAAAGCTCTCCTGTCCTTCAATATAATAAGTGCCCGAAGGAAAATAAATTATATTAAAACCAGACATCGTTTTAACGTCATCCAATACATCTAATATTGCTTGATAATTGTTATAGCTGCCATTGCCTATGCAGTTATATGGTGGTTGAGTCATGTCAATGATATTTCCATCATAAGGAATCACTCCTTCAAAACCAGCCGTGGTCCAATCTGTTCTATTTCTATAATTAATGTATGAATTATCCGTGCCGATTTCCTCAAAGTGAGCGCCAACATATTTAACTTGATCCATAGTGACGGAGCAGCTTCCGTTTCCTGAACATGCTCCTGACCAACCTTGAAAAGTATAACCTTCCTCTGGTGTCGCTTCCAAATTGATTAACTCTCCGTTTTGAAATTGGTCATTACAAGCTTCAATACAACTTTGAAGACCCAAAGGGTGGGTGATTTTAACCGTTCCTTTTCCCGTAACAGAGGTATGCAAACTAAAATAATTTATGGGTGATGTGCAATCTGTAATTACAACATCATCAACATAAATGTCAGCTATAGCATTGCCACACCTTATAGCAAATCTTACATCATCATCGGTTGTAAAAGGAGCAGAATCAACATACAAGTCGAACAGCTGATAGGAACTTGATAAAGTAACTGTTTTGGCTCCCAACCAGGTCCAGGGTGTATTATTTTGTATTAAGATTAGCTGCACATCAATATTTTGCGACGCTTTTAACCATAATGAAACATGGTAGGAATGTCCAGATTCAATATGAAAAAGATTGTTTTTTAACTGTGCTTTTAACACTTGGGGGTTAGCAGGAACCTGGGTTACTGAAATCTTGGCAGCTTTATCTCCGCTATGCACATTAGTGGAGGATATGGAAAAACTCCCATTATAACCTAAACTTGACTCAAAGTAGGTAGACCAATCACCCTGCCCTTCTTCAAAACCTCCGTTTTGTAAAATGTTTTGTGAATAAAAATAGGGGCTTAGTACAATTGTAATTATAGACAGAATGGAGCTTTTCGATATATTTTTAAAAGGTAACATATATTACATATGATAAGAAAGATAATTGATGTTGCTATTTTCTATTAAATTCATAGTGAATCAAAAGATAAGCTTTATTTATCTAACTAATACTATTTTTCGATTCTTTATAAATGGGACCTAAAGAATCAGTAAACGCTATGAATAGTTATCGAAAATAAAAAAAGGACACATCCACTAAGGACAAATGAAAACTAAGGTTGCACCGAAGTTTATTAATCGTCCAGATTAATATAGCATCGTTTTTCATTTAACAATTTACTCCATTTTTTATCATATCCATGCACCGCTTTGGTTTGCTCGTTATTTTTATCAACTATCCTATAACCCAAATTCGCCCAACTGAAAATACCCCCATACAGATTGAAAACATTATTAAATCCCATCTTTTGAATCTTTTCTCCTATTTTTTCACTCCTATATCCAATAGAGCAGTAGACGTATATCGTGTCCGTTTTTTGATATGAGTTCAATGATTTGCTGCCAAAATTACTAAATCCAATAAATTGCGCTTTTGGAAGATGGCTAATTAAATACTCATTTTCCTCGCGTGCATCCAATATAATCACATTCGGACTGTTAATTACTCTGCATAACTCTTTTGAATAAACTAAAGGAACTGTTCCAGAAATATACTTTTCACAAGTCTCATCAAAGTCACTTGGGTTTTGGGCTATTATTGATTTAGTTCCAATTAATAAAACTGTAATTAACAGAAGAATCTTCACACAGTGATTAAAAAATTAATAAAACGAAAAACAACTGAATCAGTTAGAATGAAGCTTTAACTCTTCTTATGGTCTTACGTCTTCTACGTCTCTTAGCGGTATAGATTCTTTTGTAAACCGACACCGTTGCGATTAAATAACCATCTTTATCAGTAGCGTCCCCTCTCATCTGACCAGCAAAGGTTTGTGCTAAAAAGGATTCTGTACCATTCACATCACCATCTTCTGGTCCATGCGTCTCATGCCCTATTATTGCTGGATCAGCAAAATAAGAGGCAGTAGAACCGTAGTTTTCTGCTATGACATTATTCTGGAAATAGACACCGCTTACATCATCTATATAATCCGTAAAGGTAAATCTATACATAGCCTCAACCTTCAATCCCCAGTCTCTGTTCATGGGTATCTTCATACCAGCACCGATTGGCAATACAACAGCTACACGCTTGTACTGTTTAGGACCCTCTACAACACCCAATAACGGATGATTGTATATCAATCCTTGACCTTCCGTGTGCAATGGATGTAAAGCTGTCATTTTCCCATTTTGATCTCTAGATTTAGGATTAAAAGCTAAAACTCCTATCCCTGCAAGACCATATACACCCATACCTGCAGACTTCAATCCTAATCTCCTTCCAGTTGAACTTCTTAGATTATAAATATTACCTCTTCTTTCTTTTTTCACTTGCAATTCCAAAAGTACTGAAGCCTCCCAAATATGAGATTGAAAATTTAAATTTCTATTATTCCTAGATGGCTCTTTGGTAAGCTTGTCATCCGCAGAAAGCCTCGCATAAGTAATGTTCGATCGAATTGCGGACTTTCTTCCTATGTAATATAGGTGATTGAATGTTAATGCAAGATTCGTTTGAGTTGGCTCCATATCATATATAAAATCCGAACCTACCTGATCTCTACCTCCCAAGTCTCCCAAAAAATTAGAGGCCCCAAAACCTCCGCTCCACTCTACACGATGCTTTTTCCATACACCACGGTTGTAGAA
>Ga0315315_10004048_pt1 | contig 13533 bp, 8 predicted proteins | sample M140m3416metaG_FD_203699 | JGI IMG/M metagenome (GOLD analysis project Ga0315315, IMG submission 203699) | Ammonia-oxidizing marine archaeal communities from Monterey Bay, California, United States - M1 40m 3416 | ecosystem: Environmental > Aquatic > Marine > Intertidal zone | place: USA...
TAAAATAAATTTTAAAGAATTAAAATATGTTTTAATGAGAAATTTAATAAAAGATGTTAATTATCCTCATATAGATATACCTGTACCAATTATATTAAATTCATGGGATATAGATATATTAAATATAAATAGAATTTATTGTAAAGATATATTATTATTAAATGAAGAACTATTAAAAAAAAATATAAATAATGATAAAATGATTGTATTATCCGATACTCATAATTGGTCATTTAAAGGCGGATATCATGAATTTATTAAAAAATTAAAATTATTAAATATAAAATATGTAGTTTTAAAATATGATTGTTATGAAACTGATATCATTAAAAATATATTAGAAGGTCAAAATATAAAAATTATTCAAATGTTTCAAATAATAAACGAAGGTTCTTATGGAAAATTAGAAGATTATCAAAATTTAAAAAAAACAAAAAAATATGATATATTATTTTATGGTTCAGACTTTAATCATTCATATCCTTTTAGGTATCGATTTAAAACATTATTAAAATCAGATAAATTCAAAAATAAATTTAATATAAATATTATTGAATGGAAAGATAATATTATGGGGAAAAATTTGATTAATTATATTAATCAATCATATTTAGTATTTTCATCACCGCCTTCATTTGATTATTTTGTAAAAAGATATACTGAAATAGTATTAGGCAATTCAGTAGTACTTGGATACTTACCAAAACAAGGAAAAGATATTTTTACTAAAAATGATTATATACATATTGGAGAATATTTTACAGATGAAGAAATATATGATACTATTGAAAAAACATTAAAAAATAAAGAACAATTATTAACGTTATCAAATAATATTAAAGAAAAAATTATGAAAACATACTATTATAAAGATTATTATGATATAATTTATGATAAATATAAATTAATATGAAATTATATTAGTTAAAGAAATTTATACAAATAATATATATATATATTATTTATATATATATGAATATTTATACAAATAAATTTTCCTATTTTGATAATGAATTTATCAAAATATATTTAACAAATACTAGAAGTTTAAATAAAATAGAATATATTACAATATCTAATTTTAATGATGAAATAATATTAAAATATAAAATTAATGATTTAAATATTAATACAATCGATACTAATTATACAATTAAAAGATTAAAAGATCATATTAATTATAAATTATCTGGGTTTTATTTTGAAATAAAACCCACTTTTAAAAAATCATCTGTTTATATTATAGGATATAAATTATATTTAGAAAATACAATATATAACCAGTATCCGATTGTAATAAAATCATCCAAATATGCTAAAAATATAATAGTTTATCCAACTAATACAATTACTGCATATAATAGATTTCATAATTATAATTTTTATTATAGTTTTGAACATAAAGAAGATAAACACGAAAATAGAGCAATACAATTACCATTTCAAAGACCTTTAAAACCGGTAAATTTAATATATCATTATTTAGATGGGTTTATGAAGTATATTGAAAAATCAAATAAAGATTATAATTTTATATGTGATTTAGATTTAGATGATGATATAAATTTAAAAAAGTGTAAGAATATTGTAATTATAGGACATAGTGAATATTGGTCTCAAAAAGCTGTAATTAATTGTAATATTTTTAATAAAAACGGAGGTAACTTGATTATATTATCTGGTAATACAATGTGGTGGAATATAAAATATGTTAATAATAATAATGATATTGTTTGTTATAAATTAAATGCAAAAGAATATGAAAATGATAATTATACATATAAACTGGTAAATTCGGTAGATATTTTAAATATAATTGGATTAAATTTTTCATATGGGGGATATGGTATTAAAAAATTTTATAATAAAAACAAATATAAAAGTTTTTCTTTTTCGAATAGCGACCATGATAAAAATGAAAATAATCATTTTAAAAAATATAATATTAATTATAATGAATTAATTAAAAAATCAAGAGTCGCTCATGAATTAACTGATAATTCTAATAAACATATTCCAGGGTTTTATGGATATAAAATTTTAAAAAATAATATGTTTAATATTACTAGTGAATATATAGATATAGAAACAGGTGAAGGCGATGGATTACCTGTTTCTAATATAGATAATGATACGATATTAATAGATAAAGATATTTTACATTTCAAATATTATGATGTAATTGGATATGATATTGGATTTAGAGCAGGATCTTTAAAAATTATTGGCATGATATATTGTAAAAAAGATGATAATTATGGATTTATTTTTAATGCAGGGACAACTAATTTTTGTTCTAGTAAAACATTTTTAAATAAAGATATAATTAATATTGTAAATTATTTATTATAATATATAGTATAATATAAAATGGAAGAATTTAATTATGTAATATATAATAAAAATACAACTAAATTAAAAGAAGAAACAAATATTGTAAATATTGATTTATTAGATAATTGTATATTTAATGATAAATCTTTTGAAAATGCTAATATAATACGCAATGCTTATTTAAGATCAATGCAAGTAAATAAAGAATATATTGTAGATTCACAATATTTAACACTGGCACGATTATCATCTGTTATTAAATTATCAGAATCATATAAAATATATTTAAATGAAGTAGGTTGTAAAACAAGAAATATGATAAAAAAATCAGAAAAAAATGGTTATAATATAGTTAAACAAATTATATGGAATGATTATATAGATGATATAATGGAAATAAATATGTCCACAAATATTAGACAAGGTAAACAAATGAAATCATATTATTCAAAAAAAGAAAAAAGAAATGAAATATATTGTAATGAATATCATTTTATAGATACAATTGGGTGCATTAATGAGAAAGATAACAAGTTATATGGATATTTATATTTAAGATGTCATAATAATTCGGCTATTATAAGTAGAATATTAGGTAATGAAAAATATAAAACATATGGAATTATGAATAAATTAATCGCTGGAACAGTTAATTTATTAATTAATGATAAAAAATATAAACATATTAAATATTTAATATATTTGGTTTGGGATAGTACTTCATTAACGAATTTTAAAAAAAACTGTGGATTTAGACCATATATACTTAATATTAAATACATTTGTTATAAAAATATAATTTGTAATTATTATAATTTAAATAATATAGATTTTAAAAAACTATACTTTACTGATTTAAATATTAATAAAACAAATATTTTAGTTAAAAAGGAGAATATTAAAATAAATATAAATAATCCACTATCAACTGATATAAATGTATTTGAAATAAATAAATTTATAAAATTAGAAAAAGATGATATTATATTAGATATTGGTTCAAGTCATGGTAAAACATCTTTTTTATTAGGAATATTAGGTTGCAAAATATTAGGTGTAGAAATATTAAATAAATTTTTTGATCATTCTATAAATAATAATAAAATTATAAATAATAAAAATATTACATTTATTTATAAAGATATATTTATTTTTGATTTACCAAAAAATATAAAGATATTTTATATTTTTAATTCAATTCCATTAAAATATTTAGATAAATTATTTATAAAATTAAATAAATATTATTTAACATATAAAAAAACTTTTTATTTAATATTAACATTATATAATGAAAATGAAATAAAAATATATTTAAATTTTTTAAAAAAATATAATTATATCAAAATTGAAAATATGTCACTCGGGTTTTTTAAAAATGAATTAAATTATAAAACGATTACTATATGGAAAACTAATTAATATTATATATATATATATATATGAATTGGTATCCAGATAAAATTTATATACCTCTTGAAAATAAAATAATTTGTGAAAATTGTAATAAAAATATAGCAGTGTATGGTAAAAACGGTGAATGTTATGTATGTAGTTATTGTGTAAATACACAAAAAAAATACAAATATGAAATAAATAGAAATGTTTTTTATTTGGGCAAATATTATGTGACAATAACAAATATTAATTTGGTAGATAATTTATATGATAATAATAATATCATATATTCTAATTTAATTGATAATTGTAAAAATCCAAATGATATAGAATTTTCAAAAATATGGAAAGAAGGATATTTAAAAGCACGACGCATTAATCCATTTACAAAATATTATAAAACTAATTATTTACTATGTGCTACTATTAATGCTGTAATATGTATACCAGAAAATCATGACATATATTTAACTAGTCTAAAATCAAAATATAGAAATATGATTAAAAAAGCAGAAAAATCAAAATATATTTGTGGAAGAATTACAAATTGGAATAGTAAATTAGATGATATATATGAAATAAATAATTCAACTGATATTAGATGTAATAAAAAAATAAATAATAGTTTAGTAATTTATCCAGAGAAAAAAAAATTATATAATGGAAGTGAGTATCATTATGATTTATGTTTTGGTGTATGGAAAAATTCAAAATTAGTTGCATATAGTAATATAAAATGTAATAATGATACTGCTATTATTACTCGTTTTTTAGGTCACAAAGAACATTTAACATACGGTATTATGAATTTATTTGTAAGTGAATTGGTTAAATTTTTTGTAAATACATATATAAAATACTTTATTTATTGTGAATATGATAATAGTCAATCTGATACTTTATTAGGATTTAAAAAAAGAACTGGATTTAAACCATATTTAGTTTATTTTAAAGAATTATAATAACATTATTAGTTCAATCTATTTAATGCACAATTACTATAAATCACAATAAATTAATTTTATTATTTATATTTTTTTTGTAAATATTCTAAATCTTCTGGTGCATTTAATGATATTTCATTATAATATGGACATTTATATGTTTTAATTTTATATCCATATTCTAATATTTTCATTTGTTCTATATCTTCCATTATTTGATAAGGCGTATCTTCTAAATCTTTATATATTTTTAATAGAGATCTATTATATATATATATACCTGTAAATCCAAAATAATTATAATTATTTATAGTATTAATCCCTTTTTTATTAGCTGGTAAAATATTTCTACTATATGTCATAACCTCATTTTGTTTATTAAATTGTACGCATATACATCCTTGTGTATTTAAATATTCGTCTGTGTCTATTTTTTGATGTAATGTTGTATAAAATATATTTTCAATTATATTATTATTTAAATGTGTTTTTATAGCAAAATCTATATTCCGACTGTCAATAAATGGTTCGTCTGCTTGAATATTAACAATTATATTAAATATATCATCTATTAAATTTAAATTTTTACTAATTCTATCTGTACCATTTATACAATCTTCGTCTGTTAAATAAATATTATTACAGTAGTTCTTCATAGAGTTTACAATTTTATTTGAATCTGTAAAAATAAATATATTTTCTTTTTTAACATATTGTGATTGCATTACTTTTTCATATGTATGTAATATAACCGGTTTATTATTAAATTTTATTAATAATTTATTATTTAATCGAGAAGAGTTATATCTAGCAGGTATAATAATAGCTATATTATCCATTATTATTATATATATTATAATAATTTAATATATTTTTTACTCAAAAATTTTATTTTCATGTTTTATAAAATTATAAACCTTGTGTGATAATTCAGGATCATTTTTTCCAATATTATAACTTTCATTTTCAATATGTTTTATTATATCATTTTCATTATTCCATTTTAAACAATTAGGAGAAATATTGTTTGCAATGCATTTAATACCCATTAAACCCAATTCAATATTTGTTGCTCCTAAACCATCATATGTTGTTAATCTTAATCCAACAAAACATTTTTTATATATTTCATTTTTAACATCAGTACTCGTTTTATGAGTTGCTAAAATAAACTTAAATTTATGCTTTAGCTGTTTAATAATATTTGTATATATATTTTTTCCATAAATTTCAATAGCTGTATTATTTTGTTCACATGTATAAATATAAATAGTATCTCCTTTGATATTATCAGGCTCGTAAAAATGATTAATATCGGTTGCTGCTAATGGAATTAAAAAGGTATATTGTTTTGGATAAATTTTTATTACATTTTCATATAAATACTTGGATTGACAATAAATTTTAATTTTTTGTTCTTTTATGAGGTGAATATTTTGTGAAAAAATGGTATAACGATTAATATCAGAACCACCTGGTATTAATATTTTTCTTGATTTATGTTTTAATAATTTATTCAAGTCATTAATATTATATAAACCAAAGAATGCGGTTGGGGAATTTATATTATTTGAATATTCTTTTAGATTAAATTTTTTTTTCATTATATTATGAAAAAATAATAAAGTATCACTTGTATAAATATATTGTATTTTATTTAAATTCAATGGAATATACGTATCAGACAATAATTCTTGATATGATTTTAATAAACTAAAATCATTAGTTTTAAAAAAAACTTTTTGTAAATTATTTACATCTATATTATAGTTATTTATTATAATACCTAAATTATTATGTATAATAAAGTCATTAAATGAATGTGTGTTAATACTTATTATAGGTAGATTTGAAAAATAATAATCAAAAAATTTATTAGGTTGTGAAATATTTAAATAATCCGAATCGAGATAATCTTTATTAAAAATAGTTAGTCCAAAATCATATTTACCTAATTCCGATGTTATAAAATCCTGATTTATAGTATTTTTTAAATAAATATTTTTATGAAATTCTATTTTTTTTATTTCATCTAAATTATTTTTTGTTAAATATAAGTATATATATATATTTGTATTTTTTGAAACTATATCATTAAAATAATGTATTATATTTCTATGATTTTTTGTTTCAGGGGTACTAACTGATCCAATATAAACAAAATTAAATTCTTTTTTATTTCTATAATCTCTCATTTTTGGTATAAAATTATTATTATATATTAAACTATTTTGAAGAATTTTATAATTATTTAAATTAATATTAAATTTATTAGGTGTAATAAATTGATTTGGCATATATTTATTTGTAAATATTAATCTATTTGAATTGTTAAATATTTGAATTTCATTTAAAATAGACGTGTTTTTTAAACCATTTTTTAATGACATATACCTCAAGCATTGACAATCGCCAATATAGTAACATGGATTATATTTTAAAAAATGAATTGGTATTGTTTCCCAAGCATTAATAAATATTATATCATTTAAATTATATAAAAAAAATTGTTCAAGATGAGTAAATCCAGTAATATTATTATTATCTAATTTTTTAAACTCACAAAATGATTCATTTAACATTTCGTAATTATCTTTAAAATAATATTTATAATATATGAAAATAATATTATATCCACGTAAATATAATGATAAACCTAATTTATATGATCTTATTGCTAAATTTTCTTGAAAAATTCCTATAGTGAAATTTTTAAATGTAGATTCGTGTATTTTTTTATATAAAATAGTACTTATAATATTTTTAATTGATAATATTTCATTTGTATTGATTTGTTTATCTATAAATTTAAAATACTTTGTATATTGTTGTATATAACAATTATTATTTTGTAAATATTCTTTTGTCCAACAAAGAGGTGGTACACTATTACATGTTTCACAATCATAAAAACCAAAATAATCTTTACCTAATTCAACCTCTCTTTCTTTACCGCGACTACATAATATTGGTTTATTGCATAATAAATATTCTTTAATTTTATTACTACCACCTACATGATTACAATAATCTCTATATGTAGATGCTAGTATGTCGCAAAATCTAAAGTAATTTAATATATCTTTTTTATTAACAGTGAATGATTTGACCCAATCATAACTTGTAATTTCGTCATATAAATTCTGGGTCAAACGATGTGGTGCTACTTCTAGTTTAGCTAATACTAATAAATGTATATTATATCCTTGTTCACGTAGTATTTTTATTGATTCTAATAATGATTTTGGATAGGAGTTTATTGCGATTCTACCGCAAATACATATTATAAATGCATCTTCTGAAAAATGTTGTATTTTTAACGCTTTAATTTCTTCTTCTGATATCCAATTATACCATTCTTTATAAACTTTCTGTTCATGCAATAAGATTTTTTTATCATTTAGTTCTTTATATAATGAACTATCATAAACATGTGGATATAATAAACTATTTTCATCATTGATTGCATCTATCATACTCTGTGTTATGAAATACAATCCATTTGTGCCTTGAACATATGGTATAGGTGAAATAAATACGTTATTTTTATTTATTATTTCATTATATTTTTTATTTCTAGAAATAGTTATTTCTGGATATAATAACTTGTTACCTGATATAAATTTATTATTATAATAAAGTGTTTTACCAATTTGTTGAATATATTTTATAACATTTGTTTCATTTATATTATCTCCATTTGAATTATTTATTAAATCTTGATATTTTTTAATATTTTCTATATTTATACATTTATATTTATCAATTGTAATAATTTTTTTATATTTTAATATAATGTTTACCACATCATCTGCTGTTTTCCATTTTAAACCATACTTGCTCATATTATGCACCACTGGTATCTCCATTGCCTCCATTTCTTGTACCATATTAGCGTTTCCATCATGAGAAGTTAATCTTAATCCTATAAAACATTCACTGTATATTTTTGGCATTTCTTCATACTTTGCATTCAAGTCAGAACTATAAATATATTCATATTGGGGTAATTGGTTGCATACAATATCATAGTATTTTTTCCCATAAATAGTTGCATTATCTGCTTTTTTACAAATACCATCATATATAAATATTTTTGAACCAACTGTATGAACAGGTTTAAATAATTCTGTATCTACTAAATTCAAATAAACAGTATTTGAATCTATATCATATTTTTTCAATCTATTATAAATATTTTCAGATATTGCAATATAACCTGTATTTGTAGTACTATTTATTTTTTTACAATTGGGTACATCACTTCCACCGAACATAATATATTTATTTCCAATATGTTTGTGTATAGTTGATATGTCTTCATTTGAATATATTCCAAAAAATATACTAGGAGTATTTATATCATTATATGGGACTAGATCGTATTTTTTATATATTCTATCTTTTAAATGTTCTAATGATTTTGACACATGTATTTGTTTTATATTATATTGTACAGTATAATCATTTAACAAACTGTAAAATATGTCTTTTTTTCCATCAAGACCTATTCGATGATGTTGAGACTGTGCTAAAACATCGTTAATTGATTTAAATATAAATGGGGAATTATGTATTAAATTTGTCACGAAACTATAATCAGACCCTCGTTTACATTCCCACATTGCATTGGTTTTATATTTAGAATTAAAACAAAACCCATTACTGCAAATCTGTCCCAATTGTATATTAGTAATATTAATTGGTCTAACATATTTATTACCGAGAGCAACTGTCCAATAAATAAAATCATTTTCATGTGTAATATTATTTATTATTGTTTGCAATGAATTATTTGTTGAAAACATATCATCATCATCTAAAAATATAATCATACCATCAGTTACTTTATCTAATAATGTATTACAGTATAAATTATATTTATATTTTTCTTCAGAATCAATATTAATATAAAAGTATTCAAATTTATCACTAATTATTTTATCTAAATAATTTATACAATTTCTGTCATCATAGCAACAAATAATACGTATATTTTTATACGTTTGTTTTAATATACTGTCTATACATATTGGAAACAACGAAGGACGATACGTTGTTCTAATTAATATATTTATTAAAGGATTTGTAATCTGTTTTAGTACACACTGAAATTGTATATAATTGTTTTCCTTTATAATATATTTTTTTCCTGAGTCAAATATTAAAATAACTATTTTTTTTATATTAGGACATGGATCTCTTTTAAATGTATTATTTGATATGTATAAAATTTTTAAACTATCCATATGCTTTTTGACAAGTTCTAAAATATCAATAGTCTTATTACCATATCCATAAAATGCATATTTAATAATATCATTATTTATTGGTATTTTAATTACATTCATATTATATTATAAATAGAATGAAAAATATAATTTAAACTAATACAAAATAATTTATAATATAAATTATTTTATATGAATATAATTAAAATACCAATAAATAATAAATTAATTGTTGCATTTTATGGATATGATAATAATACTATTGATATTTTAGAACTAACTAAAAAACATATGAATAATTTGCTTAAATATACTATATCAAATAAAACATTTAAAGAAGATCCATATCCTGATATGAAAAAATATGCAGTTTTTATATTTGAGTCAGGTGATAAATATATTATAAATGAAAATGATATAGTTGAATTTATAAAAATATAAACTCATTGTAGATTTATTTAATTTTTTTAATTAAATTATTGATAGTATTAAATATCTTTTTATATTTATCAACTATTTCTTGTAAAATATCTTTGATATTAAGAGCTTCTACTAATTCATAATGAACTAAAATAGTATTATCTAACAAATGAGGCATATTATAACCACCAAATTTAACTTTTTTGTGATTTTGTAAACCACTTGCTATTAATGCACCAATTGTATGATCAGAATCTTTTATTGAAATTTTTCCATTTATATTATTATCATCAGGCATTATATCCATCAATTTATCAAACAAATTAATGATATTTTCATATGCATAGTTCAAAATAGTAACTTCGTCTAATTGTCCTCTTGATTCTAATGCAACATCGTATGTATTGTCATTAATCATATTAAAACTACATATCGATGCAGGTGAAAATATTGCATTTTCATTTTCAATTCCTAGCTTTGTGATAGCAGATAATTTAATTTCTTGTTTTGGCTGCAATTTGATAATTGGTATATTTCCGCAATAAGGTGGCATATAAGGCGAATCAATTTGTTTTTCCATATAATAGAATTTACAATCATCTGTTCCAACTGTCATAATTTCAGTCGTGTTATTTGTTTTCGTCAAATACATTGTCAATTGTTTTAATGAAGAACTATTTAATTGTTCATCTGTATTCATTGATATATCATCCATTATACTATCTTGTTCAACAACAACTGTTTCTTTCTTAATATATATAGGTGTATCAGTTGTAATACCAATAACTGGTAAATTTGATAATCGTAATTTTATATAATTATTATTAAAAATACTTGTATTTGTAGTAATATCAAATTTATTAAAAGCATATATAGGTATTAGTGAAAATACAACACGTCTGATACTATTTACTATTGTGCTATCTACACCCTCTATCCTGAATTCAAGTCTACTATTTAATCCTTTTTCCCACGATTTTTCTTTAATACTAATATTTGTCATTACATTAGTATTGATAAATATTTTTTAAATTAAAATTCAATTTTTTTTAATTAAATATACTTTTATTATTTTCACGCATATACATTATTATTTTTGACACCAATGACCATGAAGATTGAATAAATGTTTTCGCTTTTAATAACATGTATATATCAATTAATATATTTATCATTAATTCATATTTATCAGGAGATACAATATGTATTGCTTTTCCTTGACCATTATATGGTTGTGTAAATTGTATTATATTATTATTTTTAACACGAGAACATATTATATCAAAAGCCATAGAGTCATCGGTAGATAAATAAATATCCATATCCTTGTATCGATTTAGTTTATTTATATATTCATTTATATCATTTGATCTATCAGTATGACGAAAATGAACTCCAATATAATCTTTTAAATTAATATTTTTTATATTTATTATATTTACTATTTTATCAATTATTTCTGGTTTAACTCGGATATAATTTAATATACTTATCCTATCATTACAACCATATCCTGCATACATTTTTATAATATCCGATTTATTATAACTATCTAATGATATACCTATATTTATATTTTGTAACCAGTATCCATTAATATTTTCTTTTTTAACTGCATTATTATTTTTTATATATTCTAAAGGTAGTCTTTTAAACGTTGTTATATCATCAGGTATTAAATCAAATGATTCACTGTAATTAGTAAAATTAATAATATTAAAAAAATCACTTAAATAATGTAAATAATATTCATGGTTTTTAATATTAATTATTAAAAAATGATTATATTTAATACACCAGTTGATACAATACACTAATCCACCTAACATATGTATTAAACCGCCTGATCCTTGATAAATTACAAATTTCATTATAATTATTTATATTATAATAAAATAAGAGGGAAAAATAAACGATATATTTACTAGATTACAATAACCTCTTTCAGAGGAGTGTAAATAGTTGGCAAGTCACTTGGCATTATTTCTGGAAATAATTTATTTGTATAAATTGAGGTTAATTTATAATAAATCTTATTACATTTAAAAAGCGATGTATTAAATAGAGTTGTCTCATCTGAATTCTCAGATCTAATCCAATTTAACATAAGTTTTCTAGCTCTAATAAAATTTACAAGTGTTCTAACATCTTTCTTTTTAATTAAATTATATATATTTTTTTCTGACAAATTATCCAATGTTACTGAATCGGTTGACAAATGTAATTGATTTGTTTTGAGATTACCATAAAATATACCACGAATATAAAATAGATATGCCTTGTATTCTTCTGGTAATTTTGTATATAGACTTTTTGTATTATTGTGTAAAACATTATTACCTTGATTATCGTATAAAATATTAAATAGATGATATAATTCACTTGTAACTACTTTTAATACACCAAATAAAATACCAGTTATATCAAATGTCTCTTTTGTATTCAATGGATTATTTATTATTTTAAATTGTGATAGATTGTCTGATAACTCTAAACTTTTAGTTAATGTATTTTTGAGGTAAAGGGACAATAATCCACGATATATATTTTTCTCCGAACCAATAACACGATGGAATTGATATGAAGGATTTTGTATCTTTAATGTAATACCCTGCATTGATATTACAATTCCTTCATATAATGGCAATTCATAAATTTCATGTTCGGTTGTAGTTTTTTCAACTATATCTTCTTCTAATTTCTTGGGTATAAAAATATTATCTGATTTGAAGTTAATCCCCGATGTTGTCATAATATCAGATGAATTTATTTCAATATGTGTTATATTATCTCGTGCAAAAATAAAACATAATTTCATATAATTTTTACCAAAATATGTTTCATAATTTACTATATTTTTATTCAAATGATGAATTAAAACGAAATGATAACTATTAGTATTATCCAAATCTTTTGTAAAACTATTTAGATCCACATGTCCATCATTTCTTAAAACATCCATAAACATTTTATAATGCCCTGTTTCTTCAGAATCTTTGTTATAAACATATTTTCGTGATGATACAAACCATTCATTGTCGTAATTAAATAATGAGATTAAAGAACCTTCGTAACATAATGTTATATTCTTGGGTACATCTGGATTTTTCCACATGTGGTTAATAGCATCAATATTATATAAGGGAGATTCACATGAATAACATAAAATTGACAGCTTTTCGTTAATTACAATTGATCTACATTCT
>Ga0315315_10004049_pt1 | contig 13529 bp, 9 predicted proteins | sample M140m3416metaG_FD_203699 | JGI IMG/M metagenome (GOLD analysis project Ga0315315, IMG submission 203699) | Ammonia-oxidizing marine archaeal communities from Monterey Bay, California, United States - M1 40m 3416 | ecosystem: Environmental > Aquatic > Marine > Intertidal zone | place: USA...
CCGAGAAGGAAAAAACCCATCCGCGGAGCCCTCCCTCACATGAAATAAATACAAGAAGAGTAAAAAATAGATAAAAGGGCCGACGGACCCCCCGCCGCCGCCGCCCTTCACCCTTTTGCCGCCCCGCCCTTTGCCAGATCTGGCCTCCGCTCCCCGCCCGCCATGGCGAACGGGAGCCGAGGACGGGACCGTCCAGTGCCGCTGCGTGGCGCGGCGGCGAGATGGCTCCTCCTTCCCATCCTCCTCCCCATCCTCGTCCCCGTCCTCGTCCCTCCGCCGGTGGCGGGATTCGCCCCCTCCCGCGGGAGGCAGCCGAGCCTGAGGCCGACTTCGCATCCTTCCGGGGTCCCCGCGGCTCCTTTTCCGTCCCTCCCCCTCCTCCCGGGCGTCCGGGGGGACGGAGGTGCCGCTCCTCACCCTCCCAGTTCCGCCCTCCTCCTGGCGGTGAGGGAGAGGGAGAAGGCAGTCGCCGTCGAGGAGGAGGAGGAGGAGGAGGAGACGGAGACGGAGACGGAGGTGGAGGTGGAGGTGGAGGTGGGTGGCATGGAGGAGCAGGAGACGCAGCAGCAGCAGCAGCACCGGCAGGACGGAGTGGGGGACGTCATGAGCGAGATGGTCTACGAGTTCGGCCGCAACGTCACCGAGATGGCCGAGGAGATGAACCGGCGCATGTCCGAGGGGACCAGGGACCTGCTGGGGAACGTGACGGACCTGATCGAGGGGAGCGACCTGAACGGATTGAACGAGGGGGGGACGTACCCCGGCCTCGGAGGAGCAGGAGGAGCAGGAGCAGGAGCAGGAGGAGCAGGAGGAACGGGTGGGGGGGCGGGACCGCCGGACCTGGCCGATCCGGCCGCGGTCGTCCGGTACCTGTCCGACCTCAACGAGGAGGTGGCCGCGGCGCAGAGGAGGGAGATGGAGAGGCAGATGCTCGAGCTGGAGCGCCTCCTGGTCCGGCCCTTCGAGGATCTGGCCTTCAGCGATGCAAAGCTCGTGGTGGCCAGGGAGGTGGGGGACGACGCCGCCGGAGGCGGCGCCGACGGGGCTGACGGGGGAGGAGGAGGCGCGAGGAGGAGGATCTTCGGAACCAACTCCACCCTGGTCGAGTCCAGCAGGGCCCTCCGGACGTCGGAGATTGCCTCGAACCTCAACGTCGCACCCCTGTACTACTCCATCACCCTCCTCCTCCGGTGGTTCCAGAAGGCCAGAGGTCCGCCCCTGGCGGCCCTGCGCTCCCTGGCTGGCCTGGGGGCGCTGTTCGGGAGGGGGAGAGCGGGTGGGGGGGGGAGGGGAAGAAGGACGATGCGCGGCTACGACGACTTCATTACGGACGGCGAGGCCATGCAGACGGGATGGAAGAGGACCGGGGACATCGCCGCCAAGGGCCCCTGGGCAAGGAGGTGGGCCATCCTCCGCAGGTCGGCCGAGATCTGGCGCTGCTTCTCCTCCTTCTACCTCAAGGAGCGCAGGATCAACCGCAAGCTGAGCAGCGGGGCCTGGACCAGGGAGCGCTTCTCCGAGGAGCGCTCCAGGCTGGGGGCCGAGGTCACGCAGAACCTGCTCAGGCTAGGACCGACCTTCATCAAGGTGGGGCAGCTCTTCTCGACCAGGATCGACATCGTCCCCAGGGAGTACATCGAGCAGCTCAAGAACCTGCAGGACAGGGTCCCGCCCTTCTCCGGCGATCTGGCGTGCCGGATCATCGAGGAGGAGCTGGGGAGGCCCGTGGAGGAGCTCTTCGATACCTTCAACCGCACCTCGCTGGCGGCGGCCTCCCTGGGCCAGGTCCACGTCGCCACCAAGGGGGACAAGACCTTCGCCGTCAAGGTCCAGAGGCAGTACCTGAGGGAGCTCTTCGACGTCGACCTGGGCCAGCTCCGCCAGCTCGCTGTCTTCGCCGACGCCCTCGACCTGACGTCCGAGGGAGGCCTCCTAGATCAGAACACCCAGAGGGACTGGCTCAGCGTCTACGAGGAGAGCAAGCGGCTCCTGTACGAGGAGATCGACTACATGAACGAGATGAGGAACTGCGACCGCTTCAGGGAGAACTTCGACGATCCCAAGTTCCGCCACATCAAGGTCCCCCTCGCCTACCCTGAGTACACCACCGAGAAGGTCATGGCGATGGAGTACTGCCCAGGCATCAAGATCACCGACAAGGCGAGGCTGCTCGAGGAGGGGATCGATCCCATCGACATCTCGAGGAAGTCGGCCGAATCCTTCCTAGAGCAGCTGTGCCGGCACGGGTTCTTCCATTCAGATCCCCATCCGGGCAACGTGGCGGTGGAGAAGGGACCGGACGGCGAGGGGAGGATCATCTTCTACGACTTCGGTATGATGGACTCCTTCGGTCCCGTGGAGAGGAAGGGCTTGGTGGACTTCTTCTTCGCGATCTACTACGACGCCGACGTAAAGGCCGCGGCCGACGCTCTGGAGGCGCTGGGAATGCTGCGCATAGGCGGGGACGTCGATAGGATAGCAGTGGAGCGGGTCGGGCAGGACTTCATCGACCGGTTCCAGGAGACGCTCACCCTTGGCAGCCAGTGGGAGGATCAGAAAGACCCTGAGGAACAGAGGCGCATCAACCGTCAGCGACGGAAGGACCTGGGCGAGGAGTTCCTCTCGCTCAATGCCGATTCGCCCTTCATCTTCCCTCCGACTTGGACTTTTGTCTTTCGGGCATTCTTCTCCCTGGACGGCATTGGCAAGACGCTCGACCCCAAGTACGATCTGACGCGCATTACCCTCCCTTACCTCAAGGAGTTGCTCGACCTTAAGGACGGCAACGCCCTCAGAACAACTCTCCTTCGCATCGGCAAGCGCGTCGGATTGAGACCGGAAGATATCAACCAATTCGTCACCCAGCCGAGGAGGACTGCCAGGGTAGAGGACATTGCAGCGAGGCTGGAGAGGGGAGATTTCAAGCTGAGGGTACGGGCGCTCGAGGTTGAGCGCGCGATGGACCGAAACAGGATAATACAGCGCAACACCTTCATGGCAGTTCTGTCTTGCCTTTTCCTCAACACCGGCATGTGCATGAGCACCCTTGGAAAGGGGACCGTGCTGGCGTCTGCTCCTGTCGCTCGTTTGGTGTTCGGCGCCGCGACACTTTTGGGGATCCAGGTGCCGTTTGGCCTGCGTAAGCTACGTGCGCTCGACAAATACAACGAACGATACGGGGTAAAAAGATAGATGGGGGGCTTCTCTGAACATAAATAGAAGCCAATCGTGCCACAGCGCCCAAATGCCCAGCTAAGCAATATAATTAATCGGTAAGTATAATCGTTCAAAAGTAAAAGTATAACCATTCAAGCTACCTCGTCCGGAGGGTCCGGCGTCGGCGTATATTAGATGATGTATCGTCAACTGGTGGGGGGGTATAGAACTCCACGGTCTCTTCGATATCGCAAGCATCGCAAACTATCTCAACTTTTTGTCTGTGGATTGTGTTCTCTAGGAATACGGGACGAGCCAAGCTAAAGAAGATCAAGGCAGATCCAGATAGAGCTGTCAGAAGACGCGCGAGCATCCAGCAGGAGAAGACGCGCAAGACAAGGTTCGCAAGGATGGTCGCAGTGATAACTTGGAAATGGTTGCCTTTGAACGTTTTGATGTTTTTCCTCATGCGACAGCGAAGGACCGAGAAAGTCCACCCTTCTCGCGGTGCCGCAAGGCGAGAAAAATCGAGGAAGTCATCCCAGGGCTTGGGGCGCGGGAAGGGAGGCGTGTCGCAGGTTGCCATATTTTTTTCAGAAAGGTGATGCGTTTTCGACCCCGCAACAAATCAGTCAAAATAGTACACTTTGATCAGCAGACAACTACCGTTTTCCATTCCATTTTTGGTCATGGACGGAAACTGGTTCGATCCTCTTCGATGCATCCTCAAGCGCGGTCTCCGCCCCATGCCGCTGAGCGAGAGGGAGCGGCTCCTCCACCTGGCCAGGTCTGAACAGGTTGACATTCACGGGAGTGATTGTTCTGATTGCATTACCGGTATCGACTCCTTCTCTAATGTCCTCGTCTCCTCCCTAGAGGGAGTAGCTTCCCGTTCCAGCCCAGGTCCTGGGCCAGACCGCAGCGTCCTGTCGGCCATCGCCAATGAAATTGTGCAGATCCAGGAGGAGGCTTCCCAGAGGCATGGCGACGGGGGGGCGAAAAGGACGTTAAATTGCGGCGATCAAAACGAATCTCCTATGTCGGAGTCCGAGTCCGAGTCCGAGTCGACCGCCCCACCGCCCCCAAGTCGAACCCCGTCCCCGTCCCCGCCCCCTCAACGTTGGGTTGAACTTGGTTCTTCACACAATGACGCGAGGACAACGGATGCCGATGAGAAAGAAGAAGGGGCCAGTCTTGAAGAAACGGGACAGTCAGACGCGCATTCATACTCGTCCGACTGGATCGAAAGAGAGGGTTCTAGAGGGGACAGCGCAGCGACGATGGCAGCGGAAGGTGAAGCTAAGGAGGCGGGAGAGGTCAGCAAAGCGACAGGAGACGGACTTATCGGCGACGCTGGATCTTCCGCGTCCTGTGGCGGGAGCATCGGAAGCTATTCAAGCGTTGAGTCGTGGTCAACCGACTCGGATGGACAACAGTGATGAGACCTCATGTAATTAAAACCGTTTCAAAATAGAAGAACATTATTTGAAAATAAATTTGATCGGTAAAAAAATGTCGACACAAAAAAAAAGAGCCTTTTATTTAGGCCGGTGCATCCAAATAAGGATACACACGAGCTAGGAAAAAATAAAATAATAATGATGAGCATCCAAAAACTATGATTCGTCGGAACACCTGAAATCTGGAACCGATCTGGCGCACCGTAGAAGTATGCGCCACACGCAGAGTGACTATGACGCCCTCTTTGTCGATCTAGCCATCACGCTCCGCTGCGGCTGCTGCGGGTGGGAGACGCGGCAGGAACCTCCTCGGAACGGGCGCCAGATCCCAGACGCCTACCTGCACGTCAGCAAGGCGGGATGGGAGGACGCCAACCTGGACGGCATCCACCTAGAGGCGTACGTGCTATCTCCCCAGCTGCGCTCGCGGGCCGCGGTGGTGGCGCTGCACTGCGAGTGTGGCTGGCCCTGCCAGTTCCGGAAGCGTTTCGTTGAGCTCGTCACGGAAAGGGCCCGGCCAATAATTGAGGAATGGAACAAGGAAACTGAAGGGGGCATGACGGGAAGTTGGGAAGTGAAGGGTCCGACGGGAATGAGCGTATGCGAAGCGCGGGTGCCATTCGGGAGCAGTCCTCGGGAGACTGTGGATCGGGTGACGGTGCAGTTACGGCGGCTGCAAACCTTAGACGGGCTAATCGACGAGGTCATTGCGCACTGTCAGTGTGAACTCAAATTTGCAGCGATGTGAGCATGAATACAGTCGACCCTAAAGAGTTTTGTTCCTAGATACATTAGTACTTCTCTTCTGACCCCCTTAGTAAGAAAAGTGGGTGCGGACTCCTGTTTCCCAGCTAATCTAAACTTATTCAATTCAGCGTGCCGTCAGATAGGAGACTGGTCTCGATCCTAAGCGATGCGGTAGATGAGATGGTACCCCGAATCGGTGGACACGATACCGCTCATCTCATCTTTAGCCAGGGCATAGCTGGCCTCCTCGAACGGTGCCTGCATCATGCCCCTGCCAAAGAATCCCAGATCACCGTTCTGCCGGTACGAGGAGCAGTCCGACCGCTCGGCGGCGAAGTTTGGGAAGTCGGTGGGGATGTCCCCGTCTCGGATCCGCTTCTCGTACGTTTTGAGCTCGGCTAAGGCGTCGGAGGGACTTAGAGTGACTTGCGCCCCGGTCCTGCGGGAGACAGGGTTGCGGCTGCCCGTGTGCTTGATGAGGAGGTGGGCGCAGCGGACCTGGTCGGACATGATCGATTTGGTCGTCAATATCTATTCGGTTGGGGGCTTGTGGCGGGTGGACGAAGTCGTAGTAGGCAGATTCTAGAGGGAGAGATGGAAAAGCGCGCCCTCGCGGATGATGCTGGCTCGCATTTCTCATTCTCGATCCTCGCTCGGTAGCTCTCGGCCCCGCATCTCGTACGTCGCGCGTCGTACTCTAGTAGTACGTTGTACGTCGTTCGTCTGAAGTATCTGCGTATCCATCCATGCCATCCATCCTCTCACTTTTTACTCCTTGTTCATTCTGGATTATCTGGTCCGCCCCACCCAGCCCGTCATGGCGGCCGGCGCGATACCTGCGCCCTCCGATGAGGAGATGCGCAAGCTCCTCAAGCCAGCACCTTCCGCGGACGAGGTGGTGTCCGCCCTCCGTTCTAGCCACGGCCGAACCTTCACGGTGGTGAAAGAGCTCGAGTCCTACGACGACGTCAACTACCTCGTCACCGACGGGGAAAGTGGGACTAAATACCTGGCCAAGGTGCACAACGGCGTGGAGTCGCTGGACTACCATGCACGGCACGCGGAGCGCTCCAGCGTAATCGATCTCCAGAACGCCGTCTTCCACCACCTCGGCGGACCGAGCTGTCCCGACATCACCACGTCGGCGCCTGTACCCGCCACCGACGGCGAACCGGTCTCCGTCCATCCCCTCCCCGTCGTCTCCGAGGCGCACTCTCCCTGCCTGCTCGTGGTTCGCCTCCTCACCTGGGTGGAGGGGGTGACCATGTCGGACTTTCCCGGAACGCAAAGCCAGGAGGATCTGGCCGACGCGGGGCAGTACCTGGGCAATCTGCGCCGAAGGATGGACGAGCTTGCAGAACGACGGCCGGAGACCGTGACGGCGGCTACCAGGTACCACGCCTGGGACGGTCAAAACACCCTGGACCTGTCTGGATTCGTCGACTGTATCGACGATGAGGGACGACGGGCAATGGTGTTAGAGGTCCTCGACGCGTTCCGGGCCGCGTTCGGGGAGAATGGGAAAGGAGAGGTCGCCGCGTCTCTCCCGAGGGGTATCCTGCAGGGGGACTTCAACGATGCCAATATCATCGTGCGGGACGGGAAGGTGGCCGGTGTGATCGACTTTGGGGATTGCGTTCACAGGTGAGATCAAAATGCGCGACCGACGGAGATCTATTCCCGTTCTATTGGGACACCACGCTTATTAAACCATGGCCCTCGGCTTTTTCGGAATGGGGAGGCAAGGATAAAATGTCCGCGCTCCCTCGTTTCGTTCCATGCTGAGGACTTCATATCAATGAGCTAGAACGAATCACGGATTAAGCCCCGGAACGTCATTCGATATCATGTCCTGTCAAGTTCCAGTAATGGGACCATGGCGCTGTCATGACTAAGGCGTTCGAACATCATTTATTTGCAATCATTGTTTTTCAAAAGTTTGCCGATCGTCTGTGCCAAATGAGCACCATCTCACTCCCATACTTTTTCCACCTCTTCTTCCCTGTTCGTGTAATAATCCTGGTATGTTGGCAACGGTAGCTGGAGGGTCTTGGATATTTCTGTGGCGATGGCCTATGCCATGCTCACAACACTTGGCAAGGCGGGGAGGTCCCTCTCAGCCATGGCGGCCGTTCTCCGGGGCTTCAACTCGGTCTATCCACTCACAGAGCTGGAGCGGAAGCATCTCCGCCTGCTCGTCGCCTGCCGCCTCTGCCAATCCGTCACGCTGGGCGCGTACTCGTACAAGCAGAATCCAGAGAACGAATACCTCCTGCTGCACGCGGTTCCGGGTTGGAACAGCCTCGCGCTGTTGTGGGGGCGAGGGAGCGGCGGCGGCGCCATCGCGGAGGCCATCGATCGGCTGATCGACCTGGCGTGCTCAAGGACGGGTACGGACTGCTCCGACATCGCCTTTCCGGATCCGGACGTTCCGGATGTGTTTAAGGCAGTTCGCGCCATGGTCGACGGTAACGATGCCGGACGACCGGCGAAGAAGCGAAAGGTCGATAGTGCTGCGTCAACAGCTATCACATTCGTTACAGGGAACAAAAAGAAGCTAGAGGAGGTGAAACGAATCCTCTCCGCCAACGGGGATCTTCCATTTACCATCATGAACCACAAGCTAGATCTGCCGGAGCTTCAGGGCGATACGATTTCCATTGCGGAAGAGAAGTGCACCCTTGCGGCCAAGGAGATCAGCGGTCCTGTGATTACGGAGGATACCTCGCTTTGCTTCCGGGCGCTCAATGACTTGCCGGGTCCGTACATTAAATGGTTCTTGGAGAAGTGTGGCCATAAGGGATTGAATGACATGATCGCCTTTTCTGATGATAAGTCGGCCTACGCTCAGACTGTGGTCGCGTTCTGTCCTGGTCCGGGAAAGCCAGTTGTCACGTTTGACGGCCGGACGGAGGGCAAAATTGTCCTGCCACGAGGTAGCCTGGACTTTGGCTGGGATCCGATATTCAATCCCGACGAGGGCGATGGGCTGACGTATGCCGAGATGACCAAGAAGGGCAAGGACGCAATCTCCCATCGTCAGCGCGCTTTCTCTCAGCTGCGGGCATATTTCAAGGAGCAAGAGGAGAGCATTAAAAAGTCTATAGCCTAATTTTATGCCTTTTTAGAGCTGCGGGTTACCGAGTATTCAATGGGTGGGGTGACGCATGGTCCGTCGTAAGCCTGAGCGGACAGGCCGCCATCGACCGATATGAGCTGACCCGTCACGTATCGGCTGGACGGCATCATAAGGTACGTGATTGGCCCAGCTACCTCCTCCACGGTCGGGAGACGGTGCATCGGCGTCCACTCCTTCACCCTCTTTAGCTGGCCGGGGTCGTCTTTGACCGCATCCTGCAGCATGGGGGTCATTGTCATCCATGGTGCGACAGAATTTACCCTCACGCCGATCCCAGCCCACTCGCACGCCAGGATCCTGGACATGTGGATCATGGCAGCCTTGCTCATCCCGTACACAGCGCCGGTCCCCGTTGACCCGACTCCCGCCGCGCTGGATACATTGACGACCGAGGCCGAGTCCCTCACTGCCGCAGCATTTTTCAGCGCCTGCATCATCCCCTTACATAGGAAATAGGCCGAGTCGAGGTTGGTCCTCATCATCAGGCCGTACTCTTCCTCGGTCTGGTCCGACATTGTCTTTCGGACGTTGACACCGACGTTGTTGCACAGTCCGTCGAGCTCGTTCAGGCAGTGGGCTTCCACCTCCCTAACGAGCCTCGCTCGGCCCTCCGCCGTGCTCACGTCGCATGGCACGCCATAGATCGAGGCGTCCGGGAAGTCACCCATCAGCCTTGTCTGGACCTCGAGGCATTCGTCCGCATTGCGGGAGCAGATCACCAGGCGGCTGGCGCCGTGTTCGAGGAGCGATCGTGCGATGGCAAGGCCGATCCCCTTCGTCCCCCCCGTGACGAGAAAGTTCCTGCCCGCGAGGGTCCAGCCCGCGGGAAGGGGGCGGCCGGTGCTATTTCCGGATGGCGCTGAGATCGTAGGATCGGTGGCAGACATTTTTCAGCAGTGGACTAGTTCTGTGTCGATGAAATTCGAACAAACATGACACGAAAAGAATGACGCAAAACAGCGAATATCTTTTTCCAATTAGGAATTGTCGTGTATGCATAGTAATTAAAATACACACGCATATAGCGAGAACATAGTATTATACTAGCTAGCTAGTATCTGTATTACGTACGGACTCGTAATAATATAATACAATAATATCATGTACTAGAGCTACTGTAGTATGCATATCAATGTTCTTGGTATGCATACAGTATTTTCTTGCCTCTTCCGGGGACGTCAGTATCTCCAGGCAGGTATCTTCATGGGCACTGGCGAACGGTGAAGAAAATTTTCAAGAGCGCCCTTATATATTCCATCCATGTAAACGAAAGAAAGGAAAAGACCGAATGCCCTCCGCCGCTGGGGTCGCCGCCGGGGCCTCCCTCCCCCCTCTCCCTCCCACGGCCCAGAGGACGTACGATGGGGCCCTCTCCTCCCTCCTCTCGCCGCTGCACCAGGCCTCCGCCCCGGCCGCGATCCAGGCGGCCTCCCTCCGGAGGACCCGGACCCCGTCCGACCTGAGAGAGTACCTGGCCCGCATCGGCCTCCCCCACGACCTGCCGGGCGCGCACTGCCGCAATGTCGTGCACGTTACCGGGACGAAGGGGAAGGGATCGACCGCGGCGCTGGCCGAGGGGGTGCTCCGGGGCCGCGATGGTCTGAGGACGGGACTGTTCACCAGCCCCCACCTGGTCGACGTGCGGGAGAGGATCCGCATCGACGGCAGGCCTCTGTCGCGCGAGGCGTTCGGGAGGGCGTACTGGGAGGTAAGGGGAAGGCTGCAGGGGTGGGAGACTAGGGGCGCCGAGGTCGATGCCGGGGGCGCCGCCTCTGAGGTTGAGGGGCTGCCCGTTCTCCCGGGATACTTCCGTATGCTGGTCCTGATGGCCGCCTTCGTCTTCGCGCATCACGTAGGGGGCGACGGGAGGCGGATCGACGCCGTTGTGCTGGAGGTTGGGATGGGGGGGAGGTACGATGCGACCAACCTGTTCGATCATATTCCGGGCACCAACACCGTCTGCGGCGTTACCCTCATCGATCTGGACCACACCCGGGTCCTAGGGACGACGAGGGAGCAGATCGCCTGGGAGAAGGGGGGTATCTTCTCCGCCGTCAAGGCGGAGGTGATGGACGGACCCGGGTCCGGGGGGGACGGGGGGCAGGCATCCAGCGGAAATATGACGGCCAGACCCGCCTCGCGGCAGCCGAGGGAACGCGGGCCAGAGGAGGAGGAGGAGGAGGAGGAGGAGGAGGGCAGGGACGGAGAGAACGGTGGGGGCAGATTCTTCACCATCGACTCCAATCCGCCGGAGGTGCTGGCGGTGCTGCGCTCGTGCGCCGCGAGGGAAGGACACGGGGAGCGCCTAGGCATCGTGGGCCTGGGGGACCGAATCCGGCCGGGGTGTCCCATCGGCCTGTCCGGCGACCACCAGCGCCTCAACGCTGAGTTGGCCGTGGCCCTCTGCGACGCGCTGGTGGCGCGGATGGAGGTGGCGGGGGGGCAGGCGGCGGCACGCGGCGAAGGCGATGGCGTCGAAGACGAGGACGCAGCGCGCCTCCCCCTGGAGCGGGCCCTGGGGGGGGCGTTCTGGCCCGGCCGCTGCCAGACCGTGGCCCTGCCATGGGGGCGGCGGACGAACCTCCGCTGCGACGGGGCGCACACACGCCACTCCCTGGCGGTGTGCCTGGACTGGTTCCGCGAAGTGAGCGGGTACAACAACAACGACGGCGGCCGCGGCGGTGGTGATCCCGCTGAGCGGACGGAGCGGGTCCTGATGTTCCACTGCGGCCACGAGAGGAATCCTGTCCCGCTCCTGGACCTGCTCCAGTCCTCCGGGGAGACCCCGAGGACGCGCGGAGGGGAAGGGGCGGCCCCCCTGTTCCACCGGGTGTTCTTCTGCCGGCCCGATTCGGAGCGGCCAAGCGCGCAGAGGAAGGCCTCGGCGGCCGAGCTGCTGGCCGAGGCCGGCGTCGCCCCCCTCGTCCCGTCCCTCGGGAGAAATGGCGCCGACAAGCCGACGCCGGATCCCGGGACCGGGACCGGGACCGGGACCGGGACATGGCAGGACACCCTGGCGTCCGTATGGAGGGAGCTGGCGCTCAGGAGGGGGCGGAGGTGCGAGGAGGTCAGCGTCGTCGCCAACCTTAGCGTGGGGAACGCCCTGGCCCGACTCCAGTCGTCGTCGTCGCAATCCGGACCCCCGGTGGAGGTGTGCGCGACGGGCTCCCTCTACCTTGTGGGGTCCGCTCTCGCAGCCGTGGGCTGGTCAGAGGAGGAAGCCGGGGGTCATCTCGACTATGAGACGCGCGTTTCCATCTAGGTGGGCCGGATGTCACATGGCAGGCATCCTAAAACAAAAGCGACAGATATGGCAAATGCGCTGATTACTCTGATTACTGTCTATATTATTATTGTACAAAGCAAGGGGAGGGGGGGGGTCGCATACGGCGCGACACCGCCCGCCGCCCTACTACTCCACCTTCTTGGCGTCGGCGCTGGCCTCCCTGACCTCCCAAGGCCGGGGGGGCGCCTTGGGGAGGGGCTTCCCGGCCGCAATGTCGCGGTCGCGCCTGGTCCTACCCATGGCCCAGGCGGCCGTGCCGCGCTTCCTGCCCCACACCAGGCCGACGCTCGCCATGAGATCGATGAGGAGCTTGGAGGGGTTGAACTGGCTGGAGATCCCGAACTCGCTTGCGGCGTAGTCGAAGGGGTACTTGTGGTGCCAGTTGTGCCATCCCTCCCCGATGGCGCAGAAGGACACGACGGGGTTCTCGGCGGGGTAGCTGAGCAGGTCGTAGGGGTGGTCCCCCATGAGGTGGGCGGCGCTGTTGACCAGCCAGGTGAAGTGCAGGACGACGCAGTAGCGCAGGGCCCCAGCGACGAAGAATGCGTTCCAGAAGTTCTCCCCCCAGAAGTGCTGGGCGACCTGGGCGGGCATGACGTAGCACATGTAGAGGGCGAACCAGGGATCGCACTTCTTCTGGAACATGACGGTGGCATCGTCGAGAAGGTCGGAGAAGTCGAGGTCCCTCCCCGCCTTGACGATGTCTGGGTGCTTCTTGACGAAGAGCCACCCCATGTGCGCGAAGAAGAAGCCCCTGGTGGCGTCGTGCGGGTCGGCGGTGGTCTCGGAGAACTTGTGGTGGACACGGTGGTCGCGGGCCCAGTGCCAGATGGAGCCCTGGTTAGCTATGGAGTTGACAAGCATGAGGAAGAGGCGAGCCGCGAAGGACGCCTCGTACGACCGGTGCGACCAGAGGCGATGGACCCCCACCGTGATGCCGACCCCTGTAATGGGCCAGAGGACGAAGGCCCAGAGGAGGGTCTCCGCCGAGCAGTCCCACATCTTGGGAATTCCTGCTGCGGCGGCCACGTGGACGAGGGTAATATAGATGCCCATGGGCCAGTTGATCGTGCCCTCCTTCCAGTGATGCCGGACGACGCCGGGGATGTCGCGGACCATTTTCATGGAAAGATCCATTGCTGTCTATGCGTTCGGGAGGAGAGCTGGGCGAAGAGGGACGGGGATGGCGGTGCAATCGATTGCTGCGATGAGGTCGGGTTGGGGGGGGAGTTCGTTCGGACTGGGCTCCTCTGCGAATGGATTTGGATGCGGGTTTGGGTTGTGGCGCACTCGTGGATTTGAGCTGTGCGTGGATTTGTGACGGTGGTAGTGTTTGTGTGTGTGTGGATTTGGGATGACGAGGACGTGATGACACCAAAACTTTACAAGCGATCGTCGACCGAAATAACAGGCGCGCAGTAAAATGGCGGATTCTGGCTTTCCGGTGCTGAGCTGTTGTCCTTAAGGCGGAGGCTGTATATAAGATTTCGGCCGTGTGAACGTGGCGCTGTAGCGAAGAAAGAAAGGGTAGCGGTCCCACGATCGCACTGCTCGGTGATGATGATGTGGCGGGCGAAATTCGTCACCTGTCACTAACGGGGTTGAGGGCTGCAGCTAGCCATTGGAAGGAAGAGAGGACCCTCAAAATTTCATATCTACTGAATGAGGGGTTTTATGCGCTTGGAAAGAGCTCGCAGGCGACCAGCACACACCCCACGACACAAAATTCTAGCTCGAGCTG
>Ga0315315_10004050_pt1 | contig 13528 bp, 5 predicted proteins | sample M140m3416metaG_FD_203699 | JGI IMG/M metagenome (GOLD analysis project Ga0315315, IMG submission 203699) | Ammonia-oxidizing marine archaeal communities from Monterey Bay, California, United States - M1 40m 3416 | ecosystem: Environmental > Aquatic > Marine > Intertidal zone | place: USA...
TTTAACGTGTGGGCGATGGACAATGAGGGCGGGATGGAGAACATTGTGGAGCCGCTTGCTGCGATGTGGAAGACGCTCCTTGCGAAGGATGACAACGAGCTTGGTATCGATTCGGAGTATACCCGACCTGGAACCATTACGTTCCTGGAGGATTTCAGGGAGATGCTGGAGGAGTGCGACAATGAACCACCACTTGAGTTCGAATTTGAATAGTCAGCAGTCGTACTAGGCTAGCTACTGTAGTATGCATACTGTATAGCGCGCGTCAATTACTGTACATACTGTGTAAATTGTATGCATACTACTAGCTAGTAGTAGTCTAGTATGCATAATAAACATACGAGCTCGTACGTACTAGTCTACTCTAGTGCTCGTAGTATGGATATTACGAGTAATATGTCTGACATACAGTCCGCCGTCCACAAACTATGCCTCGAGGCGTCGCCGCCTCCTCGGACTCCGATACCCGGCTTGCCGACTTCGTGCTCGAGCTCTCCGCCGGCGCCCTCACGAGCCGATCGGCCGCCAAGGCCGCCTGCAGCCGAGGCCAGGTCAAGCTCAACTCTGTCATCGTGCGAAGCGGCGGCTGGCGGCTGGCTAAGGGCGACGCCGTCGAGCTCCTGGTCGAGTCCCCCCCCCCTCCCCCTCTTCCGGATGCCGCCGCCGGGCAGGAAGGGAGGGACGGAAGAGGAGACGAAATTGGGGAGGGAGGCGTAAGGATTGTTTACCGCGAGGGGGCGCTGGCAGTCGCATGGAAGCCGGCGGGACTCAAACTGCGCGGCGACCCGCCGAGTCCTGGCCACTTCGCGTCCGATGGGAACGGGACGACGAGGGCGCGCGACCTCGTGGTGGAGGTGCAGCGCAGGACCGGCCAACCCTTCGCCGTTGCCCCGGGCCACGCGCTGCCCAAGGCGGCGGCTGGCCTCGTCCTGCTGCACCTCGCGCTGAAGCCCCAGGCAGCCGTGCTTTGGGGGGGGCAGGATGAGGATGAGGATGTGGAGGGAGCCGCAGCGGCCTCCGACGGCTGCCGCTGGTGCCGTCGCGGCCGCTGCCTGGTGACCCTGGCTGTGCTATGTGGTGAGGTGCCTCGGCGCACCTTCGTGCCCACCATCGAAAGCCGGCCGCGGGCGCTGCTCTTGCGCCGCGTCGCGCTTACGCCGAGCAACCGCCACGGTGCCATCTCCACCGTAGAGCTCCACGCGCCGGGCGTCCCCAGCCAAGCGTGGCTGCAGACCGCCGTAGAGCGCGCCGGCTGGCCGGTTGCTAACGATCCTCGGCTGGGCCGCCGCGCGAGCGTAAGCCGGGTCCGGGGGATGCTCCTTGCACGGACCAGGCTGTCGCTGGCGTCCCTGTCCCTCCCCAACCTAGTGGAGGGCGAGCCCAGGCAGTTCGAGGCGGTGAGGCAGGCCGAAGGACGCTTCTTTGAAGCCAGACTGCTCCAGCAGCAACAACGACAGGAGAAGCCGATGGAAGAGGAGCTGAGAGGCGTGCCGTTTGATGGGCACCTGTATCTGGCGCCGTCGGGGGTCGTCATGCGCCCCCGCGACGCGAGTGAGCTGCTGGTGAAGACTGCCTTCGAGGCGGCCGTGGCCCTTAGAGGGGCGCCCAGGGACGACGGGCAAGGACCGCCGCCTACGCTCCGGGTGCTAGATCTGGGCACCGGCAGTGGCTGCCTTCTGCTCGCTTTGCTTCGGCGGCTCTGGGCGACTGGCATCACAGCCTTCGGTGTCGGCGTCGACGTCGACCGCCAGGCCCTCGCCGTCGCAAGCGCCAACGCTAGGCGCGCCCTTTCGTGCCTGCCAGCTGCGATTGCCAGCACCACGAATGGGGCCGGGGTAGCCTTCTGTGTCGGAACCTTTGCCGAATTTCCGGTGAACGCCATTCCAGTAGCCGTGCACGGCGTGGACCCTGGCGCCGAGGATGCCGTAATATCGGAGGGGAGTTTCGATGTCGTGATTGCGAATCCCCCGTACCTCGACGAGGGTCGCGCGGCCATTGACAGGGACGTCAGGCTGCGCGACCCGCATCATGCTCTCTTTGCCGGAGACAGCGGCATGCGCTTCTACCGCGAGATTGCGGCCAATTGGTCCCTATCGGGGTCGAGGGTGGTGTGTCTAGAGATTGCTGGCAATACGGCAACTAAAGTGCGAGCGGCGATGGTCACTGACGCTGACGCAGGGCAGGGGCATACCAAAGGCGGACAAAGGTGGCCTTCGTTACCAGCAGAGATCATTCTAGACAAAGGCGGCATGGAGAGGGTTCTGCTCTTTCGGCAGATAGGGAATACCAGCATTGACGTGACGCCAGCATTGACGCGGCGATGACAACCATCGAACCAATGAGCATAACACAAGAGTGCAGCAATCCCTCTCACCCCACGGTAGCCAGCTCCTCTGCATTGCCAACAAGAAGTTCAAGCAGTAAATTAATTTCCCTCCATTACTTACTATCTCTATTTCATTTTTACAGCATGCATATGCATAGAAGAGATTTAGAATTCTACGTTTTCGTAGTATACAAAATTTTACATAGATGTATGTATATTTTTATTATTTGCACATACATAATAACGGTACATGTACTCCTACTAGGAGTACACCTGCTGCGAAATATCATCTATGCCCCAGACCAGCGTCATGCATCTCCCATTTAATCCCGAGTTGTTCGACGTCCACGGCTTCTATCTCGCATCCTGTCCCCGTCTGGATGCACACGCATTGCCTCTCTTTGGCCGTTGTCCCGCGAGAATATACGCATTGCGGCGTTGCACACCCGCGTGAACCCCCCCAACATGCCGTCTCCCACCAGAATTGTTCCTCCGGGACCAGACGAAGCCGGTTTTCCCCTGCTGTTTGGCCCTACTAGAGTATGAATCGAAAAGCGAATCCCATAATCCCTGCCTCTCGTGGCACAACAAACAAACCCCTCCTCTCCCACGCTCGGGCAATATAATCTGCCATTGCAGGAGCGACGCAGCCCCTCATTCTTCCTGTCCTGTTCGCCTTCTCGCTGGCTACTACTTGCTTTCACCATGGTCACTCTCGTCCTCCTACTGGTAGTGATTGGAGGCTGGAGCATTAGAAGCGGTCATTCGCATGGGGTTGACTACGACGAGATTGGACAGTTGCGGTCCTTGCGACGACTACGCAGCTTGGAGACTCGAGAACGAAACATGAACACGAGCGTACGTTCCTCGGACCGATCTCTCGCCTCCGAAGAGGAGGACGCCTCTGTCAGTCAAAGCAACCTCCTCTACGACAAATCTGGCCCCGAGTATTACAGTAAGGAGCATCGGGATGCGTTCGGTGAAATGTTCGCACGGCTTTTTGACTCCCGGGCGGCAGGTATGAGCCTGGTCCCCGCCCCGTCAGCACTGGCCAGGGAGACTGCTCCGCCGACTGCGTCACTAACGACCCCTTTACCAACATCTACCCCGACCACTGACGAGCCCACCCAGGTCCCAACTGCACCTCCGACGTCTTCAACACCAACTGGCATACCAACCGCGTTGCCAACATCAGTTTCACCTACGTCTCCACCATCTTCATCTCCTACTCTTCCCTGTGATATGACGCCTGAGCTCCGCAGTGAAGCAATATTCTTCATTCTACTTTCTGTTTCGCCGCCGGTCCTCCTTTCGGATAATCGCACACCCCAGGGAAAGGCTTTTGATTGGATCGTCAGCGAGGATGCATACTACGCCTGTCCCAGCGACGAGCGCTGCTCTTTGATCCAGCGTTATATCCTTGCAGTTGTATACTTTTCAAGCGGCGGTAATAATTGGTTCCAGTGCTCTGCGGACACGACCTCCGGCGATGACTGCGGTAATGAGTTTCCGTTCGTCGGGGATACTCGTTTCCTCGACTCTGCATCCGAATGTGAATGGGCTGGCATTACATGTAGCAATAATGGATGCGTTACCGAGATTGAGTTCGGTGAGTATCTTATCTTTCTGATAAAACGAAATTCCATTTATTTTTCCATCGATTTTACCCTGATTGCCTCCTTTTTCATCTCACCTGTACCTTATGTGTATGTTAAGAGCTAAATAATCTTGTTGGTACGATTCCAGATGAGATTGGTAATCTGACGGATCTAGAGGTGCTTGGCATGGAGCGAGGTGGTCTATCTTCCACCATTCCTTCTAGTATTGGAAGACTGAGCAAGCTTTATTTCCTTGACCTTGACTTCAATAGCCTTTCTGGCGCGATTCCCGCAGAAATTTCGCAACTCGTCGATTTGGAGCAGCTCGATCTTAATAACAACCTTCTCGAAGGAGGTATTGACGCCATCGCAACACTTTCCAAGCTGTTTTTCCTCCAGCTGCACAACAACAACTTCAGCGGAAGCGTACCTGAGAGGGTTGGAGACTTTGCGGGGTTGGGCGCTTTCACAGCCCATTCAAATAATCTTACAGGGACCATGCCAGCTCAAGTCTGCGCCCTTCGAAACAGCGTCGGCGGGCCTCTCATAACCCTCACTGCCGACTGTGGCCCATCCAGCAATCCAGAATTATCTTGCACATGTTGCTCTCAGTGCTGGTGAAACTATACCTACATGTAGTTCCTACTTGCGAATACCAGCCGCACTGCCACATGAAACAAAATTTGTTTCTTAAAATGCTTTTAAGTGAACTATGTAAGTACATCGGTCCCAATGCTCTTTGAGGGTGAGCGTTTATATTATCGGAATGTGCAGCGCACTTATGAGATCTATTTCGTGCACTCAAGTAGATGTAAACAATCCTGCCAGATGGGCAGGTGCGTCGGCGTGTGGGAGTATGAGATGCATCTGGGTGTCTTTTTAAGTAATCTTTGATTTACATAGTTATTCATATTTTCGTTGTATTATACAGACACAAGTGAGCTTCGCGCCCAAAGCGAGCTACTTGGAGCTTAGGCCGGAGCAAAGGAGACCGTGTTCCAAAGCGCTCACGGACATTGATTGGTGCAACAGTCACACTCGAGTGAGCAGTCCGCTGATAGACGGAATAATTTGCCGCCTTCCACCACCGTATTCTTGCATATCCGACTTGGCATTTTCCCCACGATTCCTGTGTTGGTGAGCGTGAAAGCCTGCAGTTCCTTCAGATTGCCGATTTCGGATGGAAGACTGCCAGACAGATTCGTATTGTGAATCGATATAAAGATCAGCTCAGGAAGGAAAGCGAAGACCTGGATGCCTCCGGTGAGTTTGTTGTCGTTTACATCAACCATCAGTAGTTTAGATGCGTCGGCGAGTGACGAAGGCAGAGGTCCACTCAACTGGTTGTGGTCAAGATCCAACACTTCAAGCTTCGACAGTAAGCCAATAGATTGTGGAATAGTTCCCTCCAGCTTGCCATCTTCGAGGCTCAGCCCTTGAAGATCTCGAAGAAAAGAAATCTCGCTTGGGATTCGGCCTTGGAGGTTGTTGCTCTCGAACGCGATCTCTGTCAAGATACCACTTTCATTGCATGTAAGGCCGAACCACGAGCACTCGTCGTTATTGCTCAGCCATTGACCATCGAAAGAACAATGCCCATCTTTTTTCGAACCAGCGTAGCAGTTATCCCAGAGGTGCCCATCTGTGGAAAAGTAGAAAACTGCCAAAATGAAACGCTGGATTAGATTCGAAGCACCCGGACAGAGCTGTTTGGGATCTTCAAATAAAATCCAGTTCAACGCCGATTTTTGCGGGGAGTTCTCAGCGACAACAATCCCTTCGAGGACCCTTCTGGAAATCTGGTTGCGAACACGCCTTTCTCTCTCTTCCGCCGTAAATTTGCCTCCGCATAGTCCCGATTGATTCTCATGCTCATCGACAGCACTGGCCCCCGGGCACTGGTTCGTGCAACAGTCGCACTCAAAAGAGCAGTCAGCCACTAGGTGAAACAGATCACCACCGTATGCTTTCGTTTTCTGGCAAACGGTCCTTGGCATGGGACCCTCCAGCATAGTAGAGTGTAGAGTAAAAACCTGAAGTTCACCCAGATCGCCCATCTCAGAAGGAACTACCCCCGAGACCAATGTGCTATGTACGGCGATAAAGCGGAGGTTGGGCAATTCCGAGAGAACTTGAATACTTCCCGTGATGTTATTCCCGTTCAAATCTATCATGCTGAGGCTCTTAGCTCCAGCCAATTCCTGAGGTAGAGACCCGCTTAGCTCATTATAGTCCAAATCGAGGACCTCAAGCTCAGTCATTTGGCCGATTGAGGAAGGAATCGTACCACCGAGATGCCCATTTTCCAGGCTCAGCTTTTTAAGATGAGCCAAATTCGATAATTCATTTGGAATAGTACCACTCAAATTGTTTGATTCAAGCATTATTTCTGTCACAAAGTCTCTTTCGTCGCATGCGACACCCTTCCATGCGCATTCGTGAGTTATGGACAGCCAACGATCCCTATGCACAAAGTTACACGGACTGAAATTTCGATTTGCGGAGCAAGTCAGCCAACTATGGCCACCAGTAGAGAAGTAGAATGAAGCCATGACGAATCTTTGAGCAAGATTCGGAGATGCGGGACACAACTGTAGATAATCATCTTCAATGATCCAGTCCAGTGCGAGTTCCTGAGGACTGCGGGACGGATTAGAACCCGAATCAACTGTATTATCTTCAATATCATTCTTATCCTTGCTGCTCCCTTTTTTTCCTTTCTCTTTCAGGTGTCTCTTTTCGTCAGCATGCAAAAGAGCTCTGCGACTATTACCGAACACATTCAAAATTATATTGGTGCGAATCTGGCTGGCTCTCGCAAAGTACGATAAGTGATTACATGAGACATGAACATTGCCCGCCGGTGGAGAGTGGGTAGGAGGGGCTGGAGTCGGTGGCACAGGCGTCGGTGGCACAGGCGTCGGTGGTGCAGGCGTCGGTGGCACAGGCGTCGGTGGCACAGGCGTCGGTGGTGCAGGCGTTGGTGGCACTGGTGTTGGTGGCACTGGCGTCGGTGGTGCAGGTGTTGGCGGCACTGGCGTTGCTGCTGGAAGGGCAGGTGAGAATGTGATCGGGAGTGCGGAATCTAGAAAACCCTGGTTCATTGCAGGAAAGCATTTGCAACACCTGCAAGATACTTCTGCGCAATCAGCAGATAAGAATTCAAGCGGCATTTCTGGGTCCGAAAGCATGTTACACAGGCTTGCAGGAATAGTTCCAGTGAGATTCGTGTCGTGAAGAGTCAAAGACATGAGCCCATGTAGGGAGCCGAAGGCACTCGGAATCGTCCCTGATACAGACGTCTCATGAAGCGAGAGAAACGCCAGTTGCCGAAGGGACGATAAATTATTTATGCCACCACGAATTCCGATATTGTTGTTCAGATCCAACATTTCGATTCTCTTTGGAAGCGGGGGGATTTGGCCTGAAAGCGCATTAAAGTCAAGGTCTAGCTCCTCCAAATTCGATAGGAAAGATATATCCGCGGGTATACCTCCAGAAATTGCACCCTTTTCGAGGCCAAGAAACGTTAGATCGGAGAGCAAAGAAATCTCATTGGGTATGACTCCCCCAAGATTGTTGTCTTCTATGCGAATACCAATAATAGTGCCGTACAGACATTTGACTCCAAACCACTGGCATGTTTCCTCATCGCTTAGAAAACGCTTTCCTTGGCTTAGAGAGCACGCTGACAACGTATTACTCGAGCAATACTTCCAATGGGGTCCTTCCAATGAAAAATACAAAACCGCCATGACATAACGCTGAATCAATGCAGCATCAGTGTGGCACAATCGCCGAGCATCCTGGTAGAGAACCCAGTTGAGTGCCTTTGTCTGTGGTGATTCGGCATTTGAAAAGGAGGCGGTGCCAGAAATGCTCAAGATGGTGGCAGTAACAAGATTGACCCTTGACCAATCGTCCACGTCACAGATCGGCATTTCTCCACTTGTCAGACTCTGTGGGAGATCTTCGGAATTAAAACAGTGACTGCAACATGAACATGGCACAGCTGGGTCAGATCCACCACATTCGCTGGAAAGGTGCTGCAGCGAGCCATTTCGTAGGGCGCAGATCTTTTCGGGCATAGGTCCGAACACTTTGGTTTGCTGAAGAGTCAACGCCTGAAGCTTCGAAAAGTTACCAAATTCTTCTGGGATGGTGCCACCGATGTACGTCCTGTGAAACGATAAAAACTGCGCGTTCGTAAGCCCACCCAAGGCATCGAGATTTCCAATCAAAGGATTATCATTGATGTCCATCAATCTCAGGTTGGAGAGGTTCGAAAGTTCACTTGGGATTGTACCTGTTAGGACATTGGAATCCAAATCGAGAATTTGGAGTTCGGAAAATTCTCCAAAATATGATGGAATGCCCCCCCCTATAGCTCCGTTTTCTAGGCTGAGGACCTTCAGCGAAGCCAAACGAGACAACTCAGAGGGCAGAGCACCGCTTAGATTGTTGTTCTCTAATACAATCTCCGTGATGGTGCGATCATCTGAGCAACTAATTCCGGCCCAGTTACATTCGTGGGACTGGCTTAAGAATAGATCAGCCTCAGAACAAAGCGACGGATCTGCATAGGCAGAGCATCTGGTCCATCTGTTCCCATTCGTAGAGAAGTAAAAAAGCGCCGCGACGTATCGTTGCACTACTGAGTCCTGTACGGGACACAGGTGACTCGCATCTAACCGCAGTATCCAGTCGAGGGCGACATATTGAGGCGTAGAAACGTCATCCAGCAGCGATGTCGAAGTGATATCCGAGATAATCCTAACGATGAGACGTAGTCTCTCATCTTCTCCAACAAAACAGCCTCCAGTACCGAGCACCGCGATGTCCTGCTTGAATACGACCGGCACATTACTTCTCGTATCTGCGCAGCAAGCAATCTTGGAGCAATCAGCCTCCAAATGCTGCAGAGAACCAGTTGGATATCGATTATTGCACATTTCAAACGGGATCGCTCCCACAAGATTTGTGTTCTGAACGAAGAAACCGATCAGATTCACCAATCTACCCAGGGACGAAGGCACCGTGCCCCCAATACCTGTATTGTGTAGCTGAATGTAACGCAAGTTGGTAAGGCTTGAAAGCACGTCAATGCCTCCGATCAACTGGTTAGTGTCTACATCAAGAACTCTAAGCGACAACAGATTCGAGAGCTCGGAGGGTAATGAACCGATAAATCTGTTCACATTCAAATCAAGCTCCTCCAAGTGGACCAAGCTGCCAATAGCGGATGGAATAGTTCCAGATATTGATCCATTCTCTAACGCCAAGGACTCGAGAGCAACAAACGCTGAAATCTCACTCGGGAGAGTGCCTCGTAGATTGTTCTTCTCAAGGCGAATTTGAGCCACACGTCCATCAGAATGGCAAATGACGCCCCCCCACTCACATTCATAGTCTCCAGACAAGAAAACGCTGCGAGGAGTAGACAGCCGACCGTCACTGCGAAATTGGTTACCTTGCATACAAAAGTTTGTGTCGGATCCCCGGCTGCAAGAAAACCATTCATCGCCTGAAGTCGAAAAGTACAAAACAGCAAGCGCATATCTCTGCGCAAGATTATTGGCCTCGGGACAAAGCTGTAATGAATCATCCTCAAGGATCCACTTTCTTGCCCTGCCCTGGGGTGTTGTGTCACTGTATATCAGTGCAATGTCTGTATATTTGGACAATTCGCGCGTAATCCCTATGGCTCTTTCTCTGCTATCGACGCAATCGAAGCTCGCCAACTGGGTTGGATTCACCAAAGAAGTTGGATTGGAACCAATTACGGGTACAGCAGGAGGATCGTATTCAACCGGATAGCAAAGAGTACAGCAAGGGCACACAACCTTTCTGCAATCTGCCTGGATGACAGTAAGTGACGGGTTTTCACAAAAGAGTGAAGGCGTCCTTCCAGAAAGATGTGTTTGATGTACAACGAAAATGCCCAAATCTGCTAGCTGCCCAAACGCGTCCGAAATTGTCCCCGACACTTTGGTGGAGTGAATATCGATAAAAACCAAACGTGGTAAGTTCGCAAGGACATCAATGCTGCCGGTAATGAAATTGTCGTTCAGATCAATTGTTCGAAGGTTCTTCGCCTGGGACAGCTCGGAAGGTATCGTCCCGACAAGGGAATTGAAATCAATGTCAAGCTTAGTGAGCCAGGAGAGCTTTCCCAATGCAGCGGGGATGGTACCGCCAATATGCCCATTCTCCAAAGAAAGTATTTGAAGATATGTCAAAGACGATAGCTCATCAGGGATACTGCCGACCAAGTTGTTGTTTTCAAACTCCATTTCGACCACATTGCGATTCCCGTCGCATACAATGCCAGACCACCCGCATTCGTGGACATCGCTCAAGAAGTTGCCCCTTGCGATCCACTTGTCGCCATCAGTTGCGTAGTAGAAGACAGCCAACGCATACCGCTGAACGAGGTCTTTATCGGTGGGACATAACCTTCTTTCATCCGCGAAGAGAATCCAGTCTAAGGCCTTGCCTTGGCTAGAGTAACGATTTGAAAGAAGACTAGGGTCTGACACGGAATCGAGCAAACTCTTGATTCCATTTAACCTCTTGGCAGGGATCATATTGCATTCGCCTATTGATGTAGCAAAAGGTGACGATGACGGCGATGGTGCTTCCATTCCAGCACCATGAAGCAGAGAAGAATTTGGATCTGATGGCAACGGATAGCAAATTGTGCAACATGCACATATGACGGCGGGATTCTTTGTTCCACAATCTGCACGCAAGTGCTTCAGCTTTCCATCCAAGGAGTCAATGTTTCCACATATTGCCCCAGGCATTTTTCCGTTGAAATCATTATTATAAATCTCAATGGCTTCCAGCTCCTTCGCGTCCGCAAGTCCAGAGGGTATTGGTCCGCTGAGCATATTGTTGTGCAGCTGCAAGAATCGAAGCTCCTTTAGTTCCCCCAGCATTCCGATAGGCCCGGCCAGGGCATTGTTGTTCAAGTCAATCACCATTAGACTCGATGCCCTCGACAATTCCCAGGGTATTTTTCCGGAGAGCAAATTGAAGTCGAGATCAATCTTGATCAAATGCTTAAGCAGGCCCAAAGTGTACGGTATGCTGCCAGATAACTGTCCATTTTCCAGACTTAATGATCTCATAAGAGAAAGATAACCCAGCTCGGACGGTATGGTACCGACAAGGTTATTGCCATCCATTGATATTTGATCAATATTATTGTCGATGCAGGCGACTCCAAACCAAGAGCACTCGTGAATGCGATCATCCATGAATCTTATGCTCCTGTCGCAAGGAGAAGTGGAAGCTGCCGAGCATCGATTCCAAGCGTCGCCCCCGGTTGAGAAATAAAACACAGCCATGATATATCTCTGAAAGAGATTATCATCCTCTGGGCATAGGACGGAACTGTCTTCGTGCAAAATCCACTCTCTTGCCTTCCCTTGTGGCTTGCTCGAATCAATCAAAGCCAAGGGGTCCGAAATTTCCTGAAAGGCGATGGTGAGAAGAGCGCTACGAAGCGTGTCGTCCATAAGGCATCGATTCGTCGGGGCAAATGATATTGTAGGCCGAGGAGTCGGCCGTGGGGTGGGCCTAGCTGTAGTAGGTCGGCTGCTGGGAGCCTCGGTGGGGATTATGGGCGCACGAGTTGGATGTCGCGTTGGAGACTTGGTCGGGCTCATTGTTGGGGCCTCCGTATGACACAACGAGCAGCAGAAGCAGAGTATCTGGGTGCAATCGGCTTCGAGATTTTCAAGGCTGTGGTCACGATTGTTGCATAACGACTTTGGCATGACCCCGGCGAAGGTATTGTTGTGCAGCGTGAGCGTCGCTGAAACGGGAGGGTGAGGGGGTAGCCATTAATAATGGAGGAAGAACGGAACAAACGAAGGAGGTGAGCACACCTGGAGCGGGAGATGAGATCGAACAAGAAGGGATGGAACGGAAATCAACTTACTCAAATATTCGAGATTGCCGAGCTGTGCAGGCACGAGGCCTTCAAACGAGTTCGAGTGAAGCCACAATCTCTCCAAACTGCCGAGCGACGCAAGATTCTCAATGCCGCCCTCAAGTGCATTGTCGTTGAGGTCCACCATGAGCAGCCCAGTGGCCCCAGATATCTCACGTGGGATCTTCCCCTCTAAGTGGTTGTAGTCCAAATCTAAAACCTGTAGATTCTTTAGCTGTCCAATCGTTGAAGGGATAGTTCCGAACAGCCCCCCATCCTCGAGCATAAGCTGAGTCAGCCCAGTCAAATAGCCGATCTCGCCCGGAATGGTTCCGACTAGGTTGTTCAACTCAAAATCAATGCTGAACACCCGCCCCGTCGAAGTGCAGCTAATCCCAAACCAAAGGCACTCGGAATTGCTTCCGAGGAATCGGCCACCTTGCGGACAGGAGCTTCCTGCAGTACCATTCGAGCAACGCGTCCATAGGTCTCCTCCGGAAGAAAAATAGAGGACGGCTAGAATATACCGCTGCAGTATGAACTGAATGGCGTCCAAGCCGGGGCAAAGCTGCATCCCATCGTAGTCGACGAGCCAGCGGAACGCTCGGTACTGCGGAGTTGGCGGGTTGGAAGGGATGAGATGGTCGAATCGTGACACAGTCCCAAGCGTTCTGAGGAGCCCCTTCTCCCTTGCCCCCGAACTCATGCTCCCTCCGCACGCCGGGGGGCCCTCTGGCACTGGGGAAAGGAAGGGAATATTGCTGTCGGGAGAGGCTGTGGGAGTCCGCCCTATGTGATCTGCGCCTAGCCACCCCGAAGGAATAGAGGCAGGCATATGGGCCGGTCCCCCCAAGGCGTTGTTGATGATTTCCTGAATCTCTACCTCCAGCCCATCCTTCGCCTCTTCCTCCGTCCTGGGAGGGGGTCCCTTGGACGCCTCGCACACATCGGCGAAGTCATGGCAGAACGTGCCGAAGTAGGACGGGCCGTTGCACTCCGTCCCGAAGGCCAAATTGCTCCAGTCCGTCGGGTCGTCCGTCGCGCCGGGAAGGCGTATGCCATTCTTGCAAGCAAAGTTGGACCCCGCGTCGCACACCAGCCCTTCTGAGTAGACAATGGGCCCGTGGCGGCGGTCACCAACGCCGCCGCCACGATCGCCGCCATGATCGGTCCAGCCCATGGCGGAGTAGGAGTCATCGTCCGCGATGGAGTTGAACATCCAGTCGGTTTTGGTGAGATGGAGGATGTTCTCCAGGTTGCTCTCGCCCCCCATCCGGATGCCCCCCCCGTCCCCTGCCGTGGCGAAGTTGGACGAGAAGAAGCAGTCATACACGGTCAGCTCGGACCGGTCGGCTGCCACCGCCCCCCCGTACGGGGCGACGTTGTGCGCGAACCTGCTCGCTGCGACCAGGGTGGCCCCATTCCCCCCGGAAAGGGAGAGGGCGGCTCCCCCACCGACGGCTGCCCCTCCCCCCGCCCTATCCTCCGGCTGCGGCGGCGCGAAGCCCCGCGGCCGCGCCTCCGGCAGCATCCAGGAGTCGTCCTCGTCCAGCCATGCCCCGGCGCCAGCCGGGCCCAGCTCCCGCCTGCTCCGGCGCATCTGCCGCTGCCGCTGCCGCTGCCGCTGCCGCTGGCGATCCCGCCAATGCCCCCCCCGATCCGGAT
>Ga0315315_10004051_pt1 | contig 13527 bp, 18 predicted proteins | sample M140m3416metaG_FD_203699 | JGI IMG/M metagenome (GOLD analysis project Ga0315315, IMG submission 203699) | Ammonia-oxidizing marine archaeal communities from Monterey Bay, California, United States - M1 40m 3416 | ecosystem: Environmental > Aquatic > Marine > Intertidal zone | place: USA...
TAACAACAGATTTATTTGAATGGTGTAACGAAAACACGCCTAAATGGAATACAATATCTGTTAGTGGATACCATATTCGAGAAGCAGGTTCTACGGCAGTGGAGGAAGTAGCACTGACGTTAGCAAATGGTATATTTTATGCCGAAGAAGCAGTTAAATCAGGTCTAGAAATTGATGACTTTGCACCAAGAATGTCATTCTTTTTTGGTTGCCATAATGATTTTTTTGAGGAGATATCAAAATTTAGAGCAGCAAGGGAACTTTGGTATGAATTAGTTAATGAAAGATTCAAACCAAAAAATCCTAAATCATCTCAATTGAGATTTCATACTCAGACAGCAGGTGTCACGTTAACTGCACAACAACCAATGAATAACACAGTAAGAGTTTCTTATCAGGCTCTATCAGCAGTACTTGGCGGAACGCAATCACTCCATACAAATAGCTACGATGAGGCTATTGGGTTACCAACAAATGAATCTGTTAAGATAGCTTTGAGAACTCAACAAATAATTGCTAGTGAAACGGGAGTGGCTGACGTTGTTGACCCCTTGGCAGGATCATACCATGTAGAAGAATTAACATCATCTATTAAAGAAAATGCTCGTAAATTAATAATCGAAATTGAAGATAAAGGTGGTGTTCTAGACTGCTTGAAGTTAGGTTTCCAGCAAAAAATGATTCATGAAAGTGCATGGAAAGAGATTAAAGAAATAGAAGAAAATAATATTTTAGTTGTTGGTGTTAACAGTAATATTGAGGATGATGAAGAATTAAAATCAGCGATGAAAATTGATTCTGGAAATGAAAATAAACAGATTACAAAATTAATCAATTTTAAGAAAAGAAGGAATGAAGACGAGGTCTTGAAAAAATTGAATGAACTAAGAGAAGTATGTAAAGGAACGGAGAATATAATGCCATCACTCATAGAATCACTAAAGATTGGTGCTACAGTAGGGGAAGTCAATGGAATTATGAGAGAAGTTTTTGGAACATGGGTCTCTCCGAGTGGTGTTTAGAATGAGTAGAATAGATCATATTGGAATAGCAACTAATAATATCAATGATGCATCAAAATTTTGGCATAACATAGGGCTAGATTCAGGTGAAGATCATATAAACTTGGAACAAGATGTTAAGATTAGAATGTTCTATGGTAAAGATAAAAATGGTAATAAGACACATTCTAAGGTTGAATTAATAGAAGCTCTTTCTGAAAACTCACCTATTGCAAAGTTCATTCAGAAAAGAGGTGTAGGGATTCAGCAATTAGCTATATCAGTTAATAATATTGACAATTTAATCTCTAATTTGATAGATAGTGGTGTAAGAATGATTAATACAGAATCTACTATTGGTGCAGGAGGACATAAGATTGCTTTTGTACACCCTGAGTCAACAGGTGGGGTGCTGGTTGAACTTGTTGAAAGATTAGATAAGGAGTGAATAATATGCTAAGTAGTATTAAGTCAATAATTGATAAAAAAAAGAATGGAATTACTATAACAAGTGACATGCTAAACTTAGAAATTGAATACATATCAAAAACGTTAGAAATAATGAGGGATGCTCATAAAATATCCAATGATGCTTACTTAGATTCAGGTTCAATTCAAGGAGGATTAACAGTAGTCTCAAGCTTATTAGAACAAAATATTACTGATACAGAAATAGATTCATTAATGCAAACATTAAATTCTAGAGCAATCAATTTAGAAGATAAATATCCTGGATTGAATGCTATTTTGGAATCTTATAGGCCTTAATATTCGTATAGTATTACTCAACGAATATTTATATGCCAGTTTCTACTGGATAAGGTATGCCAAAAGTTAGTTTGGATATTCCCTCGGAATTATTAATTGATATAAAAAATCATGTTGGTGATGAAAAGAAATTTATTTCCTTAGCCGACGCTATAAGGACAGCTTGTAGGAAAATGTTAGATCAATTAGATACTATAGACGAGTTTCATGGAAGGAGATGATAATATGAAAAAAATACCCGACAAAAAAGATGCTATGGAAGCAGTAGAGACATTGGTTAGATACATTGAGAAAGATGGAGGGGAATTAAGAGAGGGTTTAGTAGACACTCCAAAGAGAGTAGTAGAATCATTTAATGAACTGTACAATGGTTATACGGAAGATGCCGATTCACTTCTAGATGCAACATTTAATGCTGAGGGATACGAAGGAATTGTATTGTTAAGAGATATAGAATTTCATTCGACTTGCGAACATCATATGCTGCCGTTTACAGGAGCAGCTCATATCGCTTATATTCCAGTAAAAAAAATCGTTGGTATTAGCAAATTAGCAAGATTAGTAGAGCTTCACTCCATGAGATTGCAAAATCAAGAACGTATAACAAAATCTATTGCAGATGATTTGGAGAGAGTTTTGAAGCCTCTCGGATGTGGAGTTATTATAGAAGCTAAACATGGCTGCATGCAATGTAGAGGTGTCAAGAAACAGAATTCAGTCATGGCAACAAGTTCTATGAGGGGTGTATTTTTCGATAACTCTGAAGCAAGGATGGAATTACTACAATTAATTAACAATCCAAGAAATAATTGAGTTGTCATCATGGTCATTCTAAATCAAAATAATGATATTGAACAATTATTTCCGATTGTAGAAATATTTCATAGCGTACAGGGAGAAGGTTACCACGCAGGAATCCCTTCGATTTTTGTTAGATTCGGCGGATGTAACCTAAGGTGTCCTTGGTGTGACACTGATTTTGATATTTGGACTGATATGAGCATCGCAGAAATAGTCAATGAATTATCCAAGTATGATTGTGACAGAATAATATTCACAGGAGGAGAACCAGCATTACAAGATTTAGTGACATTATCTGGGTTTTTGAAACCTCTAGGTTATTATTTGAGTATTGAAACAAATGGGACTATTGAAATTCCCTCGGACACTATGGATTGGATTTGTGTAAGTCCAAAAGATCAGGAATATGAAAATATAAAAATCCGACAAAGAATTGGTGACGAGTTAAAGGTCGTATTTCTAGGACAGGATTTAGAAATGTATAGTGATCTTAAAGAGGGATTCAACCACTTATTTTTACAGCCACTATATGATGAGGGACAAAGTACGGAATGGAATGGGATGAATTTCCACAGCACTTTTGAAAAGGTCCGATCCAATCCTGAATGGCGACTTTCATTACAAACTCATAAATGGATGGGGGTTGAATAATGAGGGCTGTAATGTCATTTAGCGGAGGGATGGACTCTACAAGTGTGCTCATTCGTTTGATAAATGAAGGTTACAAGATAGATTGTATTTCATTTAATTATGGTCAAAAACATATAATTGAGTTAGAAATGGCAATTAAGAACATTTCCTACTTAAAGGAAAAAGGCTATACAATAAATCATAAAATTGTAGATTTATCATCGGCGATGTCATTATTCCACTCATCTTTGACCAAGGATGAAATTACTGTTCCGGAGGGTTACTACGAAGAAAGTCAAATGAAGAGCACAGTAGTTCCTAATAGAAATGCTATATTTTCATCAATTATCTATGGATATGCCTTATCTATAGTTGCAGAAGAAGATACTGATGTCAAAATAGCCTTGGGAGTCCATAGTGGTGATCATGCAATATATCCAGATTGCAGACCGGAATTTTATCGTGACTTAGAGATATCTTTTAGAACTGGTAATTGGGATTCAGAGAGAGTAGAATTTTATCTTCCATTCATTAATGGTGATAAAGTGACAATACTTAATGATGCAATCAAATCCTGTGAAGATATAGAAGTTGACTTTGACACGATATTTTCAAATACAATTACATCTTATAATCCAGACTCTAAAGGCAGAAGCTCGGGGAAGAGTGGTTCAGACATTGAAAGAATCTTGGCATTTCATAAATTAGGTCGGAGAGACCCCATTGAATATGTTGATTCTTGGGATAATGTATTGAAAAATGCTTTGACAACCGAAAAAAAATATAAAGATGAAGATTATAGAAATAGATTGACTGAAATACAATATGATGTCACTAGAAATAGCGCTACAGAGCACCCATTTACAGGCCAATATTGGGATGAAAAAAGAGATGGTGAATATCTATGTATTTGTTGCGGTAAAAAATTATTTACATCTGAAATGAAGTTTGATTCTGGTTGTGGTTGGCCATCATTTTTTTCAGAGGATGATGGTGCAAATATAGAGCAAGTCGAAGATAGAAGTCATGGAATGTATAGAGTAGAAGTCAAGTGTTCATACTGTGATGCCCATTTAGGCCATATTTTTAACGATGGACCAATTCATAAGGGTGGTAAAAGATACTGTATTAATTCGGCTTCATTAGATTTTAAGGAGGAATGAATATGACAACGACAATTAAGAGATTTGTAGAAACAGATACAGGACATAGAGTTCCTAATCATAAGAGTAAATGCAAACACATGCATGGTCACAGGTATAGATGGGAAGCAGTAATTGAAGGGGATATAATTCAAACTAGTGGAGTTTCTGATGAAGGAATGTTGATGGACTTTTCAGATATTTCTGAAATATTAGAAAGGCACATCCATGACGTTGTAGATCATTCATTTATTGTTTATGAAAAAGATTATTTGGCAATTCAAGCACTCGAAGTTTTAGGAGATGGCCATAGAACACTAATAGTTCCATTTATTCCTACAGCAGAAAATCTAGCAAAATGGGCTTTTGAACAAGTAGAACCTCATATCGAGTCTAAATATGGTCAAAATATTAAATTGCTAGCCATGAATGTAAGAGAAACTCCGAAATCTTGGGCATCTTGGAAAAAAGATTAGGATTTATCTGATATTATCTCTTCCCAAATTTCCGGGTTCTTAGAAAAATATTCAAATGCAATATTAGTAGTATGAAGTACTCCTAATAGTCTATGAATTTCATCATCTTTCGGCAATCCTCTCATAATTACTCTGTGAAGCGTCTCTTCGATTCCAGGTCTTCTAAAATCAATTGTTGGAATTATCTCAGATAACATAGTAATTTCTTGTCTGAGGACATTTTTTAGTTCGGGAGAGAGAAGATTAGCATCGATAGATGTTCGAGTCTCTGAACTTTTTGATTTAAACCAGGCATAGCAAATTATTGTAACTGCATGACTGAGATTCATAATAGGGTAACCTGGCCATGTAGGGATAGTGATAAGTAAGTCACAAATGCGTAATTCACTATTTAGTAGACCTTTTCCTTCAGGGCCGAAAACAATCGAAATATTTCCATCTAAATTATTTAGCATCTCGGGCAAATCTTCAGGCTCCAAGAAATGTCTGAAAGATATTTTACTACCTTTTTCCCTTTTACCTGATGTCCCTACAACTAGGCTAGTATCGGAAACAGCAGATTCAATATCATCGAAGAATTTTGCATTATCTAATACTGATTGGGCATGTTTAGCTCTATTACGGACTTCCTCAGACCAAATAGGATCTCTACCAACAATCCTCAAGTCAGAGAAACCAAAATTCATCATTGAACGAGCAACTGCGCCAATATTTCCATCGAATTGTGGCCTAACTAGTATGATTGACACTCTATGTGAATAATCAGGAGGGGGTACATCAAGCATCTCGCCCATGTGAATCAAATGTCCCTAAGGAAGAGATTGAATAATACTTCTCTAATCAACTCTACGCTGTTGATACCTTGTAATGTAACCAGCGATCCAGTTTCTCATACGTTTGTTAGATACATCTGTATATTCGGAAACAAAGTGCTTATTATTTTCAAAATCATTATTGAAGACATCAGGATATAATTCAACTAATCGCAATGCTCTGATTTTAATGAATGATGGTCTAATATTGCCCATTTTCAGTCCTCCAACAATTTAACTTCTAGAGGGAAACCTTCCTCTCTAGTAACTTGAACACGAATTTTTCTCGGTGGGTTTTGCATACCACGAGACCAAATGACGTGATTAACAGATTCATCGATCCATATTTCTTCTTCTTCTGTCTTCTTCATGTGTTGTGATACATGTTTCTTAATTTGAGCCATTGCACGGTTAGCTCTGCGAGTCCTAGGAACTGACCATGCTGCTCTTAGTGGAATTGTCATCTCTCTTACTTCTGCCATATAACTCACCTCTGTAGTTTAGAACGGCGCCACATATGCCTCTTAGGGTGGCTAGTTACGTTCCTGTTAGTTCTTAGCATAACCCAAACTGGAACACGACGATTTTGCTTTGTGACTTTGTTAAGTCTTAGTTTCTTTGCTAATGGTTTTACACGTGCCATATAATCACCTTAATATTTTGAAAGTCCAGGGTACTTCTCTTCAGCAGCACCGCGTACTGAATGAGCAGTTTTGTCTAGTAAAGCATGACCTTCGGGAGTAAGAATTTTCCCAAAGTTTACAGTATTAGCAGGATTCCACTTGCTAGTAATTAGTCCTGCTTCAGTCAATTGTTGAAGAACCGTCCTAGCAACGTTACGAGAACCAGATGCTGCACGTGTTGGTTTTACACCGCGATCTTTGGGGCCGCCAAATAATTGAGCCATGTGGTTTGTTCCGATAGGGCCCTTCATTCCGACCTTTCTTAGAACTGCTGCAGAGCGAATAAACCACCAGTCTTCTTGAGTAGGAGGTCTTTCACGGTGAGTACCAGTTTTTACGTATTCTGCCCATTCAGGAGGATTAATTTGCTCGAAACCTTGTAGCTCTGTTGTGAGGCTATCAATAAGCAAATCAGCCGGTACATCGTAATATGTCGTCATACTATCACCTTTGTGCGGACCGCCCGTCCTAGAGTCTGTATTTAACCGTGATGACAAGAGAACACACAGTCACAGTAGATGAATAGAGTAAGATTGAACAACAAGTATTCAAAACCCACCTCCCATCGCATCAGATTATGGAGAAGTCAATGTCGCGTAACCCAAATATGTTGCGTACATTAATTGGACTAGGTTTAGTACTAATTATTATACTTGGATATGCAGTTCATTCAAACACTGTAGATTCAGAATATTACATGTACGAAACTACTAATTCAGAACAAAATACTGAATTAATTCAATTGGAAGAAAACTCTTCAGAATGGTATTTTATCTCCAATGAACCCATTACTTGGATTAATACTACAGTTGAGGGCGCTCCTCAAGGAACTACTCTAGTAATAGATGCATCAGGTGTAGAATGGTATCACACCCCGTCGCTAGGACAAAATGAAAAAGACTTCAATTGCAAGGAGTTCGCTCCCGACTATGTTGATTTAATAGAAACTTGTATCAAGGGGTCATTCCATGAAATTTCACTGGATGAACAAAATATAATGGTAGGTTTAGTATCTACTGAACTTCCTATAGGAGGTCTTGGTTCACTTCAAGCAGATAACTTAGATGCTGCGAACGAAAGTGTTGAAGAAATACTAGATGGTAATACAAATACGATAACTTGGAAAATTTCGTTAATAAATTCTGAGGGAGAGATAATTAGTTCGGAGGGGATTGAAGTTAATAATTCCATCACTACACATAATTTATTATCAGTTACAGAATTTAAATTAGACCCAATTCAAGAATCAATCTACAGTTTTGCAACGTTAGTAGGGTGTTTTACACTCCTCCTTATATTGCCGATGATAGCATATTTTTCTGCTGTATATAAAGAAAAGAGGGACGAAGAAGCTAGATCGAAAACTCCTGAATTAGAAGTTAGCGAGTAGTATGCCGTATATTAATCTGAAATTGGGTAACGTTCTTTAGTGTAATTGTTTACGAACAGACATGGCTAATAGGGGCATCAAGGGATTGAGGAAAGCTAGAAAAATGTTTACTAAAAACAAACAAAGTACCGAAAAAAAGGTTGAACCATCCTGTGAAGAACCAGGCTGTGGCTGTGGAAACTAAGCCTATTTGAATATCACATTTCATCTATATCTTTAGTTAAAGCTTGTATTCCCAATTCGGTGATGTATAGAGATACTTTCAACCCGACTCGCTTTCTTTCGACCATATTCCAATCAATTAGTGAACGTATGTGGTAAGAAAGAACTTGAGCAGAGACTCCTATCATATTAGATAAATCAGTCCCGCTAGGTCCAGCAAGATCTAACAAGTCAGATTGATTTAATTGCATTAAGATAGAACGTTTAACAGAATTTTTACTGAAATTAATGTCTATCTGAGGGCTGGAGAACTCCGAACTTTGGGGCACAGAATCCGCAAAAAATATCAAAAATCTTCCTTCTTTCCGTGACCAAATTCGTCCATCTTTCTCTAATTTATCCAAATGATACGTTGCATGGTTATTTCCTAGGTCCGATAGTCTAGTTAGAGCCGATAGATGAATTCCAGGGTTACTCTCAATAAATCCATAAAGGCGGCCTCTTTGAAAATCACCATTTTTTGTTTTCCGAACCATTCCAACCATGAACAGCAAACTTAACCAAACTTTCCTTGACATTACCCATCTAATTGGTTCATTAGAATAAATTGTACTCATTGCAAATATTGCAGCCGAAGCTCCTACAGCAACCTGAATAGAATTTTGTTGGAGGAATACATTACTATCGATTGGATCGTGAATAATTGGGAGAGAAATAGGGAGTAATTCACATCTACCATCTCCATCTAAATCATTTGGTACACTACTATTATCGATAGGAGAAGATTCACATAAATATTCTTCAAAATCACTCCATCCATCTTCATCCGTATCTTTATCCAATGAGTCACAAATACCATCTTTATCTAAATCACTAGGAATTGAATTACTATCAAGCGGATCGGAGTCACACAAAATTTCAATATTATCCCACCAACCATCGTTGTCATCATCAGGATCAAGGGAGTCGCAAATTCCTGAGGAATCAGTATCTTCAGGTACAGATTGCGAATCTAGAGAATCTGTACCACATGAATCTTCATGATAATCTGACCACCCATCTAAGTCGCTATCAACATCTTCTGCAGATACTTCAATAATCGTTACACTCAACAGTATCGCTAGGATTATCAGAACTGATGATAAGCGACTCATATTATTCAACACATGCCTCGGTTCAAAGATTATTCTCACAAGTCTGTCCGTGATAGTATGCAGCTGTACCGTCTGGACATATAGCCCAGTCCCAAGTAACACCAGTAATATCAGCAGGCCCATATGATGGGTTGAGATAGGCTAATCTTGCACCGGTGAGGTCAGCACCAGTTAGATCGGCATTTCTTAGATCTACATCATACATCATTGTATTTGTTAGGTCGGCACCTGAAAGATTGACGCCTATCCAATTACTACCACCATATGCAGATGCACCTGATAAGTTTGCACCGGACAAATCGCTCCACCTGAAATCTGTATATGCCAGCTGACTACCGACGAATTTTGCATTACTGAAATTACTCTGTCTCCATAATCCACTGTACATTGCAGCACCGGAAAAATCGGTATTATGGAATGTAGAAAACAGGCCGTCTCCCCCAGCAATATTTGCGTTTCTGAAACTAGCGTCAGAAAAATTTGAGTAACTCAAACTCGCATTGAGTAAGTTTGCAAAATCAAAGATTGGAGGATCCATCATTATTCCTAAACCATTATTGAAATTAAACAGTTGCGCACCTTGGAAATCTAAGTAAGAAAAATCATTTATTGCTCGTGTATCATTCAATCTTGAATCAAGATTTACTATGGAGGATTCTAAATCTAACTGTAAATCTTCTAACGCTTGTTGTAATAGTAAGATTTGGGCTAAAGAATCTCCTGAATCATTACTGTCCATGTCATCAATAGTCAGTATAATTGCATTAATGGAATCCTGACTCCCTTGAAGATTCGATTGCAAGGTATTCATCGATAATAACAAATTATCATATGATGCAGCATTAGTAGAATTAATTTCATCTAGAGATTGGCTATTTGCGATAGCTGCTGCCTCCATAGCGACGAGATAACTAGTTTCTAATTGATTTAAAGAATCAAGATAATCCTCTTCTAGTTCTTCTATTGCCTGCATATTAGCAGATTCAATCAAAGAAATAGAAGCCAACAAATCAGAATTAGTCTGTTCTTGTTCGGCTAATGATAATGCTAATTCGAGTTGTTTATTTTCAAGTTCAGTTATTCTATTATCTTGATCGATAGTTTCTATATCGTCAGATGTCGTACAACCAGCAAGACTGGAGACGATTATCAATAATGTTAGGACGATTGCTTTGGTATGCATACTCATGCGAGTAGGAGAATAAACATAAGTAGATTGGGTCGATTTATTGATATAGATGCGAAAAACTATGATTTATAGAAATAATTAAATCACGAATAATTTCATATATCATTTTTATCCAGAATCCATTTTTCTAAAATATCTCTTCTTTCTTTAACATCAACTTTGGATGTATGTGGCATACTGTCGAGTATATGAATTTCTGAAATTTCATTAAAATATTTCTTTAATAGGATAAAATGGTCATCACCAAGAGTCTCATCATTTGCAGCCTGTAATACTAGAATTGGAACTTCAGGAGTTCCCCAAAAAGGTATCTGAGCATTTGCATACCCAACATTAAGGTCAGGATGAATCCTTTGATATTCTCTTCTTAGAATATGTCGGACCCAAGGGCTAGCCATTACAGCTCTACCTGGTAATTTCTTCTCAATAATTAACGGAAAGGATGTTGCAGGGGACTCAAGTATAATGCCCTTGAATGATTTTTTCCACCATCCCGAAGGATGAGAGGAAAGCCTAATTGTTAGAAAACCTCCCAAAGAGTGGCCATAAATCCAAAATTTTTCTGGTATAAATCCGAGTACACTAGGTACTTTCTCAAGTAACATTTCAATATCTGCAATTACTTTCAGTATTGTCCACTCATATTTTCCTTTTTGTTCTCCAAATCCTCTTTGATCTAGTCCAATGACATTGAATCCTAAAGAATTAATATGTTGGCATCTTGATTCACCATTACCGAGACTCGAGTTATATCCATGTAAGTAAAGTACAGTGTCTTTTACCCCCGTACTGGATTTTAAGTAATGGGCCTTCATTTTCTCCTCACCCCATCCAGTGAAATAAAATTCATTCCATCTATCGTCACTGATTGTTTTTCCACTCCTAGGTGGTGTGATAAAAACTGATGAGTATATTCTCCACCTCATAGCCAACCAGGCAGCTATTGGTACAAATATCCCGAATACAAACCAAGCAACTCTAGTATCTCTCCATTCTGAAGAAATCGCTATAGCAAATATTTGTAGAACTATCACCAAAGTCAAAAATTTAGGTTTACTAGGTAACCATGGAGCAGGAGTTTTTTGGTATACTGCTGCCTTAAGTTTGGTTATTGGGGATTCAATTCTGTTCGCCAATTTAATCACCTAATTCGACTCTAATTAATACCAATAACTTGCTATTAATGATATTATGGTAAAATTGACCTTGGATTATAACTAATATCTAATTATATCATATCTAAAAATCGAATCAAAAATTACATGCAGGTGAAAATTTTATCAATAAATTATCTTTAGAAATGATACATGCCTGTTAATGAATGCTCGATGAAAGCAAAAGATGGTGAAAAATGGATGGAAATAAATAATTGCTCCGTTAGTATGTCAGTAACAAGAAGAATTCAACGTACTATAGTAAGGGGAAATGAAGGGGACGATATTCTAGATGAGGGGGCTGAAAGTGTAGTTTACAGCATTGAAGGGCAAATGCCAGTAACAGAGTATCGACAAATACTCATTATGTTCAGAAAAGGCGGTATTTTATTCAAAGATCCTTTTGAAGAAAGAATTGCTAGTGCAATAATTTCTAAAATTGAATTTGACGGTAATACTAGTAAATATTTAATCGAAATAATAGAAGATGTCGATATCAAATGGTGAAAGTGAAATATAATATTCGATATTTGAAGACTTAGATAGTAAAGAATCATAACTATTACTTCGAACAGTAACTATGCAAACACTAATCGAAACAAGAGATGGACGCAAACTTGATGTTCTAATTTCAGGAGATATGGAGTCTAAAGTAGCACTAGTCTGCCATCATGGTACGCCCAGTGATTCTACACTTTGGAATGATTGGGAGAGAGATGCATTAATCAATAATTTAAGGCTTGTATCCATATCGAGGCCAGGATATGCTTTATCTGATAGAAAGCCAGGGAGATCAGTTTCTGACGTCGTAGAAGATGTAATTGATGTATTGGATGAAATAGGGATAGAAAAATTTCTCACTATTGGTTGGTCAGGAGGAGGCCCTCACGCACTAGCTTGTGCCGCTCTATTACCATCACGTTGTATAGCCGCCTCGATATTAGCAGGTGTGGGGCCTCATGGAGAACCTGATCTTGATTCGATTTCAGATATGGGGCCAGAAAATATTGAACATAAAAAAGTCACTTTACAAGGAGAAACCGCTCTAAGGGAATGGGCTGAAGTTAATGCGACACCTTGGATAACAATTACTGACGAGGATTTAGCCGGAGCTTTGGGTGGCTTAGTACCTGAAATTGATGTAAAAGCATTGAATGAGCAAGGACAGGCGAAAATCTGGGCAAGTAGTATCAGAAGAGCACTAAATAACGGTATTGACGGATATATAGATGACAGTTTATTATTCTGTAAGGATTGGGGATTCAGAACTGAAAATATCAAAATTCCAGTAACTATTTGGCAAGGAGATCTCGACTTAATGGTACCATTCAAACATGCAGAATGGTTAATCAAAAATATCCCTAAGGCTAGGTCTAAATTACAATATGGACACGGTCACATTTCACTAATTTCTGAAAAGAAAAATGAGATTATTGATGATTTACTATCTTATCTAGAAGATTAATTTTCTATTCAATTACCCTCCATTCCTTTCGGAGTATAACGAATGATTTTGTTTCTACTTGGACAGGCAGTTACAAATTTGATTGTAGCGATTATTAGTAATATTTTTTTATTAATCCGTAGGCAACTCTAAATCATTAGTAACTAATCGTAGCGTATGAATGAATACCCTGATAGAACTACTTTGAACAGAAATAATGATACTTCTCTTTACGGTTTTTATGCATCTCTTGCAGCAGGTGGTTTTCTTCTAGCATATGCGATATATTATGTGACTATTGTGAATGTTTCCAGTGACTACGCCTACTTGACACTAGGTGTAATGACGGGAATTATTGCATTATCATGTGCGATATTTCATGAATGGATGAGGAGATCTAATGGCCCATCTAGAGAAGAAAATGCAATAGAAGAATACTCTTCTGCTACTGCAGTATTAATGGGGTCTTTATCGGTAATTTGGTTATCAAGATTTTTAGTATATTATTTGGGTAAAGTAATTGATGTTGTTGAAATTCAAGATGGAGAAATTTGGATTCCAGTTTGGCTTTCCTTACTCCAAACCATATCATTAATCATAGTTATGGAAGTTAGTATTAAATTGATTAATAGACATTCATTAGGTACACTTCCTAGAACTATTGTAATATTAGCTCCTATAAGTTTAGCATTCAGTGCAATTACTATTTGGTTAGATTACT
>Ga0315315_10004052_pt1 | contig 13527 bp, 7 predicted proteins | sample M140m3416metaG_FD_203699 | JGI IMG/M metagenome (GOLD analysis project Ga0315315, IMG submission 203699) | Ammonia-oxidizing marine archaeal communities from Monterey Bay, California, United States - M1 40m 3416 | ecosystem: Environmental > Aquatic > Marine > Intertidal zone | place: USA...
GTCGGGGCGAAGGAGTAGCCTGATGACACGTGGGTGGTGGGTGTGGTACATGTGGTGATTCCTTGTGTAGGTAAATCTTTTTGTAAAACTACAACACGCGAGTGCCGAACAGCCTGTGGAACCGTCTGCCGTCTTCGCCTACGTACGACATTACGCACATCTGCACCCATCCCTCGCCGGGCGCCCTGTCCTCCTTCACCGTCAGCGCCCGCATCGTCTTCTCCACCTTGACGAAGGCGCTCTCGTTGTCCCATAAGTCGCACGGCTCGATGTGCGGGAAGAACTCGCGTCCATCCTCCGGCGCGACGTTCACCGTCATCTTGCCGGTGGCGTCCTCGATGAGGAAACTCAGGTTCCACTCCCACTTTTTATCCAATTGGTCGTTCTTGCCCTTTGAAGCCGCCTTGGGTTCATTAACGCCCTTCCTTCGCTTGGGTTTAGTGGCGCCCTCGTCGTCGCGTTCGGCGCAGAGGTCGTGCGTGTCTTTTGGGTAGTGCTGGATGATCCGCACGAGGCACCGGTGCCTGTTGGGCGCCGGCGCCATCAGAATCTCGCGTATGGATCGCAACGGCTGATTCTCGTGCATCGTCCTGGTCACGCCAAACGGAACCTGCCGCGGCATCTCGTACACCCCCACGCCCTGGCCCTGAACGTTGTTAGCACCGTTGTTGGCACCGTTCGTCGTGGCGCCCACTTGCTCGTTCGCCCACAGCGACACCTGCCGTCGCTCGTCCCGTGTCTTGGACGCGGTGAGCCACGCGTGGTTCGGCTCGGCGGGTGCCCACTTCGACGACTGCACGAATAAACCTTGGAGCTGGCCGTTCTTGACCCACGACGACAGCTGTCGCAGCCGGATCCATTGGCCTTTCGCGGGTAAGTCCTCGATCTCGATGTCGAACTGCCTTAACAGCACGGGGAACGCGGTGCCGAGGCCTGGGACGTCGTCTCCGGCGAACGCTCCGGCTTCAACCGGAAAGTCCTGCGCGCACGGCATCCAATAGTGGCACCCGTGTCCGTCGCCCGGACCTCCGTCGTTCAGGTTCAGCCCGGGGATGAACGGCCGCGCGTCGCTCCCGTCCCACACCACCAGCGTCACCTTGCCCTTATCACGCACCACGTCCAGCACCAGCACGTGCAGGTCGTAGTTCTTGAGCATGGTGATTCGCGTGAGCGGGATTGAAAACGTGTCGTCGACCAAGGCCATCTCCCCGCCGATCCTCGCGAGGTAGTCGCGCAGGCCTTGGATCCGTGCCTTGTCGTTCTGGACGTCGAACGTGAACCCGACGCTGCTGCGCTGGTAGGGTTCGAACCCCGCGTTCTCCACGCCTTCGGCCACCTTGGCGTCGAACAGACAGTACTGGCACCGGCTGAACCCGCCCGCCATGCCTCCTTGCATGATGGTCCCGATCTTCGCGTTGAGCTGCGGCTTGCCGTCCCATCGGCCAACCTTGACCCTGTGCAGCCGGATGATGTCGCCCTTCTTCCGCGGCTTTGGGAGCTCCTCCCTGGATGACGCGAAGAATTGCACCTGGATGTCGGAGTAATGCCCGCCGTCTCCGTCGTTCGTGATGTCCGTCACGCTGGCGTCCCGTAGCTTGAGCACTTGGTACATATCGGTCCCTTTGCGCGTCGGCCGAGGGACGGTCCACTCGGCGACGATGCCGTAGAAGTTAACCTCCGCGCCGGGGAAGGAGTCGTACGCCTCGGCGAGGGTGATGTACTTGTACTTTGTCCGTCCCTTGGGCTCGTGCGCGCCATTGGTGCCGGTTCCCTCCATTTTGTGCCCGTGCGTCGTGGGGTGCCAACCTTTTCCGAGGAATTCGAACGCCTCCCTCCTTCCTCTCGACGCGTATCCAGCCCACCACGGACACGCGCGGCGCGTGGATCGAACCTACGGTCCCTCTCGCGCACTACTCGACGCGGGACCGCGCGAACCCCGGCCTTCCAGCTGCGCCAGAGGCTTTGACGCGCGCTCGGTCGCTCCGACGAGTTCACTCCCATTTTCAATTCACGCGAGTGTTCAACGGTCTCATCAATACAAGTATCGCCAAAAGATCTCGTTATGTGTCAGACCCGACGCAGACACAAGCGCGCCGGCAGCAGCGGCCGCTTCACCATGTACTCCGACGACTCCTCGGACGATGAGTTCTTCGACCCGGAGGAGGATATTCGATCGGAGACTGCGCCGCCCAGCCCGTCGTGGCTGACGCGCCAGCAGAGCATCGGCGCGGTCAGCACGCGCGGAGACGAAGTCGGGGGCGCGGGCGAGGCACACGCCGAAGATCCCTCCGCGTCCACGTCGCCCTCCGCCGCATCGGGCGGCGCGCTGGACCTCTCCCAGCTCGCCGAGACGATGCCGTCGGTCACGGGCGACGAGGGTCCCCCGCCGGAGTCGGACACGCCGGGCGCGGCGGCGTCCGACGCGCCCGTCCCACCCTCGCCTAAATCCCTGGTTCAACCCTCGAGCCTCTCCTCCGCGGGTCCCCCGCCCGAACTCGACGTCGACTCGCGTGCCTCGCCCGCCGCCGAGCGGGAGCCCACCGGGACGACGACCACGGACGCCGACGCACCACCCGCATCACCGTCACCCACCGACGGAGGGCCCACCACCCCGAAGCCCTTCGAGATCGAGAAGGTGTTTCGCATCAAAGATCTGGACACCGGCCAGGAATTTCTCGTCGACGAAGCAGCGGCGGATCGAATGCTCAACGCCAACGCGCACACAAGCCCGACGAACTCCCCGGGCGCCGGCGTCAAACCCGCGCGCGCCCCCACGTCCACGGTGAAGGACCTACAGACGGGGCGGGATATATCCGTCGAGGACTTTGAACGCAGCGTCGGGCTATCGCCGCTGATGCGGGAAGTAAACGCGAGAGAGAGAGCCGCGGTCGGCGCCTCTGTTGACAACGACGGCGTCGGCGTCGGCGTCGGAAACAACGGGACGGGGACGTCCACGTCAACACACGACGATGCGAGGGCGCAGAAGAAGAAGAAGCCGTTCGGGCGGAACCCCGGGCGATGGCTCACGAAGCGCCTGGGCGAGGCGCAGAGTTACGTCAACAAGTCATCCGCGTCGAAGGCGCCGCGGGATTCGGGCGGCGCCGGGCCTGGGCACGTCGGCGAGCGCGGCGATGAGGATGCCGACGCGCACGTGAGCGTGGATGCCGATGCGACCGGCCCGGGCGCGACGACGCCCGGGCGCGAGGGCGTGGGCGCGCAGGTCAAGGTGCTGGTGAACCGAAAGGTGTATAAAGAGTTCACCGAGACTCGGTTGATTCAGACCATCGGCGCGCACGAGGATGCGGTGTGGACGATGAAGTTTTCGCACACGGGCGAGTACCTGGCGACGGCGGGGCAGGATGCGATCGTGCGCGTGTGGCAGTTGGACAGGGACGACGGCGCGGTACACATTTTTAAGCCGACTCCGTTTCGGGAGTACTCTGGGCACAAAGGCGACGTGCTCGATTTGTGCTGGAGTCACACCGACTGGCTCCTGTCGTCGAGCATGGACAAGACGGTGCGGCTGTGGTACATGACCATGGACGAGTGCCTGCGGATCTTCTCGCACCAGGACTTTGTCACCGCGATCGCGTTCAACCCCGTGAACGACAAGTACTTTCTCAGCGGCTCGTTGGACGGGAAGCTTCGGTTTTGGAGCATCCCCGACCACAGAGTCGCGGACTGGGTGGACATCGGCGAGATGGTCACCGCGGCTTCGTTCAACAGCGACGGGTCCACCGCCGTCGCGGGATCGTACAAGGGCAAGTGCCACTTCTACCGCATGGACGGCGTTCGCTTCGACTACATCACCCACCTGGACGTGCGGAACACGAAGAGCAACAAGGCTTCGGGGAAGAAGATCACCGGGCTCTCGTGGATGCCGGGGGACGACGACAAGCTGTTGGTCACGTCCAACGATTCAAGAATCAGGGTCTACGACGGGTACACCCTCGCGTGCAAGTACAAGGGTCACAAGAACAACAACTCGCAGATCCGCGCGTCTTTCTCCCCGGGGGCCGAGTTCATCGTGTGCGGCAGCGAGGACGAACACGTGTACGTTTGGTCAACGGTAAACTCATTCGTCCCGTCGATTAACCCCATATACACGGGATACCGACGCGATAAGCACTCCTCATACGAGCAGTTCGCGGCGCAGCACGACATCGCGACGGTGGCGTTGTTCGCGCCGGATGAGGTGAGAAGGTCGCGGACCGGCGACGCCGCCGCGGCGGTTGCGGCGGCGAGGGCGGCGGCTAAGGAGCAGCTGCAACCGACCAAGGCGGCGGAGGCGCTCTTCGCCGGGAACATGACATCACCGAGCTTCGCCCGCGTTTCCGCGTCCGAGGGAGGCACGACGCACTCGCGCACGAGCTCCAAGGAGACGAACGCGAAGGAGATCGAGCTGGCCGAGGTCGGAGGGGAGGAGGGCGATGATGTCGGAGGGGAGGAGGGCGAGGGTGGAGTGGAGGAGGGCGAGTCGGCGACAGTGACGGAAACGCCCGGAGAGGAGGGTGCGGACACGATGTCGCCGAGGGAGCAGGCGAGGCTGGAGGGTGAGCGGGCGTTCGCCGCGGGAATGGCCATCGGGCAGATCATAGTCACCGCGGGGTACTCGGGCGAAATCCGAATATTCGAGAATTTGGGACCGCCTCAGTGGATTTAGCAGATATGGGCGGTGCGACGCCGCCCCGTGCGGCTGTGTGTTCTGTTAATTAGCCGTGATAGCTGTAAAGCGAAGCGAGAGAGCGACGGTTGCGCACGTTAAATGAGTTACATTAATCACCGCCGCGTGTAAGTTACAACACCTACCGCCGTCGTCCAAACGGGTTGAGATAATTTAGGATACCCCCCGCGCGCGGCGTATCCTCGTTGTACACGTAGTGCTTGGTCCCGTCCGATGCCGTGTACACCCGCGCACCGTCCTCCGCGTACTCGTACTCACCGCCGTCGATGGCCTCGGCGCGGGCCTCGTCCTCCGACGCCTCGCGCATCTTAGCGCCCAGCTCCTTGCCAACCTCCAGCTCCAATCGCTGCACCGTGTGCCCCAGCCTCTTCTCCAGCTCGACGTTCCGCGCGTGGAGCTCGTCCATCTTCCGTTTGGACGCCGCGAGCGCCGCCCTCGCGCGGGACCGCTCATCCTCAACCTCCGTGAGCAACGCGTGGATCGAATCCACCAGCCGGAGCTGATCCTCGCCAACCTTCTCCACCGGCACGCCTCCGAGCGGTACTCCGTTCATGGACCGCGACATGTGACTGAACACGCCTTGCGATTGGGTGCCGCTCGTGCCGCTCGCGGCGTCCCCGTCGAGAACACGTGCCCCGTCCCCGTTGGACGAAACTCGTCGACCCCCGACGCCGTCGAAAGCGGCGCCGAGTTCATCCGCGAGCCTCGCCGCCCTCTTCGCCGCGGAGGCGTCGCGGGTCTTCTGGGGCGTCGGGTTGGGCGTGTTCTCCGGCGCCTCGCCGTTCCACTCCGCCGCGCCGCGTTCCATCTCCGCCTCCTCCTTCGCCGCCATCCGCCGGAGCGCCGACTGTAAGTGCATCCGCTCGTCCTGCATGGCGTTGAGGCTCGTCTGCATCTCGCCGCGGTCCGCCGCCGCCGCCCGCAACGCTCGGTCGGTTCTCTCCGCCTCGTCGCGAATATTCTCCAGCTCGTGCCGCGTCTTCATCGTCTCCATCTTTAAAGACCTGCACCGCTCCTCCAGTTCCACGGACTCGATCGAGGAGACCCGGGCGGACTCCATCGCGTGCGTCGCTCGCTTGATCGCCGCGTCACGCTCCGCCGCGAGTTGCCGAACCACCGCGCCCTGCGCGATGACCTCGTTCTCCCGGTGCTCCAAACGCTCGTTCACCGTCCCGAGCTCCGACGTGAGCGCGTTGCACCGACCGGTCATCGTCTCGTTCTCGTCCGCGAGCTGTTGCATGAGCTCGTTCTGCCGGGCGTGCGCGCGTTCGAGCGCGGCGCGCTCCGCGGTCATCTCCTCGACGACTTTTCGCAGCCGCGAAATTTCCAGTCGCGAAATCTCGTCGCCGGATGCTATGGCGTCGGACCCGAGCCCGTCGCCCCACGACCCGCGCGATGACGTAGACGCACGCGCCGAGCCGCCGTCCCGTCCGAGTCCCCCATTCGCGCCGGTTCGTATTCCCGGGTCGGCGTTGAACTCGGGAGACTTGAACGGTTTCTTCGCGGCGCTCCTAAACGGCGACGTAAACGCCGGGAGCTCATCCGCGTCGCCGTACGCGGACCCGCGCGCGACGGTTAATATTCCGCCCGTCCCACCCATCCCCGCCGCCGCCCGCGCGGCTCGCCTCGTCTCGTCCGCCTTCGCCTTAGCCGCGGCGCGAGCCTTCGCCGTCGCCTCCGTCGCTCGAGCCATCATCTCCTCCGCGGTGTCCGCCTCCTCCACGCGAGTCACCGCCCGCACCGTCTTGTCCTTGGACCCCATCCCTGATGACCCGCCGGATCCGCCGAGGGTGATGCTGCCGAGTGGGGTGTACTCGTCCGGGTAGGTCGTCGCCGCCGGTTTGTGTGTTTGGTTGTACGCGTTGGATAGTTCAGCGTACGAGGAGAACGTCTTCGGCCGAGACGGAGGAGGCTTTGACGACGAGGAGATGAATGAATCAATGGATGCATCTCTCGATGCCAATGCGTTCGATGCCCGTGCGCCGTCGCCGTTGTCTTTGCTCGATGGCTCGGGAGGCACCGGATGCTGAGGTGGACGCGGCGGGGGCGGTCTGTACGCGGGCCGAGGAGGCAGCGGCGGCGGCCGCGCCGTGACGACCGGCGCGGACGCTCGGGTCCCGTCGAACGCGGGTCCGGTGCTCCACGCAGGAGCGGGCTCGGGTTCGGGCGTCGTCGGCGGCTTCGCCTCGGCGATTGGAGGCGGAGGGGGCGCCGGCGGTGGACGATGTGGCGGCGGCGGCGCGGGTGGATCCGGCTCACGCGCCGCGGGCGCACCCCCATCGTCCCCGCCCCCGGGAGTCTGACCGCCGGGCGGCTTTCCCTTCGACGCCTTCTTAGCTTTGAAGGCTTCCAGCTTCGCCCTGCCCTTGGCCGCCGCCTCGGCCTTGCCCATCGCGGCGACTGAGCTAAGGTGGAGCCCCCCGACCGGCCAGGCTCCCGGCGCCCTTCCCCGCACCACTCACAGTGATGAAGACGGCAGCATTCAGTTTCAATAATTACGAACCTCCCATTTCCTCATTGGATCTCGCGCAGTCAGTGACTCGGGGCTCCGGTCATGACGGCGGACGTGCCCGCGCCCGACGCCATGGATGTGGACAACCCCGAGCCTTCCGGCAAGTCCTCCGGCGAGGGCGAGGCCGGGCCCGAACCCGCGGCGTCGGACGGCCAGAACCTCGTCGACACCATGAGGCAGCTCGAGGACGATCCGTCCAGCGAGGACGACGTCGAGCACGAGGATCTCGCGGCGGGCGGGTCATCCAAGAAGAAGGTGCTGGTGGGCGGCGAGGGCGCGGACTTCGTCGCCGCGGAGCTCGGGCGAAACCCCGACGTCGCGGACGCGATCAAGCGCATCCAGGAGCAAGGCGCGCTCAAGACGGTAGGGATCGACAGGGAGCGCGACGCGGAGCCCCTCCTCGGTCTCCTCGGGCAGCTCGGCATGACGCGCGCGGAGGTGTACAGGCACACCCTGGACGACGCCCTCAAGGAGCTCAGGGATCGCATCGAGTCCATGCCCCAAGGAACCCTGCTCTCCCTCCTCGACGCGTCCTTTCCGTACATCGGCATCGAGGAGCTCAAGGGCATTCCGCTAACGGCGCTGGAGCACCTCAAGCCGGTGCCCTCCTCTTACCTCAAGCAAATCTCACGAAACGTCGAGCTCTTCCGGCAGCTGCCCGTGGAGGTCCAACGGCAGTGTTGGGAACTACGGGGCGAGCTTCTGAGGCGGCACACCACCCCGGCGCTCCTCGCGTACGCGGAAGAGACGGCGACGGTGATGCGTAACCTGGACCAAGATCTGTCGTTGGCGCCGCTGAACGCGGCGGAGGGATTCGCCATATACATGCCGGGCACCGCGCCCGCACAGAGCGGGCCCAAGCCCCCGCCGGGGTTACCCCGGGCGTCCCTGCGACGCGCGTCCGCGTCCGTGCAGAGGCTCAAGCGCGTCATCGGCGACTCGAAGAAGCTCTACCTCGGCGCCGTCGCAAACGCTCGGATGCACTACGCCGAGCACGGATCCGCGGGTGCGTGCTCGCTCCGTTCGCAGCTGCTCATGTCCCTTCACGACGACGAGAAGACAGGTCTGTGCGACGCGGACAGGTGCCACAGGCTCGCGTGGCTCGCGGACGCATGCGTCAGGGACAGGTGCCTGGACGGCCGCAGGTGCGGGGAGATTGTCGCCATCGTGACGAATATCGACTTCGACGCCAAGGCGGGCGAACGCGCCGCGAAAAAGGCGGCCGCGTCGAAGAAGAAGCCGACGGTATCCCACGGGAGGAAGATGCCGACGCGGCGGGCACCCCCGCCGAAGCTTCCGACGCTCAAGTTCACGTTCGGGAAGAAGAAGGAGGAGGAACCAAAGAAGGAGGATGACGCCAAGAAGGAGGAAGCCGCGCCGGCTCCCGAGCCCAGCGGCGGCGGCGGTAACACCGACGTGGGCGCGCCGAATCACACGGCGAGCGACGGTGACGGCGTGAGCGACGCCCCCGCCGGCTCCGTCGTCGCGGACCTCAACCACGCGGTCCACGAGAACTTACTGGGGAACGTCGGCATGGTCCTTCGCGATCCACCCGTGCTCCACCTGCTTTTACACGAGACGCTTCGAACCCTCGACGCCGCGCTTCACATTCGAAAGGAACAGGAACGAAAAGGCGCGAAGAAGATCGACCCGCTCGCCAAGGACACACGGCTGGAGGAGCTCACGCGGCTCGTCGCGCTCGCGCTCGCGGCGAGGCGGCTCCTGCGCGAGCGGTCGCCGTCGTTCCCCGCGGCGCCGCCCGGGGTGATGGACAAGTTCTTTCCCCTCTTGGGTGAAATCATCGCGTCCGGCGGTTTCATCGGCGACGGCAAGGACGACGACGGCACGGCTCTGGGGGGCGAGAAGGGTGAAGGAGGAGGGACGGCGACGGACGAGGAAGGCGAGGTCCCGGAGGATATGGAGATGGTTGAGACGGAGGAGACCAACGCGGAGGGCGAAATCGTGGTGGTGAAAAAGTTGGTCCCCAAACAAAAACCCGCGTTCCGCATCAAGATCAACGTCAAGTCCGCCAAGAAGGCGAGCGTCCGGCAGCAGATCGCGGACCTCGCCGAGATCATGAAGGCGTCCGACGTGGCGAGGAAGATCGCGCTGACGCACGCGCTGCGTCGCCTCCGCGAGGGCGACGTCGCGGGCGCGAATCCGATTTTGGCGGCGGCGGCTTCCGGAGGCCTTCCGGACTCGTGCCTCGGCGACGAGCAACCCTTCGCGGTCACCCTGGCGCGTAGACTGGCCGCGATGAACAGCGGCATGGGCGCGGTGGACGCCGCCGCGCCCGGCGGGGCGCTGTGGCGCAACGCGGTGGACGGCTGCCTGCTCCGGTGCTGCGTCGCGGGACTCGAGGTTCACGAGGAGGTGCTCCGGCTGATCCTCGCGGCGTCCGCGCGGATGACCTCGGATGACCTGCGCACCCTCGTCGAGGCTACGCTGCACGTCACGCGCAAGTCACGCAAGGTGAACAAGCGCCGCGCCAAGCCCATCGTGTACGAGTACGAGCCCATCGTCGCCAAGGGAGTCGTCGGCGGGCGTCGAGGACCGAGTGGATCGCTCATGGGATCTCGCCTAGGTCCGGGATCCAGCGGCGATCTGAGCGGCTACGCGTCCGCGTCGTCGATGGGCGGTACACACGGCGGCGGGTACACCAGCGGCGGGACGGACGCCGGGAGCGACGGGACCGGAGGCGGCGGCGCTCAAGGCGCTGACGGCGTGCAGGCGACGTATCAGCTGTTGGTGAGGCGGGAAGCGGCTCGGTTGACGGAGGCGGCGGCGCCGAAGCTGCACGAGTACCTGGCGAGGAAGGACCGGCGGGATATGCGACGGAGCGGGCGCGCGGTGGGAGACGAGGACGACGCGGAGAGGCCGTTCTCCCCGTGAGAGCTAGTCGTGGTATAAGAGAAGAAAAAACAAGTTTGCTGTCGTGATTGCGATCTTCTCAATCGTTTTTTTCAGATCTCGGAGGGCGGGTTGGGTCACTCTGAGCGCCCCGACGACATGGGTTCCAGGCTGGGCGAGGTCATCACCCTCCAGTTCGGCGGATACGCCAACTGGACCGGCTCGCACTTTTGGAACTTCCAGGTGCGCCGCCCCGTCCCCTTCCCTTCCTCTCTCCCTCCGCCGTCCAGCTGCTGGCTCTCGGAAAACAAAGCGACGGAACCATCCTCCTCTGATCCCTCCCTCCCTTCCTCCGCACCATCGACAGGACGAGGCGCAGGGCCTGGCCGAGGGCGACGATGCGTCATCCCGCGCGTACGCCGGCGTCGACTCCCGCGTGCTGTACCGCATCGGCGAGACGGCAAAAGGCGTCGCCACGTACGTGCCGAGGGTCGTGTCCTTCGATCTGGGCGGGAGCATGGGCGGCGTGCGACGCGCGGGGCATCTCTACGGCGACGACGACGCCGTGAACCCCGATGACCTACCGGCGATCACGAGCTGGGACGACGGGCACAGGGTGTTCAGGCAGGAACCGGCGCACAAGTCCGCCTTCCTCCGCAACCTCGAGGAGGACGCCGGCAACGGATACCACGACGAAGAAGAAGACGACGAAGAAGACGACGAGAACCACGACCCTGATGCGAGGATGGACACGGACGAGTCATCCGACGACGAGGACGACGCGCGCGGTGGACGGCGGCGGTCCAAGTGGGGCGGGTCCACGAAACGATCGAGGAACGGCGGCGACGTCGACGCCATCGCGGCGCTCCGCGCGAAGATGGCCGCGCAGATGGCGCTGGAGGCGGAGCGAACCGCGAAAACCGAGAAATCCGACTCGCGAGCGCCATCTTCTACGGAGACGAGGGAGGAGCGACAACGGCGCCTCCGCGAGGACGAGGAGCGCCGGTCCGCGGCGCTCGAGGCATCCGCGGCGGCGCTCGATACCGACGACGCGAAGTCATGGACCGACTTCTGCAAGGCGTGTTTCCACCCGAGGTCGCACGCAATCTTACCCGGGTTGTGGCGAGGCGTGGATTTATTCGCCGGCTTCGGCGAGGGCGTCGAACATTTACGAACCGAAGAGCGGCGAGAGGAGGCGAGGGACGCCGTGCGGTTCTGGGCGGAGGAATGCGACCACCTGCGCGGGTTCCAGGTGTTCGCGGAGGACTTAAGCGGCTTTGGCGGCGTCGCGGCGACGGTGTTGGAGGAGCTTCGGGACGAGTACGGAACCGCGCCGGTTACTTTATTCTCACTTCGACCGCCGACGCAATCGCATGCGGTGTCTTCAACGGATGCGAGGTCCCGGGCGTCCAGGTGCGCGCTGCTGAACGACGCGCTCGCGTCGTCGATCCTCGCGCCCATGTGCGACGCGTACGTGCCGCTCGGGACGCCGGATCAATCGCGGGTATCAAAGTTTCTTCCAGGGTACCGCGGGGGCGATACCTATCACTCGGCGGCGTTTCACGCGGCGGCCATCGACACCGCCACCTTACCGTGGAGGGTCAGCGATGCGTCGGGTCACTCGGTGGGCGGGACTGGGATGTCGTCGGTGGTCAGGCACTTGTCCGCGCGGGCCGGTGGGCCCTTCACCGCGATGACCGCGACGACGCCGTGCGACGCGTTCGACGACCCGAGCGTCGTAGCGGCTCGATCGGATTCCAGAAAGCGCGACGAACGAAGGTCTCAGGCTGGCGGGGACTCGTTGCTGTCGTCCAGGGTGAACGACATGTTCGCAGAGGAGGACGATAAGGCGGCGATGGAGAACGCACGCGCAGTGTTGTCCAAACAGGTGTACTTCACCCCCGGGTGCGTCGACGAGGACGCGATGGAGCCGACGGCGGAGGTGTACGTCGCCCGCGGCTGGCGGGTCAACGGGCCCGACGGTTCCAACACCGCCGCGACCCCGTCGTCTGCTCGCGATGCGCTGGACGCCGCGCTGAGGTACGAGGCGTACCGCGCGCCGAGGCTCAGGTGCGCGGTAACGGCGCCGCTTCCCCTGCCTCTTCCCTTTCCTCGGGTCTTCGGCGGGAGTAAGAACGGGAGTCTGAACCCGCGTGAGTGCGCGGCGATGACCAGGCTGGTGTCCACCGGCGCGTACGGCGCGGTGCTCACTTCGATAAACGCCGGGTGGAAGCGCGCGGTGCGGGGCAGCGCCGGTAAGGCGATGGTTCGGTCGTGGGGGTACGGTGACGACGATTTGGAGGAGGTGTCCGAGTCCTTGGCCACCGCGGCGTTCGCGTACGGCGGCGACGAGGATGGAGAGGAGGACGAGTTCGAGTTTAACGACGAGGATGAACTTTGAGGATGAGAACTTTAGTTCTTCCGTGTTTGTTTGGGCGACGCGCGCGATGTCTCTTATGTAACAAACGCCGAGAGGCTGTCTCCTCTCCGACTCGAGCTAACTCTGATCCGCATCATCATCGACCGCGCGTCCTCCACTGTGTGTGTCACCTGCCCTTTGTATTAAACCGTTTTGCAGACATTGTAATACAAAAGGCAACACTTTGTCTGTCGACGCCTCCGCCCCCTCTGTCGTGTACACGCCCGTGCTCACGATATGCCGCTAAGAAAGAATCCTCTACTAATTAATAAGCCTCTACGTGAGGTCCTTACTTGAGGGACTTCTTCTTCTCCCTGTTCCATCCGTTCACCGCGCCGGCGGGGGCGAGGTACTTGCGTCCCTTCTTGCGACGGAGCTTCAGCACCTTGCGGCCGGAGGCGGTCTGGAGACGGGCGCGGAAGCCGGAGGTGCGAGCGCGCGCGCGGCGGGTGCCGTGGAGGGTGCAGCCGAGGGACCTGCCACCCGCGGTCACAACCAACGCCCCACGGCCCACGGCGGGCTTGCGAGTCGCCATCGCGGAAGGCATGGCGACGCCTGAGAGGAGTGGATAACGGGGAAATGGGGTTTGTGAGCGAGACGCGGAATAAAGCGGGATGGGACGAAAAAGTCGCGGACGGGGGTCCGGAAACGGCGCCGGGCGGGTTCGATGTCGCGCCCGCTCGCGTGCCGCTCCTTCGAATCTGGCTGGTCGGGATGCCACGGCGACGACGCGTCGCTCTCGATACGAGAGACGCCCCGTCGTCGCCGCGCCAGACGCGGATTGAGAGGCTATACGCACCCGCGAGAGAAGACTTCATGGTCATCTTGGACGCGAGCTTGGCGGGCATGAAAGCCGAGCCACCCACAGCCTTGACGGGCGCGCGCGCGGGCGCACCCATGCGCGCGACGGGCGCACGCGCAGCACCCGACACCGCGAGGCTGGCCATGGACATGGTGAGAGAAGCAGCCATCGTTCCTGGAGCGGTCTCCGGACGCGACGAATGACGTCAGTGCGCTTTCGACCTAAACCCTTGAGGTGAGCAGATGGAGGCCAATCCACTT
>Ga0315315_10004053_pt1 | contig 13526 bp, 13 predicted proteins | sample M140m3416metaG_FD_203699 | JGI IMG/M metagenome (GOLD analysis project Ga0315315, IMG submission 203699) | Ammonia-oxidizing marine archaeal communities from Monterey Bay, California, United States - M1 40m 3416 | ecosystem: Environmental > Aquatic > Marine > Intertidal zone | place: USA...
GTGGCTGAAGCAGTTGGTTTAACTGTTCCTGCAAGCAAATACAGAGAAAAGATGGAAAACCATTTTATGTATGGCACTAACGAGAGAACTGCAAAACATATGCAAGATTATGGAGATAATGCCTAGTACCTCATCTAAAAAAATGTGCTAAAAGATTAAAATCATATTAACCTATCTCTTTTGTAGGTAATATTTTGACTGATCTGACTGTAAATGAGGTTTACGCAATTGGTGCGCCGATTGTGTTGGCTATGATTTTTGCTGAGCTGTTAATTTCTAACTGGCAAAACAAAAAATACTACAACAAAGAAGATACCCTTTGTACCATTGGTTTGCTTACAGGAAATATCATTGTAGCCTTTTCGATTAAAGGCTTGATTTTAGCTTTTCACTTTTATTTATATCAATTTAAGGTTCTTGAGCTAGCTAGCATTTTACCTTTGTGGGCAATGTGGGCTTTAACCTTCATCATCATTGACCTTGTTTTTTATATCTATCATCGAATGTCACATAGGGTTAGATTTCTTTGGGCCATTCATCTTAGCCATCATTCAAGTGAAGAAATGAATTTTGCAGTTTCCTTTAGGCAGGCATGGTTTGGTCCTGTCTCTAAAATACCGTTTTTTATGGCGCTCCCCCTGCTTGGGTTTGATCCGACAATCATTGCAGTAGCAGGAGTGATTAGCACTTTGTGGGGAATAGTGGGGCACACACAAATTGTTGGGAAGCTCGGTTTTATCGAATGGGTCTTTAATACACCATCACACCATAGAGTACATCATGGCTCTAATAAGCAATACATAGATAAAAATTATGGGAACCTATTAATAATTTGGGACAGAATGTTTGGAACCTTTGAGCCAGAAGAAGAGGCTGTGGAGTATGGCTTGGTCAATAATGTTAATACCTACAATCCAACAAAGATAACTTTTATGGCTTGGTCATCCATGATTGATGACATTAAGAATAAAAATAATTTTAGTGAGGTGTTAAGCACATTCATTGGGCCGCCCAGCACTCACGTAAAAAATAAAGTCTAAGCCATCCGATCATAAAATTTTTTTTGACTTCTCCTATTAGAGGTTTATATTTTTATAGCTATGAATAATTTTAATAAATTAAAATCTACCTTTTTGGCTGGACTATTTTTTTTAAGCATTTCAGCTTTTTCTTATAATCCAGACGCTCAAAAGTGCGCAGATATAGCAGACCCCTCTAAAAGACTTAGTTGCTACGACGCTCTCTTTCAAGAAAACAAATCTATTAAAGAGGCAAAAACTATTTCTAAAAAAACAGCAGTTATAAAAACAGATGCGCAAAAGAAAAAAGATTACGGTTTAGAAAAACCAAAAGATGATTTCTCTATCATCTCAAAAATAGTTAATGTAAATAAAAGTAGGAATTATAAAATCTACATCACTCTAGAGAATGACCAAATTTGGCGGAGTGTAAAGGACATCTATGATCGAACCCCAGTTAGCAACGGGCAAACAGTTACTATTTCCGAAGGCTTTATGAGTGGGTATGTCATGAAGGTTGAAGGAAAGAAAACTAGCTTAAGGGTGAAGAGGGTTGAGTAAAAAATAAACAAAAATTCTAACACCGCTATTCATGCATGCAAGCAGAAGAGCAAAGCTATAAATTCTTAATAGTTATCACAGTAATTAAACTTTACGCTTATTAGGAGCCTTTTATCATTGCCATTAAAAAAGAGTTATTAGAAATTATCTCTTCATATGTCCCGCTAGCAGTTATCTCTCCAGCATCAAAAACATATATTTCATCAAAGTATTTTAATAATGCTGGCGTATGAGTAATGCAGATAAGAGTCTTAAAGCTTGAATGATTTAAGAGATAATTCATAGTAGTTGCTTCCAGCTCATAATCCATTGCATTTGTTGCTTCGTCAAGAATCAGAACATCTCCACTTTTGTATAATGCCCTTGCGAAACCTATACATTGTTTTTGACCGCCAGAAACATGCTGATTCGTATCAGATAAAATAGTTTCCAAGCCTTGTGGGAGAGATTCAATGACCTGATCTAAATTAGATAACTGAATGATCTCTTGAAGCTTAGATTCATTAAGGTCAATTTCACTTGATCCAAATAAAATATTTTCTTTTAGAGTGCCCTCAATAAGTTGAACTTTTTGAGGAACATAAGAAAAGTTATTTCTAATACTTTCTCCAGCAGCAGCATTTAGCTCAACTCCATCAACAAAAATTTTACCTTTGTCAGGATGGATAAATCCAATTAGCATATCAAGAAATGTTGATTTTCCTGAGCCGCTCGGACCTATAATTGCAATCTTGTCACCAAATTTAAAGCGCATGCTCATGTTTTTAAGAATTTCTTTACCATCTTGAAATGTATAAGAAATATTGTGAAAATTAATTGATTCTCTGAATGGAATCTCAGCAGTGTTGAGACTTTTTTTGGATTTAAGGTTCTTAAAAATTTCTAGAATATTGCTTAATGGCAAATGCCTTGCGGTTATTTCATGATAGAAATAGTATATATTCTGAAAAGACGGTAGTAGCTTTAAGCCTGCAAGTCCATAGACGGCAATTGAAGCAAAAAATTTTTGATTTTCAAAGCCTGTCATTGAAAAATAAAAAATACTAACAACTAAAACCATTAAAATAAATGTATCAATCAGAAATCTTGGAATTTGAGCAAGAGACGCATTTGAGGCTTCTGAATAAACCAAATCAGCATCTATTTTTTTAAAATCAGATATAAATTTTTCTTGTGCACCATAAAAAATAATTTCTTTAATGGAATTAAAAATATTTGTAAGAATTTTTAATGAAGCATCCAGCATCTTTGCTGTATTTGCTCCATGCCTCCTAATGCTTGGTTGGAGGATTGCAATAATAAGTAAATAAGCCAAAGAAAGCGCTGAAACCAGAATCGCCGTCAACGCGGCATCATAAATAAATAAACCGATAATAATAAGAAATGTTAAAATAAGTCGACTAAATAAATGTAGGCAAAAAGAAATCAAAAAACCCATTTGTCTTCCATCATTAAGTATTTTTGATATTAACTCCGAAGAGTGAGATCTTGAAAGATTGATCCAGCTTGTATTCAGATAATGCTTTACTAAAGTTTGTCGTAACCTGCTTCCAATAAGCTGCCCAGAGAGATTAACAGACCGGATGATAAATATAGAAAAAATTAATGTAGCTATAGAGTAAATCAAGATAGATATACAAAAGAGGAGGGTTATATTATTGTAAGAAATGCTGAAAAAAGTTAACAATTCCATCATGAATGGCAATGCCTGAATAGAATTTGATAGATCTTGTAAATTAACAAGAAAAAACGAAATTAAAGCTAACCCAATTACCTCCATGAATGAAATTAAGACCAGCATTACAGACAAGCGCACTAATCTTTTAATGTCTGCTTTTGGCAAAATTGTAGTTAAGGATTTTAGAAGAAGTAGCACTAAGATGAATTATAGAGTATTAAAAAAAAAAATAACTATTTGAATATCCCTAATTAGAAATATTAATTATTATTCGAGGTAGAATTAATTATGAATTATCAATTAATAAATTGTTTACTACTTTTTCATGTATAAATTTAGAGGGTTATTAATCCTAAGTTAGTATGAATGCATGCGCGATTTAAAATTAACTTTTTTATTACCAAATCTTGGCATTGGCGGGGTTGAGCTGCATTTTTTAAATTTAGCAAATTACTTTTCAGGCTCATTTAAAATGATTGATTTTCTATATCACGTTGAACGTGATAACGGAGATTACAAAAAAAAGTTTGATTCATCAATTTCATTTAGAAAAATAAATTCAAAAGGTTTTATTGGCTCTATATTTAGCTACTCCAAGTATTTTAACGAGCGCACTCCAGATATAATTCTCGTGGCAATGTACATGGATGCTGTTAGCTTAATTCTTGCAAGATTTTTTTCAGACCATAAACCAAAGATAATTATTAATGGCTCTGCGCACTTCTCATCGCTCATTCAGAACTCTGAAAGTAAATTAATAAGATTTTTGCTCAAGCCATTAGCTAAAATTTTTTATCCTTTAGCCGATTTTTTTATCTGTCAATCTAATGGGCTAAAAAATGATCTTGAAAGCGCATTAAAACTACCACCCTTAAAATTATCTACAATTTATAATGCGATATTAGAATCAAATTTTGATTACTCCATTCCCCAAAAATTATCACATCCCTGGTTTCAAACATCTCCAAGCAAACCATTCAAACTAATTATAGCCGGCAGATTGGATCCCCAAAAAGGCATTGTGGAATTTATAGATATTTTTAAAAAATTGCAAAAGGATCTAAATATTCAATTATTAATATTGGGTGAGGGCAATGAAAAGCAAAGGATTCAAGAAAAGATTAGGATAAATTATCTAGAAAACTCCATTACAATTATCCCGTTTCAAGTCAAATTCCATGCTTTTATAGAGCGCTCAGACTTGATGGTAGTAAATTCTTTTTATGAAGGTTTAAATAATATGATCGTTCATGCCTTGTCCACTGGAACCCCAGTGATTTCAAGAAACTGCCCGTCTGGCCCATCTGAGATACTAGAGAATGGTAAATTCGGTCTATTAGTTGAACTAGGAGATGATAATGGGATGCTTGAAATGATCAAGGATGAGATCAAAAGACCTTCTTTCAAGAAAGAGGCTCTTATCGAAAGATCGAAAGACTTTTCAATTGAAAATTGCGGCGAAGCTTATAAACAAATTTTTTGCAAGTGCGTGGATGAAGAAAAGTAATTTCAAATCTTTTCAAATGTTATGTTGTGTTAATATATCCCCAACAAATCTTACCAATACTTATGATTTTAGCACCTGGAAAAAATAAAGATCTCCTAGCCACATTAGTAGAATTTGGTTATGCCGAATATGGTTCGGCTTTAGAAATGCTTGCTGCGGCCAAATCAACTGAATCTCCTAAGACCAAAATTGGATACATCAATCATGCATTAGATGAATATCGCCATGCCGCTTTAATATTCAAAGTGTTAAACATACAAATAAATCAGGGCATTGGTGAATTTCAAAAATCATATATTTTTGCACCACAACATGTAGTTTCCAAAGGCTATGTTGACAAAGGGGGATTTCTGGTAGAAAAACTAGATAATAAAAAGTTTATTGAATTTGTTTATTCAAATGAGTATCTAGCAAAAGAAGCTTTTGAAGGCCTGTCAAATAGAATCAAAGATATTGAATCTTTAAATGTTATTTCTAATATTATGGCTGAAGAAGAGGAGCATGCTGGAAGCTCATTAGAAAAATTAGAAGAGATTATGATCGATGAAGGCAAACACTGGGGTTATGCTAAAAAAGCACATGAGAAGCTTTACCCTGATGCAAATTTAAATAAAGCCTTTCGAAGAGAAAAGCTAAAAAATAAATTTCGATTGTTTTACTTTAAAAATTTTAAATTTCTAAGCAGAATATTTGACCCTATCTTGAATGTGATTATTTTCTTGTTTGGTGGAATCGTAAAGCTATTAATTATTCCTGTAGCTGATACAGATAATTTGATGGCTCAAAACGAACACTCTGTAATCTAGGTAATAGCATACAAATGCACATAGGCATATCAGCATATTTCCATGACTCGTCTATAGCCCTAATTGACAATCAAGGTAACTTAGTAGACTTCAAAAAAGAAGAATGGCTCTCGAGAGTAAAAGGCGATAAATCCTTTCCAAGGATGGCTCTAAATGACGTTTTGGATGCCAATCAGTTGGACGCCTCAATGATTGAGTCAATAACGTTTTACGAAAAACCTCTTAGAGCATGGCTAACGATTTTAAAATACTCAGTAAGAAATAACTCACTTCGAAATGAGCTGACTAGAAATTACTTTAAAAATATTTGGAAGTCCTCAATTATTTTTAGATATGACCTGATGAAGCATCTAAGCGATGCAACTATGCCCATTTTTTATTCTGACCACTACTTAAGTCACACCTTATCTGGACTATTTTATGCAGAGCAAGGATCTTATGCGGCAATTGTTGCAGATGGTTTTGGTGATAGTGATTGCTCTGCTATTCATCATGTTCGCTCAACATCTGATATTAGGACTGTTTGGGCAAGTCCTTATCCAAATTCTCTAGGTTTATTCTATTCAGCCATTACAGATTACCTTGGTTTTTTGGTTAATGAAGGTGAATATAAAGTTATGGGGCTTGCATCTTATGGAGCGCCGGTTTTCCACGAAGAGCTGAAAAAAACACTTAATTTCAATGATAATCAATTAATTGTCGATACCAGCTATTATGATTACACCAGATCAGTTGAGCAGTCTTTTTCAGAAAAATTAGTTACTCTCTTAAAAACGCCTGCAAGGAAATCAAATGTACATTTAGATTTAGATAGTCCTAATTTCCAAAAATATGCAGATATTGCAGCGTCTGCTCAGAAATTAGTTGAAGACCTATTGATTGAAATTTTTCAACATGCGCATAACATCACCGGAGAAAGAAAATTTATTTTTACTGGCGGAGTTGCCATGAATAGTGTTGCATTAGAGAAATTATCAAAGTGTGCTTTTATAGATGAGATTATCGTGCCACCGTCACCCGGTGATTCAGGAGCTGCAATTGGAGCAGCCTATTATGGGTATTTAAAAGAAACTAAAAATCTACAGAAACAAGAAAAATTTAGACTTACAGAGAATTTATTTCCAGGAAAAGTGGATCAAAATGAGGATTTTTTTACCCTCAAGCTTAAAAAAATCTCTGAGCCCGAGGACGCAATTGAAAAAGTTGCTGAATTAATTTCTCAAAATGAAGTTATAGCAACAGCTTATGGTGATATTGAGACAGGACCAAGAGCCTTGGGTCATAGATCTATGATTTGTAATGCTCATTCAGAGGAGACGATTCAATTTCTAAACACAGTTATCAAATCCAGGAGTAAATTCAGGCCCACCGCTCCAGTTATTTTAAAATCAAATGCTAAAAAATATTTTAATATCTCAGAAAAAATTGAGTCTTGCTACACACACATGGGAGCTGTTACGACTCCTCTAGATGAGGTTGTCGAAAGCATAAAGGGTGTTGTGCATGTGGATGGTACATGCAGGATTCAGATCTGTGATGAATCACAGCTTTTAGGAAAAATTCTTAAAGAGCTGTCTAAAAAAGATATTTTTGTTATTGCTAATACATCTTTTAATATCTCCTCCGACCCAATGGTGTATTCAAAAGAAGATGCCCTTCTGTCTATTGAAAGAATGCAAATAAAATACTTGCTTACTGAAAATGGTTTATACGAGAGGAATAGTTAAAAATGAAATTCTTTAGATTTTTAATTTACCTCATTGGAAATGTAAGGCGATCAACCAGCACAATACAATTTGTTATCTTTTTAATGTTGCTTGTAATGCTATCTTTTATAGGAATTTTATCACTTGTTCAGGTAGTATTACCGTTTACTTATCTCGCTTTGTAAATGGTTAAGTTCATCATGAACCAATTGAAACCCAATTTTGCTATAGTGCATGTCACTTGGATTGAAAAGACTTTCAATAGATTTGTCTGTTTTTAAAAGATAGTTTTGGAGGACTTTTTTAGAGTTAATGAACTCTAGATCATTTTCAGCAAAAAATTTAAACATAAAATCTTCTCTCCAATTTAAAGAGTCCGGCTGAAAATCATTAATAAAGTTAAATGTGACAAAAATTAAATTTTGATCAAGCAACTTTGCATCATTTACAAGATCATCAATCATAAACTTAAATAGCTCTTTTTTTTGGTCAATCAAGCATGTTGAGTTCTTGGGAGCAAAATTAGTGCTTGCTAACTGATAAGAATTTTTTACAAGCCTGTAAAGGTAAAAACTAATATCATTTTTTGTTGCATTTAATTGAATTGGGACGTTGCTGGGAGTGAAAACACCGTTTTTTTTAATCAGCTTTACTTTTTCATAGTCTCTTTTTGAAAATATACTTCTGTCTAAATCTTCCAATAAAAAACCAATCACAATGGTTTTATTCTCATAGAAATTCTTTGTTAACTTATATGAAAGATATATCTGATCTAGGCCATAGGAACTAACACCATAATTTAAAGTCTTCAATTTAGAATCATTAATCTCCTTAAAAAAGTCATGGCCAATAAATGAACTTCCATAAAAAATTATATCCTCAACTGGTTCTTGGGCAACAAAGTCATTATTGAAAGTAAAATCATTAGGCACTCTCAGGCTGTCTTGCTGCAAACTAAGTATGGGATGATAAATCTGATCACTGACATCACCTTGAGAACTGGAAGAGGTCCAATATTGTTGATCACAATAGGGATTAAAAAATAATATTGGTTTTTTCCCTAAGCCAATTTCAAAAAAAAATGATGCTTGCAGTATGGTCTCCATTATTAAAACAGAGAACAGAATTCCCAACCCAATCTCGCGGAACAATTTAAATCTATTTTTTCTTTTCAAAATTAACCAATTCTATATTCAAACGGTTTGTTATCCTGAGTTTTCTCTTCTAAATATTCCACGAAAAAAAAAGAGACTATTAGCAAGCAAAATAAAATAAAAAAATAATACCTAGCATTCATCAGAAAAATCAAGATTCTTTTAATCAATTTCATCGCTCCTCAGATATCTTAGAAAAGTCGTTATCGTAGTGGAGAATGATTTCTTTAAAATAGATATTAGAAATTTCTGATGCAGATTCCTTGGTTGTATGATTTAAATTAAACCAAGAAAATGCTGAATTAAATCTATTAAAATTAATAAAATGAGAATCTTGAAGATCAATTTTTTTTAATACTGCAATCAGGTTTCCTTGGGGTACGTAGCTATTGGCAAGATCAACTCGTTCATCATATCCCTGGATACCAATAATATGTCCAACATCCTCTTTTTCTAAATCTTTTGCAAAAGATTGAAGGTCATACACGAAAGACTCCTGAAATATTGTCTCAATTTCTCTATTATCTTTTGGTAAAAAACATCCAGCAGAAAACGGATAATCAGGAGTGATATTTTTTTTATACTTCGCAAATTTTTTAAAGGTTTGCTGATAGTTAAGGTTCCTTTTTGCAGCATTTCTAGAAATTTCATCAAAATAAATAGCATCATTTGTTCCGGTATGCTGGATCACTAAGTTTGGCCTAAGTATTTTTTTAAGTTCATTATAAATCTTAATTTCATCATTCAATAAAAGACCTGGGCCACCAGCATTTACAACATATAAATTATTCATGTCAAAATAATTTCTTAGCTTCTCTTGCAGCTCAGATGATATCTTTAAACCTTCATGGCAGCACCCACCATGAAGTTCTGAATTACCCAACATCAAAATAATGTAATTTTTGTCTCTATTTTTAACGATATCGTTAAGATTAGATTCATGAAATTGAAGTTGGTATTCAAAAGCTCCTTGTGTATTAATAGTAGGGGCAGAAGGAGTAGAGAAATTAACTGTTTGACAGGGTTCTATATATGTATCTGGATGCAATGATGGAAGATTGCTATTAAAAATAGCCCCATCAAAAATTTTTTTATCTAAAGATTGTGCTGCTCTAATAATAGAAGAATCATATCTTCCAGTTTCCACTTTTGATTCCTTAATAAAAATCCAATATCCTAATGCAATCTCCGTAAGTAGAAAAAAAGCTAGTAATGAAGAGAAATTTTTTATCATGCTTTATTGTTTTAATAGTAATTTAATAAATATATTCAGCAATTGATTGTAAGTTAGTTTCGGCATGAGCAAGTAAAAAATTCCTATTTGAAGAGGATTGAATTACATCAAGTGTAGCAAGCTTTGTTAAACCTTTAACCTCATCAATTCTGTAATAGCCATAGTTCAGATTCTTGATTTGAGAAAAGATTTCATCTCCTATTTCTTGCGTTAAAATCTCAATCAGGATTATTGGTCGAACATTTTGAATTAGCTCTAACATACCTTTAATCGCATAGGGCTCATGCTGCTCCACATCAACCTTAATTAAAAGTAGGGAATTTTCAACGGAGTAATTAAGCATTAAACCGTCAAGGGTTCTTGTTTCTATTTCATAAGTATTTACCGTTGAGAAAATTTTTTCAGCAAAGTTTTTATTCAATGTCGTTGAGTATGGATGCTCGATACTCAAATCATCACAAATAAGCTGAGTTCCATCACTATCTGATATGGCAAAATTAGAGGTTTCAATTGGAAATTTATTTAACAGAATATTTGCCTTAAGTTTTTTGCACACTCTTTCTATCGGCTCAAATGCTAACACTTTAGCTCTAGGGTTGGTTGTTTGGGCTAATAAAGAGTAGATTCCCGTATTCGCGCCAATATCAATAATAAAATCTGCAGATTGAGCAAGTTTTTCCCAGAGTTGGATAGAAATACTTTCATCAAATGAGTAGATGCCATTCCAAAAGATTTTATTTTCTATCTCAAAATTACTATGACCCCAATTATTAAGGAAAAAACCCTTAGAATGCTTTGTTTGCACAAAGAAATATCCTCTAAAGTAGATATACTTTTGAAGTGTCAAGGGCACAATTTTTAGGAATCTTAAGATATAAGCCAGCCAGCCCTTAAAAAAAAGTATCTTTCTCATAAAAGCTATTAAAATTTTTATGTAAGTCAAAGAAAGGTCGATAATTAAATAATTTAATTATATCTCAATAATTAAATGGCTTGATCAATCAAAGAGGCTTTGTAATACAATGAACCTACTTCTTAATCAGAAGATTTATGAGATGAAAAAAATATTAACCGGCTTATTGCTGCTCTCTATTTTTATAATACCCGAGAATGTGATGAGTTTAGCCAAGGGGTTCAATTTGGATAATCAAATATATAAAGTCCTTACTTTAGAGGAGTGGGAACGTGCTCAGGCTTCTGGGGTAATAATTACAGATTTAGATAAAAAAGATGGTTTCATTCATCTGTCTACAGCCGCTCAACTCAATGCAACCCTGTCTTTGTATTTCTCCAAAGAAGACTCAGTCGTTTTACTTCAAATAGATCATGCGCAGATAAACGATCAACTAAAATTTGAGGCTCCAATTCCACCGGGAAATAGAACCAGTTCATTCCCTCATTATTATGGCGATTTAAACACTAATTTTGTTTTTAAAATATGGCATTTAAATCGTGGTGCTTTTGAAATACCTATTGAGGTGATGCTTCAAGCTGAACAAGGCGCTGACTATTGATGCTTTGCTGTAGAATTAAATTTTTTATTGGAGATAACATATGAAACTATTTTTTGCATTAGTGTTTTTGCTATCCATCATGCCTGTAACAGAAGCAGCTCATCATGAGCACAAATCTGCTGATGGAAATAATCCATTTATTCTTATTGCGAGGATTCATGTTAAAGAAGGAATGGTTGAGGAGTATCTTGATATTGCCAACGAGGTTGATAATGCGGTTGAGTTAAGCGAGCCAGGCATGCTTTTCCATAATTTTGATGCCGATCCAGAGGATCCCCTTGCTTTTACATGGACAGAAGTTTATTCAAACAGTGAAGCATTTATCAAGCATGATGCAAATCCACCAGTTCAAGAATATGTTGCAAAACATGCAGAGTTAGCCGATGGGTTTACTATTGAGATCTATGGAAATGTTTCTCAAAACGTTATTGAGACAATTAATCGTCTTGGAATTCCATTGAAGCATTTTAAAACAACCCGAGTTGGTTATGTAAGAGAGGAGAATTTTAAAGAGTATTAATTGCTGAATAAGAATATATGAAAACACTAAAAGAAGAGGTTAAGTTTAATTGTTCTGCTGATGAACTTTGGGGCATTTTGTCTGATGTTGGAAGATGTGACTGGGTTCCCACCATCGAGAAGATTGTATTAGAAGGTGACCTTAGACATTTCGAAATGACTGGGATGGGACAGATAACTGAAAAGATTTTAAAACAAGACCATGCAACCATGACCCTTCAGTACTCTGCTATACAGACTCCTGCACCCATTGAACATCATTTAGCAACTATGGAAGTAGCATCCCTCAATGATAAAGAGTGTAAGTTAAGTTGGACAACTGAAATTTCTCCAGACATTTTTGCTGATGGTATTCACCAGGGAATGCTTGTATCGATTGAAGGTATTAAAACAGTTATTTGAAAATGATCTGTAATATCTGCAGATCTGATGCTGCCTCTAGCTTTAAAACCCTAGATAATAAGACTTATTGGAGTTGTAATGTTTGTGGATGCAAGTATTTAGATCAATCTTATTTCATTGATTCGTTTGAAGAAGAGCAACGATACTTAGAACACAATAATGATATTAAAGATAAAGAATATCGAGCATTCCTATCAAGACTTGCTGATCCACTCAAAGAAAAAATCCCTCTTGGCTCTAATGGATTAGACTTTGGCTGTGGCACAGGGCCAGCGTTAGCAGACATGCTAACTCAAGATGGTTTCAAGGTTGCGCTCTATGATCCATTTTTCTTTCCTGATGAGGGGGCCTTATCTAAACAATACGATTTTATAACTTGCACAGAAACTGCTGAGCATTTTTATGATCCATTTAAAGAGTTCAATACTATTAACGATCTCCTTAAACCTGGAGGTTGGCTGGGTGTCATGACCTCATTTTTAACTTCCGATGAAATGTTTGAGAATTGGTATTATCGAAGAGATCCAACCCATGTGACTTTTTATTGTGAAAAAACCTTTCAGGTGATAGCCTCTCAAAGGAACTGGAAATGCGAAATCCAATCAAAAGATGTCGTGCTTCTCCAAAAAAACCATGATTAAAGCACCTACATCATTTATCCAGCGTTTAAAATTTATTGGGCCAAGTATCATTGTAACTGGCAGTGTTGTTGGAAGTGGCTCAATAGCTCTCTCGCCGTTGCTGGGAGCAGCAACTGGCTTTGCCTTATTGTGGTGGCTTTTATTAAGTCTTTGGAGCAAACCACTTATACAGGCTGAAATTAGCCGTTATGTCATAGCAACAAATCAGACTTTCCTAGAATCTTTTTCAGATATGCCTGGGCCAAAAACAAACCTTAAAGGCAAGAAAGCCTCATGGTTGGTTTGGTTCATGTTCATTGGTGTAATTCCTTCTATTGCGGGCATGGGCGGTCTTGCGGGAGCTGTAGCAGAAGCAGGGCATCTAATGGTTCCAATGCTTAGTACCGAATTATGGGTAGTAACAGCATGTTTCATTACTTGGTTTATCCTATATCTTGGAACCTATCAAACACTGGAAAAAATTCTACTTGGCATGGTGTTCTTTTTTTCAGTGGTCACTTTAATTATTGCTATCTCAATGCAATCAACACCTTATGCAATTTCAGGCACGCAAATATTAGGAGGCCTTACATTTTCATTTCCCTTTGAGCATGCAGCTTTAGCTCTTGCAGTGTTTGGTTTTACTGGAATTAGTTATGGAGAAATTATGGCATACACCTATTGGTGCTTAGAAAAAGGCTATGCGAAACATAATGGCGATCAACAGGAAGTCAAAGCTTGGATTAAAGTAATGCAAACAGACGTTTGGGCAACAGTCTTTTTTGTAACCATAGGCACTCTTCCAT
>Ga0315315_10004054_pt1 | contig 13525 bp, 9 predicted proteins | sample M140m3416metaG_FD_203699 | JGI IMG/M metagenome (GOLD analysis project Ga0315315, IMG submission 203699) | Ammonia-oxidizing marine archaeal communities from Monterey Bay, California, United States - M1 40m 3416 | ecosystem: Environmental > Aquatic > Marine > Intertidal zone | place: USA...
AAGGGGGTGGCAGAGGTGGCAGAGTGTCCCCAAACCGCCTCTCGGAAAAGATGACGTGGCAGAGGTGGCAGAGGTGGCAGAGTGTCCCCAAACCGCCTCTCGGAAAAAAGAGTAACGAGATTCCGAGAGTTGAAGTGTGCATACAAGGTAAAGAGTAACAAAAAAACAGCGCAGAGGCGCAAGTGTGGTTTGCCGGTACGTGAGAAAAATATGAAGAAAAGGAAGAATTGCGACGGCATTGAGGCTGAGGAGCACCGCTACAACGATCAAGTCATTCATTTTGCATTGCGTTTGCTTCAAGAAGAAGAACCGTCTGACGCGACGTCGACAGAAATCGCGCTGAGACGACGCATTGGCCCTGTCGCGCGTCCGGTCGATCCCAGAAGCGAGAGCATCCGTGTTCTGCATGCCGCTGTGTATGCGGGAATCAACGCTGACTACTTCAGATACTGCAAGATCACTCAAAAACACGCGGACTGGAAGATGGTGGCCAAGGTCGTGTCAAAGTCGATGCAGTCGGCGAACATCGACGCCTTTCGACTTGAGTACTATTTTATTCCTTCGACCTTTGTTCATTTTGAGAAGACCGGTGGCGATCCGAGCGGCGACAATCGCGGGTTTTATATGCCGCGCGCCTCAGCCTCGTGCGCGATGGGTCCCGTTGTGGGAAGCCGGCCACGAGTCTTCGTGCTCGCGCGCAGCGCCGCCAGTGTTTTGGTGGCTCTGTATCCAGAAGCGGCGGGTCACCAAGACGAGAAGAATCTTCTAAACCAGCAGACGCGAGTTGAAATGGTGAAACGTCTGTTTGGAGCGACCCCACAGGATTTCGGCACGCAATTTCAAAACATGGCGAGCGATCGTGTGCCCGGTGTTTCGTTTCAGCAAACGAAACACGCGCAATCGGTCCGGGACGCGTTGGCGATCGAGGAGGCAGAACACGAACGGCGCGTTTTGAACCTGAACAAGAAGAGGGCTGATCACGCGGCGCGGCGGGCGCTGGAGAAGGCCAACGAAGAGCAGGCGGTGCAAAAGAAAATCGCCGACAAGAAGGAGGAACGAAACCGCAGGCTGAAACTAAGCGAGTTCTCGAGATTCATCGACGTGAAAAATACCAAAAACGAAGACTTGGAGCTCTGGTCGTCGTTGTTGCTCGGCGAGAACGCGATCGGTGTGCGAGCCGTCGACGACTATTTTGCCTTCTTTGCTCAAAACACGTCTTTGGTTTTCGAGTGCTGCCGCCCAGTGCATGCTCCCGTGCCACGAACGATTGGAGGTGATTTTGTGTGGACGATGCGAGGCGAACGCTGGACCGAGGCTGGCTACTGGGCGCGGAGCGACCTCGTGCGATTGATGCTGGGACCACCGCACGTCGCCAAGCAAACGCTGAGGATGCAGTTGCTGTCGGGTGGTTACAACAATGTCTTCCTTCCGGGCCGCGACACCGACTTGTCTTTTTTTCCAAGGGGCGCGCACGAGTGGATCACAAACAATCAGGCGGTGCTTCGCTGTACGAAGCTGTCCGCTCGAGAGGGATTGACTCTTGAAAAGGCGTCGTTGGAGCTCAACAACATCTCGCGGTTGGCCCACCGCGGCCTCGGCCCAAAGGTTTTCATCGCCGTGATCGTGCCGACGCAAGAAGCAGATCGTCGCCCGGGCCTGGCCGTTGTCATGCTGCTAGAGCGCATGAAGTCGACGGTCGAGGCGACGGTGCTGAATCACTTGCACACGCCGTGGACGTCAGAAGTGCGTACGGTGTCTGAGTACGTCTCGAGCGTGGTGCAACTCGTCGCCGACGTTTCGAGCATGAACCTGGTCGGTATGGACCTCAAGCCGCAAAATTTGATGGAGCCAATGGACCCAGCGGAGCCTTTGAAGCTCATCGATGTGGACCCGATGTTCACAAAATTCCTGCCGGACGCCTCCGCGGCCTCGGTGCTGAGCTGTTTTTTCTTTAATCTCGCGACGATTGCGTGCTGGATGCAGCTGAATCGCCTTTCGGCGGTGGCGTCCGAGTTCCTTTGCACCACGCGCCCGCTGCTGCGCATTCTGCGCTCGGCGGTGGCCCGTGCAGCGATACCCTCTCAAAGGCGTTCACAGTGTGTCGTCGAAGCCACCGCGACACCCAGCACCATCGCACCCGAGACGCCGTCGGTTCAAATGGTCTCACCGGGGGTGGACGAGCTCGTGCGCTTTGTTCACTCGGAGAAGTGGAGTTCTGACGGCGTGGGGGCGGACGGGCGGCACTTTGTGAAAAGCGTGAAACTCGAATTCATAGCCGACGCGCGGTCGGCCGACCAGACGCGCGAATCCTTCTTTTTGGGGGCGAAAAGGATGCTGCACTTCTACTTCTGCGAGAGCCAAGAAGAGGCGTCGATGCGCCATTGGGAGCACGTGGTTGCCACCTCCGACAACACGCCGCAGCGCCATGAAGATGCGCGCATTTCGCGCGAGCTAAGTGTGAGCGTGAACTATTTCAAGGTCATGTTCACGCAGTCGGAGTCGTTCGTTTCGGGCCCGGGAAGCGTTCCGATTGCTGACGTGTTGCTTGGGTTCGCGAATCAATCGCTCGAATGTGGCAAGATCCACACGCGTCGTGGCGTGCTCAACGTGCCATTTTCTGACACGAACGGTCCTGACTTCCGCAGTCTCGCAGTGCAGCAGGCCTCCGGACGCTGACGATTAGTAGGCCGCGTGCGATTATTGACAAGAACGAACAAGTGGTACGCTTTTGATGTCTATTCTGGCTAGGGGGGCCATCGTATTTGTGGCTGTCGTAGCCGTTACGGTGATTATCGTCGGCATTGTGCTGGGCCAAAGTGCAGCAAAAGAAACGGAGGATCTCATCTTGGCAAAGATGTCGCCGCCACCGCCCGCCGCGCCTCCGCCGTCAGCACCTGCAACGGCCCGGCGCTTGCTCCAGGAGCTGCAGAAGGAGAAGATACTAACTGCGGCGCCGTCGCCGAAACCTCTCGACACCGAAGCCCGCATGAAAGCCTTGTCTCGTAAGCTGGGAAAGGAGAGCGAGTGATCTGAGCGTGTCGTTACTTTTACAAGACGTGTCGTCTATAAAAAATGAACAAAATCGCGTCAAAATTTTATGTTTGCGCTGCGGACGTTTTCGTTTTCGCCTTCAAAAACAAAAAAGTGGGTCGCTCGGCTGGAGCCTGGCTGAAGAATTTCGTAGGTGGCCTTGTTTGGTGTTTGCTTTTGCTCTTGCGCCAGCAAGGTTCGAAGTGTCTTCAGAATACCCATGTACTCGCATTTGCTCTGCCTCTCGATCATCTTCAGTATGGAGTTGTCGACAAGTGCTCCGCCTGCCGCGTAGCCGCCGTTGACGGCAGAGGCCATATCGAGAGCGTCTCTGTACACGTTCAGTGTCAAAGACTCGTCGTTTTGCGAAGAGAAGACCCGAACGCGAAACAAGGCCTCTGGGTGACAGCTGAAAAGTCGTGCCGCCATGGACCTTCCGAGTTGGAGGAGACGACGAGCGTGCCCCTCGCCCGGCTCGGTGGTTCGCAGCAACAGGTTCACCAGCAACCCTTCTTCAGATGCCTCTGTGTACACGTCATCGCTATCAAACGCGTCGACATTCGCCTCGTCAATATCAAGATCGCGTCGGAAAATCCGATCGCCCGTTTCCGGCGTTTCGTTTACAAGAAGGTTCATCGTTTACAACCTCTTTGTGTTACTGTTTGGGGCATAACTCGCCAAATGAATCAGCAAACACTGAATGCGCCTGCCGATGATAAAACCGACCAGAGCGAGAAGCACGCGTCGTTGCACGCAAAGATGTCCGCGGTGGCTTCGGCCGAGGGTGCGTTGTACAGCAACCTGAAGAAGACGGTTTCGGTGCACGCCTTCAATAGCACCATCTCGTTTTCGACGGTGCAGCGTTTGCACGTGGCGTCGAGAAATCTGGTGAGCAATGCGCCTTTGCTGAAAGACTTTGTCGGTGTCGATGGACAGCGCATCTTGTATTCCGCTGCCTTTTGCTGCTCTGGCCAATCGGACCAGCAGCCGCGGTCGAAGAAACGAGTGCGCGAAGACGACTTTGAGGAGAGTGCCAGCCGAGCAGTTCAGAAGGTCACGCGTGTGGCGCCGGGCTCGGCGCTGCCGAAGAAAGAGGCTGACGTTGCGCAAGAAGTGCTCACCCGGTTGCTCCGCGACGTGAGGGGGCCAAGCGGCGAGATTCTGGTGCAGAGCTTTGGCATATTTGTCAAAAAGAAGCGCGAAAGTGACAATCGGCCATCACTAATCATTGCGGCGCGGATGCACGGTGGCGTCGGCGTGCCTGTCGCCTCCATGAAGCGCGCGTTTGGCGACTGCTGGCAAGACGGAGCCTTTTCTACCGACGACAAATCGACCGTATTGATGAACTTGGAGCTTCCGTCGACCCCCGCCGCCGAAACGGCGCGCCTCTACGGCCAGTCGAGTTTGTTCTTTGTCACCAGCATCTCGCATTTTCACGAAACTTCGGATTGATGAATTGATTAAGCAGATTTTTTGTATGTAAACAAAGCAGCGTGACATGAGCCGCCATGAGTCTGTCGTCAGTGCGGTGCTGAATGACTTTGGCGACGTTGGAGATACGTTTCGTAGCTCTGGACGATCGCGGGGAATCACAAATCTAGCCAGTAAGTCGAACAATGTCTACAATTATGTAGAAAAGGACGAAAACAAACAAACTGTGTACAGTGTCCATGGTGCAAATTCAACACAGAAAAATCACGAGAATGACATGAACGAAGCGGTAGAGGCTGCGAAGAAGGGCGTCAACGACTGCAACACAACAACACTCACTCATATCGAGTCGATCAAAAATGCCGCAATTCTCTACGTGAAACACATCAATGACCAGTGCTTGGCTGAGAAACAAGCGTTGCTTGCCAAGCACGCGGCTGAAATCACAACGCTCAATGCGCAATGGACAAATAAAATGGAAGCTGAAAAAAAGAAGATGCAAGACAAATGCAACGCTGAAATCACAAAGATCAAGGAGAACTGTCAGAAAACTATCGCAACAACAAAACAACAATCTATGATGAATAGAGACTCCATCGAAAAAGAGAAGATTGAATGGAACACAAAGCTAACAAATCTTGAGGCCACCAACAAACAACTTCAATCTCAAGTGGAAGCGTGCCTAAAAAAGCTCAAAGTCCTTGCTCAACAGCAGACCACGGTCTTTCAGAAGATGCGTCAAGAATGACATGTCGTCGGTTTTCGAGGTGCACGATGGGTCGCGCGGGGCCGTGGCGAGGAGGGGAAGGGGGGGCGGTGTGGCGTGTCCCTGCAACTCATTAAATAAGTGTACTTGTATTGTATAACACCAAGGTAAGTGGGCGTGCGCACGATGCTTCCGAGTCTTTCGTACCTCAAGACTTTTGGGTTTCTTGACGTGAAAGACGATGTCCCGACTGAAATGCAGCGAGAACAGGACGATCCTGACGCGCCCGACTTATCACAGCAGAGCGGCGCAAAAGTACGAAGAAAAAATCGTACAATTTCTGTGATAAATGACGAAATTCGTGGCGCGCAAGTTGAACGCGAACGCCTTGAAAATCTATTACGTGACAATCCGCAACCCCAAGAACTCCAAGAAAGGATCAGAGCGCTTAATGAGACGATCGAGAGCGGGAAGAAAGAGCTAGAGAAAAGAGACAAGCTTAAAGCAAAACGGAATCAACCAAAGCCGGCTGGTGAGAATGAGGAGGCGGAACTGAAAAGTGTCATTGATGAGACAATTAAAAGAGTGGAGGCGGCGGCGAGGGAGGCGGCGAAAGCGGAGAAGAAAGAGGCGAAGGAGGCGGCGAAAGCGGAGAAGAAAGAGGCGAGGGAGGAGGCGAAGGAGGCGGTGGCCGCGCAGAAGAATGAGGCGAGGGAGGAGGCGAAAGTGGCGAGGGGGGCGGCGAAAGCGGAGAAGAAAGAGGCGAGGGAGGAGGCGAAAGTGGCGAGGGGGGCGGCGAAAGCGGAGAAGAGAGAGGCGAAGGAACAGCAAGACTTGCAAAGTGTCGTCGAGAAAATCTTTGAAAAGCTAGAGGCGCAGGAGATGAACGAGGTTGTTGCGTGGAAGCAAAGTTACTTTGGTGTCACCAAAATGACTGTTAAAGTGAACAACGCAATCGATATTGAAGACGTCAACCAATTCAATCAGCTCATACAAAATCGCAAGCAAGAACAGGAAGGGCTATCGCCGGTCGAATTCGAGTATCTAAAAAAGCCACAATGGGATTTTGATGATGCTCTGCGCAAAGAGTGGCTAAAGGTGAGGCGCGACGGAGAGTGGAAACAGTGGCGCGATTGGCCGGGGTGGGACAATGTGCCAAGTGAGACCAAATCAGATCTGGCAGAATACGCATCTACTCTTCTAGCCAGGCTCGCGAAGGCCGCCGAGCAACGTATAAGTGGTATTAAGCAAGTGCTTGATGCCATGAAGACGCTCGGAGAAGAGGTCGATTACTCTGAAAAAAAAATATTGGAAGGCGTGGAAGAGCAGAAGCTTAGAGAGATTCTATATCAATTACAAGGTCCGCTTGAAGCATTGAGGATGAAGCAAAATGAAGCCAAAGAGCTCGCCGAAAAGTATAAGAATGAGCAGGAAGCGGAGAAAAAGGCGGTGGCTGCGAAAAGGACAGAAGCTGCGAGGACACAAAGACAGCAGAAAAATTATAATGATCAAATACAACTCTTGCAAAGGCTCTATCCAGAAAGGCGACAATCGGCGATCGCCGCAGGTGCGGACCCAAGAAGCATCCTCCCAGGTTTGCTGCGCGATCGTGACAGCGTACTACGTGAGAAATACAATTCCACCCTCGAAGAAGGCGCCACAACACAGATGATGACTTCTTCGTCGTCTCAACTTCCCAAGGAATCTGACCCAAACGCTCTGTTTGATGAAAAGCAGCTGCGTTTCATGTTTGTCACAGAGCCCGAGATCAACACAGCGACTCAGAGGCTTATGAGTTCAAACATGTCTCCAAGTCCGCGTCCAGAAAGCAGCAACGATGGTCCTGTTCCAATGGACATTTCCGCGAATAAGCCTACAGGCGGTTACGAAGACGACGAGGGCGAGCTGCAAAATGAAGAGGACTCTGAGGTGGCCAACCTCGACTACGGAGACGATGCCAAAGCCGCCTTTGAAAGCATTCCCGCGGTCGTGATCCGAACGGACTATATGCGCTACGTGCTTCGAGAACACATCAACGGCATGATTGCAAATCACAAAGCACACGAGGAAAAGGTCAAAGCAGTGGACAAGGACGCCTACGTCTCGAATGCGAGCGAAGCGCTGCGAAAAGATCCCAACGAGGCCGCTGAGGAGCTGATGCCCGTGTTTGAATCGCTTTTGCGATATCGCATGACGTCGCTCTATGCAAAGAAGTCGGATATGCAGAGACGTCTCCCGCTCCTGGAAGGACAGATCGTCACGCAAATTAACAAATCGATCTCCGAAATCAGAGAAAAAATAACTAAAGGCGGCTGGTCTGCGAACCTACGTCTGGATGCGAATCAGGTCGACCTTGGAAAAGCCTGGCAACAACTCGCAAAGGCAATGCAGGACGGTGAAGAAGGAAGTCTTCCGGGTCAACTGTCAAGGCCGCAACCCTTGTTTCTGCCGCTTCGCATTGCAGCTCCGCCTCGCATGGGAAAAAGCGCATTAACGCTTTTACTATCGTCGCTGGCTCGCCGTCTGGGCTTCAAGATCTTTTTATCGGTCGCCCCAAATAAGAAAATTCCAGTTTTGGAATTTCAAGAAAAGTTGCAAAAAATGGGGTGGAAGGACAACAACAAAGAGACGAGGTCACAAACCGCGCAACGGCGTCTTTCGCAAGCGAAGCAAAACATTCAGCAAAATCCACAAGACCCGGCGGCCAAAAAGGCCGTAAAGAACGCAGCAAGAAAGGTTCCTGTCGAAGGATCGCGCAAGAGTGCACGTATTAAATTCACGCCTACGCAGGCGACGGGGGTGCAGCCGCCACCCGAGGGTATTGATGCAAACGAGCAAGCTAAGATTGCGCTTAGTGAAAGCAAAGCCTTGAGCTGGCGCGCCGTTGTAATCGACCAGCTGCGAAAGACGAACATTGTAAACTCGCTCAACAAGCCGAACGACCCAATCGACATGGTCTTTTATTCGCATGACGTTGCGCTCGACGTGCAGACCGTGGGTGGCATGCTCAGCAGCCTGGCTCTCTCCTCCACGCTTGTTCTGAACGTGCACGACGAGTCACAACGTATGCTCAAAAAAGAATTCAATGCCGGCTACCCGAAAAGCAACGTCATAGACATCCCCCCCAACGTCTCGGCATCGTACCTGCGGCACTACTACGGAAATCGTTACAACTTGATCTGCAACGTGACGGCAACGCATCTTCCAACTTTGTGCGAGTCGGAAATGTGGGGTTTTACTGGTACGGCAGAGCAGTGCGTGCTCAACGACATTCATGGCTCAAAAGGCGGCGCGCCCCAGATCACAAACATAAACGCAAAACTCGGAGCGGCGACGTTGCCTCTATTGGTTCCTGCATTGACTCCAGGGCCCGAACATTTCGTAGGCTACGTTGGCATCGACCACGTCGTGACGTGGCAAACGGACGAGAACGACCCCACCACCGAGCAGTTTCTCTATCTAGACGAAGCCGCGCGCAGCCAAGGAACTGCCAGCGGTGACAGTTGGAGAACAAAGATTAATGAAGCAAAAAAAGAACTGGCAGACCTTGCAGGTCCAGTCAATAATACAAAGAGCGAAGTTCTCGAGAACACCATACGTCGTTCGATGCGAAGCCGAAACAACATGAAAGCTTCTGGCATACCGGACGATGACAAGCCTCAAGGCAACCCGGGAAGCTCGCGCCGAACAAACGCGCAAAAGATCTTCGAAGAGAACGAAGAGGCACAGCAGATGCTTTTACAAAAAGCGAAGGATGCCACTCCTGCAGAGTTGATGGCTGCCGAAATGGCAGCCAAATCAAGTAACGAATCGAGTGACAAAACAACCACCACAGAGACGGACGACGAGGCGGACGACTCCGATTTTGAGCAGCTCGAGAGCGATTCGGATGATGACGAAGACGAAGGCGCGGCTTTGCTACAAAATTCGCAAACGACCATCTCGAGTGGGCGCGCGAGGGGTGCCGCGCTGTGGACAACCCTCGACAATTCGGTCGAAACGAGCGCAAATCCTGGGAAACGACCAATGGACAACCCAAACATCCAAAGTGTACAGAAGCAAACAACGACAAACACCTCCCAGTGGAGCCGAGCTTTCAAGATGTCCGTTGCAAACTACGATTCGGAACGTATTCTGGCTCATTTTATGGAATGGTTTCGCACTCCAAAACGACCCGCTTCATTCTACCAGTCGGAAACTCAAAAGCAGAACGTCGAAAACACAGCTGTCGCGCAAAAAATCTTGCTGGTGCCGTCATACATCGGAGCGCTCAATGCAAACATCAGTGGAGACGAGTCGCTGTCCGCGTGGCTGCCGGTGCTCGCAACAAAAATAAATGAGTTTAGATCTTCAGAAGAGACCAGCATCAAGCCAAAGAATTATTACAACCCGAACAGCAATCAGACCGACAGCAACCCGAATAATCGCGAGCTGAACCGACAATACGGCGCCGCCTTTCTCCTTTACCAATCCGTGCTCAGAAGCAAACAAAAAATAGAGAGTCTGAGCAACATCCGAGTCCTAAACGACAACGTCACCGCTCTCCCAGACACCGAGACTGGAACGAGCATGCTCTTGTGCGTGTACTCTCCATGCTTCCAGGGTAACGACACCACTGCGCAAAGCAACGCACGACCGGGCTTTGTTTGCTTCGGAGCTGTCAACGCACAGCAGTCGATCCGCTTTGTGTTGGACATGTACGGCATCGAAAAAATCGGAATCTTTGGATTCACGATGCTCGAAGCTGGACTCACGGTTCAGCATATGCAAACGGATCCGAATGATACGGAGAAAACGTTGATCTTCTGCCCGTCTCACATCGGAATCGTCGGGACGGTGGACAGACCTCTGGACGCGACGCTCCAGACTGTTGGTCGAACCTTTGTCTCCCTCCCCTTTGAAAAACCAGAGAACTGGAAGATCAAACTCTTGTCGTCAAAAGGTCTCCGCGCCCGATTGAGCACTTACTCTGAAATTGAACTCGCATTGACCAAACTCAAAGGCAAAAAACTCTTTGAAGCGCTCCGCGAGACATTCACGCCCAAAGAAGTCGTAGAAAGCGGCGTCTACGATCTCGGCACGGTCGGCGTGAGGAGAGAACAGATCATCCATCTTCTCGGCTACACAAAGTCACAATTTGCGACGGCCAGTGCAAACGCAAAAAGCGGAGAAGCACTCAAGATTCACAATGCGGAACGTCTTGGGCAGATGCAGGACGCTGTTAACAACAAAGGCTACCCGGGACCAGTCAGCCTTGCAAAATGGAAAGATTTTGAGGCGTGGCAAAAGAAAAAAGCTGACGATGAAGCGGCGGCATTCACACCGAGTTCCACACCGACTCCCGGAGGGGAAGATGGTGCATTTATGCGTGTAGAACCACAAGAAGGAGACTTGTCCGGAGACGTGCCCATGCAGTAATCACTGAAACTCATTTAGTCAGTGTACTTGTATTTTAAACGCGTTCGATTACATTTTTGTTTAAAAAAAGTCTTGGGCACGGAAGCGCGACGACGCCGCCGTACATGTCAAAGTCCGGCACGATTGTCGCCGCACCCGACGGTTGCTGCACTGTTACAATGGGCGCGGGTTGCGCGTAAACAACCTGTGGAAGCGGTTGCACAAGGACTTGACGCGGCGCGCTTGCGATGCGAACTCCGCGTTGGAATCCGCGAGCTTCACCCGCTGCGTTGCAACAGTACAAACAACATGCGAACAGCCCGGCACTCGCCAGAGCGCCGCCAGCGTCGCGGCCCATCTTTTACTTCTACAACCACAACCGAATGCGCCACGCTAATCACTTTGACGGCGACGCGAGATCCGAAGTGCCCGTGCCACAAAGTCGTTCGGGCCGACGGTCGTGAGCTCGGTCGTGAGCGCGTTGATCAGTGTGGTCATTTCGCTTCTTACTCGCTGAGCGGTGTCAAAAGCCCCTTCTTCTGAAGCCTCTTCTTCTAACGCCTCTTCCGAAGCTCCTTCCGACGCCGGTTCCAAGCCCTCCCCTCCAGGGTCGCCAGCATGTCGTCGTCGAGATCGTCGTCGCCTGGTGTGCTGCGGGGTGCGAGCGAGCACAACGGTCGCCCCGGGAAAAAATCGATTTCCGTTTGTTCCGACGGAGCTGAAAGCGATTGCGTCGATGGACCACCCCTCGGATTGCATGACGGCCATGGCCGACTCGTGGTCAAGCTCGGTCCTCGCGGCAGCAAATCGGGAGTTGGCGGCGCTGGCGGCAGCGGCGGCGGAAAATCCGATTCTCGGAGAACGACAAGTGGGGCAGCGGTGGTCGCCGACGCTCGAAAGCCGATTGTCGCACGAGACACAGAGAGTGTGCGCGCACTGGAAGGACGAGGCGCTTTGTTCTTCGGTGAACGACTCGAAGCATATTGTGCATGTTTGTGCGGCGGCGCTTGCGTCCTGTGTTTGCGCCATTTTTGAAAATCGACGCTTTGGCATCTTTTGTGCTTGATATTTGAGTTGAGTTGAGTTGAGTTGAGTTGATATAACTTGTCTTTGTCGATGTGTTCGCAGCACCGGCGCCTGTACAAAACAGAACGATACCACCAATGGACAAGCAGGAAAAGCTTGAGTTTCTAGCGGTCGCACAGCGCTGCCGCGTTGAAAAGGCCTTTGGATACTCGGCCTTAGCAACTGGGCTCCAAATATTTGATGTGCACTCGGGGCTCGTAAAGCAAGTAAAGGGCAAGAGCAAGGCGGTAGAGCTGTAAGCTGCCGGTAAGCAAAATTATATCTAAACAAAAAAACAACCCATCAAAAGGCGCTATTCAAATTGACTTGCGTAAAAATTTAACATCTAAAAAATCGATTCATGTCCGACAGCGAAGAGGAGACTCCTCCAAAGGTTCGCAAATCGAAGCCGATCTATTCGATGCAAAAGTGGCTAGTCTCGTCGAAAAAGCCGAAGCAACCCGCCCCCAAGCAACCCGCCCCCAAGCAACCCTCGGCAGCGTCGTCGTCGACACCGAAAGCCGCCGCCGAGTCGGACTCCGATGACGAGGACGTGTCGCCGCCTGTTGTGAAGCATACCGCCAAGCCGGCGGCCGCCAAGCCGACAGCGCCAAAGCCAGCGGCGGTCGTCGACTCTGACGTTTCGGACGACGAGGAACCGCGCGTGGTGAAGGCGGCTGCGCGCCCCGCACCCCCTGCGCCTCCCGCACCCCCTGCGCCTTCTGCGGTCGCCTCGCCCGAGGACTCGCCGGTCGCCTCGCCCGCCGCCTCGCCGGTCGCCTCGCCGGTCGCCTCGCCCGCCAAAAAGCCCCCCAGCGAGGACGGTGGCGCTGAACAAACCAACGAAGGACTTGAAGCGTTCACGGACGAAGAGCTGGACGCCGAGGCGTCCACGCACCAGCCGATCGTCGACGTGGTGTCGATTCGAAACACGGCCAAAGAGAACGCGCGCCGGCGCGAAGAGGACGACGACTCCGAAGACGCAGGCGACGATGCGGCGATGGCGCCACAAGATCGCAACGTCATCGATTGCGGCAGACTCGTCACACCCTTCAAGCGCGGCCTCTATTGCGTGGACGAGCGGGCTCCCGTCATCGGCTCCCGCGAAAAGGCGTCCATCGTTCCGCTGACGCAAAAACAGGCCAAGGCGGCCCACGAGGACGCAAACGTGCTGCTGAACGCGTTCAATCGCAAGTACGACGACGGCACCATGCCCGACGAGAACTCCATTGTCGTTTTGAATGGCAAGGTCAAGGAGAAGGACGAAGGATTTTCCTGGTACTGCCGCGTGCGAATCGTCCAGTCCGACTTCGAAGACGACCAGGCGGCGCCCGTTGAGTCCGGCGCCGAGTCCGGTGCCGAGGGCGCTTCCAAGGGCAAAAAGCAGCAGCGCACGACTCCCATCGTGGTTCCGGACGGGTGCACGCTCATTGTGCACATGCCCATGGAAACACAAGTTCAAATTTCAGAGACAATCGCTGCCCGAAAGGGAGACAACGCCTCGCACCCGCTGCTGAGCCAATACAATCCAAAGTACATAGCCGGGAACATTCGCTTCAACCCGAAGTTGCAAAACTGGATGTCCTGCAAAGAGCTCGAAGCAGAAGCAAAGGCGGCCGCCAAGGCGGCCAAGGGGCCGTGCAAAAAGCGCGCGTCCAACCCGGCGGTCGCGTCGAATGCCGCGGCATCGAGCGCCGCCGGGAAAAAGAGGAAGACCGAGGAGGAAACCAGGCCCTCGGCGGCTCTCATGGACCAGATGAGCGTTCCGCTCGACCGCACCCCGGGCGTCGGCCGCTTCCTCTGTCACGCAAAAAACATGCAAGCGTTCGCCGACTTTATGCAGGCGAACGACCATCTCGAGTGGGCGCGCGAGGCCCGTCGCATTGCAAACGTTTT
>Ga0315315_10004055_pt1 | contig 13523 bp, 12 predicted proteins | sample M140m3416metaG_FD_203699 | JGI IMG/M metagenome (GOLD analysis project Ga0315315, IMG submission 203699) | Ammonia-oxidizing marine archaeal communities from Monterey Bay, California, United States - M1 40m 3416 | ecosystem: Environmental > Aquatic > Marine > Intertidal zone | place: USA...
TGGCAAGTTCGTCAACAGCATTCGCAACGCCAGTTTCCGCAAAGGCTACATCTGTCTCGAGTCGGAAGGGGCTGAGATTCACTTTCGGAAGATAAGCCTTATGGAACTTCCTGGTGGCTTTGCTAATCCAACCAATACCGTTCCTGTGGTGCAATGAAAACTCACCAAGACACTACTCATCGGTGACATGGTTGTGGTCATTAATAGAGACGCTAACTTAAGACTTTAACCTCCACAGCTCTCATCCCTGACTCTTTACGAGCCACATGCATCACAGGCAATCCTCTAAAAACCCCTTATCAAGTACAACAATTGGTGCTAGTTCGCTCTTCAGTCATTATGCTTAAAGGTGAAAAAAAGAATATTGCACTCTCACTCGCACCCATAGGCTGATCAGCATCTATGAAACTCTTCCCATGGCTTCTCTTTGTGCTCCTTGCCTTCCACGCCTCCGTTGTTCAGGCAAAGATTCAGCCCAACATTATCTTCATTCTCACCGATGATCAGGGCTACGGTGATCTTGGTCGGCATGGGCACCCGCTCTTGAAGACCCCACATATCGATCGCCTGCATGATGAAAGTGTTCGCTTTGACAACTTCTACGTGAGCCCATCCTGCTCCCCTACCCGCGCAGCTCTCATGACCGGCATGCACGAGTTCCGCAACGGCGTCACCCACACCCGTGCCCCACGCGAGCACCTCAGGAATGATGCCACACTCTTGCCCCAGATCTTAAAAACAGCAGGATATACCACCGCTCACATCGGCAAGTGGCATCTTGGTTGGAATGGTGAGTATCACCCACACCGCCGAGGTTTTGATTGGACGCTGCAGGGTGCAAAGCACTTTGACCCGAAGTTGACCATCTACAAAAATGATCAACGACCGACTCATATCCAAGGCAAAGGCTTCCGTGAAGATCTCTATTTTGATCATGCCATGTCCTTCATCAAACAAGCTGGCGACCAGCCTTTCTTTCTTTATCTGGCCACATACTCGCCGCATACGCCACTCCTGGCTCCAGAAAAATATATCGAACACTACCGTGGAAAATGCACCGACGAGGAAGCAACCTACCTCGGTATGATCGAAAACATCGATTTCAACGTCGGCCGTCTACTCAGTTTTCTCCAAGAGCAAAATATTGATCAGGACACAATCATAGTATTCATGAACGACAATGGCGTCACTGTCGGGCTTGATCTCTACAACGCCGATATGCGCGGCAGTAAATGTACGATCTGGGAAGGTGGCAGTCGGGCCATGTCATTCTGGCGTTGGCCTGGTACGTGGAAACCCAAAACAGTGACCGCGCTCACTGCTCATCTCGACGTCTTACCCACTCTCTGTGAACTTGCAGATGCCGAGATTCCCACCACGCTTCAACCTCAACTCGAGGGCTTCAGCCTGACTCCATTGCTTTCATCAGAAAAACCAATCGCATGGCATAACGATCGCCTCCTCTACCAGCACGTTGGCCGTTGGCCCAGTGGCATGGCCGCTCAGCATAAGTATGCGATGGCTGGTGTGCGACAGGGAAACTATCTGCTCTTAAAGAGCCGACCCTGCGATAACCCGGAATGCACTGTAGAAGTACTTGGCATGCAGTGCCACACCTTGAGATCCATTGAAGAAGGCGGCACACGTGCCAACTACACCATGAACAATGGTCAGTTTCATTGGGGAGTAAGTCCCCGTGGAACATGGGTTCTCTACGACACCAAGAAAGACCCTCAGTGCCAGAACGATCTTTCAAGCGAGCAGCCTCAACGCGTCCAGGCGATGGCAGAAAGCTATGACCGATGGTGGGATAACGTCTACCCATCTATGGTGGAACACGGTGGCGAAAATCAGCTCACTGAGGTGCTCAAGAAAAACAAGAAACTTTCGCCCTAGCTAAGTCCAGCCAAGACACCATAAACCCACACGACAAAACTCTGATGAAACAAAGCTTCGTATGCAGCCTTCTCGCCTGCGCAATCTTCTCTTCTTCGAACGTATGCCTTCCTGCTGAAAAGAAAGCTGCACCGAGGGACCCGAATGATATTGTCCCAACGTCCGTGAACATACAATACGGTGTCCACAAAAAAGAACTCATGAACTTCTGGCAGGTGGAGTCAGAGAAACCGCTCGGAGTGCTGCTCGACATTCACGGCGGTGGATGGATGGGCGGTAAAAAGACAGAGACACAGCGACCTCATCAACTGCAACACGGCTATCACGTTGCCTCGATAGCGTACCCACTTGTCAACGAAGGTGCGGTTCAACCAGCCATGCTCGATGCCGCGTTACGGGCAGTACAGTTTCTACGATTCAAGGCCGCGGACTGGAACATCAATCCTGATCGGATCGTGGTGACTGGTGGCTCAGCAGGCGGTTGCTCAAGCTTGTTGGTCGCCCTGCACGATGACGTGGCCGACCCCATCAGTGATGATCCCGTCAAGCGATTTTCCTCACGAGTTTCCGGCGCGGTCGTTGCCGGTGCGCAAACAACAATGAACCCCTTTGTCATCAAAGAGAAGATAGGAGAAAAAACATTCGGTAACCCAATGCCTTACAAACCCTTCGGTGCTGAAACTGCTGAAGAACTGATGAATAACTGGGATACGTACAAAGAGCTGGTCCTAGAATGCTCTCCCATTACTCACCTCAGTAAAGATGATCCTCCGCTTCACCTTTTCTATAACGTCAACCGGGAGTTCCCGGCAACCTCGTCATCAAACGGCATCCACAGCCCAATCTTTGGTGAAATCATGCTAGATGCCTGTAGAAAAACAGGGGTGGAGTGCCACCTGCAGTATTGGGAAAAAGACAAACCACAACCAGCTTTCAGTCGCCAAGAATTCATTGACAAACTGCTATCAGAATAGCCGCCTCTTTTTATCGCACCTGGAACATCTACAAAAAATCTTGGCTGGCCTCCACCACAGAAGGCTCGACCAAAAACAGCCCGACCGGTGAGACGTCACGAGACTCCAGAGCTCACCCCAGCGTGCCAGGGAGTCTTGAACCAACGATAGCTCGATGGTTCAAAAGCTGATCAGTTTGATTTCACCATCACGACTCGGACACCGTATCACTACCACACGCCATCACCATCAATGTTTGGATACGCCAGCAGCGTGACGACTTCGCCGAGGAACAATCACTGTCCTTTTGCGTGATGTACTGGTCGGCTGGAACCGCTGTGTTCGATACGCTTCAACTCCTCTGAAAGCCTCGCTACAACTTCCGGCTTTTGAGCGTAGAGATTATGAATTTCTCCGATATCGTCATCAAGGTTGTACAACTGCCCAACCGGTCCACCCGGTGTTGGCTTGATACGCTTTGGTTCTGAGAACCCTCCTGACCCAAGCTGTGTAATCAATTTCCACGGACCTTCCCTCGCAGTCATGGAACCGTTACCAGATTTCATGACAAGCGTTGGGCGGTCTGGTTCGGATTGGCCCATCAGTGTTTTATAAAAACTGATGCTGTCTGGCCCGGCTCCTTCGGAGAGTTCTACTCCAACAAGTTCACTAAACGTAGCAAGGAAATCAGTAAAGCAAACCAGACGCGTGTTCACCGACCCGGCGGGCACAGTGCCAGGCCAACGTACGATCAATGGCATGCGATGTCCGCATTCCCACGCGTCAGCCTTCATCCCCCTCAACCCACCCGAGCTGTCATGTCCAAAGCGAGCAACATCCTCCTCATACCAGACGGGGCCATTGTCAGAAGAAAAGATAACGAGTGTATCGTCTGCCATGTTGGCTTTCTCTAAAGCACTGAGCACACGACCGATCATATGATCAACCATCATGGTGAACTCACCATACATGCCCGCACCACTCTTGCCATGAAATTGCTTTGCTGGCAGCCACGGGGTATGAGGTGCCGGGTATGCCAGATAAAGAAAAAGCGGCTGGTCAGACGGTTTCTTTTCGTGACGCTGGATAACGTGAATTGCCTCATCAGTAAACCGAGGAAGCACATCTTGAAGCTCGAGGCCCGGTGCAATTCCACCAGCCCTCCAGAACTCACCCTGAATGGCACTCCACCCTTTGGTGTTCCGAGATTCAATTGTGTCCGTCGGCGGTGACACCGCTTGATTATCACGGATATAAAAATAAGGCGGTATATCAGTGGACGCACGGATCCCAAAGAATGAATCGAACCCACGATCAACCGGGCCACCAGGCAGGGGCTGGTCGTAACCATTTTCTTCAAAACCAAGATGCCATTTGCCAACCATTGCCGTTTCGTAGTTATTGCTGGCAAGAAGGCTCGCGATTGTTGTTTGATGTGATGTGATTAATGGATGGTTCGGCCAGCGGGACACATCTGTACGGAACGGATAACGACCGGTCAGCAGACCATAGCGAGACATATGACAAAGCGGGCCAGCAGCATGAGCATCCGTGAAACGCATCCCGTCACGAGCCAACTGGTTGATTGTAGGTGTCGGAATTTTTGATTCCGAGTTGTAGCACTCGGCATCACCATAGCCCATGTCGTCAACCAAAATCATCACAATATTTGGTGACTTGGAGTGAGCAGCAGCAGCCCTTATATCCAGCGACCAACTGGATCCAAAACTCACCAACACCATAAGGCCGACCAACTGAAAACGATAACGCGACATAATGAAGACACTCTGCGATTAGTATAAGAGCGAACGTTCCACAGCATCGGTGGCATGTGTTGAAGATTAAACAAAGCTTCACGCACAATCAATTATCCCCTTAGAGGGCACGTCCTAAAACGCTGAGTAACAATGTATTCAAGATTGCCTCCGCGTAGTACGAACCAAACAGCCAAGTCAACAAATCAAGTTAAGCACTTATAGTAATCTGACAAAACCCTGAGATACGGACATGCAGACCGAGCAAAGCCTCAGAACGCCGTTGACGAAATATGGCCATGCACACTATGAAGACAATAGAAAACACACAACAACGCCTACACGAGATAAGCAAGGCACTCGAGAAATGCTCGATTTATCGGCAGTGACACTCCTTTGCGTCGATACCCGATCACCAGAACTTGCACTATGGGCAATGAAACGATGCATGAGCCACGCTCATTTTGCAAACGCCGTGTTGATGACAGAACTGGCCAAGGTGCAGACTCTCTCGAACGATGGTATTGAATACGTGCAATGCCCAGGCATGTCTTCGACACGCGAGTACTCCGAAGTAATGCTTCGTGGAATCGCACCATACGTCTCAGGGACTCACGTGCTTATCGTCCAATGGGATGGATTCATCCTTCACCCAGACCTATGGGACTCGTCTTTCCTGAATTACGACTACATCGGAGCAGTCTGGCCACAACTCCCAAAGACATCTGTGGGTAATGGCGGCTTCTCTCTCCGTTCAAAAAAACTCCTCGATGCATTGCACCATCCTGACATTATTATCGAACACCCCGAAGACCTCTGCATATGCGTCACAAATCGACAAAAACTCGAGGAGGATGGCCTGCGATTTGCACCCCCTGAGGTTGCCGAACGGTTTTCTGTCGAACGAACGTCATGGCGATATTCTTTCGGATTCCACGGCTTCTTCAACTTCGCAAATGCATTGTCAGAAAATGAACTTAGGGAATTTATAGCCAAGGTGCCCACGTCGTGTTGTGGGGGAGTTGATTCATACGACCTGATCGACGACCTCCTTCGCAAAGGAAACACAGAAGCCGCAACAGCTCTCTTTCGAAAATGCCGTTGGAGACGGAAGTCTTCAATGCGTTTCCTAACCGCCTGGTTCCGCGAAAACATGCGTTTCAGTGGAAGATATTAGGGTTCTATTCGTCCTGGAATCTTGCTATTTTCCCCCTCGGCTCTCCTAGCTTGCACAGCTCACCAAAGCAGTGAGCCTCCACAACTAGACATTTACTGAGAAAAATCTCCAGAAAAACCAATGACACAAGACACTCCCAAGCCGAAGATTTCCGATGTCGTCCTGAAACCACTCAATCGATTTGGAGATGATCGTGGGTGGCTCATCGAACTCTATCGAGAGGATGAACTAAGTGAATCAATTCACCCCGTCATGGCATACATAAGTCAGACCCTCCCAGGAATTGTGAGAGGACCTCACGAGCATAATGACCAGACTGACTATTTCGCCTTTATAGGGCCAAGTGATTTTGAGCTTACGCTTTGGGATGCGCGGCCTGACTCACCAACTTTTGGAGTGAAGACGCAAGAAATATACGGTGATTCAAACCCCTATGCCGTTTCTATTCCTCCTGGAGTAGTTCATGCATACAAAAATATTGGCACACAGCCCGGGTGGGTTTTTAACGGACCGAACAGGCTCTACGCGGGCTGGGGAAAGAAAGAGCCCGTAGACGAAATACGTCATGAGCTTGATGAGAATTCTCAATATCGTGTTGACGCTGATCAGAACAATGCGGCCTAGAGGGATATATTATGTCGAGTACCGTAAAAGGAATTGTTTTGGCTGGTGGGTCCGGAACACGACTCCACCCAATGACGCTAGCAATTTCGAAACAATTGCTGCCAATTTATGACAAGCCGATGGTGTACTACCCCATCTCAGCGCTGATGCTCGCTGGCATTCGGGATATCCTGTTGATTTCAACAGAGCATGACCTTCCTCACTTCCAAAAGCTTCTGGGTGACGGTTCTCGATTTGGCATCTCGCTTTCGTATGCCGTGCAACCAAGACCAGAAGGTCTTGCCCAAGCCTTTATAATTGGTGCTGATTTCATCCAAGAAGATCGTGCAGCGCTTGTCCTCGGGGACAACATTTTCTATGGGCATGGTTTTCAGGGTGTTCTACACAATGCCGTACAGCGAGAAACTGGTGCCACCGTGTTTGCATATCCGGTTAATGAGCCCGATCGCTTTGGTGTCGTGGACTTTGACTCTCATGGCAAGGCTCTTTCTCTCGAAGAGAAGCCAAGAAATCCGAAGTCAAAGTTTGCCGTGCCAGGCTTATATTTTTATGATTCAAGTGTTACTGAAAGAGCCCGCAGTTTAAAACCAAGCCCCCGAGGGGAGCTAGAGATAACCGACTTGAACCGTTTGTATTTAAACCATGAAGCCTTGCATGTTGAAAAGCTAGGGCGCGGGTTTGCATGGCTTGATACAGGCACTCCTGAGTCACTTCTCCAGGCATCGTCGTTCGTGCAGACAATTCAGGAACGACAGGGTTTAAAGATTGCTTGTCTTGAAGAAGTATCGCTGTCTTTGGGATATTTGACAGCTTCTGAAATTGCAGAAGCTGGAGCCCGAATGAAAAGTGATTACGGGAAGTATCTTGTAGAAATCGCCGCAGAAGCAGGAGCGCAAGTACGCACTAACCATGAACTTAAGACCGAACAGCATAGTGGTGACGGGTGCGACGGGTCAGCTAGGCCGAGAAATCTGCCAGAAGCTGGGGCCAGCTGCCGTACCGCTGCATAGAGCGAGTGCCGATCTCAGCCAGCCCTGTGAGCTACGGAATGCCTTGGCGAACTTGCGGCCCGACGTTGTTGTAAACTGTGCGGCCTGGACGGATGTTGATGCTGCAGAAGGTTCGCCGGAAGCCTGTGTCGCTGTGAATGCAGACGCCGTCCGTGTACTTGCTGTATCATGCAATGAACTCGATGCAACACTCGTACAAGTGAGCACTGACTACGTATATGGAGCGAGAGGAAATCATGTGACTCCTTACTCTGAGAATGATGTTGCCGGTCCAGTGAATGTGTATGGTGCCAGCAAACTAGCAGGTGAAAAAGCCGCCTCGCAGGCCAAAAAAAACCTAACTATCAGGACTTCTGGACTCTATGCAGCGAATGATCACGGCCCTGTTCGTGGCCGAAATTTCGCCGATACAATGCTGTGCCTTGCAGCAGACAGGCGGCTCGTGAAAATCGTAAATGATCAGCACTGCACTCCAAGCTTCATTCCGCATGTCGCTGACGGAATACTGAATCTTCTACAGAATGAGTTAATGGGGTTATTTCATGTTGTGAATAATGGTTCGACGACATGGTACGAATTTGCGCACGAGTTATTTCAAGCCGCGGAAATTGACATGACGACACAGGGAATCACAACAGACGAATATCCAACAGCAGCCCCTCGGCCACGATTTAGCCTGTTGAGTACAAATAAATTCGTGGCATCAACAGGCTATCCCTTACCGCATTGGCGAACTGGGATTGCCGAATATATTGAGTCAATGAAACCGTATCTCTTACGAATGGAACGGGTGGCATGAATCCAATACTTGTGACCGGTGGAGCGGGCTTCATTGGAGGCGAATTTGTTCGCCAGTGGGTTTCTGAAGAAAATGCCCCGATTGTCAACCTCGATAAACTCACGTATGCAGGTAATCTCGATTCACTCGAAAGCATTTCAGGAAATTCCCATCATCATTTTGTCCAGGGCGACATCGGCGACTCCGAATGCATTCGACAACTTCTCGAAAAATACCGCCCACAGGCCGTCATAAATTTTGCGGCCGAGAGCCATGTGGACCGATCAATCGATGGCCCTGCTGCTTTCGTCGAAACAAATGTCGTCGGCACTTTTCGGCTATTGGAAGAGTCTAGACGCTACTGGCAATCATTAGCCAAAACAGAAAAAGAATCTTTCCGTTTCCTGCACGTGTCAACCGATGAGGTCTACGGTTCCCTTGGAGCTGAGGGCAAGTTTACCGAAACTACGCCGTACGCCCCGAATTCACCGTACTCTGCCTCGAAAGCCTCGAGTGACCATTTCGTTCGAGCCTACCATCACACCTATGGTTTTCCGACGCTTACAACAAATTGCTCAAACAATTATGGGCCGTTTCAATTCCCCGAAAAACTCATTCCATTAATGGTCCTCAACTGTCTTCATGGCAAACCTCTGCCCTTATATGGTGACGGCAAGCAAGTACGTGACTGGCTCTATGTCGGTGACCACTGTCGAGCTATTCGTGCTGTGCTCAAGCACGGACGAATTGGAGAGGTGTATAACGTCGGTGGTGATAGTGAAATGAATAACAAAGATGTTGTCCATGCGATCTGTAATACAGTTGATTTACTATCACCCGGATTACCTCATTCGCCATCGACTTCACTGATCACGTATGTTGTAGACCGACCCGGTCACGACCGACGCTACGCCATTAATTTTCAAAAGCTTCAAGATGAACTAGGCTGGAGTCCAGCTCTTAATTTTCAAGAAGGTATCACCCAGACAGTTCGTTGGTATTTGGAACATCCGGAGTGGGTGGCGAATGTTGTCGGTGGTGAATATCGAAACATTCGCCTTGGAACACTCCGTGAATAAAATCTCACGGCACAAATCTCGAATTTAAAAACTTTTTTGTCCCCGCTCAAAAAAAGGGCTCATAACCGGACAAGTATTTATAAAGCAACACCATAAAGATACGTCAAAAACATTTCATGACTCCAATCCAACTAAATAACTTACAGCGACAATATGAATCACTTGAATCGAAAATTAACGCGGCTTCACTTAAAGTGCTTAAATCCGGATGGTATATCCATGGCACTGAGGTAAACGAATTCGAGTCCGAATTTTCTGATTATGTTGGGCTGCAACATTGCGTTGGTGTCGCCAACGGAACTGACGCCCTTGAACTAGCTTTACGCTCAGTTGGCGTTCAGGCTGGAGACGAAGTCATCACGGTATCAAATGCTGGAATGTATACGACGACCGCCTGTGCACAAATTGGTGCACAGCCTGTCTATGTCGATACTGATGCAAAAACCATGGTAATGTCAGCTACATCTGCGGGTAATGCCATGAGTGATCGAGTCAAAGCTGTTGTCGTAACTCATCTTTATGGTTATGTCGCAGACGTCGAACAGATTCGTAATTCGATAGGAACTCACTCAGTACCAATAATTGAAGATTGTGCTCAAGCTCATGGAGCTCTGCTCAGGGACAGACAAGCCGGTTCGTTCGGTGATGCTGCTACGTTTAGTTTTTATCCAACAAAGAACTTAGGTGCCTACGGTGACGGCGGTGCTGTACTGACTGATGATCACTCTGTTTCTGAACGCCTTCGTAAGTTACGGCAGTATGGCTGGGAGTCAAAGTACCACACAGATTTACCATTCGGTAAAAATAGTCGCTTGGATGAAATTCAGGCTGCGATTCTTCGAATAAAACTGCCTAATCTCAATACATGGAATGCCGAACGTCGAAGAATCTATGCCTTATACAGAGAGGCCTCTGTTGGCACAGAACTAAAATTTTCACATGATCCAGATGACCGCTTCGTGGCTCATCTCTGTATAGTCCGAAGCCTTGACCGCGACCATACCCGGAAATGGTTTCATGATAAATCGATTAGCACCGAGATTCACTATCCAGTGCTTGATTTTCAACAACCCACAATGAAGGTCTTGCCTCACCGTATTTCATCATTCAAAAATTCTGAACAGGCCACGAAGGAAATTTTCACCCTTCCCTGCCATCCTAGCATGACAGATCAAGAGATAGATTGCGTCGTTGATGCTATACAAACGTCTCCCTAGTTCATCAAGTATAAGGACAAAAATGAATTTCTATATTCATCCATTAGGTGTGTGCGAAAGCCAAACGATTGGAGACGATACACGGATTTGGGCTTTCAGCCACGTACTGCCATCAGCACGTCTCGGGAGGGAATGCAATGTCTGCAACAATGTATTTATTGAGAATGATGTTATTATTGGCGACAGAGTGACAATCAAGTGTGGTGTGCAGCTATGGGATGGCACCCGGGTTGGTGATGATGTTTTCATTGGCCCTAACGCAACATTTACCAATGATAAATTTCCACGCAGCAAGCAGCATCTCTCTTCTTTTCCTCAAACAAAAATTGAGGATGGGGCATCTATCGGAGCAAATGCCACCATTCTTCCGGGAATAAGTATTGGCCAAGGCGCAATGATTGGTGCTGGCTCGGTAGTGACACGTTCTGTTCCGAGCTATGCTGTTGTTGTTGGAAACCCAGCCCGGATTATCAACTATGTTGAAGCCTCAAAAGTACCACCCCCTAAACCATTACCCCCGGGGGGGTTGCAGCCACAACCACCTGAGGCAGCTACTAATATAACAGAACTTTCTGTCGGTAATTGCATGCTCGTAGAGCTTCCACATTTTACTGATATGAGGGGAAGCCTGACACCTATTGAATTTAAGAACCATCTCCCATTTCATCCAGTACGAACTTTCCTGGTCTACTGCGTCCCAAGCAAAGAGGTTCGTGGCGAACACGCGCATCATAATTGTCACCAATTCCTTATCGCAATTAATGGCTCTTGTAATGTTGTTATTGATGATGGACTTGCGCGTACCGAAGTGACTTTAGATACACCAAGCCAAGGACTTTATCTGCCACCGATGGTCTGGGGTACACAGTATAAATTTACGCAAGATGCCGTCCTGCTTGTCCTTGCATCTCACACGTACGACTCTGAAGACTACATTCGCCAATATGAAACTTTTCTAGAGGCTGTGGCGACGCTGAGCTAACCACGAGTAACGTCATGCCCGATTGTCTCCCTATGGGCCATCACATATCACCAAGGGCTTGTTGCCGAAGCTTATCCATTAGAGTCCTGTCGCCCTCTAGAGATTATTTATTTGAACAGTTCATTAAATTATAGGACATGAAAAAAATCTCCCCGAAAAGATTACTGATGAACATGCGAAATTTAATGGAAACGCAAGCCGGACCAACATAAAACTAGCCACCCATATAAATAAACACATTGCAAGGCTATGATCCACGACAAATTCTAATTCAACTCACGTTTATAGTTTTTTTAATCCGTTGGTGAGAAAAACATGAATGCACAAATCTTCCAGATTTTTTATCTTCCAACACAAGCAGATAGCATCGACCCAAGTTTTACCCCGTATGACAACACAGTAAATCTAAGGCCCGCATGGTGCGAGTACGGTATTTTCCAAAAAGAATTCAAAAAGGGTACATGCGCAGAAAATATAACCGGATTCCTGTCATGGAAATTCAATGACAAGACGGGCCTCAACGGCACACAGTGTCGCAACTGGATTGAAAACAACCCCGGACACGACGTCTACTTTATAAATCCGTTTGGTGAATTTATTCGAAAAAAGCAATTCAAAAGTGTCTGGCACCACGGCGAATACAACCACCCTGGCCTCCTACCTATGGCTCAAGATTTCATGGACAGAGCGGGCTACGGTATCGATTTGTACGAATTAATAATGGATAAGAGCCAAACGGCATACTGCAACTACTGGTTTGGTACACCAGCATTCTGGAAGCGTTATATAGACTTCTGTGACCCACTCTACCAATTGATTGAAAATGAGTTAACGGAAATCGAACAACAAAAAATCTACCAACAGGCTGACCCAAGTGGGTGCTGTTATATCCCTTATATGTTCGAAAGACTTTTTTCAACCCTGCTCTGTACTGACGAAAACATTTCTTCATGCAGTATGTTGATTGATAAAAAAAACCGATCTTGGAGTGCAAGGATGCTGAAAGAATTGACTAGACCTCTAAAGAAAATTCGATCTTACCTCGAAGAACAATAAAACCGATTGTATCGCATGCTTCATGGCTACTGAAAGTTGGCTTACGAAATATTCTTACTTTCCTGCACTGTAATTCGATTGCTGTGTCGTGATACAAATTCAGCAACAAATAGTTTGACCTAATAGACAATACTTTAGGAAAGATCGTATTCAATTCTTGAATGCGGCTCCTCAAATATGTCATTGATTATATGTCTCAATAATTCTTTCTAAACATACATTTTCCTAATATCACTGGCCACTGGAACACTTTGCCCTCTATTTCTGGAAATATTCGTGACCTGCATCTCCACCGCTAATCAAATACGCGGTGAGGTCAAGAATTTCATCCTGTGTCATTCGACTAAACAGACCAACTGGCATTGGTGACGTTTTCGACACCATCATCTCATCAATCTCATCTCTATTTATTGACACACGTTGATTTGGATCTGCGAGATCTGTGTTGAGGACTATATTCCCTCCATCCCCTTTCTGCCCAAGGTTCACGATTACACCGTTATGCACGATGCCGTCGCTTGTCAAAACAGTTACCGAAGAAAATTGATCGTTAATCACTTTGCTCGGATGAATAACTTGATCAAGCAGATCACGTGTTGAATACCGTCGGCCAGCAGTTGTCAGATCAGGCCCGGTCATTCCGCCCTGATTCTGAAATCGGTGGCAAGCATAACAACCGGCAGCTGCAAACATTGTTCGTCCATTTACAAAATCCCGGCCCTGCATGCCTGATTGGGCTGCCCGCGACAACTGATCGAGTTCCCAATCTTTGGAAGGACGCCCCTTGAATACTTCACCAAGGTTTTCGAGCGCAGACTTCTTTTCTGGTTTTTGGGCAAGAATTTCTGCAAGTGATTCTTTCTGTGATTCACTAAGCGATGCAACGGCATCATCTCGAATGAACTCCACAAACTTGGCAAAACTCGCTCCACCTCGATAGTTTGCAGCTTTTAAGAACCAATTGAAGTAATCTTCTTTCAGTTGATCCGTCCAGCCT
>Ga0315315_10004056_pt1 | contig 13518 bp, 9 predicted proteins | sample M140m3416metaG_FD_203699 | JGI IMG/M metagenome (GOLD analysis project Ga0315315, IMG submission 203699) | Ammonia-oxidizing marine archaeal communities from Monterey Bay, California, United States - M1 40m 3416 | ecosystem: Environmental > Aquatic > Marine > Intertidal zone | place: USA...
TGTTAAAAGAAAGCGCCGGCCCGGGTCAATGATCACTCCGTGGATGTATAGTCTATCCAATCTCCTTCGTCGGCTTCCCAATCATCCTCGTCGTCGTCGTCATCGAAATCGTCGTCGTCGTCATCGAGATCGTCGAAAACGTCGCCGTAGGGGCGCGGGCTGTTCATGTTCATGAAAGATTTAAGGGGCACGCGCAAGCTTCGGATGTGGTCCTCCAAAACCTCTTGAACCGTGCTAAGGTCCGTCTCATCGGATTCGTGTTCGTCTGGCGACATTCTGTGGGTGTTGCTCCGTACGTCAGGGCGCCAACCTTCGAGATGTGACACGTGCGTGCAAATTATATTTGTAACATTTCGCACGGTATCCAAGTCGTTCGCGATCGCCTGCGCGTTGTACTCGGGCAAAAGGTATTTTTGCTTAATGCCGACGATTTGCGACCCTTGCGTTTTGCGATCACTCTTCGCTTGAACAACTTTCTCGTAGCACGATCTCAGCATGTGCAGCAAGGCTTCGACGCGATGCCGCAGCGTGCACCCGTGCAACATCACTCGAAGTTCCGGGCTCCGGCTCACAATCGTACGAACCATCGCAGTCGCGACGAACTCCATGCTATGAGTGTCGTCGTAGGGGGGTTGTTCATTGCCTTCTTTCACGTGCTCGAGAAATAGGGCTTCCAGCACTACGTCCACGCGCGGTGACCCGCTCGACTCTGCGAACGGCGGATACTCCCTCGCCTTCAACGTTCGCCCGAACCACTCCCAGCCGACGTATTTGTTCAGCGTGTACATCATCACATTTTCGTCCAAAACAGACAAAATGCTTCCCGGATCCCGCATTCCGCGCAGCATCGTGCGCACGACTTCCTGAAACTCGCTCGGAAACCGCGCGTGAATCTCGCGTTCGGGTTGCCACAACATCCATCGCACCCCGTACGACACCATCCCGACGAATCGTCGATCTTTCCTCAAACTCGACACCATAGTTTCATCCTCCGCGTACCACGGCGCTGCCTTCCCGAACGGCTCGTGACTCAGATGCGCGTATCCCGGATATATCTGCAACACCCCGTCGCACTTCGGCCGTCCCAGCACGTCTCGTTCGTCGTCGTACACCAACCCCTTATCGCTCCGCGCGTCCGTGTGCACGTACACCTGCACCTTTTCCCCCACTCGCAGCGTGATCGGCGCATTCAGCTTCAGCGCCACCAACTCGTCGTAGCTCGGTCGATGTTCCTCGTCGTACGCCGGTTCGCCCCACGCCTCGGCGTCCATCAAATCCGCCACGTTCGCGTCGTTCGCGCTGTAATGCCCGTACCGCTCGCTCACGTCCACCGGCGGCAGCGCGTCGTCGAAAGTCTTCAAGTGCACGTTTTTCGCGTACACTCGCACCCTGCCGAGGTTTCCGCGCACGGATATCGCGCTGATTTCGATCGAATCGATGGGCAACGCGGTGGCGCATCCGAGCGAGAAAAACATCCCGGAAAAGCTGTGATCCTCGCGATCGGGCGTGGGGGCGGTGAATTCGGAGTAGTGCAAGTCATCGCTCGCGCGCGCGAGCTCGCGGATGGGCATGGCGGGCGATGGCGCGCGCGACGATGCGCGGCGCGGCGCGAGGGCGGCGCGAAGGCTAACCGAAACGCGAGCGAGAGTCAATAATTACAAACGACGCGACGACGACGCGATCAGGACGCGGCGGTTCGATCGCCGGCGCGGGGGGAGGGGACGTCGTCGGTGGCGGAGGGTGAGCCGGCGCTGGGGCTGGGGGCGTCGGAAACCTCAGACGCGGAGGGCTCGGCGCGGACGCGCGCGGCTCGGGACTTGTCGCGCTTGACGTGGCGGGGAAGCGCGCTCTTGGGACTGGCGCGCTTCTTTTTGACGGCAGACGCGGCGTTCTGGACGACGCGCGCGCGGAGGACCTCCTCGAGCACGGCGACGTCTTCGGGCGCGCGCAACGCCGGCGTTTGGTTGTTCACCGGGCACACCTTGATTTTATACCCGTTTTCCAGCGTGTTGAGGGCCTCGATGTTCTCCATGCGCTGCAGCGGCGTCGTGTCGTTGGAATCGTCGACGAGCGTTCTCAAGTACATCGCGTCGTAACACGAGCAGCCGAGGACGTGCCAGTGCATCGCCGCCGCGTCGAGACGGTTCTTCGTCTCGCGCTTCGTCGGCGTGAGATCGAGCTCGCCCGTCATCGTCTCCCGCGGCTTCGACCCGATCGCCGGGATCACCGCGCGCGTCAAATATAACGCGAATCCTTGCTTATCGAACACGCATCGCGGTCTGGTTTCGCTCTCAAGCCGCGCGGGATCCGTCGCCGCCACGCACGTCGACGCGACGCACCACTCGTCCGCGTTCGCCTCCATCTCCATCACGCACGCGTCCACGGAGTCCGCGTCGATCAAGCACTCGTCCACCTTCAACGCGACGACGAAATCCCATCCTCCGCCCGTCAGCTTCGCCGCCTGGCGCGCGTAAGTACTCGCCGTTCGCCTCGCGTCTTGCGCCACCAAAACCGTCTCGATTCCGTACTCCTTCGCCGTCTCCACGATTCTATAATCATCCGTCGCCACCACCACTCGATCCAATCGCGCGCACCTCTTCATGCTCTCCGCCGCCCTCGCGAACGCCGGCTTCCCGTGCACGATCATCAGCGCTTTCCCCGCGAATTGATCGTCCTCGCCGTCCTCGTACGGCGCCGAAACCACCCCCAGGACGAAATTCGCGCTCATCCGCCTTCGCGTCCCGCGCTTCCCGCCCGCCGCGCGCGCCCGCGCGTCGCGCGCGCTCGCGTCCGCGTCCTCATCGACCGCATCGCTCGCGCGCGCCTCGGGCCGTCGCCTCGCGCGCCACCGCGCGCGGTTTTTCCGCCGTCGAATGAATTTCTGAAGTTCGATCGTCCCGTCGCCGTCCGCGCTCGTCGCGCGGAACGCGACGACGAACGCGATCGCCGACGCGATCGCGCGCCATCGCGACGCCGCCCTCGCGAGCGCGCCGAGCATGGAGGCGACGCGCGCCGTTCGCGACGCGACGGAAAATTCGATTCGCGCGACGACGAGTGACGACACACGGCGGCGCGGCGCGCGCGACGCCGCACCGGCGCGGCGCGCGCGATCGCGTCGCGAATGCCGCCGTCGACGCGTCGGCGTCGCGCGGCGCGACGGTGCGCGCGCGCGATCGGCGTCGTCGCGTCGCTGTTCGCGACGCGGTCCGTCATCGCGCGCGCGCGCGCGGCGCCGCGAGCGACGCGCGCCGAGCGCGAGGGCGGCGATGCGTCGACGCGCGACGACGCGACGCGCGACGCGTCGACGCGCGACGGGACGTTCTGGGCGCGCGCGCGCGCGGACGCGGGACGACGGGACGAGGTGAAGGCGGCGATGCGAGAGGCGTTCGGGGCGTACAGGACGCACGCGCTGGGACACGACGAGCTCGCGCCGCGCGCGCGGACGGGGCGAGACGATTTCGGTGGGATCGGGGCGACGCTGATCGATAGCTTGGACACGCTGCACATCATGGGGTTGCGCGCGGAGTTCGACGAGGCGCTGCGGTATTTGAAAAAGCCGGGATCGGCGTTTCGGGATTTGGTGCAGGGCGAGACGGACAGAGACGTGAGCGTGTTCGAGACGAACATTCGCGTTCTGGGAGGGCTGCTGGCGGCGCACGATTTATCGGGCGACGCGGACGTTTTAGAGCTCGCGGAATCCATCGCGGCGAGACTTTCGGCGGCGTTCGACACCCCGAGCGGAGTGCCGCACTCGTTCGTGAACGTCAAGACTGGGAACTCGTTTGGGTTACCTTGGACGAAAGGCGCGTCCATACTCGCCGATTTCGGGTCGATGCATTTGGAGTGGGCGACGCTGAGCGCGCGCACGAAGAATCCGGTGTACGAGGCGCACACGAATCACGTGTTCGAGACGGTCTCATCCCTGGGACGACGAGGCAAAAGTGGCGCTAGCACCAAGGGTTTGTTTTCCGCGCATTTTAACGTCGATACCGGAGAGTTTGCGGGCGGAGACGTCACTTTCGGTGCGCTCGGCGATAGCTTTTACGAATACTTGATCAAGTGTTGGCGTTCGCTCGGCGATTTAAAAGACGCCGAGACGTGGCGCGAGATGTTCGACGAAGCCATGCTCGGGATGAAAACGAGTTTGCTGCGAGACTGGAAAACGGACGAGGCGACTGGTGAGAAGTATTCGTACGTTTCTCCGATTGGAGGTTCCGGTGCCGGTTCGATGGAACATCTCGCGTGTTTCGTCCCGGGTATGCTCGTGCTCGGCGCGGCAGAGGCGCCCACGCCTACAATCGCCGATGAGTACGTGCAAATAGCGAAGGATATCGCGCGTACGTGTGTAGAAATGTATTCTTCTCAGCCTTGCGGCCTATCCGCGGATCACGTGCGATTCGACTCGGGTTCAAAGACCATCTCGAACATCAACGGCAAAAATATTCAACGCCCGGAAACGGTGGAATCTTTGTTTTATTTGTATCGCAAAACTGGAGATGAAATTTATCGGACACAAGCTTGGAAAATCTTTCAATCCATGAAGTCAGCTTATCGAGTCCCCGAAAGTGGCGGCTGGCAAGGCGTGCTCGACGTCTCGAAGACCCCGACGGCGGGCGACGACAAGATGCAATCATTCTTCCTCGCCGAGACGTTGAAGTATTTATATCTCATCTTCACCGACAGTGATACAATGCACTTGGATGAGTGGGTTTTCAACACCGAGGCACATCCACTGAGAATCACAAAGGCACGTGAACGACTGAACGATTGACAAACACGCCGAGCAATACGGAAGGTGGATATTTATCACAACTTTGTAATAGGATAGCATAGAAAGTAGAAGTAGAAACGGCGTGCGGCGATGCTGCGTATTACTGCGTAGTTTACTTTGAGCTTCATGCGTTGCTTTGATGATACGGACACGCTCGCTCGCGACGAAGAAGACGACTCCAGCGCTTTCCTCGCGCCAGCGAGACTTGAATGGATGAAACAAGAATTGAAACAATTGAAAGAATGATCGTCATTTGCGACGAACGTAATGAATTCGTTTGGAATCTTACCACGAATGACGCTCTATTCGTCGAATCGAAACGGTGTAGATTCCCTCGACGTCGTCCTCTCTTCGACGACGACCTTGGTGACTTTACTCTCGCCGCGCCGCGGCGGATAGAGATACTGGCGCATGTCGGCGCAAGTGTAAGAATTGAGCTTTAATTCGCGGTACGTAGACGTCGGTGATGCATCGATGAGCTCACTCGCGGTGATGCGTTTGGTGTGATCCTTACGCAAACACGCCGATAACAACGCGCGCAGTGCGTTTGAGACGGCGTCTTCGCCGTCGACGGCGCCGGCGACGTCGATGTCGTCGTCCATGATTTGTATCACCAACCCCAGTGGGCCGCCGTCTTCGATATCGAACACGTGCTTTCCCATGACACTTTCGAGGACTGTGAGACCCATGCCCCAGACGTCGGCTTCGGGCCCGCATCTCGCGGCGCTCGATTCCAAGCGTTCGGGCGACATGTACATGATGGTTCCGAGCGAGTCGTGCGCGTCGTCTTCGACATCGCCACCCGTGAAGGGCGTGCACAGACCAAAGTCGCTCAGTTTACACTCCCCGCACTCGTTTATCAACACATTGCTCGGCTTCACGTCGCGATGTACGATCTCGAGAGTGTCGTGTAAATACGCCAACCCGTTGGCGACGCACCTCGCCGCGCACATCGCCGCCCGCGGCGCGAAACGCATCGACCCGCGCGACCTCACGACGTCTTCCAACGATCCGAAATGCATGAGTTCGAGCGTGATCGACACCTCGTTTTTAACCGCATCGTACCCGAACCCAAAACATCGCACGAGCCCTTCGTACGTCGGCGCGCTCTCCGTTTCCTCGTCGTCCTCCGCCGCCGTCGGGTCAACGCCGAGCGCGCCTCGCGCGGTCAACGAAGACCACCCTTCGACGTCCCCATTCCTATCGAACCGCGCGTTCACCGACGACGACGAAATGCGCTGAAACGTCCACATTTCCCGCTTCGCTTGCACCGCCATCGCGCGATCGTCCGCTCGGATGCGTTTCGTCGCTCGCCTCGCGTCTTCGCCGCGCGTCACCACGCTCGAGCTTCCTCGACCGAGCACGCGCGACGACCCCCCCCCCAGCGTCGACCCGCCGCCGACCGCCGCCGCGCTCGACCTCAGCGACGCGCTCGACGACGACGACGACACCGACCGCGACGGTCTCGGTTTCTTCGCGCGCGCGCCCGCGTCGTCGCGTCGTCGTCGCGCGGGCATCTCCGATAAAGCGCCACCCCAAAAAAGTGCATCGCCGTCGCGCGCGTCCTCGCGCGCGCCGATGCGCGTCCGCGCCGACGCGCGCGCGCCGACGCCACCGAAATCCAAATCATCGCTCGACGACGACGACGACGACGACGCCATCGCGCGCCGTCGACTCGCGTCGCCGCGCGCGACGCGGGTCGTCATTAAAGCGCACGGCGACCGCGCTACGTCGCGCCGTTCGTCCGAGTCGTCCGCCCGCGCGCCGCGCGCGGCGAGTCAGGACTCGCGCCGCGCGCGCGTCTCCGGCCGTTCGCCGCCGATTCGTCTACCGGCGACGCGCGGCGCGACCTTTGACGACGCGAGAAGACGAACCGTCGTCCGCGCGTCCGAATTTTCCGTATGTCCGAACCGACACACTGCCACCATACGAAAGCGTCCGAATTCCGCGTTCGCGAGGGGGTCGCGATGAGTCGGACTCGTCGCGCGCGTCGCGCGAGCCAATCGAAACGCTCGATCCGAGCGCGCGCGCGCTCGAGCGTGAGGCGATTCGCGCGCGCGCGCGCCGGCCGGCACACGACGACGCACCGCACGAAAGATGTCTGGACGAGGTAAAGGAAAATCCGGCAAGAAGGCCACGAGCCGATCCGCCAAGGCGGGCTTGCAATTCCCGGTCGGCCGGGTCGCGCGCTACCTGAAGGCTGGCAAGTACGCGACGCGCGTCGGCGCCGGTGCGCCGGTGTACTTGGCGGCTGTCATGGTGAGTGGTTTTTTGAAATTTGAAATTTGAAATCGAGCGTTCGCGGCGCGCGCGGCGATGGGCTCGGGATGGTGGACGAAGACTGACGCGTTGAATCGTTGTGTTTTACGCCGCGTAGGAATACTTGTGCGCCGAAGTGCTCGAACTCGCGGGTAACGCCGCGCGCGACAACAAGAAGTCGCGCGTCGTGCCGCGCCACATCCAACTCGCGATCCGCAACGACGAAGAGCTCTCCAAGCTCCTCGGCACCGTCACGATCGCGGCGGGTGGTGTTTTGCCGAACATCCACTCCGTTTTGTTGCCGAAGAAGTCCAAGAAGTCTGGCTCGGCGTCCCAAGAATACTAAATCTTTTCTCAGATTTTGAATTTTTAGCGCCTCGCGCGCGCAAACAAAACAAACCAAAAAAATTACTTGGTGTTCATTCAACACCACCACGAGAAGAAAGAATGTTTCACTATGCGCATTACATCATCATAATTAATCGTTCGCGTCATCAAGCCGGCTGGATGGCTAAGCGCTCGACGACGTTGCTCCTGGAATCTCTCGCGAGCTTGTCGAGAGGGAACGCCGTGCGTACCATGTACTCGACGCCCTTGCGACCTTTTTGGTACGGACGCGCGATGCCCAAGAACTCCAACTCGGCCACGGCGCGAGTAAATCGCGCCTGAAGCTGCCATAATTTTTCTCGCGGCAAACCGAACGTGCCTTTACCGCGAGCCGCCGCCGCTGCATCGCCGCGTTTCATCTCCGACCCCGCTTTACTCTCGCAAAAACTTTGAAACCAGTCGTATATGGGCGCTCGTTCGCCGAATCGCGCGAGTAGGCGATACGCCGCGGCGGTGTCAGGCAACGTTTCCGGCACGCGTCGACCGTTCGCCAAGGCGTAGTCATCGTGACGACAGCACGCGCATCGCAGCAGCTCGCTCGGATCCGTGAGCGTGTTCTCCAACGACAAACGAGGCGACGCCTGAAGCGCGGCGCGAACGCATTCGACGTCGGTGACGACGAATATTCCGCTCGCATCGATCGATTCCGGTGGGTGGCTCCCGTACTTGCGCGCGATGGCGCGAAGAATGTCGCAAAATTCATTCGCCGCCGCGGATTTCGCCGAGTCGAGTCGAGGTCGTTCTGGCTTCGCCGCCGTTGCCACCGTCGTCGTCACCAAAGCTAGGGCGTTGGCTTCACTCCTCGCCGGTGCGCTTCGACCGCGCGGTGGAGACTTAGGAAGTACCAAACCATCGTTCGCCGCGGCGTCTTCATCGCGCGTTGAAGTCCTCGGCGCCGGCGTGAGGCTCGTCGCAAACGCCGCGCCGTTTCCACGCCGTTTCCGTGCGTTTAAGATTGCCTCCATCGCTAGTCGCTGATCTTCCGCGTTCGTCTCGTCGTGCGCCAGTTTTTCAGCCGTTGCATTGGCATTCGACGCAGCGATGACGAGACCGCGCCGTTCGTCGCCACCTTCGTTCGTCGGCGTGGATGCCAAAATTGCCGCCTCTCGCCGTCGAGCGTCCTCCGCGTCGAACGAGCCGTCCTCTATGTTTGACAGTAAAAAGCGCAGCTCCGAACCTTCTGCCGACCGCATGACCTCATCATCGTCCAAGAATTTCAGCATAGACTTGACCAAATCACCGATTTCCGCCGTCGTGAACTCGTCCCGAATGCGCGAGAACGCGACGTTGAGCAACGTCCCGCCTTGACTCTTGGGGTTGAATTCTCCAGCACCACCAAAGTATCCTTTTCGCGACGCGTCGAGGAGTAAGTCTGCCATCGTCGTCACGCTCTTTTTGAACTTTTTCTCCGTCGCCGCGCACGCGACTTGAATGCAACGCAACGAGAGTGCCCACCGTCGCCGCAAGCGGTACACATCCTTCAGCGCCGCGCTCAGTTCGCTCTTCGTGTGCGTCGTTGAAGACGCGGAGTCGCCGTCCCCGTCTCGCATCGACTTTGCACCGAATCCGTGCTTGATGCGCGCGTACTCCACCGCGTTCGGATCGAGATCTCGAACGAATTGGTCGATGGCGTCGCCGTACTCGTCGTCGCTGTCGTCGCCGTCGGCGCAAGGCTCGCTCGAATCTTTGGCGAGCAGCGGCAACACCGCGCTCAGCGGCTCTGTCATGAAGTGTGTGATCGTGAGCAAATGGAGCGCACGACGCACGGCGGCGAGGGAAAAGTCGTGCTCTTTAAAGCGCGTGTGCAAAACGTTCAACACCTCGCTTCCAAACGCGGGCACGCGCTCGGGGCTCAACAGCACGCGCTCTTGCACAGCCTCCATCATTTGCCCGGGCGCCCAAAGCTGGAACGCCTGCGCGTTCATCAACGATGCCGTGGCGGCTGGTAACATCCCTTGAAGCGAACTCACACTCGTGGCCAAGCCCAAGAGGACGACGACGGGCACGCTCGAGACGAATTCCGAAACGCTTCGAATAAACGAATCCAACACGCGCACGTCGAAACTTTCCGTATCCTCGACGACGATAACCACCGGACAATTGCGACCTTGAATCACTGGATATAACGTCCTTTCGTCGTCGCCCGCGCGCTCCACGTCATCTCTCGCGCGCCGCTTCGACCGTCTCGCCGGCGACGTCGCGCGCGAATCTGTCGCCGCCCGCTTCTTCCCCCCCCGCGCGCGAACGTCGTCGCCCTCTCCCGATGCGCGCGAATCACCGCCATTGTACACCGTCAACGCGTTCCCGATCGGCGACGGCACCGTCGACGCCGCGATGAGCCCGTCTCGACGCGCCCCCGACGTCTCCTCGTGCCATCGCCGCAGCGCGCGCATGCTCTTCCCCCCCCAATGCCCCCCCGTGCGGTCCAACTGCCGCATGATCACCCCAAACGCCACCCCTAGCCCCCCGGTCCCGGCCCCCGCGCGCGCCTTCAGATCTCTCGACCGCAACAGCGCCACGTGCGCGTCTCCGCTCTTCCTCAACGATTTCGTCAGCGCCGCGAACGTCTCCTCGTGATCGTCGCTGTTCACCCCTCCCGCCAGCACCACGCCCACCGGCACGCGTCGATCGCCGCCGTTATTTTTTTCCTCCGTTTCTCGCGCGCGTTCGACCCGCGTCGCGCCCTGCTCGCGGACGAACCTCCTCACCCTCGCGAACGCCTCCGCGTTCGCCTCGTCGGCGACGCGTTGACAGTGTCCATCCAGCGCCTCCCACGCCCGCGCGCACGCCGCCGCGCGCCGCTCTCGCGCGCCGCGCGTTTCATCCCGCAACACCGGTTCGAACGCGTTCAGTCGCGACGCCTCGTCGCCTCGCGGCGCCGCGCGCGCGGATTTCAGCACGAAGACGCCCGACTTTAAACCATCGTTCGTCTTGAACGCCCCGATTTCTCGCGCGTCCGGCGCCGCGCGCGTCGACGCGTCGACCCGCTTGGCGCGGGACGTCATGCGTCGCTCTCGCGCGCGCGTCTCGCGTCGCGCGGCGCGCGCCGCGACGCGCTGTGCGGTCGAACGTCGTCGATGATTTGAATCATCGACGCGCACCGCGCGGCACAATCGAGCGCTCGCGCGCGAACGCGACGCGAACGTCGCCCCGAACGCGGCGAGCGACGCGGAACTCGTCATCGCGCGCGTCATGGCGCCGAAGAAACCGGCGCAGAAGAGCGCGAAGGCGCAGATCAAGGAGCAAAGAGATCAGATTCGGCAACAAATCAAAACCATTCGAGACGAATCCGCGTCGACGCACGTCCTGGACAGCCTGTACGACGCCGCGCTGGGGCTCGAACTGTGGCTGCGAACGAACTCGAGCGCGTTTCCGAGCGCGGCGGTGAAACAGAAGACGGAGCGACTGGGGGAGATCGCGACGCAGGCGACGCGAGGGACGCTGGACGCGGACGCGGCGTACTGGGAACTGGCGGGACTGTACACGATCATCCATCGCGAGTGCCAGAAGGAAGATTTGGGGTTGGTGTTTCCGTCGTTCGTGTTTCCGGACGGAGGGATGCCCGCGCTCGGGGAGGGGGACGCGCTGACGCTGGCGGACGTGCGAGAGGCGATCGGGTGCGAACTCACGGCGGAGGCGCTGGACGCGAAGATCGCGGAGTTGGAGGAGATCGAACGCGCGAAGGCGGCGCTGGAGGCGATGGACGCGGACGCGTGAGAGGGTGAGGGTAGAGATGGAGACGGTTGTAAATTACGGAGTGATGTTGACATCGATAAAACTAAGCGTACAGCGCGACGAGGCGCGGCGATTACGTCGAGCCTTCGCGGCGCGCGACGGCGGCGCGCATCAACTCGAGCGCGGATTTGAGAAACGTGGCGTTGGACTTGATGGATGAGATCGTGAACTCGGCGGCGGTGATGATGTCTCTCCACTCGTGTCCGCCGACGGCGACGCAGAGCTTGATATCGCCCTTGGCGACGGCGCCGACGCGCGCGGCGATGGCGACGCGGCTGAGACGCCACGTCGCGCGCGCGACGCCGGCGATGGTTTCCAACGCCATGGTGATTTCTTCGACGGTGATGGACGAGTTTGGTGCGAGCTCCGACGTGCCGGTTTCGGCGGCGACGGAGGTCAGCATGGAAACCTCGGGCGCGCCCGCGGCGGCGACGGCGGCTTGGCACTGCGCTATGTCGATGGCGCTCTCACTGATTTGAATGAAATCCACACACGTTTTCGACGCCGTCGTCGTCGTGGACGAGCGCGGGAGCTTGTCGAACTCGAGCGTGGTGGTAGCTTCTTCAGATTTCACCGCGCGAGATTTTCCGGGCAAAAGTCCCGTCGCCTCCGCCCGCGTCGTCGTCGCGTCCTCCGAGTGCGTCGTCGCGTCGTCGCTCAAATTCACCTCGTTCACGATCTTCTCGGTGCCGAACTGTTTCAACTGCGCCGAGAGCGCGACGTGGTTATCCATGTGTTCGTGCATGTGTTTCAACCCTTGCTCGATTTTTTCGCGCTCTTCGCGAATTAAGCGAAATCGCGAATTAAGCGCCGAACGACTCACGCCGCGTTGCTTCCCGCTCGCGTCCTCAGTCTTCGACGTCTTCTTCGCCGGCGCGCTCTTCGCCGCGCCATCCTGCTTCGCCGCGACTACTTTCTCTTCCGCTTCCTCCATTTCCGCCTCCACCAACGCTTTCGGTCGCGGGTGCAGCGTCATCTGATACTTTTGCAACTCGGTGAGCTTCCACGGTTCCGACTTCACCTTGCCCCACTTGCATCGAAGCGTCGCGTGCCAGTGATTCTTGATGGCGTTCTCCGGTCGTCCGGTCAAGAGCTTGGCGAGCGCGGCCCACTTCGTGCCCAGCACTTTGTGCCCCTCGACGAGGATCAGCTCCTCCTCCTTGCTCCACTCCCCAGTCTTGATTCCGGGTCGAAGGTGGTTCAGGTAACGATCTCGACACTGCTTTCCGCGTCTGTGACGCATTAAACTCGCGATGTAACTCCACCGTTTCGCGCCGTATTTATCGATCAACTGCAGCAACTCCTTGTCCTCGCGCACGGTCCACTGTTGCGTCATCCCTTTAAGTTTACCCTCGCGCATCTCCGCCTCGTACGCGTCGTCTTCGCTCGCGTCGCCGTCGCCGTCGCCGTCGCTCGTCGAGGCCAACCCGGCGGCGGCGCGCGCCGCCGACCGCGCCGCCATCCCCCGAACCGTCTCTCGCACCTCCGTCTCCACCGTCCCCGCCGTCGCCGCCGTCGATTGTCTCTTCATCGGCGGTCGCCCTCGTCGCGCGCGTTTCGTCCTCTCTCGCTCTGGCGCCGCGTTTTCCGCCGCCTGCGCGCGCGTCGCCCGAAAAGTCAACCGTCAGTCGTCGCGCGCGCCCTCGCGTCTCGCCTCGATCCCGACCCTCCCGTCCCGCGCGTCGCCTCGCTCGATCCCGCGCACCTCGACCAACCAAAACAACGATCCCGCGTCCTCGACCGCCTTCGCCTTGGGCGGTCGACCGCGTCCTCGTCTCTTCGTCGTCGCCCTCGGTTCCGGCTCTCGCCGCGCGCGCGCCGTCGCCGCGATCGCCCCTTCGTTCGCCCGCGCCGCGCCGTGCGTCGCCGCCGACCGCGCGTTTTCGCCGGCGACGCGCGCGTCGTTCATTTTCGCGTCGCCCGCGTCGCGCGCGTCGCGCGCGTCGTCGCGCGACGGCGATTCGTTCGCCGCGACGATCGTCATGAAACGCTCACGCGTTGACGATCGTCGCGCGTGTCCGTCGCGCGCGCGTCGTCGCGCTCGCGCGCGGCGAGGGCGACGTCCGGAGTCGCGGTTTTATCGACGCGTCTCGTTTCGCGCGCGCGTCGATCGATCGCGCGACGGGAACGCGCGGTCGACGCGCGGGCACGTGACGCATCATTGGGGTTTCGCTCGAGCGTTTCATTTTTTTCATTTTCGGCGCCGCGCGCGGCGTCGGCGGCGAGCGCGAGCGCGAGCGCTAGAGCTCGGCGTCGAAGGCGGCGACGCGAGCGACGATGGACTCGAGACGCTCCCACTCGTCGTAATAGAGCGCCTGCTTGGCGAGCTTTTCGTCCTTTTGGCGCTGAAGATCGAGGGCGCGAGC
>Ga0315315_10004062_pt1 | contig 13512 bp, 10 predicted proteins | sample M140m3416metaG_FD_203699 | JGI IMG/M metagenome (GOLD analysis project Ga0315315, IMG submission 203699) | Ammonia-oxidizing marine archaeal communities from Monterey Bay, California, United States - M1 40m 3416 | ecosystem: Environmental > Aquatic > Marine > Intertidal zone | place: USA...
AATTTTAGAAAAAAAGTAAGATCTTTACATACTAAACTTGGGTCAAAAAAATTTTTTTTAGAATTAATAAGTTTAGATCCTATGGTCAAAAATAATATTAAACCCTCAGACACTCAAAGATCAATAAGAGCTTATGAAATAAAATCTTTTACAAATAAATCTATGTATGAATGGTTTAAAAATACTAATTCAAAATATGAAAAAAAAGATTTTTTTAAGATTTACATTGATTTTCCAAGAAAAGAGTTATTAGAGAGAATAAGCCTGAGAGTTCATGAAATGATCAAAGATGGGGCTATTAAAGAGGTAAAAAACTTTATCAAATTAAGGGTTCCTAAGAATAAGAGCGCCTATAAAGCAATCGGGATCAAAGAATTGAAAGAATATCTTAATAAAAAAATTGAAATTAATGAAGTTATTGAGAAAATATCAATAAAGACTAGGCAATACGCTAAAAGACAAAGTACCTGGGGAAGAGGTAACATGCCTGATTGGAACAAAATTTCACATAGCAACTTAAATAAATTTTTAAAAAAAATTTAGATATTCTTTAGTTATCCTTGACCAATCAGGACAACTTCAGCTAGATTGCAATAATGTCAAAATTATTTTCGGGTGCTGAAATTGTATTTAAATGTCTTGAAGATCAAGGTGTAGAGCATATTTTTGGTTACCCAGGTGGAGCTGTATTACCAATTTATGATGAATTAAAAAATCATTCATCAATAAAACATATACTAGTAAGACATGAACAAGGAGCTGGACATGCAGCAGAGGGTTATGCAAGATCTTCAGGCAAACCTGGTGTTGTTCTAGTTACTTCAGGACCAGGTGCAACTAATGTAGTTACAGCTTTAACAGATGCGTACATGGACTCTGTTCCTTTAGTCTGTATTTCAGGACAAGTACCAACACATTTAATTGGTACAGATGCATTTCAAGAATGTGATACTACCGGTATAACAAGACCATGCACTAAGCATAATTGGTTAGTTAAAGATATAAAAGACTTATCAAAAATTTTACACAAGGCTTTTACAGTAGCAACTACAGGAAGACCAGGACCTGTACTAGTTGATATACCAAAGGATATCCAATTTGCTAAAACAAAATATTCAAAACCAAAAAAAGAAAATCAATCAAATGTAAAATCTAAAAATAAATTTACAGAAAATGAGATAGATGAATTAGTAAGTCTAATTTCTAAGGCAAAAAAACCTGTAATTTATACAGGGGGAGGGGTAATAAACTCTGGCCCTGACGCAAGCAAAGCGTTAAAAGAATTTGTAAGATTGATTGGTTTTCCAATTACTTCAACTTTACAGGGATTGGGAGCATTTCCTGGAGAAGATAATCAATTTATTGGAATGCTAGGAATGCATGGCACTTACGAGGCTAATAATGCTATGCACGATTGTGATTTATTAATAAATATTGGTGCAAGATTTGACGATAGGATAACTGGTAAGATCGATGAATTTTCACCTAAATCAAAAAAAGTTCATATTGATATTGATCCATCCTCAATAAATAAAATCATTAAGGTAGATTTAGCAATAGTTGGAGATGTAAATGAAGTTATCAAAGCAACTATTAAGAATATAAATAAAAAAAAAAATGGTTTAAAAGAGTCAAATAAACAAAGGACCTCAAAATGGTGGGAGCAAATTCAAAAATGGAGAACAAAAGATTCATTAGGTTTTATTAATAGTGACACAACGATAAAACCACAGCATGCTGTTAAAAGATTATATGAATTAACAAAAGATCAAGATACTTTTGTTACTACTGAGGTGGGCCAACATCAAATGTGGGCCGCACAACATTATAAATTTAATAAACCTAATAGATGGATGACGTCAGGTGGTCTTGGTACTATGGGTTATGGACTTCCTGCTGCAGTAGGTGTGCAAATAGCTCATCCTGATAAACTCGTAATTGACATAGCAGGAGAAGCATCAATTTTGATGACTATGCAAGAAATGTCTACAGCTGTTCAATATAATTTACCTATAAAAATTTTTATTTTAAATAATCAGTATATGGGAATGGTAAGACAATGGCAGGAATTACTTCATGAAAAAAATTATTCTGAGAGCTATTCAGAGGCTTTGCCAGATTTTGTAAAATTAGCTGAAGCTTATGGTTGCAAAGGAATTAAAGCTGAAAACCCAGACGAATTAGATGGCAAAATTAAAGAAATGGTTGATCATAATGGGCCTGTAATATTTGACTGTCATGTTGATCCAAGTGAAAACTGTTTCCCAATGATTCCTTCAGGAAAACCTCACAATCAAATGATACTTGGTCCAAATGATAAAGAGGAAAATAAAATAACAGGCAAAGGAAAAGCGTTAGTTTAATGGCAAAACCTAAATCAGCTTATAGTATTCCAACAAAAAAAGGAAAATTAGACACACATATTTTTGTTGTGTGGGTTGATAATGAAGCTGGTGTATTAGCTAGAGTTGTTGGGCTCTTTTCTGGAAGAGGATATAATATTGAATCATTAGCTGTGGCAGAAGTTGATCAAACAAAAAACATTTCTAGAATTACAATTGTTACGACTGGAACCCCACAGGTCATAGATCAGATAAAACTTCAATTGAAGAAATTAGTACCTGTTCACAAAGTAGCTGATTTTAAGAGAGAGGATAAAAAAGTAATTTTTAAGGAAATGGCTTTATTAAAAGTAGTTGGAAATAAAAAAAAGATAGAAAAATGTCTTAAAGCCTGTAAAAGCTATAGTCCTGTAATATTAGATAAAACTAAACTATCTGTTGTAATTCAGATAACAGCTCTAAGAAGAGAAATTGATAAAATGAGTAAAAAACTAAAACCTCTTGGTCTTACAAGCACTTCAAGGACTGGGGCTATAGCAATGACAAGAGGTGCTGAGATTTTTAAATAAGTAAATTAGGAGAAAAATATGAAAATGTTTTATGAAAAAGATACCGATGTAAATCTGATCAAAGATAAAAAAATTGCAATTTTTGGTTATGGTAGTCAAGGACATGCTCACGCGCTTAATTTAAAGGATAGTGGTGTAAAAGAAGTCGTGGTCGCTCTAAGAGAAGGATCATCAAGTATTACAAAAGCAGAGTCTAAAGGTCTTAAAGTTATGAACTTATCTGATGCAGCAGAATGGGCCGATGTTGTAATGATTTTAACTCCAGATGAATTGCAAGCTTCAATTTATAAAAATCATATTGAACAGAGGGTAAGAAAAGGAACTTCATTAGCTTTTGCTCATGGTTTAAATATTCATTATGATTTAATTAAAGCAAGAGAAGATCTTGATGTTTTTATGGTTGCTCCAAAAGGACCGGGTCATTTAGTGAGAAGTGAGTATCAAAAAGGTGGTGGAGTTCCATGTTTATTTGCTGTTCATCAAAATGGTTCGGGAAAAGCAAGAGATTTAGCAATGTCCTATGCTTCAGCTGTTGGCGGTGGTAGATCTGGAATAATTGAAACAACATTTAAAGATGAAGTTGAAACAGATTTATTTGGCGAACAAACTGTTTTATGTGGTGGTTTGGTCGAATTGATTAAAAATGGATATGAAACTTTAACTGAAGCAGGTTATGAGCCTGAGATGGCATACTTTGAAACAGTCCATGAGGTAAAATTAATTGTTGATTTAATTTATGAAGGCGGAATAGCAAACATGAACTATTCTATTTCTAATACAGCAGAATATGGTGAATACCAATCAGGTCCAAGAATTATAAATAAAGAAGAAACCAAAAAAAAAATGAAAGAAGTTTTGGCTGATATTCAATCAGGAAAATTTACAAAAGAATGGATGGATGAATGCAAAAGTGGTCAGAAAAACTTTCTTGCAACTCGCGCAAAATTGGCTGAACATCCAGTTGAAAAAGTTGGTGCGAAATTAAGAGCAATGATGCCTTGGATTGGTAAGAAAAAATTAGTTGATAGTGATAAAAGCTAATAAAATAGATTTATAAATATTTTGCAATTTCTAATAGAGATTGTATTATAGATTTTCCGAAATTATTTGTTATGGCTGATAAAGATAAAGTTTTTATATTTGATACTACAATGCGTGATGGCGAGCAGTCACCTGGCGCATCAATGAGCCTTGAGGAAAAAATTCAAATATCAAGAGTATTCGATGAGTTAGGGATAGATATAATTGAAGCAGGTTTTCCAATAGCTTCACCAGGAGATTTTGAAGCTGTTAAAGCGATAAGTAAAATTTTAAAAAAATCAATACCTGCTGGATTATCTAGAGCAAGTAAAAAAGATATTGATGCATGTTATGAGGCACTAAAATCTGCTGAAAGATTCAGAATACATACTTTTATATCAACAAGTCCGCTTCACATGAAGCATAAGTTGAATAAAACTCCTGAACAAGTTTTAGATGCAATTAAGGAAAGTGTTACATATGCAAGAAAATTTACAGATGATGTTGAGTGGTCTTGTGAAGATGGAACAAGAACTGATATGGATTTTATGTGTAAAATTGTTGAGCTTGCGATAACTTGTGGAGCTAAGACTGTCAATATTCCCGATACAGTAGGCTACACAACACCTTCTGAATTTACTAAAATTATTACAACATTAAAAAATAAAGTTCCAAATATTGATAAAGCTATTTTATCTGTTCATTGTCATAACGATTTAGGGTTAGCAGTAGCAAATTCACTTGCAGGAGTCTCTGCTGGAGCAAGACAAGTAGAATGCACAATCAACGGTATTGGTGAAAGAGCTGGAAACGCAGCATTAGAGGAAATAGTTATGGCCATAAGAACTAGAAATGATTTAATGCCATATACAACAGGAATTAAAACTGAATTATTGAGCAAAGCTTCAAAAGTTGTTTCAAATGCAACATTTCCTGTTCAATTCAACAAAGCTGTAGTTGGAAAAAATGCTTTTGCTCATGAGGCGGGAATTCATCAAGATGGAATGCTTAAAAATAGAGAAACATATGAAATTATGACCCCTGAAAGTGTTGGAGTTAAAAAAACTTCTTTAGTAATGGGAAAACACTCTGGACGACATGCTTTCAAGGAAAAATTATCTGATCTTGGATATGTTGATGTAACAGATGACGTCATACAAACAGCTTTTGGAAAGTTCAAGATTCTAGCTGATAAGAAAAAGCACGTGTACGATGATGATATTGCGGCATTAGTAGATGATAGTATGGTATTAGAAAAAAATGTTATTAATTTGAAATCTTTAAAAGTTTTTGCAGGAACAGGAGAACCACAAAGAGCTGAAATGACACTTGATGTTTATGGCGAGGTCAAAAAAACCTCTGAAACAGGAGATGGACCAGTTGACGCAATTTTTAAATGCATAAAAGTTTTATATCCTCATGATGTTAAGCTTTTATTGTATCAAGTTCACGCTGTCACAGAGGGTACAGATGCGCAAGCGACTGTAAGTGTTCGAATTGAGGAAAATGGCAAAACTACAGTTGGTCAAGCTGCAGATACAGATACATTAGTTGCATCAGCAAATGCATACTTGAGTGCATTAAATAAAATGATTATTAAAAGAGAAAAAACTGCTCCAACTTTTGAGCAAGAAAAAGATAAAGTAAGAGGAATATAAAATGGGTATATTTGATAGAATTAAAAAAGTTTGGAGCCAAGATATGGCTATAGATTTGGGAACTGCAAACACATTAGTTGTTGTTAAAGGTCAGGGTGTTGTTTTAAATGAACCATCAGTTGTAGCGATAGTTGATCAAGGGGGAAAGAAACAAGTTTTAGCAGTTGGTGATGAAGCGAAAACAATGCTTGGAAGAACACCTGGGAATATTCAAGCGATTAGACCTTTAAGAGACGGTGTAATAGCAGATTTTATTGTAACAGAAGAAATGATAAAGCATTTCATCAAAAAAGTTCATAAAGGAAGCAGCTTTGCAAATCCAAGAATTTTGATATGCGTTCCTACAGGATCAACTCCTGTTGAAAGAAAAGCAATTCAAGATAGTGCTCTTGCAGCAGGTGCTAGAAGAGTTCAACTAATAGAAGAGCCAATTGCAGCTGCAATTGGAGCTAATCTTCCAATATCAGAAGCAACAGGATCAATGGTTGTTGATATTGGGGGTGGTACAAGTGAAATAGCTGTCATGTCATTAGGAGGTTTGGTTTATTCAAAATCTTTAAGAGTTGCAGGAGATGCAATGGATGGAGCAATGGTTAATTATATGAGAAAAGAATATAATTTAATGATTGGTGATAGTACTGCAGAAAAAATTAAAAAAGAAATTGGTACGGCGATACCAACTAATAATAACACTTATGCTGTCAAAGGAAGAGACTTAAGATCCGGAACACCAAAAGAAGTAAATATTACCGAAGAAGATACAGCTGAGGGATTAAATGATATTTTAAAAGAAATGGTTAACGGTATTAAAGATGCATTAGAAAGTACTCCGCCAGAGTTATCAGCTGATTTGGTTGATATGGGTTTAACTTTAACAGGTGGAGGGGCTTTACTTAAAAACATCGATAAGAGATTTTCTAAAGAAACAGGTTTACCAGTTCACATTGCGGATGATCCACTGTCTTGTGTAGCTATTGGAACAGGAAAAGCTTTAGATCAAGAACAAACATTCTCGACTATGTTGACTGAATATTAAGAGTAATGGCCTCAAGCAGAGATGATTTTATAATTGCAATCCGATCTGCTTTTTTAAAAAAAAGTACCCAGCAAAAATTTTCTCTTTTAACATTAGTATTTATTTCAATTTTTATAATTTTATTATCAAGTTTGGATTTTAGAATAATTAAAATAATTAAAGTTGGCATAAATGAAGTAGTTTATAGATCTTCGTTTGTTGTCTCTATACCAGAAAATTTTTTAAAAAGTACATTTGCTGAAATAAGTGAATATACAACTTTTTATAACAGATATAAAAAAAATAAAGATGAATTAAAAAAACTTAGATCTGGAAATATATCCAGTGAAATTATACAAAATGAAAATAAAGAACTTAAAGAATTGATTAATGACTATGTTTCTAGCTCAGATAAAATTTTAGCAAAAATTATTGTTGATCATAATAGTCCATTTTTAAAAAGTATAATTATCAACAAAGGTAGTAAAGATAATATTAAAATTGGAACAAATGTTTACGATCAATCGTATTTAGTTGGCAGAGTAATTGAAGTTAATTATAAAACTTCGAGAGTATTACTATTATCTGATTTAAATTCTAACGTTCCAGCTACGATTGCTCCACAAAATGTTCAAGCAATTATTTCAGGAGCGGGAAATAACCACGGACAAATTAAGTACATTAAAGATGGACTTTCCGATAAATTTACAGAAAAAAGTATTGTTTACACATCTGGCACAGGAGCAATTTTTAGAAGTGGTATTCCAATAGGTAGATTAAAAATATCAGAGGATAATTCAAAATCTGGTTTTAATGTTGAGTTTTATTCTGATTTTTCTCAACTGAAATATGTTTTTGCTGAGGTTATTACGAAAACTGATATTAAAAATGTAGAGGAAAAACAGAGCGAGAACACAAATCCTATTAATGCAAAAATAAAGATTCTAGAGGATGAAGTGGAAATTATTGAAGATAGTAACCTTAAATTTAAGAAGGAAAATGAAAATTTAAAGATTGAAATTAATGATTTAAATAATCAAGTTTTAACACTCAACAATACTTTGTCTGAACAATTAGAAAAAATTAATCAATTTGATATTGATAAAGATGAACTAGAATATTTAAGGCTCAATTTAATTTATAGTCATAAATGTCAAACAAAAAAATTATTCAGCACTGGCTATAAAGTTGGCACTCCAGAATATAAAGAATGTATTTTAAGAAAGGGTAGAAAAATAAATGATTAATTTAAAAACAAAAGGATTTTTCTTTAAATCTTATTCTTGGCTACCAATAATTATCTTATACATTTCTGTTTTGAATGAATTTGACTTAAATTATCTAAATTTAGATTATTTTTCGTTCAATTTTCCATTCATTTTGATATTTTTTTTTACTTTAAAGGATTTTAAAAATTTTGATTATCTTTTAGTTTTTATTGCTGGTCTATTTAATGATACAGTTGTTGGGCTACCTCTTGGAATAAGTAGTCTTTCTTATATATTAATATGCATATCAACATCATATTTTCGAAATATTACAATTAGACCCAATCCAATTAAAGATTGGTTTTATTTTTTATTTATAGTTAGTTTAATAAATTCAATAATTTATTCAATTTTAACTCTGTTTTTTTCTTTTAATTTAGTTTTGATGAATTATTTAGTAAATACTTTCTTTACATTTTTATTTTATATACTTTTTGTATCAATTTTTAAACAATACTTAAAAAGCTTAAATGATTAGTTCTTCAAGTGACAACGTAACAAAACTAAATTCAATAAACAGAAGAATGTTTATTACTGGATCATTAAAATTCCTAATAATGATTGGTTTAGTAAGTAGATTATTTTTTTTACAAGTAAAAGAAAATAAAAAATATTTAACTCTTTCTGATAAAAATAGAATAAGGGAATGGAAATTAGCGCCTGTAAGAGGTGAGTTTCATGATTTTTTTGGAAATGTAATTGCTGGAAATTTTGAAGCATATCAACTTCATGTAATACCTGAACAAGTAGAGGATTTTAGATATGTAATCTATAGATTAAAAGATTTATTGGAATTATCAGATAAAGAATTCAAAAAAGTTTTAAAAAAGAAAAATAAAATCAAACCATGGGAAACATTGATAATCTCTGATAATTTAGATTGGAAAAGATTTTCAAAAATTAATAATCATTTATATGATTTGAATGGTGTAAAACCAGTTATATCTGTTTCTAGAAACTATCCATTTAATGACAATTTTACACATGTTCTTGGATATGTAAGTCAAGCTAATGAAAAAGATATAGAAAATACAGAAATCATAAAGAAAAATTATGTTCCAGGTCTTAAGGTTGGGAAGGTTGGGTTAGAGAAATCGTTTGAAGAAAAATTAATTGGATCAAATGATATTGAGAGATATGAGGTGAATGCCTACGGTAGAAGAATCAGTCAATTAGAATTTCAGAAAGGACAACAAGGAAAAACTTTAAGATTAACTCTTGATACTAAAGTTCAACAATTAGCTAACGAATTACTTAAAGATAAAGCAGGATCAATATGTGTTATGGATATTTATACTGGATCAATAATAGCCATGCATTCATCACCTTCATTTGATCCAAATTTATTTGTCTTCGGTATAAGCCAAGATGATTGGCAAATTATTCGTAATAACCCAATGAAACCTTTAGTAAACAAAACTCTACAAGGAAACTATTCACCTGGTTCAACAATTAAACCAATAGTGGCTTTATCGGCCTTAGAAAATGGAATAATTAATACTAACTTTACAGTCAAATGTACGGGTAAAACTGAAATGTATGGCCAAACATATCATTGTTGGAAAAAGAAAGGTCATGGATTTGTTAGTCTGAGGAATGCAATGAAACAATCCTGTGATACTTATTTTTACGAAATATCTCGTAGACTTGGTGTTGATAAACTAAGTGAAACTGCTAAAAAATTTGGTTTAGGTAATAAAGTTTTTGGAAATCTATTTGATATAGAAAAAAAAGGTTTAATTCCAAATACTCAGTGGAAAAAAAATGCTTTAGGGAAAGGATGGTTATTAGGTGAGACTATGATTACAGGAATTGGGCAAGGTTATATTCAAACAACACCAATTCAACTTTGTTTAATGACAGCTCAAATTGCAAATGGGGGTTATAAAATTTATCCACAAATTATTGTAAATGATAATAAAGAACAACCAATTGATAAATTTACTCCACTTTATGAAAATTCAAAAAACATAAGAATAATTCAGGATGCAATGTTTGGTTCAACCAATGAAGTTATGGGAACTTCATATCGATCAAGAATTAGCAATCCTAAGTATCAATTTGCTGGCAAAACTGGAACTGCACAAGTAAAAAAAATTACAGAACGAGATAGAGAATTAGACCTTAAGACATTTGAAATTCCGTATGAGGAAAGAGATCATGCTTTATATGTAGCCTTTGGCCCATACAAACATCCAAGATATGCTTTAAGTATTATTGTGGAACATGGAGGGAATGGAAGTACTATGGCAGCTCCTATGGCAAAAAAATTATTTAAACTAATAATTGATAGGCACCAATTAAGAGATTCAATAAATAATAAAAAATATATGGATATTTAATGTATCAACATACCAGATTAAATAACACTAGGATAAATTTATTTCAAAAATTTATAAATTTTGATTATCTTTTATTAGCTTGTATTTTGTTATTAGGTTTCATCAGTCTTGCTACAATGTATTCCACTGATGGAGGCAAAATACTATTTCATACGAAGAGTCATTTTGTAAAATTAGTTATATTTACGTCAATGATGTTGATATTCTCATTTATAAACATTAAGTTTTGGTTTTCTATTGGCTATATTTCCTACTTATTGGTTGTTGGCTTACTAGTTTGGACTTATTTGTTTGGTATAACTTCGTCGGGCTCTCAAAGATGGATAGACTTATATTTTATTAATCTTCAACCATCTGAACTAATGAAAATTTTTATTATTCTGTGTCTTGCTAAATATTTTCATCGAATGAGATTAGAAAAAGTAAATTCTATATATACAATTCTTACTTCATTAATAATTATAATTTTACCTATGGGTTTAGTGATTGTACAACCTGACCTAGGTACTTCACTTCTTATAGCGATAAGTGGAATAGCTGTTTTATGGTTTGCTGGAATAAATCATAAATACTTTATATATACAATTTTGGGATTTGTTATTTCTTTACCTTTTATAATTGCTTTTTTAAAACCCTATCAAAAATTAAGAGTATTGACTTTTTTAAATCCTGATAGGGACCCACTTGGTGCTGGCTATCAAATTATACAATCAAAAATCGCAGTTGGTTCAGGAGGTTTATTTGGAAAAGGTTTTTTAAAAGGGACTCAAAGTTACCTTGAATTTTTACCTGAAAAACACACTGATTTTATTTTCACTCTTTTTTCAGAAGAATTTGGTTTTGTGGGTTCATTTATTCTTCTTTTGATATATGCAATTATTATTTACCGAATAGTCGCAATAGGGGCCTCCTCAAGAAGTTATTTTGGAAAAATTTTTTGTTATAGTTTTGGTGCTGCAATATTTGTATATGTTGCAATCAATATGAGCATGGTTCTTGGATTATTGCCTATAGTTGGATCGCCACTTCCTATCATGTCGTATGGTGGCTCTTCAATGTTAGCAACTATGATTGGTTTTGGAATAGTAATGAGTGCAAGAGTTCACAATCAACAATCTATTGCCTAAGTATAATTTGTCACCTAAATTAATTTAGAAATTAATTGTATACACTATTATGAATAATAATTTTCAAGTAGGTATTATTGGAGCCGGTATTCAAGGAATATCAAATGCTTTATTCTTACAAAAAAAAGGTTTTCAAGTTACAATTTTTGATAGAGATGAACCTGGAAGCCCTGCAGCATCTTATGGTAATGCTGGCCATTTTTCTCCTTATGCCTCATTATCTCTAAATAGAACAGACGTTCTTGCCGATGTTCCAGCTATGTTATTAAGTTCAACTGGTCCATTAGCTCTTAAATGGAATTATGTGCCAAAAATGATCCCTTGGTTTGTTAAATTTATTTTAAATACTTCAAAAAATAAAATGATGCATACAGCGAGGAATATGCATCAAATTTTAGATTTGGCATTACCAGCTTACGACGAGCTGTTTGAAGAGGTTGATAGTTTAGATGGGTTAGTTGAAAATAAGGGAATATTGTATATTTGGAATGATAAAGATTTAAAAAGTAGAGAACTAGAAATAAGGGTAAGAGACGAGTTAGGAGTTAAACAACAACTAGTTAATAAAGATGAAATTCATGATTTGGAACCTAATATAAAGCCATTTTATCATGCCGGAGTTTATTATCCTTATGCAAGACATGCCAGAAATCCAAAAAAAATTTTATTAAAATTATTTGAATTATTTTTAAAAAAAGGTGGAAAATTTAATAAAATGAACATTCAAGATATTCAATTCAATGATGAAAAGCCAATTCTTGTCGCAGACAATAAAAATTTTTCTTTTGATAAAATAGTAATTGCTTGTGGGGCATTTTCAAAAAAGTTGACTGACAATTTAAATGAAAATATTCCACTAGATACTGAAAGAGGCTATCATGTTCATTTTAAAAATTGTGATCACCTTTTGAATAGACCAGTAATATTTTCCAATAGAGGATTTGGAATTACTCCTATGGAACAAGGGCTAAGAGTTGTTGGTACAGTAGAATTTGGGGGCTTAAATAATCCTTTATCTAAATCAAGAATTAAAAATTTAATTAATAATGCAAAATATATGCTGGGTGATTTACCAGAACATGATGACGAATGGCTGGGTTTTAGACCAACCTTACCAGATTTTTTACCTGTTATGGGGCCATCAAAAAATCATAAAAATGTATTTTATTGTTTTGGTCATCATCATTTAGGATGGACATTAGGCCCAATATCTGGAAAGATTGTTTCTGGAATGATTGCTAAAGAAAATACAAATTTAAATCTAGAGCCATATAGATCTTCAAGATTCAGTTAATACATGCAAAATACCAAAGCATATATAATGTTGGTTTGCGCAACATTATTTTGGGCAGGTAATTTTATGGTAGGAAAATTTGCCTTTCTTTCAAATATTCCTCCTATGTCTTTAGTTTTTTATAGATGGTCTTTAGTATGGTTAATATTATTACCTTTTACCTTTAAGGAAATAATAAGATCTAAAGATATAATTTTAAAAAATTTACCGTTATTACTTTTTTTAGCTTTAACAAGTGTTGGTTTATTTAATTCATTTACCTATTTATCATTGGTATATACACAGGTAATAAATGCCTCCCTTTTTAATACTGCTATTCCTGCAATTATCATTTTATTATGTTTTCTCTTTAAGATTGAAAAAACTAATAAATATCAACTCTCGGGACTTATTATTTCTGTATTAGGAATCCTATCAATTATAACAAAACTTAATTTGGAAATTATTTTGTCTTTAAATTTTAATAAAGGAGACTTAATTATGATTGGAGGGGTAATTACTTGGGGCTTATATTCGTCCTTTCTTAAAAAAAAAACATTTACCTTACCGCTTCTAACTTTAGTTCATGTTCTATGCTCATTTGGATTGATTTTTATTTTTCCACAATTTATTTATGAGTTCTCTCAAGGTCAGAAAATTGATTTAGATATTGATTTATTTTATATTCTAATTTTTCTCGCACTATTTCCAAGTATCGGGTCTTATTATTGTTGGGCTGGAGCTGTGTCTATAATTGGAGCAAATAGAGCTGGTATTTTCCTATCACTAATTCCATTATTTAGCACAATAATGGCAATATTTTTTTATAACGAGCAATTTCAATTTTTTCACTTGATTGGTGCGATTTTAATTATAATAGGTTTATTTTTATCAAATA
>Ga0315315_10004064_pt1 | contig 13510 bp, 14 predicted proteins | sample M140m3416metaG_FD_203699 | JGI IMG/M metagenome (GOLD analysis project Ga0315315, IMG submission 203699) | Ammonia-oxidizing marine archaeal communities from Monterey Bay, California, United States - M1 40m 3416 | ecosystem: Environmental > Aquatic > Marine > Intertidal zone | place: USA...
AGCCTAAGGAGAATGACCATAAACCGAGAATGGCAACCAACGCTGGAGACAGTGATCCAGCAGACAGCGGAGCCACCGTAAACGCAACCCAAAGGGTTGGTAGCAATTGCCCGCCGGAAGCATCCGCCAGCACGCCCCAAACTCCGCGCGTTTTCAGCCGGATCGGCGGGATTGAGTAGAATCCGAAGGCGAGCCAATTCGCCAGGTACAGGGCTAAAGCAGTGGGGCGGTCAGCCAGCATCCAGCATCCGGCCATGCCTCCCGACAGACAGAGAAAGACCCACGTTGCCTTGAACAGAGCAGAACGCCCTGCCATGGTGTTGCTCTTTCCCGCACGCTGATCTTCCTCCGCGTCAGTGATGTCATTGATTACACAGACAAACGAGGCAACGGGGATGAGGGCGACAATCACCTTAACCAAGGCAGGCCAGACCTGAGCGAAGGATTGCATCGTAGCCAACCCAACTAAATAGGCCACACCCAAAAATACCGGAGTTTTGAATTCCCACCAGGACCACAGCCGAGTCGGCGAGATGAGACCATCAAGCCTGAGCTTCAAGCTTATGATCTTGGGTAGTACATTCGGGACTGCTGCCATCGAGCGGTATCCTTGGGAGGAGAACGACTCAAAGCGACGCTTTGTTGCATCGCGTTCTGCTAAGTTTCTCGGGGTTTTTCCGATCACCATGCTAGGTCGGAGGAAACCGCGTAACAAAGAAAGCTCATGTTCATTGTTCAACTTATCAATCACGGACATCAGAAACTTTGCATCATAAGATTCGGCGTAAGGCTGATCGTAAAGCTGTTGAGTGTGTTGTTCGTCCACAAACGATGTTCTCAGTCTTGTCTGAAATGCGGCTCACACTGAAATGCTTTCCGCGGTATTTTTCATTGGGAAGGGAACCGAGGGTATAGGGACACCGAGGAATGGACAAAGTTTTTCGTATCCATCACCGACGCATATATTCATTTTTAGTAAATTGCCCGTATCACCAATCGCAACCAAAACCTGCTGGTTGTGGTCGCGATACCGCTGAATCAACTCTGTTTTGCCCGCCGGCAAGGTTCTCGCAATCGGCCGGTGACCGTAATATCTTTGCTGATGAGCCAGATAGGAAACGCACCACTCTTCTTCATCTCGTTCCAGTAGGACGTACTTAGCATCAGGAAACCGGTGCGAAAAGGCTCGCGCCAAGGTTGGATGCGACCATGGCAGGTCGTCAAAGGAGTCAAACCTTTCAGCGAGTGATAAACATCGCTCGATCTGGCCCTTCTGTACCAGAGCTTTATGTAAGTCGACGTCATATCCGTAGTGAGAATAGCCCAAACAACGCATGGCTGCTCCGAAGGAGGTCGTTCCGGTCTTTCGATAACCTATGCACAACACTTTGGGGCGTTCAGGACTAGGCCTGCTACGGACTTGTTTTATCGTTCGTAGAAGCGCCCTCCCGGAGCGTGTCTTATCCAGCATCATTTCGCTGACCTCAGCCAGCTTGGGGTGAAGAAGCGAAGTGGTCTTCATGCCAATGTATTTTCCGTACCCTGTTGATCCAAAGCTTGACGTTTGACATCGCGCTGATGATGTTGCCGTTGATCCAAAACCGCCCTACGAAAAGCTGCGGCCCACATTAAATTACCCAGCAAGCACATCGGCAGTAACAGCAAGAACCGCATTAAATTTGCACAATTCGAAGCCATCAGGCCAATGAATATTTTTGGCAAGATCACCGCCGGTGCCGCGAAGGCAAGCCAAGGAAATCGCATGAATGGCTTGAGCAAGGGGCGTTGCTTTACACCATGATAAACAGCAGCCGCACTACCCATCTTTTTGTTGTATCGGACGAATTCTCGCCATCCTTCGCGGTTCCAATGCTTGACTTCCAGACTCGGGTCGTAAACAAATTCAAAACCCTGGCTGCGGATGGCGTGGGTGAACAGCGCATCTTCGCCCAAGGTTTGGTCAGGAAAGGAACACTTGCGAAAGATTTCAGCCCGACAGGCGATATTGCATCCAATTAAAAAGTTCGCATTCCTTACGGGCGGCCGGTTTTGAGGAAAATGTGTAAGAAACTCAAGGAAATAAACACCGCAGCCGCTCAGGTTAGACGGGTTGCGGATACCGATGGATCCTCCGGCCGCGACCACCTGGGGATTACTCAGGTGTGTTTCCAACGCATCAATCCAGTTGGCAGGGACGACACAGTCTTGATCTACAAAAAAAATCAACTTCCCGCGGGCTTCCTCAACACCTCGGTTACGGGCGGCACCCGCAGAGTGCTTTTGGGAGCAGTCGATCACACGGACTTGGGGAAAATCTTGCTGGACAATATCCGATGTCCCATCCCCTGAACTTTCCACGACGATGATTTCACCATTTCTCCCCTGCAGTGCTTGCTGTACCGATCGAAGGCAATCAGAAATCGTAGCAGATCCGTAAAACGCCGGAATGACTACCGTGACTTCGGTCAAAGAGTCGCTGTCCGCATCAGCGAAGTTCTTCTCAGAGGTAGTACAGACCATCTTGGATAGGCAAGACTCTCGACGCTGTCCGATTTTCATGACGTAGGTGCAGCTGATTAGTCGGGTGTTCAAAGACGGGGGCTTGAATCCTTACTCCCGCATATGCCGGGGCGATTGTTAGTTTTATCGCTTCAACGCACAAATCAAGGTTTCCTTACCTAATATCAACAATTAGCCGGATGCATCCTGTTAGCAACACTTTGGTATTCTGTCAGGGCTTCGACGCAGAAGCCGGTCGTTAGCTGTTCAGAGCCCCAGCAGATAGTGCATTCACTGTTACCGTAGAATAAAACGCGTGCGGGCCAGTGTCCATCGTCTTGTTGGCTTTGCAAAAGGAATTGGATGCTATCTTCTAATTCCTCAGCATCCGGAGCCCAAGCGCACAGTATAATTACTGACAATGCGACTTCCAACGCATTTTGATTCGAACCGTCTGTGTCATTTAAACATTCCTGTATGCGCTGAACAATCAGTTCGTGTAGAGAGTCGAACGCCTTGCACCCGTTTTTCCAGCAACGCAGAAGCGCGTAGTAAAGCGCTAAGCGACTTTGATAAAAACGATCAAAAGAAGCTTCTTCACCATTCAAAACAATTGCATGAATCCAGTTGATTGCTTCACGAGTGTCTGCATTTTCACCAAACAATAGAACTGCGTTGGCGTTGACAACGGCATCGACGTCGCCTGCGTTCGCTTCACCCGCAGAAAAAAATGCATGTAACTGAAGTGGATGCGCGCGCATTCGAGCGAGTATTAACCAATGGCGTGGCTGAAACAAATGTGAAAAGCGAGGCAGAATCCACGTTCGAAACAAGCCATTTTTATCGCGATTCCCAAGCAGTATGCGACGGGTTAAAGACGAAACGGGAAGATGCATCTGTTCGATCAGATGAGCAACACAGGCAGTGTCGTCCGTATCTAGTGGTATAGCGTACCTCCCCGCGTGGTCTTTGGTCCAAAATTTCCAAAGACCGCCGTACCAACAATCACTTAAAAGAAATTTGAGTATCTGTTGGACAATCTGCTTTGCTTTATCGTTTTCAACACGCAATAGCGAAGCCATCACGTGCTGGGAGATAAAGACCGAACGGTCTTCACTGCGATTAATCCTTAGATCACGATCGTCTGCCATAAACGATGGCATGTAGCCATCCGAATGTTGCGAAGATAGTAGAAATTCAATACCTTTCTCGATCGACTGCGACATAGCTAAAGAAAGATTACGTCTGCTTTTTTCAGGATCTCCCGTCATGGCCACTATTCAACGTTGACAATAAATTTGCGAAGTGCTCGAAAAATGACAACCCTTTCATAGGGAAGAGTTGCCTTAGCAGAAGCCAGTTGTAAATCTGAGAAACCATTCACTAATTCTTTGATGCATGTCTCAGCGATGTTCATAGCAATCACACGGCCCAGGCAAGAATGCGGCCCCGCGCCGAAAGCTAAATGCTTATAGGGAGTGCGATCCCACTGTATTTCGTTCGGATTCTCAAAGATTTCAGGATCGCGATTAGCCGCTGCAAGATGCAGAAGAACCAAATGTCCCTCGCTCATTCGTTGATTACCAAGTACTGTGTCTGCCGCACATTTACGTGGCACAAATTGAGTAATCGACTCGATTCTTAGCACTTCCGACACGAAATGCTTTACTTTTTCAGGATGATCTCTCAACCTTGAAATCAAATCATGGTCACAACACAATCGCAAAATACAAGCAGGAATCAAACCGGTCAAAGTAATTGTTCCCGCAAACCAGATGTGACGGATCAGTTGCATAACCTGAAAATGAGAGAGTTTTTCCTCAGACTCCATTAAGGCCGCCAGTAGACCTGTTCGTTGATCTGAAAGTTGGTTCCTTTGTTTTATAATTTCAGTAAATTGCCGGCCGACCGGATGAAGTACTTTGTCAATGTCAGACCGAGGGGCTTTGAGAACACTTAAGACCCGCTGGCTTTCTTCTGGGCTGAGCCCCAGAAACTGAATAGTAAACTCCCTAGGTAGAACTATTCCTATTTCGTTGACTGCGTCAAAGCTTCCTTTGGTTTTGCTCCTTTGTAAAAAGCCATCCATCCAGTTCCGAGTAAACGACTGCATGAATTGAGTATCAAACCATGCTGCGGACCGTTTTAAAATAGAGGCAAAAAAGTCGTGTCCTTCCCCATCCATACCCGCCAGAAAAGGATCAAACTCTTTTATATATTCGCTGCTGAACAATCTCTCATTTATCAATGCTTCCCTGACCAAGGCATGTTTGACGACAACCCAGCATTCTCGGTCAGGGTCGTAAACAACCGGTCCGCTTTCTATCGCTTGCTTAAGAAATTGCGATGGGTCGGGTAGAGTCGTCGCCCTCATCATCCGCAATACCGAAGCGCCATCGGGAGAGGCGACATGGCTTTGATGTCGTTCCAGCCAACCGCCTCGTTCAAATATTCGTCTGATTTTCCTCTTGATCATTGACTGTAGAACACATCTAAAAGTGCGGAATGTCCGATTCGTTGCTGAACTGGCGATCGCCTCGCTACTCAAAACTTTAATCGTCTGGGGGCAGGCTTCAATGACGCGTTGTCCTTTTTCAACGCCAAACTTGGACTACTCCCCAAAAACTGATCCGTAACCGTACACCAGAACCATTGTGGGTGCGAGGCTTGGATTTGTTGGTTTTCATCTGCTTCCAGCTGGGAGAAAAACCATGGTTAAGAAGACGGACACAGGAAACAAGCTTAAACTCCTTCGTCTGATTTGCAGTCAAATCACTTTGTACCTGTCCCCAACTTTTCTGGCAGAGCGATGACGCCTTCCCATAGGCCGAGGAGACGAAGGAAAAACTCGACTTCTTCTGGGCGGATCAGGTTGTCGATGACCTTCATCGTTCCCTTACAGCAAGGACATAGTAGAGAGTCGACACCCCAGACACGCAAAATGAGATCACGCCAAAGAGGTCGCAGAGCGCGGGTGCTTTGGGCGGAGGGCGGCGGTAGAAGGGTGATGGATGGCAGGCCATCGTGAAGGCGGGCAGCAGGGGCAAGACACACTCTTGGCCCAAGCCATCCCGCTTTGGCATCCAGGCCGCGCCGCTTGTTCGAATAGAGGCCATAGTAGCGGACGGTCTGCTGGTTCTTCGGCGGGATATGGCTGACCGCAGCGGCAAGGAAATCGGTGGCGGAGAAGACCTCGAAGTTGCGCTTGGTGCGCCAACTTCGCTTGGAGCGGTAAATAACGCTGCACGTTTGCTGGTTCCAGGTGATCTTCTCCAGGGAATACAAAAGAGGGTCGGTCCCTAATTACTTTCGCTGTACCTGCGCGATTCAGGGCGTCTCCAGAGCTTCTGAAACTTGTGGAAAGCCAGAACGATTACGACCGCAAGCTTTATCGCCTGGCAGGCGAGTTGCTCGGTGGGTAACGATCAATCGACAGGATATCCAAACTCCTCGACGAGTCGCCCGTATCGCTCCATAAAGGCATGCAAGACGGACCCCGAAAGTTCGAGTTTCCAGCGGTCGGCTGACGCTTTGTTTTTGGTGGCAGTCGGACTGCCCACCACCTTTCGCAGCAGTTGAGCGCCATCGGCCGGCATAGGCAGTCCAAGATAGTCGCAGATAATTTTCAGGGGTGCGTCATCGCCTTGGGCGGCTGCGTTCACCAGATTTTCATATCGAATCTTGAGCACGCCGGGATGGTGATACAAAAGCCTGCACCGCGAGAATTGCGATCCTACGTCATAGGGATTGTCCGGAAGCCATGTCGGATCGAGCAAGGCCGCGGCAAGCTCATCGCGCGTTCCAAAAGCGTTGCCCAGCGCCATGCGGAAAAATTCCACAGCGTGCCAGTTTGGAGATGGCAGAGGATGGCGGTTATCGAGAAAATCGAGCGTAGACAGAAAGACGGCCCGCGGGTCTCGGATGCAAAGAATGATTTTTGTTTGGCCCGTCTGACACTCTGCTTGATAGGTCCGCGGAGGCGGAACATTCGCAAGTGCGAAAGCAGCGCAAGGCAAGCCACCATGCTTTGACACTTTGGGAATCGGTTGCTCGAGCCGAGTGACCGCATCGGCATCCAGCAGGCTGTGGCATTTCATTCCCAGAGCTTCTAAGACCGCCCAAAAGAGGTGCGTCCCCGCCTTGCGCGGCACGCAGACGTATAAAGGAATCGGGACTTGCTTGGAAAAATGAAACATGGGTAAAGCTTCTCTTGGCGCTTTTCGTGTTGCGAGTCATGGTACTATTCGTGTTGCCTGTCAGAAAGGCATCATTCCCAGAGTTCCATTTCAAGAAAAGTTACAGAGACGATGAAAATCTCTTTTAGGGAGCGGGCTCATGTAGAGCTATTGTGGAGATGCGTTCGGAGCTGTGGCAGCTCGCGCGAGATGGAGCGTGTGCGAGCCTATGTCGAAAGCCTCTGCGGCATCAGAGCACTCGAAGCAATGCATCCGATGCAACAACCAAGTCACGGATTCTTTCCAGGACTGCCTACCAACCCCTGGTATGAGCCTGAAGAATTCCCTTGGACGCGGAAGCTGGTCGAGGAATACGACCAAATTCGAGAGGAAGCCGACCGTGCCACCGCTTTGGCGGCACACGCACCTCAAATTGGTCCGCTTGCCGAGGGCACTTGGAATGTGCTCCACCTTCGTGTTATGGGCCAACCAACGGCGGCAGGCCGTCTCGTGTGCCCAAAAACATCGGGATTTGTGACACAGCTGCCGGGCTGCGGTGACGCAGGAATGGTTTACATATCCTCGCTGGCTCCCGGCACCCATGTCAAAGCACACTGTGGAGCCAGTAATACGCGTTTGCGTTGTCATCTCGGTCTCAAGGTGCCACCGAGCTGTTCGATTCGAGTGGGCGATGAGACGCGAGATTGGCGGGAATGTGGTGTGCTGGTTTTCGACGACTCGATTGATCATGAGGTGTGGAATAGGGGGACGGAGACACGCCAAGTGTTGATTCTTGATTTCTGGCACCCTGATCTTACTCCTGCCGAGCGTAAAGCATTGGTGCGACTCAGCTACATTCGGAAGAAGGAACGGCAGTTGCGCAGGAACACTCTGCAGGGTGCAGACCGTGTAGCCCGTGATGCGCGGCGTCTTTTGGCAGCTGTATAAAACGAATCACGCTCTGGCTGGGGGAGGTATCAACGATTCCGGAACCTGCACACTTGGAAAAAGTGCCGTGCTGTCCGTCACGACATTCTGGAGTTTTCAGCGCGAGCTCTCGCGCCGCACCGGCCGCAACGTACTCAATGCCATCCAATTGATTGATCTGCCTGACCCCGGGACGAAGCTGGGACCATGGAAACCAAAGCACGCACGCAGAAGACATATGACCACCGTCTCAAGGAACTCGTTCGTTCAACACAAGACATAACAACAAAGGGAACAGGCATGAAATCCTTCGTCTGATTTGCAGTCAAATCACTTTGTGCCTATCCCCAACTTTTCGCCGTGCCTTAGAAAGGCATTGATCTCGGTTGTTTAAGTGCTATCGGACGCAAGCAATGCTCGGTGATGGCGTTCGGAAAAGGATCTTCGAGTCGTTCGGCAACATCCAGACAACGTTTCAGATTGCCATGAAGCAACGCCTAGTGGAGGTTCGCGTCATACCGGTAGTGGGAGAAACCGAGCTTGCGCATGGCCTGTCCAAAGGAGCTCGTGCCTGTTTTGTCTGTAGCCCACGCACAGAACCCTGGGAGTGTTGAGGTGGTTGCGGCCCTACCAGAGGCGGATTTGCCGAAGAGGTGCCTGTCCGTGCTTTTACAGCGTCTGCACGATGGGGCGGATCAGCGATCAGACACCATGGCGGATTCTCCGGATCTCGCGGCGGGCGATGTCGTTGTATAGAGCCAGCCTGTTTCGCCAGGGGGAATGGCGGCGAAGCCGACGCATCTGGTCACTAACCTGTCGCGCCACCTTTTCTCCTTCGCTGCCATGAATCGGGCTTGAACCTGAGGCCCGAGCTAACCAGTCGAGCGATGCTCGCGAGAATCGGAACAGATCCGCTTCGTCGCGGATGCAGGCCCGATCATCGTAAGCGGAGAGGTCTTCGGAGAGATCGATCCCATAATGTTGTGAGATCAGTTCTTGCTGCTTTCCGATGAATGGGGCGATAGGCTCGATGGCCTGCGAATGAAACCGTAGTGATTCTCCCTCTAGATCTTGAAGCATTCGATGAAGAAGCAAAACTTCCCTTATGTTGTCTGGGCCTCGGGCACGTCCGAACCGATTGTAGGCATACAGCAAACGTACCGCATCCAGGCTCATTCCCTCATTGGTTTGGCGGATCTGGGTGGGATCCATGCGGATGCCAAGACGCAGGCAGAAATCCTTCACGACGCACTGGTCTGCCAGTTCATGGCTGCGAAACGGATAGGCAAAAATGTTTTTCCTGCCAAAAGCTTCTTCGAGTGTCGCCAGCCGTTCTCGGTAGTTGCTACGGCTATTCCTGGCAGTCTGCTGCTGGATCAGAGCTGTGATATCTCGCTGACCCCATTTGACTCTTTCCTGGAAGACGCTTTCTAGCCACGCCTTGATCGGCCTGAGATAGACAATGACCCTGACTTCATATCCATGGTTATCGATGAGCTTTCGAAGGGATTCCAGTTCACTTCGGTTCATGCTCCAGCACCCCTCTGCGGAAAGGATGGGAATCGCTCTCTCGCGGCGGGACAGCCGGAGCGACTTTGTGAGGCGTTGTTGAAAACGAGCCTTCAGTCGTTCTGTGACCTTCTTGTCAAAATTGAGGAACCTGTGTAGGAAGAATTGTTCTGGGTTTTCGCCCAGCAATGTTTTGAGGGCCCTCGAGCCATTGATTTCGCCAAAACCGATGTAGCGATGGCCGGTGTTATCAAGTCCGAAGAATAGTGTTGACTGGATGGAGGAGCTGCCTGTCTTTGGCATGCCGACATGGAGGACGCAGAGTTGCTTGCCTTCTGATGGTGAATCATTCCAGGGTTGTGGCTGGAGCTTGATCGGGCGTTGGGTCATAGTTTACTAACAGGAATTTGCGTTTCGCTATCCCACGTCTGAGTCACCATTGGGTCGGGACTGACGAGGTTTTGACATCTCTATTTTTTTGGCAACTGACGCCCTTCAACGGGTATCGAATATTTTCAATTCGAGTGGCTATCTGTTTACGGTGATGACTTGTGGTCAAGTCACTTCAGCTATCCTCCGCTTCAACAAATCCTATTCAGATAAAATGTACTTCTGAAATCGTTGCCAAACTGACGATGAGCTCGAGTATTTGTTTTTAATAGAGCGTTGTCCGGGGATATCCAAGTCGTTGTTGCAGATCTCGAGAATCTTGCTTCTCCTGACTTTAGTTGACAGAGTTCAAACTTCAATGATTTGCTGTCCTCTTACCACGTCTAGGCGAGCTAAAAAGACAGTACAGTCGACTACTCGGTGCTGGACTCGCTACGCTGCAAGGCCGCGATCAAGTGCTTGAGGAAGTCCTGGCTGGCGATCCGACCGAAACCCCTCTTCCGCCCCAGGTGCATCAGATGAAATCTGACGGAAGCATTCGGTAAGAATGCGCGAAAATGCGTGGGGACAGGCCATGAATGCAAGGGGGGGGAAATGCGCGGGCGGAAATGCGGAGAAATGCGCGAATGCGCGGCGCGAATGCGCGGGGACAGGCCATGCACACTCCCGATGGGATTTTGACTTTCGGTCAGGATGAACCGTGGATGGTTGTCGCGGATTTCTGGAACACTTTTGGACAAGACAGCGTTGAAAAACGAGGTGCTAGCGAAGGCGAAGAATGGGTACCCGGCCTGTCCCCTACATCACCTGGTACCTGGCCTGCCCCCTACATCACCTAATCGCTACATTCCAGCCTCTAATGGGTTTTCCCGGTCGGCATTTTCGCAACGTAGGGTGCATCGGCCGCTCGCAGTTCAGGAATTCGCTTCACCGCGGTCTTCTCGAATACTCGGGCCGTGAAATGGAAATGACAGCGACGTTGCCCGACGGCGAAAAGGTGACCTTGATAAAAATTGACGACTGGGATTTGGACTGGCAAGACCGCTATCAATTGGCAAAGCCACTTTCGCTGCCGGCCGGCACCAAGCTGTATGCGGAGATCATTTACGATAACTCGGCCGAAAATCCCTACTCGCCGCCGCAGCGCATCCAATGGGGCCGCGAGTCCAACGATGAAATGGGTGCCGTCACCGTCCAAGTCATCGCCAAGGACGAAACCGATCGCCCCGAACTGCAAAGGGCCGTGTCCAAGTCGCTGACCGACTCGGCTCGGAGCTTTTTTCAAAAGCGAATTCTTGACGCCGCCGGCGTCAAAAGAGACGACGTGATCGACGCCGACGAATTGCAACCAGCTCGCCAACAATTGCAGGGACGCCGACGATGATTCGCTCTTTGATAAAAAGCCTGACGCTGGTGATGCTTCTCACCGCCACGGTCGCGGCCGAGAAAACGGATGAAACGGCCAAGCAGCTTCGCGCTTTGAAGCTGACTACCGTCAACGGCCAGTTGATCGCACCCTTCGCTGATTCGTCGACCAAAGCGGTCACGCTGATTTTTGTCGCCGACGCTTGCCCTGTCGCCAACGCCTTCCAGCCATCACTGGCGGCGTTTCACAAAACTTACGCCACGCAGGGCGCCGTTTGCGTCCAAGTGCATTCTTCTTCGTTGGTCACGGCCGATGAAGTCAAAAAGCACATCGTCGACTTTGGCATCGCAATGCCGGTTGTTTTCGATCCCAAGCAAAAGCTGGGACGATTAACCCGCGCCAAGGTCACGCCCGAAGCCATTGTCATCGACCGTACAGGAACGGTTCGCTACCGCGGAGCGATCAATAATCTTTATGCAGGTTATGGTAAGAAGCGGCGAGTCGCGACCGCGCATTATTTACAAGACGCGGTTGACGCCGTGCTTGCCGGTGACACAGTGAAAACACCGAAGACCAAGCCGGTGGGGTGCTTTATTCACTACGCGGAAAAGTAGGTTCCGCTCTCCCCTTTGAAATGGAGAATAAAGCATGCCAAGAAACCACTATCGAGCCGAGGAGATCGTTAACAAACTTCGCTGCACACCCCAGTCCAGCACCCGAGCGATCCGCCGCACATCGATTTCCTTGACCGTGTCCGGCCCGGACTCAACGCGCGGCAGAAACAGAATCGCCTCTTGAATCCCAGGGGCCAAGTTGTTCAGCCACAGGATGTGCGTCATGCGAACCGTGGTGACTTGGCTCCAGAATTGGACGCCGCATGTCTAAGTTCGAATCCTTCTCGGTCTCCATGACACCGAAGGCAACACCCTCGCCACAACTCTCAGTCAATCAACAAGTTGCGACAAACCTGCGAAATAGAGCTAGTTCGAAGAGGGTTGCTTTGGGCGTGCTTCCTTCGGTCACCGCTTGACCACGCACCACCAGTTGACTCTCAACCGTGGTCACAAAACCTGTTTATATGCCGCGTTATTACGTGTTTTATGGCAGCGACTTACGTCGATGGATGATTGAGTCAGACTCTCTAGGTTGGTCGCCACATTCGATCATCAACGACTGATCGAAGCCAAAGTGCCAACTCTATCGCTTTCACTCTCAAGCTCTCACCCATTTTGGACCGCATAAGTTAGCGATGTCGCTTTCCGGTGGTGCGGGTGAGATTCGAAATGCACCGGCTCACAAACATCAGCACCGCTGCCGTATCAGATGCATGAATAAAGTGAAGTCATGCGTCGCGGATAAAGCCATTGATCTAGAGGATGGGATTGAGACACTAACCATACGAGCGTCAGGTAACTGACACCCGATCATCTCAGCTGGATCGATATTGATTAGCATGCTTATACATTCTCTTCGACGCACCCAACGCATCAGAAACGAACTTCAGCTGGACTCGGTTACTCGACCAATTTGAAATCACCGGGTATCCAGGTCCGCTCGAACCAAGGCGCAAGTGGTCCATAGAGTCGGAGGAGAATATTCCATCCCTTGCCTGGAGCAGACTGGATCCAGTTGGATTCCATACCTTTGGGAGCCTTTGGACCCACGTAGATATCCACTGAACCATCTCCATTTTTTTGGAGCCCATTTTTAGTACTATCTATCCCTGGAAATTGCTGGTCAGTCTGAAGCATCGAACGTGTCTGGTTGTCATAAATGGTGAAAGACCAGAAGTCCTTAGCCGGAATAGGTGCGGGGAGATTGATTTTGTATGTCTTGTTGCCATCAAAGGGATTACCGTCGGCATCCAAGTAAGCCGCTGCGTATTGGGATCCGACCCCGACCATCTCCTTGGTCATGGCCGGAGTGATACCTGTGGCGTAAAAAAAGAAGAAACTACGAGCATCGAGTAGACGAGCACCTTTGGGGGCGAACTCGTGGTCACCACCGACGAATGGCGTGTTCCAGCGACGCTTGCCGGGAAAGAAATACCAAGAATCACCGCGAGGACGGGAAGCAATAGTGCGCGCCGTTACTGCAGCCACGTCGGCTGCTTCTTTGAGGATTCTCTCCATTCGCGGATCGGGTTCGAAACTCTTGCCTTTCTGAATCCCAATGGAGGCGAGCTGGCCGAGAATCTCGGGATCGGCCCCTTCAATCGGCTCCCGCTGAATCACCTCATTGACCTCCTCGAAGAACCCATAGTCCATTCGGTGAATTGTGTTGTGATACCTCCCGGACATGTTGATAAAGTTCATCTGGGGCTTCTCAACTTTCTCGGAAACCGAATAGATTCGGAAGTGTTTCTTGGTAGCTTCGACTGACGGTTTGGTCGAGCCATCGACCTGGAATCCGCGCCAGAGGCACCAATGCCCATGTGTCTTGGACGGGAAGATGTAAGCGTCTGGAAACTGTTGCTTCAGATTGGGTATTTCCGACTCGTCGTAACCGGGAGGCAAGATGATGAACGTGCCGCCTTTTCCTTTGTCGGGGCCAGCGTTGCCAAAATCCGCCACGTAATCAAACCAAGCGTCATCGATCAGACCGAGGACATTAGGCGGAGTCTCAATCACCAGCGGCTCATCCT
>Ga0315315_10004068_pt1 | contig 13507 bp, 8 predicted proteins | sample M140m3416metaG_FD_203699 | JGI IMG/M metagenome (GOLD analysis project Ga0315315, IMG submission 203699) | Ammonia-oxidizing marine archaeal communities from Monterey Bay, California, United States - M1 40m 3416 | ecosystem: Environmental > Aquatic > Marine > Intertidal zone | place: USA...
AACAAGAGTAGATGTTACCGTTGGAGTAATTACTTTTGCAGAAACAGCATTAGCACTGTAGGATGTTGTTCCATGTGTGATACCAACATTAGCACTAATTTCTTCTCCATCTAGGAAGGACTGCCTTTCATTATCTGTCGCTGCTGAAATTGTCTCGACCAAAAGAGTAACAGGGTCAGTGGCAGTTGCAGCGATTGATGCAATAACTTTAGCTTTAATACCAGAAGTTACTCCCGTAATTTCTGTTCCCACTCCCGTATTAAAAGACAACCCTGTAGAATTAGCGGCAACACCAGCAGTATACTGTGTTGCATCAACTGTGCTTCCAAGATAGGTATTTTCGAGTTTTACATATTTCAATTCAGCTTTACGTATTGTGCCTGGAACAACCATAGCACCCTCTTTGAGAAGGAAATTTCCCATCTCTTCAATTTGATTTCTCAAAATACTTTGGGCTTGTGTAAGCTCACGAGCCTGAACAGCAAAGCCAGGTCTTGATAGAATCTGCTGAAAGTTATTTGCTTTATCAAAATCGTCATAATATGGGGTGACATTGAGGTTTGTTTTGAACGGCATATTAGAATTCCACTATAAGTTTAATGTCCTCTGTCTGATCAGAAGAACGACTAATTGGTTTACGATTTTCAATATAGATAATGTTTCCACTATCGGGTTGTAGTTCTGGATTGGCATATCCGTCTGTAAAGGTTAAAGAGTTGCCTCCAGCAAGGGTCACTGCTGAATCAGCACCGGCATCAGGAGTTCCAGTTGCACCAGAGGTTGCTCCTGTTACTTGGTTTGCACCACTAAATGCAACATAACCACCTGTAGTTCCGTTTGTTCCATAATCACCAAACCTCTCTTGTTGATAATATAGGATGCCCAAAGAAGAGTCCCATTCAACAACCTTACCTATAGCCCCTGTGGATGTCTGTGTAATTCTTTCGTCTGCATCAAAGGTTCCTGATAACGAGGTTAATTTTAATGCGTAAGTCTGTCTTGCTGTCGAACCAGTAGCAACACTTGAAGAACCAAAATTGGTTGGATCGACTACAAGCCCAACTCTACGAAAATCATTTTCGGTTGTAATATCATCATTTTCTGACTGAGCCATTGTTGCGTTCATCATTACATAATGACCACCTAATTCTTCCACAGCATCAAATCCATGACCACCTTTAGGTGATATAATTACTTCGATATTACCACCAGAACCACTCATCGCAGATGCAGTCGCAAGAGTCGAATCTGAGAATGTGTATCCACTTGCAAGGTTAACTGTTCCGAATGTGTATCCTGTTCCAGACGCATGTACGGTAGTATCTGTTCCAGCAGTTAGACCAAATGACTGAATTGCACCACTAGCAACTGTAATACGAACAATCGCACCAGAAGAAGTTCCAGCACTTGTACCATCTCCATAAACAGCAGCATAGTAAGTTCCATCTGTGTATCCAGAACCAGCAGTAACCTTTATCGAGTCAATCGCACCATCTGAAGCAGCTGCACTAATTGTAGTGTCTGTGCTGACAGGCATAAAGTCTGTTGTCAAATATTTCTCAACTTCAGAACTTGTAAGAGAATACATGTATTGAAGAACATATCCACCAAGTTCAAAAGGAGAAGTAGACTCAGAAGTTGGAGCCGACCCACTATACGCTGTTCCAGAATTATTGTCAAGGACTTTATATACACGATAATCTGTGGTCATAAAATAAAATGTTGAATCATATAGAGAAGTAGCACCAGAAGTAGCTGGGCCCGAAGAATTTATCATATGGTGATAGGCATCAAAAGTTGATCCGTTTGCCCAGTTGCGCCGAGGAATTGCAAAACTAACAAATGAGGAAGAAATCTTTTTAGCCGCCAACATATCATCCCAAACATAAAACTCTTGACCAACTGAGTCAGAAGGTGTGGGGGGTGATCCATCAGAACCACCAGAGGTTCCTGTAGTGAATGGCGTAGCCTTACCTATGAATAGGTAATACGCATTAGAGGCAGTTTCACTAAACGACTCAAAGAATTGAGATGCGTTGTGTTGCCTAAATTTTTCTGTAATAATAGCGGTCATTTGTTTTTCCTCGTTCTATTTATGCACCAGCACCATGAACAGTTTTAAGAGTTGTGCCTCCTGAGTTTTTAATTAGTAGCGTTGATAAAGATTTTAATTCAGCAGAACCAATGGCATCATTAGCCATGTTTGCCTCTGCGACTGTATCAGCCGCAATCATTGTTCCTGTAACACTATTTGAGTCACCAGTTGTTACCACCGTACCTGTAGCATCAGGAAATGTGATAGTACGATCTCCAGTAGGGTCTGTAACAAACAGAGTTGTTTCATTTCCATCGGGGGTTGAGCCCTCTAGTATAATACTATTACCAGTAGAAGTTATATTACCCACTGAAATATCACCAGCTGCAAATGTTCCTGTGGTTGATAGGTTTTCGTTTCCAAAAGATATTGCACCAGAACTATCTGTAAGTGATCCAGCTGCAACAGCCATAGTTCCAGCATTTAATGTCGTACCATTGACGGTAGTGGTAGCCAGAGTTGTTATTGTAGCAGAAGCAATTGTGCCGCCGATAGCCCCTGTGATTGTTGGGCCGGCCAAAGTTATTGTTGCACCAGAAACACTGATACCACTTGTTAATGAAGTACCATTACCAAGTAGAGTATAGATTTCAAGAAAGTTATCATTAACTTTGTCTGCACCGATTCGCAGAGTATCCCCTGTACCATCGTCAGCTGCTGTTCCTAATCCTATTGATTGTAATGCCATTTACTAATCCTATCTCTGTTATTCTATTTATAATACATTGACTAGGAACCTACCAAAACATCGAAAGTTTGTTTCGTTGTGTCAAAAGTAGTCCTTGCCGTATTATCAAATGTCTCAGCCTGAGCATTGGGGGGCAAGAATGGAAGTGCCGACCCAATTAAACTAGAATATGTACCCAGTTCGTGTTTTAATTTTGTTGCATCTTCATTGAGAATAAACCCGTCATGCTGGAATGGATCGTATAAGAACTCTTCTGATTCTATCCTAGACCCATCATCCGACCCATCGGTATCTGTCTGATTAAGCACAATATTATCACCAGCGTTTGCCGATGATCCGTTAGTTCCATCCAACGTAAAGAAGAATGGATCAGGTTCATCTTGTAACTTTAAGAATCCATAGGGTCTTGTACTAATTTCAGATGGTATCGTAATGTCTGGGAAATATGAACCATTGTAGAAATTATCCTCTGGAACTGTGCCTTTGTCTATAGAATCCTCAACACCAATTCGCACAGAGTCTAATCGTAATTTTCCACCAGCTGCAGGCCCTGTGCCTTTTTCTAGTAAGAAGCTTCTTCCCGCCGCCTCTGTTTCACCAAGAAGTCTACTACCATCTGTTTCTTCCAGAATAAGACCCTGTTCTGAATCAGTACCCGCCTCTAGCGTTAAGAATAGGATTTGATTCTCTACAACAAGATACCCATCATCAATACTCTGTTCTAAGAGGAAACCAATCTCTCTAGTATCGTCTTCACTATGATGTATCGATACACCCTCTTCCTCTCGGATGAACTCATCCTCTTCCGTTAACAATCTTGAACCATTGTCAAGAACTCTAACATGTGTGTTATCACTACCATCTAAAAGTAAGAAACTGCCAAATCCAAAATCAGCTGTTTCTGCTAATAGGGTATCTCCCCTCAAGAAGTCAGATACAGGATTGGAAGCCAGATCAGTGTCTTCTGTTTTCAGAATACCACCAACGATATCCTCTGCCAAAAGGTTGTCACCATCTTCCTGTACGAGATTGTCATTAACAAACTTTGTGAAGTCTTTGAATGACACCCCAGCACCAAGGTTAACATTAACTGCATCTTCTAATTGTATACCCTCATTTTCATACAGAATATCTTCATCTTTATATGGTGCATGACCATCGAGCACAAGCTTGTCCACATTAACAGTTGGGCCACGTTTTCTCAAACCATCCTCTAGTTGTATCTCCCCAGCAACAGCAGCAGAGAATGGAGATACTAAAGACGGTAGGCCATATTCCGTTACTGGTTTCGGTTCTGGCAGTGAAATTTTAGACTTGAGTATGCGAATGAAGTTTACATCTCTGTTTGAAGAGTGAGCTCCAGCAGCTCTCTCACTCATTAACACACCACCACCTGTTATACCAGACTCTAGAAGTATAGGCGAGCCAGATGTATTTTCTAATGCAAAACTATCTCCTACGGTTGAAAGACCACCATCAACAATATACGCTGTGGTGAGTAAGTCTCCACCAACATTGTCACCATCTTCTAACATAAGATTTGGACGGCGACCTGTAACAAAATTCTCATCTGTGCCATCTAACACAAGGCTGTTTGAAGTCAAAATTTCACTAGCAGTATCAGACAAGAGAGAACCATCTTCATTTTCTAAAAGTATCTCAAACCCTGCTCCGGCCTGATCACCTTGAATACCATCTAATACAATTTTACCATCGACACCATCAGTAATGAGATTGTCGTTATCTACATGTTCTATCGCATAACCACCCGATTCGAATTCCACATTGTCACCAATGTCAGAACTACTGCCATCGGTTCTGTCGAGAACAAGGAAATCTCCAGCTTCAGTCAACATAGTTCTGGAAGCATCAAAATCAAATTCCAACATAATATTATCGTCGGCATCAGCAGGTTCTTCAGACGATAAGACACCATCAGTGTTCAAGCCCGCCTCAAGTTCAAAACCATAATTGGTGGCATCCAAAATCAGATTACCATCAGCGGTTCCTGTTTCTTGAACGATCTGTTCGTTATATGCACCCTCAACATATGTCTCTGGTATTCCTAATTTTCTGCTGATGTTAAGTTCAAACAATTCCCCCAAGAAAGAAGCTAGAACAGGAGAGAACGTGACCAAAGCAGGATCAATTCTCCCAGCACCAGCTGTTGGTATAGTCGCTGACAATAAAGATGCAATTGTAACTTTACCAAATGCTTGGAAACCAGCTGGGTGAACAGCCCTCTTCAACTCGTCAATGTAGGTAGTTACGGACTGACCAATCTTAATCTCATAAGAAAAGTCCTGATAATAATAGGAGTCTTGAATACGGATAACGTCTTCATTAATCAGACTATCCACATTAGAATAAATACCAACACTCTTTCCTAAGAAACCAACATTCATATTGATTTCAGCTGATTTACCAGCAACGATAGTGCCAGAACCACTCGCAGTAGAAATTGATTGGCCCTTAAACGATATAGTGTCCTCACCTATTATATTATCACCAGCGTTTGCGCCTGTGTCATCAGTTCCGTCTAGAAGAATATCGCCAGTTAAGAACTCCTCTGGTTCACTCTTTAGTAGATCACCATTTGATGTATCTGTGCTGTCTCCACCACTTTCTTGTCTAAGAAGACTACCGAGTTCCTCAAAAATAAGATTACTGCCTTCATCATCTCCAGCACCTCCACTGGCGTCCATTACCAAGAATACAGATTCTACTTGTTGATCTGTGATATTAGTAGCGTTCAGAGAGGAAAGTCCACCAAGAGATACGCCAGGAACTTCATACGGGCCCTCTCTTAGAAGACCATCACCGCCTTCAGTTATAAGTCTGTCAGCAGAATCACCGTTATGAGACACCGTTTGAGATTCAAAGAAATTATAGAAACCAAGATTATCTGATTCACCCAAACCATCACGGCCTTCTAGGACAATTCCATCTCCAGCATCGTCACCTGTCGCCTCCGTTGCATTTAGTACAAGTCTTTCTGCTTCAATAAATCTCTCTAGGGGATGAGAGACATTTTCTATTCTAGAAGGCTCTCCTTCTAGAAGAAATCTCTCATTCGCATTTTCTCTGAAAAGTGTACCAGATAAACCACGTTTTAACCTCACTCCATCACTTCGAACATCCTGTTCTACAAGATGAGAACTAAACCCATCTATAACCAAATAGTCATTATCTTCCATCAATATCGCATCACCATCAACTTCTGATGTTGTATTATTTGTAGATGGAATGAATACTTTTTGTGAACCGATAGTTTTAATTTTAAGAGTAGTAGCCCTTGCCTCATCAAGCCAACCATACTCTGTCCACACCTGTTTGCGACCAGACCCTTCATTGAGAACCAAATAGTCTTTACGTGTCTGAACATCAGAAACAAAAGGTTCGTCTTCATGAACAAGCAGACTTCCCTCATCAACACTTTGCTGAATGAGTTTATCACCTGTCTCTAGAAGTATCTCGTCTCCAGCATTAGTACCACTTCCATCCGTCCCACCATCTTCAATAAAAATAGAATCCCCTGCAGCGGAACCCTCTAGTCGGATGGTATGTGCGGAGCCTTGATCAACAGTTGCCCCCAAGAATTTAATACCTGTTCGTCTATCAATAAATCGGCCGGCAGATAATTGTGATATGAATGTATCTTCGTCATCCCTCTGATCTTCAAGTTGTACAGCTTGACTAACTGTAGAATCACTATCTGATTCTAGGGAGATTTGCTCCAATCCATTTTCAGTGGCATCTGTGACAAGAACAGAACTATCTTCTGTAATTAATGTTTCGTCTATTTCTATAGCATCATTTAGTTGGATTCGTTGAAAGACATCATCTTCCTGTTCCAACTTAAAATCAAACTGAAGGTTTGGTGTATTATATTCTAGTTTAGTTCGTACCACATCTTCAATGTTGACTGATAGAAGTTGTTTTGTTGAATTGTAAGCAGTAACAGTTCCGACATACTCTCCCGTAAGAGCCTCACCAACACCAAACTCTCCAGTTACATCTTTAACAATAAAGTTAGCTGGAACTGTAACCTCTGGTGCTGTTCCGTATCTAAATCCAGCATCAACAATTTTTACATTTTTAATTTGACCAATATTTTCTGTAAGAGCTAAAAGAGAAGCTCCAGTACCGTAAGTACTAGAGACAGATACACTCGGCAGAGAAAGATAACCATCACCACTCTCTTTCAAACCAACTCTACTAATTTCTGTCTCTTCACTAGTTGTAAGAGAACCAGACTCTAAAACAATTCTTTCGTTTAAATTAAAGAACAGATCACCAGTTTCTAAATCAACTTCTTCTAGAATATGTTGATTTTCGTTTGTGCTACTACTATCTGTTCCCTCTAATACAATATTGTCGCCCTCGGCAACAGGAACACCATTACTAGTACTAGATGCATCCAAAACAAATTTATTATTAATGATGCCTCGTACTGTACCAGATTCTTGATTTAGATAATCACCACTGTCATCCTCTAGAAGAAATGATCCACCAACACTAACAACATATCCAACGGCTGGACTTGTAGCTAAATCTGTTGTCGTAAAAGAAACAACATCGTTAATTCTAAAACCAGAACCAGCATTGTCAATCTCAACTCCAGAAACTTGGCCAGGTGTTACTTGATCTACACGAGCAACAGCGGCACCATTACCAACTCCTGACTCTAGAGTGAGAAGGTCGTTTTCGGAATATAACGCACCACCAGCATTTACTGTTCCGCCTGTTATCACTTGTTGAAGTGTAAAACTCATCTCACGGAAAAGACCGTCAGACTGTTCGTTAACAGAACCGGCAGCAATTGTCTCACCATTTATAAATGTACCATTAACATTGGTAACTGAAAATTCAGTTATTGCATCTGTGCCTTGACTAAATGCCTCTGAGTCGTTAACAAACGCTGTAGCACCAGAAGTCTTTCCCGTTAAGATTTGACCAATGACCTCTGTACCTCTCGAACCGTTTGTCGCAATTGCTCGAAGGAAGTCTTTTTCTTTCCAATTACCATCAGACAACCGCAACATATATTTGGTTGGATAAAAGACCTCTGACTCTTCGTCAAACATAAGTCGCATAAACAACTTGTGGCCTTCGGACGTTCCTTTTGCTGTGTATAGGTCACGAATATTTTTTATCAGATCACGTTTAGATGTGTTAGAAGCTAAAGTAAACGGAATTGCCTGCATGAGTTGTTCATGCATCTGATCGAGGAAATCAGAAGCAGTATTGTCTGCATCAGCATAGTCCAGAAGTTGCTGCATGTTCTGTACAGGATTAGCCCTGTAAGATTTTACTGTGCCAGTGGCATTAGAGGTTCCGCCAGTTATAGTCTCACCAACTATAAATCTTTGGTTTGAAGTGATGATAAGTTTTTTTGCAGCTTTCTCAATATCGTCAATGAGAATTGTAGCGGTAGCCTTTGATGTGCTACCAGTTATAATTTCACCCTTTATAAAAGCTGCGGTAGACCCAGCACCAACTTCTGCCATAAGTCTAGGTGTACTACCATCCTCTAAATCCAATAAGACATTTTGAGTTACGGTGCTCTCTAGGATAATATTATCAATATCGCCTTCAACTTCTAACAAAGCAGATTCTAGAAATCTATAATACTCTTCTAGAAACTTAACAAACTTGGGATGATCAGCCTGAATAAAGTCAGGGACTTGGCCATCTATCAGAGGAGATATCTTCGTAGTTAACGTAGCATCAAAAGGCATGGTTTAGTATCCTGTACTTGATGAAGTATAGCTGCTTGAGGTTGTATATGTACCACTAGCGCCAGGTTGACTAACAGCTATAGTATCGACTTCTCCCGAAACTTTAGAGTTATTAAAATCTATTTCTAGTATCTGATTCCTGACGGACACAATGTCCTTAGAGTTTGGTACAACGGTAAAACGAATACTGGTTGAAGTAACACCATCTACATCCTCAACACTAGTTATGATTATACCATTAAGAACAATTTCTCCTGTGGAATAATTTATTGTACCAGCAACACTATCGGTATAGTTTCTTGTAATACCAACAAGATAGTACCTTCGAACATTGCCTTGGCCATCATCATCAAAGTACTGAACATTTGTAGTATCACCACTGACCTTAAATCCTGTAGACGTAAGAATACCTCCAGAACTGGTGTTGTGGCCAGAGTGCGGATTATACAGTGCGTTATTAAAATATATGTTGAAGGAAGATGAAGAACCTAAAGCTGGAGTAATACTTTTAGCAAGAGTAACATTTGTTATGTTACTCAAGATAGCCGTGTGAGTGTTATCGATAAGACCAGTAACTTCGGAATGTCTAAACATTTTATTAAAACTTTTTAATGATAAATCGTTATAACTACGTAGAGCGGTTGTTACCTCAGAAACAAGAGTATCACGTTCCTTTGTTGTTCTACTAGAATCATATTTAAAATTTACATCTATAAACAGGTTGACTAAATCAGGATCAACAATAACAGGAGTAATCGAAGCAACATTGTACGTTTGAAAATCCTTAACCAACTGAGCTTTCTGAGCCGTAGTCAAATTATTGCCGGTGGTTGACCTAATGGAAATGAATACACGGCCGTAAGATGCTGTACTTGTCACACCCAGTGTCGGATCAAAAGAACCACTCTCACCACCGAACACTTGAACTGCCTCTGTTTGGGGGAATAGTTTCTTTGCGAAAATTTTATAATCCTCAGCGGTAACACATCTTCCTTGAGCTGCATAGTCGAGTGGAGCATTTAATTTAATTGATTGAAGAGTTTCAGACTCAGTGCCACCTTTGGCACTTTCAGTTGTTACAATTGAAATATTAGTCACACCATCAACTGCACCACTAGAAGTAAAATTAGTTGCTCCATTTGCCAAGGCCTTGTTTGTGACAACGTACCTGAGAAAAACAATATTACCATCAGTGACATTTTGACTTACTACTCCATCGCCAAAGTAAATTTCAAACTTTCCTGCCTCTACTTCTTGTAGAAAATAAACTGTACTCGTACCTGTTAGTTGAGATATGTCTGTTGCTTTAGTATATGTCGTTACTGTAGAATCAGTTGAGGAGTTTTGAACCTCAACAGTTAGAGTTGTAGTATCTGCTCTATCTGAAGGAATAAGAAATCTTTGGTTGACATCAGCTGAGTTCACGGTATATCTTGAAGTTGTATAAGTGCCCTCATAGATATCAACACCAGTCATCGGTATGTTTGTTCCATTGGTTACTGCTGTATATTCTGCAACTGTAACGAATTCATAGTTTTCGTTATTTACTTTAGTTGTAAATTTTGTGCCTGCAGGCATAACTACTGAGAGTTTTGCCTGATCATTAAAAGTAAGGTTGACTTTAGCTTGAGCTGCCCGACAAGAGTCTACCTCATACCCCAACATCTTAGCATGAGAGACAATACTGGATCGCAAAGCGGCGGAGTCAAGAAACATCTCATTTGCTACCATGTTAGCATTAAATGCAAGATAGTGCGTGTTGTATGCAAGGGTATCTAAAAGAATATTCATACCAGAACCCTCAAAATCATAATCTTTGAATTCAGATTGATCTCTAAGAAATGTCTTTAGGTTTTCCTTGATACCATCAAAGTCCAACTCTGTTACTTGAAGTTTTTGACTATTTGCCATTATCGTAATCTCTCTAACATTATTGTTAAGTCTACAAGTTCTGTTGGGACGTTTATCACATAGAACTCTATAGCGATATTATATGCATTACGATCTAGGTCAGGAGTGGCCCGCACACCCATGAGTCTGGCCCGTGGTTCAAAATTTTCAATAACATCCTCCACCTTCTTTGCAAGGATAGTAGCTGTTAATGGAGTCATCTGTTCAAACAACATATCTCGAATACCAGAGTATATCTCTGGTCGAAATGGTTTCTCATATTGGTTCATCAAAACCAAATTACGAACAGACCTTTTCACTGCCTGAATATCTGAGAGAACATTGACATCCTTAGTACGATTGTTCGTTGCAAAAAACAGATCAAGATCAGTATATTTACGAACACTTCTTTTGTTGTTTGTAGATTCAGCATCTATCAATCCAGCTGGATTGCGCCAAGCACCTGTTTGATCTGCATTAGACATATTCGCTCCCTTACAAAGTATTTATACTAGCCATCAGCAGAATACTTCATCTGATACGGCATAGATTTGCGCCAAACTTCTTTTGCATTGACACGAATAAAAGGTTTGTTAGTCTCACCTTTGTTTGGATTTGGAATAGTAACCATAACATTTTTCCCCTTGTTGAAGGCCACCTGTTTCCTACTCAACTTGACTAAATCGGAAACGTCCCTCTTTACCGCCTTTCGGGCCCAACTTCCTACGTTACTTCCTAGACCTTTAGAGGTCTGACTTGCTCTTGATTTCTTTTTTCCCATAATATAATCTCCTATAGGGTTATCTGGTCTTCTGGTGCAGACCTTGCTTGAGCTGCGGCCGCACTTAGTTCTGCAGCTAACATTTCTGCTTTTGTCGCAAATTGTTTTGCCGCTGTTTCCAAAGACGATTTTAACGAAGTGATCTCCGAACTTAAAGTATCTCTAGAAAATTGATCTCCGTACAAAGCACCAACTTCATCTACTGAAACATCGGTACTGAAACTTTGAGCCTGTTCCTCTAGTGCAGCTGCGGTTGCCTGTATACTATTTTTTGCCTTCTCCACCGCTTCGGTCGCTCCACTAGGGAGCTCCAAATTTGGTAAACCACCACACACATCTCCACCAGCGGTAACAGCACCTATAGCAGAAGTTATCGCCCCCTCTATATCTGGTAGTGAAGAGCCAAATTGTGTTGTGAGTTGTGCTAACTTGTTTATATATCCAAGACTACCAGTTGGTATAGTTGCAAGACTAGCAACCTCGGCCTGAAAGTTCACAGCAGGCAAAGATGGTAGTGAAGGAACCATAGCCCTCAAGTCTGTTTCAAGTTGCGTTAAAGATGTGTTAAGTGTGTTTGCTAATGTAGACGCATCTACATCTAATCCACTAACGATTTCAGATTTGATTGTATCAAATTGATTCATCAGTTTGTTAAAGTCGGGACTTGCACCACAAAGGTTAGGGGCTGCGAAATCTACCATTATCCATCTCCTACGAATACGTCAGGTGAACCACCGGCGGTTACTGGAGCACAATGAGCTCCGCCTAGTGGAGGACAAAGACTATCCGCAGCTGCACCATCAGCGCTGTTATTGACTACTGCCTTGCCCTCTATAAAAACATTGTTTGATCCTGCCACTAGATTACCAGCACCATGACTATTGGCATCGCCGTTAACAGAAACAAGAATACTATTTGCGAACACTGTGGATTGACCACTAACAATTGTTGTAGCTCCACATGCTCGAGCATCTCCGTGTCTATGTATTGCAATTGACATATTCTATCCTCAATCTGGGTTCAACTGTATCTGACTACCATTAAGTGTAGTGATACCTGTAGATGTATGCGTAAAGGTCGTACCAACGGTTCCTGTCCAAGATGTTGCAACAGTTGTAGCCAGTGTACTCTCTGTCTTTAACGTCATAGCGGAAGCGGACTTCATGTTTAGTGTAGAACCAGACTTGACCGACACGATACCTGATACAGTAGTAAGAGACATATTTGTTTTCGCACTCAACTTCACATCAGCCAGTGAGGTAATGGTATAATTACCAACGATAGACCCATCAAAGTATCCATTGATCGTACGGCTCTCGTTCTTCTCTATCAATGTATCAACATCTTCTCCCACATATCCCTTAACATTGTTCTTAATGTTGTATGCGAAGTTCCCTCGTATCTCTTCTTCACGATTTCCGCCAGACTTACCAGTACCAACCTTAATCTGTTGGTTCTTGTGAATACGTTGAATATGGTTTCCCTCAATCTCCTGTATATAATCGCCCTTCACAAGTTCTCTTTTGGTTCCCTCTATTGTAAGGTTTACATCTCCCGTGATAATGACATTAGAGCTTCCGGCAATTATCTCATAGTTCTCGCCGACCACCTTGACAACCTTAGTTCCGTCAGGGTGTATCTCCTCAAAAGTTCCAGACCTGTGTTCACGATGCAGTCTTTCTCCGCCAGGCGTGTCATCGATCTCCATAAGATGGCCAGATTCAGACTCAAACGTATGGTTATAGGGATACTTGCCTGAATTATATGGGGCGGCATCCTTCGTGAGGCCTCTAGGATGCGGTTCATCCCATGTGGGAGCGACATCATCTACCTTGAGATCATCCGATACGGACTTTAGATTTGGTTTTGCAGCTGTAATAACTTTAGTGCGTCTTAACTTTCTACGTCTTACTACAGAACCATGACCTTCCGCTGAGATTCCCCTACCAAGACGGCTGGTGTCGGACTCCCCTACAGTATGCCCAGAGAAACGACCAAAACGGCCTTTCTCTTCGTCTTTGGTGTCCACAAGAGCACCCAAAGGATAGGGGCCATATTCTCCATACTCACTTGGATTAAGACCACCAACCGCATAAGGTTTGATTCCCTGATCGTTAAGTTGTGTAGATTCTTTATGTCGAGGATCGTTGAAGCCCTGAGTATGGTCAGCGGAATTTTTGGGAATGCCCGGCAGGGTTCCTATGATTGTCGGTTGTTGTTTCTCTTTTGAGTCACGAAAGAACCCCACAACCCAAGTTCCTTCTACCAGAAACGAGGGACTATTGCCCATACCGTGCATGGCGGGGTCTGTA
>Ga0315315_10004069_pt1 | contig 13506 bp, 13 predicted proteins | sample M140m3416metaG_FD_203699 | JGI IMG/M metagenome (GOLD analysis project Ga0315315, IMG submission 203699) | Ammonia-oxidizing marine archaeal communities from Monterey Bay, California, United States - M1 40m 3416 | ecosystem: Environmental > Aquatic > Marine > Intertidal zone | place: USA...
TAAAATCACTAAAAGCAATTGCAATCGTAAAAGATACTATATACGGTAATATATTAAAATCAATAATTAAATGTGCTATACTTTTTTTAAATTTACTTGACTTACTTTCTATTTCTTCATCAGTTCCCTTCACCTTTTTTTGAGCCAATTTTATTGTATCTTCATCACTTATTGTTTTAGGACTTGACATTTATATATAATTAAATTATTAAAAAATAATTTAATTAATTTTTTAATAATTTTTTAATAATTTTTTAATAATTTTTTAATAATTTTTTAATAATTTTTTAATAATTTTTTAATAATTTAATATTTTTTAATTTATTTATTTCAATTTTCCATTCATTTTTTAAAGTTTCAACCAATTCATCATTTTTATAATCTTCAATATAATAAATTTTTTTTATCCCCGATGCAGCCAACAATCTAAAACATATTATACACGGATAATGTGTAACATATGCAATTGAACCTTCACACGATACACCTCTTTTAGCACAATCCGTTATAGCATTTTGTTCAGCGTGTATAACTGCTTGTTCATGATTGTTTCTCACAATAGAGTTATGTTGACAGCCTGATAAAAATCCATTATATCCTTGACTAATAATACGATTATCTTTTACTAACAAACAACCTACTTGGAGTCTATTACACGACGAACGTTCTTTTGTTAGCCATACTATTTTTGCAAAATATTCATTCCATTCTGGTCTTTTTCTCTCCATTATAAAAAATATAAAATAGATTTTATATTTTTTTAATTTAAATTTATTTTTTCTATATTTTTTTCTATTTTTTTTTCTATATTTTTTTCTATTTTTTTTTCTATATTTTTTTCTATATTTTTTTCTATATTTTTTTCTATATTTTTTTTTCTGTTTTATTTTTTCTGTTTTGTTTTATTTGTTTTATTTTTTTTTGTTTTTGCTTTTTTTGTTTTATTTTTAGTTGTTTTTGCTTTTTTACACGTTTTATTATTTTTTTTACGCATTATTTTTTTTCTTTCTTCGATTTCTCTTGGTATATATCGTAAAAACCACCATTGAAACTTTTTAGAATTTCTTTTGTTTTTCAATTTGTTAAACATTTCTGTTTTTTCAGCACGCATTCTTTGAATAGTTATTTGTTCGCCATAACAATCTATACTGAATCGTTTTAATAATCCCTTTTGTTTTAATTTATTTCTTTTTTGCGCTTTAAATAAATACTCACACATACAAATAATTCTATTTTTCATATAATAATCTCTATCCACAAATAAAAATGCCAAATAAAAACTTAACATTGTATCAATCGTTGCTATCCTTAGCTTTTTTCCATTTAATTTTAATACATTGTAACTATGACAAGCCATCGGTTTATAAATAAATAAAATCGTTTCTCTTCCAACTTTTAATTCCAAATGTTCTGCGATTACTTCTCCAACTCCAGGTTTTTTAACAATAGAAATATCCTTATAACCATTCTCTTCTAATTTATCTTTTAATATATTAGCTGTAATCTTAGGTTCTTCTGATAATACATCAAAATCTGGTATTTTATTGATGTCTTTCTTTCTTGATTTTCTTTTTATTGTTTTATAGAATAATTTATTTGCATAACCTCCAAAAAATATACAACCTCTATCTATTAATGCATTTAATGTTAATTCAAAAATATTTTCTTGAAGAGCTTGTAAATATTTTTTACTAATTTTTTTTTTATCAGTAATTAAATATTTTTTTATTTCTTTTCCTTCTAATACAGTTTCCTTCTTTACACCTATTTCAAAAATTCTTTGAATTTGTTCAGAGCTACAATCATCGCCTTTTAATGGATAATGTTTATTTAATAAAGTCAATCGTTTTAATACTTTTTCCCATCTACTAACATCTCCATGTGGTCTGCTTAATTCCAAATACATTAACATTCTTAAATAATTAGGAGAAGTGTATAAAATACCATCTCTTGTTTTTGATTCTTTTTTCAATGTTTTAAACAATTCAGGAACAAGATATGTTATGTCTGCAACAGGAATATAATTGACGAATACTTTAAATGTTCCTGCATGAACACCTGATTTTGCTTCAACATCTGTAAATCCTTTTTTATAATAAATATCTGCTAATTCTTTTGCATGTTCCAGAGGCTTTGGAGAGAAAAAGTCATAATCAGGTAGTTCAATATCTTTATTGTAAAATTGGTCTTCAGTAGGTAATAAGTTATTAATAGCTGTTCCACCATAACATATTAATTTTTTCTTTCTTAAAAAGGCTTCTACTATTTCTATAATTGTTTTAATTTCAGGATTATTGATCATTTTTTTTCCCGCTTCTTTATCTATCGAATCTACAGCAGAACGTAAAATAGCCAATTCACATTCTTCAAAATTTACTTTACAATCCATAATATATATTATATACAAAAAATTAATATATATATTATATACAAAAATTTATAATACAGCTTTAAATGAAACGGCATCACTAGTGCTTAATTCGTGTATTTTTGGTGTTGGATTAACAGCTTCATCTTGTTCCTCTGGCAATTTAACAGATCTCCTTTTTCTCATTATTTTTTTATCTTTCAACACAAATGCTTTTCCTGCAGTAAGATATTTTGTTCTATATGATTTTAAATTATCATCATTGATGCCAAAATTCATTAATACACCCTGAAAACCGCAATCGTGATGCATACTCGATTTAGAATTTATTGAAGACAAAACATTCGGTGTAGTTATTCCAAATTTGTCTTCTTTCATTTCCTCAATATATAAAGATTGCGAACCTTCATTTTGCACACTATAATCTGTAACATATTTCAATAATCCTTTCTTATCTTGTCCTCCGTGAGCATTTACTAGTTCAAGAAATTTTTTATTATCTTTAAAATTGTTTGTATACTTATCATTTACAAAAATTACCACCTTACCTTTTAAATCTTTAAATGGTCTTGTTAATATATTTGTATCATTTATACCATTTTCTTTCTGTAAAGAAACTAAATGACCTGACAAATGTTTCATTATTTTTTTTTCTAAAATATGGAAAATATTTGAATTTTTACTAATAATTCTAAAATTTAATATTAACGGATCTATGGAATTTGCTACACCACCTAAAGCCAATTTTTTTACTTCAGCCAATACTGTTCCTATTTCTAATTCGTTATATGTGTCTTTCATATATACATTGTTTCTTCCAGCTGCTACTACTGCCTTACCATCCTTAAAATAAATTTCAAAATCCAATAATCTTACCCCCTGTTTTATTACTTCTTGTAAAGCTTCTATACTAACGTATCCATTAATAACTTCACCCTGACAGCAACTATTAAAACTACCATATACAGTATAATCAACTAAACCATTATCTTTGCCTGTAACACTATTGGTGTAATCTGAATTTTCCAAAGCACTTATACTCTTTTTATCACCATCAGGTATTTTTCTCATAGTTATTAAACTATTTTCACCTTTAGTCAACTCTTTTCTTAAATATAATGAATAGGTAAAAATAATAATAAAAATGATAGACAATAAATAAACCATAACTAAATAACAATTACCACTCATGAAAGAATTTATTGTATTTTTTATATTTTCTCCTGTTTTTTTAATTGCATCTTCTGCAGCACTCATATTTAATATAATAGAATATTTTTATTAAAAATATTTTTATTAAATATTTTAAATAAATATTTTTATTAAAAATATTTTTATTAAATATTTTTATTAAAAATTATTAGTTTAAAATAAAATAATATGTTATATTAACTATGACTGGTGGATTAATGAATTTAACAGCACAAGGAAATGAAAATATAATTTTAAATGGTAATCCAAGAAAAACATTTTTTAAAGCAACTTATAATAAATATACTAATTTCGGTATGCAAAAATTTCGGATAGATTTTGAAGGAAATCGTATATTAAATTATAATAGTCCAACTGTTTTAGATTTTAAAATACCAAGGTATGCAGATATGTTACACGAAACATTTATATGTATTAATTTACCAGATATTTACAGTCCTATTAAATATAATGATACTGCTATAGATAGTAATAATTTATTGCCTTATGAATTTAAATGGATTGAAGAAATAGGTTCATATATGATTAGAGAAATAGAAATTTATAGTGGAGGAGTATCTTTGTCGAGATATTCTGGGGAATATCTCTCTTGTTTAAAAGAGAGAGATTATCCCAAAGAAAAAAAAGAATTATGGAATAAAATGACTGGTAATGTTCCAGAATTAACAGATCCTGATAATTGCAATGGTAGAATTAATGTATATCCACACGCTCAATATATTGATGAAACTGGTGTCGAACCAAGCATAAGAGGAAGAAAATTATATATACCAATGGATGCTTTTTTTTGCGATTCAACAAAATTATCTATACCTTTGGTTGCCATACAATATCAAGAAATATCAATAAGAATTACATTTGAACCAATAAGTAAGCTTTATACTATAAATAATGTAAATGAAGTAATATATAGTACTGGTAAAAGTTACAGAAGTGCTCCTAATCCTAATATTCCTGAACATCAAATGTGGCGATTTTTACAACCTCCAGCTGATAAAAAAGCTTCCACATCATTATATAATCAAACAAGAAATGATTGGAATAGCGATATTCATTTAATTTCTACATATATTTTTTTAGGAAAAGAAGAACAACGTGTAATGGCTAAAATAAATCACAAAATATTAATGAAACAAGTATATACATATACTTTTTTGGGTAAAGCTGGTTCGCAAATAGTAGATATTGAAAGTAAAGACCTTGTAGCAAATTATACTTGGAGATTCAGAAGAAGTGATGCATTTGAAAGAAATGAATGGAATAATTATACAAACTGGGCTTATAAAGATATCCAACCACAAAAAAATCAATTATTAACAACTGAAATGGTTACTTCAGCAGGTGTTGAATTTAAAAATCAAAATAAATTATATATTACTGGTTCATTAGGAACATATTCTAAAAATGTAAAAGATATTTTAATTAATCTCGGTATAATCATGGAAGGTGTTTATAGAGAGAATTTATTTGATAGTGGTGTTTATAATTATGTTGAAAAATATAGCAAAACAGGATGTAATACAAAGGATGGATTATATTTTTATTCATTCGGAACTAATGGAAAAAGAAGCAATTATCAACCAACTGGCGCTATGAATGTAAATCGTTTCAAAAAAATTTCATTTGAATACAATACTATTACACCACCTATAAATCCTGATGGCGCTTCATCAGAATATATTTGCGATTTATCTAATAATCCAATTGGTTTCAGAAAAAATATTTCAAAATTAAATACTTATACATTCGACTTAGTTGTTTTTGAAGAAAGATATAATGTTATGATGATACAATCTGGAAGAATAGGTCTTTTACATGCTCGCTAACTACTTTTCTACTTTTAAAAAAAGTAGGACAAAACACTACTTTTCTACTTTTAAAAAAAGTAGGACAAAACACTACTTTTCTACTTTTAAAAAAAGTAGGACAAAACACTACTTTTCTACTTTTAAAAAAGTAGGACAAAACACTACTTTTCTACTTTTAAAAAAAGTAGGACAAAAATATTTATTTTAAATATACTTTTTTCCAAAAGTATATTTAAAAAGTTTAAAAAAGTTTCCATATTGAATTAAAAAATCGTATATTTCCGTATTTATTTTGAGGTCTATATCTGTTTGTATATGCTGTTTTGCTTCCACCCAATCTATTTTCACTGTTTTTTATTGTTAACATTGTATTGTAATAATCTTCCAAACTCATATCTTTATTTCCTGTATCGTGTGGGTTATTTATATCTAAAAACATATTTGCCATTGTTGTATCAGCTGCGTTTACATTATTTGGTGTTTCTGTTGTTGATGTGTCAGTGGTGGCTTCTTGTCCATTTAATGAAACATATCCTGTGATGGTTGTCGTAGAACATTCTTTATTATGCAATCCCTGTAATTTATCCCATTCGCATTTACTCCCCGCCATTATACCCTTAAATTCTGATTTTTTCATTCCTATTTTTGTAACACCGTTATCAAATTTTATATCAAAAGTTCCATTGGCATTTTTCTTTATTATTTTTCCATTAACATATGTTGTAGAACCATCTATTTTTGCTTTTACTGCTTGACCAACTCTATTTTGTGTAAAAAATCCAGCACTTCCTTCTGGTTCCCAAACCATTTTTATTTCACCTTTATAATCTTTTGGTTTTTCATCTACCCAAGTTATTTTTGATGAGCTTGGGTCTACAAATTTATATATTTCTTTCATTTTACCATTTGTTTCAACTTCTACTTTTCCACAACTTGCAGAACAATCTTCTTTCGTTCTACAACCGTGAATTTCTTTATTATAATTGCTATTTGTTCCATACTTTTTTATTTTGTAATCACCGTTAGCATCTTTATCCCACAGTCCAGTATCAACATAATTTGGTTGATTTGTTGGCCCAGGTCGCAAACATTTATATTCACACATTTTGAAAAATTTCTTATAACCATTTATTATTTTTTGTATTGGATTATTATTTCGTTGACCAGCAATTCCGTCACAACTTCCATCTACTTTTATAGGAGCAACACAATTTTTTAAATTACACGTTTTCGCTGTTGTTTGAGAAACACCCATAAAATCGTTCTTACAAATAGCTGTTGATGTTGCGTCACTACCGTATTTTTTTGCAGGAGTAGTTGTGTCTTTTGCAGCAAACCATATTATTGGTTTTTTTCCTGGTGCTGGTGCTTGTGATGATATTTGACAACCATTCCATAAACCATAATTTGCTTGTGCATCGTCTTGGTATTGTTCATCATCAGTAACTTCATATTGCCTGCTTTTTGCATATTGAAGACATTGTCCTTGGGTTAGATCACCGCCTCGTCCAGAACATTTGTCATTTGATTCAGCTACTGGTGGTGCTGCATTAATAGCAATTTGACTATACGAATAATGAATTCCACATAATGGTATAAAAGATGAATCTTCTCCACTATTCTCTGTTGTTCCTTTTACAGCAAAAAATATTTTTTTACGATCGTTACGTAGTTGACAACCATCCAAATAACCATCACCTACTTTTGCAGTATTATCGTAATGTGCTTTATTTGAAACATCAAAACCTAAATTTGCTGCTAATTCTTTACATCGTGGTTCCGTTAAAAGACCACCATGATTAGTGCATTTATTATTATTATTTGCTGATCCTTCTATTATTTTTTTTTTAATTAAAATAAAATGAACGGATATAAAAATTGCTAAAATTGATAATATAAATATAATCATAATGGTTGTATATATATTATCTTTTAAAAAAAGATATGACAAAAAGTATATTATATTTTAAAAAAACAAAATGTTATATTATATTTTAAAAAGACAAAATGTTATATTATCTTTTAAAAAATACGAGATGTTTCTTTATTTTTTATTAATTAGATTTGATTTTGGTATAAATTTTAAATAATCTATTTTTCTTCTTCCTTCTGAATTACTGTCTGTTTCTTTATTCAACAATGTTTCATTAGTTCCTATATATTTTATTTTACCACTTGGAACACCTTCATTTTCTACAAATGCAACTTCTTTATTATTTATAAATACACGAACATCATATTTATTTTTTTTATTTTTTCGGTTTTCATATCTTATTACGTATGGTCCCTGATCTAACATATATTTATATCTTTTTTCACTTATACCCTTAAATATTGATCCATCGGCAGTATAACCATCTCTATAAATACCTGTGCTAAAGCCTTGACCATTTTCATCTTGATTAAATCCCCAATTTCCCTGAACCGTTGCATGTAGTTTTTGGTCAACAGGTATTGCCATTTCTAAATCATAATCGTCAACATTTGGTAAAATAATAGATTTAAAACTATTATCTTCAAATGTTCTCATACGAACATTTATAAATTCTTCCATAACGCTTCCCTTTTTTGGATTAACATAATTTTTTATGTCTATGTATATATTTAATATTATGAATGAAAATGTAAATAAAATAATCATAGCAATAAATATTTTTATAATTATTCCAGTAGTCATATATATTAAATAATTATTTTATTAGATAATAAAGCATCGAAAATTCTAAGATTTTTCGTGTAAAAATAATCTTTTATATCATAATACAAATTATAACCAATAAATAATATTATAACTATAACCATCACAGTTAAAAAGTCTTTTATCATATATAAATACAAACTATTTTTTTTACTAAATGTTATATAATTTCAATTATATTTAGATTAAAATAATTTTTAGCAAAATATAATTGAAATTATATAATATAAATTATTACTTTTAATAATAATAATAATATATTTTTTATATATAATATGAAACGTTATGAAATAATATCACAAGCTATAATAAGTAAATTATATAGTTTAAAAAATAAATTTTTTAAAAAAAGAATAAGAGAAGGATTAGAAAATGAATCTTGTGAAGATGGATATTTTGATAGAGGTGATGGTGAATGTTTGAAAGAAATTAAAACTATTGAAATATTTGTTGAAAAACCTTTTGTCATATCTATTGTTATTTTATCATTAGCTTATTTTTCATCAGGATTTTTATATAAAATAAAAAGCATGCCATTAGTAAATAGTGGAGATAAATGTAAAAAAATAAGTATTGGTGATTTTTTAAATTTAAAATTTGGAGATATTATTAGTGGTAAGCCAATAATAAAAAAAAAAGATCATACAAAAAAAGGTAAAGAAATGGATATTTTAAGTAAAATATTATTTCCTTCTTTCCCTAATGATGAATATTTATATCCTCCTTCAAGTGGTGATGATTATGATATAACTTTAAAAGATCAATTTTTTGCCGTTACACGATGTTGTATTGTATGTATTAGTTTGTTTTTGTATACATTTTTAGGAACTATAAAACAAAAAATATTTGGAAATAAATTTTGGGGAACTCTTCCTGAAATTCAACAACCTCCAAATAAAGAATCATGGAAAAAAGATTTAATAACAATATTTCCTGCACTATTTTTCTTTATATTTTTCCTTTTTATTTTAATGGGCGTTGGTTTAATTCTTCCTTTATTTTTTTCTGTTTTTTGGTTTGGTAATATTTTAATTCGTTGGAGAGAACAGTTAGATTATAAAAATAATCCTATTAGCGAAATAGATGGGTGGGGAGAATGGGTGGGTAGATTTTTAGGAAATATTGGAAGAGGAATAATTGCTTTTTTCGGTGTAATGTTCATATTTTTAATGAATGCATTTTTTATCCCAGTTGTATTATTTTTTTGGTTAATATTAGATGTTGGATTTGGATTTCACGAAAATAAACGTGATGGAATTGCAACCGTATTTAAAACATTTGCAAATATTATTTGGGATTATAAATTTATTTGGGCATTTGTTGCTATATTATTTTGGGTTTCCAGTTTCGAAACTTATTTAAAAGGTGAAGAAAATATTTTATCTGATTTAATAAATGAAGAACATATGATATATTTACCACATATATTATCAGCTGTAGCTTTTATTTTCATGATGTCACAACAAAAGAAATATTATCAATCATTAATACCAACACCAAAATATAATAAAAGCTGTGTTCCTAATTGTAACGCTCCTGCTATGAGCGCAAGAGAAAAGGGAGCAACAAAAGAATGTCCTCCAAATTCCTCTCCATCTGGAACAATATAAAAATGCAATTAATGAAATATACAATTAATGAAATATACAATTAATTAAATATACAATTAATTAAATATACAATTAATTAAATATATATTAAAAATAAATTAAATATATGTAATTATATAATTTATTATGGGAAAAAAGAACAGAAAAAAAAAAGTGTCAGCTAATGGAAAACCATTCGTCAGTGTTTGCACACCAACTTATAATCGTAGATTATTTATACCGAATTTGATTCGTTGTTTTCAATCTCAAACATATCCTAAATCTTTACTTGAATGGATTATAATAGATGATGGAGAGGATTCCGTTGAAGACTTATTTAAAGATGTAGAATGTGTAAAATATTTTAGATACGAAGAAAAAATAAAATTAGGTAGAAAAAGAAATTTAATGCATGAAAAATCAAAAGGTGATATAATAGTTTATATGGATGATGATGATTATTATCCACCTGATAGAGTCCATCATGCTGTGCAAAGATTAGTGTCTATTCCTCAAGCAATGGCAGTAGGAAGTAGTATAGTTTATATTTATTTTAATGATTTGGACAAAATCTATCAATTTGGTCCTTATGGTGCTATGCACGCTACAGCTGGAACATTTGCGTTTAAAAGAAAACTTTTAGAAGAAACTAGTTATGATGATGAAGCTGAATTAGCAGAAGAAAAGAAATTTTTAAAAAATTACACTGTTCCTTTAGCACAACTAAATCCTATTAAAAGTATATTATGTTTTGCACATCAGTATAATACCTTTGATAAAAGAAAATTATTAGTAAATCCTAATCCTAAATTCGTAAAACCTACAAATTTAAAACCAAGTGTTTTTATTAAAGATAAAAAAATGTTGAAATTTTATGTTGAAATATAATTTATAATAAATTTTTTTTTGAAAAAAAATTTATTATACTATGTTATATGAAACTTCCAAAACCATTGAAGAAAGTCATAAAAACATTTGAAAAACAACCAGACATGATGAAATTAATAATTATGTTATTCATTTTATACTGCATATACTATTTATATAAACAATTAAGATGGGGTATTGGAAGCAGTATGTATTTAGAAGGTTTCATGGATAAAACCTTTGTTTTCTTTAAAATGGATGGATGTCCACATTGCGTTAAAATGCAACCAGAATGGGATAAGTTTAAAAAGAACAATAAAAGTGGTATAGCAACAGCAGAATTTGAAGCATCTAAAAATCCAGAAGAATGTAAAAAATACGGTGTAAAAGGTTTCCCTACTTTACTTTTAATTCAAAATGGAAAAGTATTGAAGACCTATTCTGGTGATAGAAAGATCAGTGCTCTTGAACAATTTGTAAACTCTAACAAATAATTCAAATTATATTTATTTCTCAATATAAAATCTATACAAAATCTATTCAAAAAAATAAGTTTCATTGTATTTATCAATATACCTATATAATCTTGATATGTCTAATTTTGATATATCATAATTTTCATTACTTAATAAATTATATATTTCTTCAACATCTTTTGTTTTTCTTAAATAAATAAAGAATGAAAATAAATCTTTCTTATCCATAACTAATTTATTTGATAAATTTTGTATAAAAATTGTATTATTATATTCAGTAGAATATTTTGTTAAAACCTTTGTAAATCTAATTTCGTCTTTCTTTTTTATTTTTTTTGAAATATTTTTGTGAAATAACATATTATTATACATTGTCTTTATTAAAGACGTCATTTCATTAAATATCCATATCTGCTTTTGAAATGTTATTCTATCTATATAATCTGAAAAAACAAAATTATCCAATATATCTATATAATTTTTTATATTTTCACATTTATCTTTATCTAAATAATCTATTATGTTTTCATGAAATAATAATCCTACACTTGTTCTATCTGTTTCATTCATTATAAAATTATGATTATTTAAAGTATAACTATTAGATAATAATTGCCATGTTATGTCCTTTGTATTTTCATTGTAATTTTTTTTTTGAAAAATTTTATGTATCAAATGGTTTTTTAATATTTGTTCATGATTTTTATAAATATCATATGTCGATTTTAATTTTCTCAAATCACCCTGTATATAATTAACTATATTAACTAGTAATTCATTATCAACATTTGGTATTAAAATATTCAATATATTGTTAATTTGAATAGTTGTTGGTGATTTTAATTCTATCGTTGTGCATATTTTCATCATTTCACATATTTTTTTATCCATATGATAATTACCTATACAAATTATAGGTATCATAGTTGTATCTTCCTTCTTTTGTTTGTTCGTCTTTTTTGGTCTTATTAATTTAATTAAAGAATTAATACCACCTTTATCACCATTATTCATTCCATCTATTTCATCCATAACAATCGCTATTTTTTTTATTTTTTTATTAAACATACTCAAAACATTCTTATCCGACATATTATGCTTTGTTATCGTATCTATCACCGTCTTATTTCTTACATCTCCAGCATCATACATAATTATATCGTAATTTAATTTTTTTAATGTATTTTTAACAAATTGTGTTTTTCCCGCACCTGGAGATCCATAAACATATATCCCTCTTTTTGTCAATAATTTATTCTTATTAGCTTCAAAAATATTTAAACTTTCTATTAATTTTTCTTCACACTCTTTTCTATTTAATAATAAATTTAAGTTTAATTGCTCCATGTATTATTTATACGTCTTATTTTTTTATCCCTTTTTTTACGAATAATTCCTTTATTTTTTTCAAAATCACATATAACATTTCTACATAGTGTTGATTCCATTTGAATACATAATTGCTCTAAATATTGAATATAATTGCTATATTTATAACCTCTATATCTATATTTCTTTATATTGATCCAATGGTTGTATTTATGTTTTATCAACATTTCAAAAATATAATTCATATTGTTTGCAATAATTTTTTTTATATATGTTTGAAATGTAAACTTTTTTTTGTATGAAATACTTCTAAACGGTATACCTTCGCCATTACAAGTTAATCTTAAATTCATATATTCATTTTCATAATCTTTTTTATTTGTAATTATTATAATTTCTCTCGGAATATATTCTTTTATCATTATTACTAATTCAATTGGAATTTTATATATTTTATTTAGCAGAGAAGACATATATAAAATTTAATTATATTATTTAAATTTTATATTTTATATAAATTTTATTTATTGTTTAGCATAAATTTCTATTAGTGATACCATCCCATATAACTCCTTTTCCCTTAGCCCATTCACATTTTTTAATTCTCCCCAGTGTTCCTTCTGTATAAATATCGTTACCAGCTGGAACAGTAAAACCTGTATCTATAATACCTTTATTTTGATTAGTCGCTAGACATAATGCATCATCTGTTACTTTCCAATAGTCTGGACATTTCGGTATTTCTGGAGGAAATACTTGATTTTTATAACTATTTTTTATTAATAAAGACATTACTATCAACATTCCTAAAAAAATAGCTGTAGCTATCATTAATACTGATCTTTGAAAACCCATTATATATATATCTTTTAAAAAAAGATATGGCAAAATGTTTCTTTTAAAAAAAGATATGGCAAAATGTTTCTTTTAAAAAAAAAGATATGGCAAAATGTTTCTTTATATCTTTTATATTTTTTTGCTTGTTTATTTTTTCTTGTTAAAGTGTATATATGAACGGTCGAATAAACATTATGGGAAAAAATAATACAAATAGATTTTTATTATATGAAACACCTACTGTAAAAAAATCAACAGATTATAAAGATGCTCTCGTTGGAAATTTTCACACCAGTCTTTTATCTATAACTTATTTTTCTGC
>Ga0315315_10004075_pt1 | contig 13495 bp, 4 predicted proteins | sample M140m3416metaG_FD_203699 | JGI IMG/M metagenome (GOLD analysis project Ga0315315, IMG submission 203699) | Ammonia-oxidizing marine archaeal communities from Monterey Bay, California, United States - M1 40m 3416 | ecosystem: Environmental > Aquatic > Marine > Intertidal zone | place: USA...
CGGTACATTTTGTATGCAGAATACAAAATCAAAAAAGTGTACCGGTACACCTCTGGTTCAGATTACCAAATTAGGTATCTACGGAAGACGACATATTGCACGCCGGCAGACGACATATTTTGCTTCGGAAGACGACATATTGCACGCGCGTTGGAAATGAACCGAGCCTCTCTCTTTTTGAACCGTGCCATTTTTTCAAGTTCGTGCACCTAATTTGGCAATTTGAACCGGGGCTGTACCGGTACAGGTCCCATAGGCATCCCAGAAGAAAAAACTGTACCGTTCAGTAACCGGTACACAAATGTGTGAAAGATCACATAAAAACGTTTTTGACTAATGAACGGAAAAAAAGGTGGCAGAGGTGGCAGAGTGTCCCCAAACCGCCTCTCAGGAAAAAAGAGTAACGAGATTTTGATAGTTGGAGTGCACGAGAGGCAAAATAAGTAGAAAAAAACTATCGTCGTGTGGTCGACCGTTACTCAAGTAAGCAAATAAAAGAGGCACGGCGGTGCCCCAACCTGCCGGTACAACACAGAAATACCAAAAATGAACTCAAAGGAACGCATGGCTAGATTCGCCGACTCATACAAGAAACGGCAGCGAGGAGACGTGGCGCCTCCGCGCACGAAGGCTCGGATCACGGGGAGCCAAGAGGCTGTCAGTGCCGAGGGCAACTGCGTCGACGCCTTCACGCTCGCCCAAGGGCGCAAAGGTGTCGCGATTGTGATCTCCAACGTGCGGGTGCCCGCGGAAGCGCCCGACGCCTTCCATGGCGCGCCGATTGACGGCAGCAACTCCCCGGTGGTGTACATGGTGCCCACGCGCAAGTGCGCCGAGCTGAAACAGGGCGACAAGGACACCGCGCCTCGATGCATCGATGAGGGCTTTGACGGCCGACTCCTTTCGTTGGACATCATGCTTAGTTTGAATTTTTTCTCTTCTTTGTACGGCAGCAGCCAGCCGAATCCCAAGATCCCGGCCGCGACGATCCAGGGGCAGAAGGTCGAAGTCGTTGGCATTTCGTGCAGCCACAACAACAATGGCGGTCTCTATGTCAACGCCAGCGGCGGAGGGTACAACCACATCGGCCACCCGATCAAAACCGCTGATCAGGGCTACGAAGAAGCCGCGGCGCAGATTCGTGGTGTTCGTTACCAGTACGCGTCTTGCCTGGCACTGGCGGCGAACGCTGGTGGCGTGTTCGGCACCACTCTGAGCGAACGCTCGGCGATTTCCAACGAGCTCAAATGCGCGCTTAAGAATGAAGCCAACGCGGTCGTGCGCGGCTTGGAGACGTTGAAAACGAAGCACGACGGGGTGATGCTCGGCCACGCGCCGAATCTTCTCCCGCTGCTCTCGGACGGCGCTTCCGAAGCGATGCAGACGCGCATCGAGGAGCTGAAGGCGTTCGTCGATGCGGACGAGGGAAAGGCGGAAGCCGATTGGGGAATGGGCTCGTTGCAGGATCTTACCAAGATCCCCGGCGAGGAGGTCTCGATCGCCGTTCACATGTACGACGACCCGCTTCTGTTTGAGGTGGCTAATGCCCCGAAGATGCTTCGAGACATGATGCTGTCGGAGACTCTCGAAGAAGTGCAGGCGCTTCCAAAAATGTTTGTTGGCGCCTCCGTCAGCCGGCCCGTCGAAGTCAACATGGACAGGTACACTGCTTTGATGTATCTCACACTTACTTTCGCGACCACAAAGGGGTACGACCCAAACAACACGGAGAGCATCGACCCGTTTTACGTCTCCACGCCGCGCGAGTCGGCTTTGACGCATTTTAAGGTTTCCAAGCTCGCGCACATCTTCGGCGTCCGCAACTACCAAAAGCTTTCGATGCTGGTGGGCGAGCTCTGCCGTTATGGCGACCGCATCTTCTCGCTGAAGGCACTGCCGTTCGATCCGTCGGACTCCGACTTGGCGCTCGGCGACAAGTCGTGGTCCACGACTCCGATGATCAACGTTTGCGAGACGCTCGACCTCTGCGCCTTTCCCGTGACCAAAAAGTTCATCGTCCAGCACTTGCTGGCAAACAAGCACGGTTTCACGAACCGCGAGGTCGAGGACCCCGCGACCTGTGTGCCTCTTGCCGACCTTCTGGGCCCCATACCTGAGATCGGCGACAATATTGGGTCGACTTACCAAGCCATCTCAGCCACGACGTGGATGCTCGACAGCCTTCCGGAAAACGTTGGGTTTCGAGTCGTCTTTAAGGGCATTGTCGAGGCGGCCAACGCCCCAGATGGGAAGTCGTATATGGAAAAATGCGGTGCCAAGGTTCGTGACGACGAGGCGAATGGCGACAAGTTTTTCACCGACGGTGGGTTTGGCGACCTGACGGCCTTTCTCACGGGCCCCAACGCGGTCGTTTTTGCCGTTGTTGAGGATGACAACTAGACGCCCTACAAGACGGGGTTTGGGCACCGCGCTACCACAAATGCAGCGCCAAGAGGTGCGAGGGGAGAGGAGAGAGGAGGGTGGTGACAAAAAATGAGCGCACTGCTGGGGCCGATTGTGGCACTGGCCGTTTGGATGGGTGTTTTTTGGTGTACGGTGTGCCGAAAGGTTTTTGGGAGGCACAAACGCGACTTTTATACGCACTAACATTTTACTGTTGCGGATGCATGTCTTCGACCTCCATCGGTGTACGCTTCATCGCATCTTCGACGCCTTCTGAGTACTTTGTCTGCTTGATCACAAAAAAAATTTTATGCAAGCCGGTCTTGACGATGCCGATGTGATTTGTGTGGAGGATACCATGGATGCTCGGGTTGTTCATGTGATATGCTGGGGTATGGCCGCGGCCGTCGTCTTCTTCGTTGCCTTGGCGCCCAAGCGCCGCCATCAGCACTCGTGTTGCGATGTCAACAAGTTGACCAGCGGACATGTTGTCAAATCCAAACTCGTAGTGCGATTTGCCGTAGAAGTGACCCTCCGACGCCTTTGTGAGATTGTTTGAGAAAATCTCCCAGACATCGTCGAGTTTCTGCAAGAGATCATGAATTTTCAAAATGATTTCATAAGAGGGGTGCTGTTTGTTCAATTGTTCTTGCATGTGTTTATAAACGTTGTTTATGTTGATCGCAAAGTTCTCAATTCTTTTTGGAGCTCTAGACGTGTAGTAACGCGCCTTGCGACACTGCATGGTTGACATTTTTATCAAATTCCGTCTCTCTGTCAGCGAGGACGGAACGACCGGAAGAGTGTAAGATGAACCCGCTGAGTACTTGGGCGTCACGTTCCAGGTGAATCGATAGGGCTTTTCTAGCAGTGCGCCATACGGATTGGAAAGTGCACCTTCGGCAGACGGTGTTTGGTTAAAACTTTCAAGTCCGAAGAGCTGCTGCACGAGGTTTCGAATCATGTACTCCGAACCACCCGAGACCAGTGTGTTTGCTACAACTTGTCTGCAATCCCACACCTCGCCGAACCACTCCTCTGGAACCAAAAGGCTCGTCCGCTGGCGTTCTTTGGATGATTTAAACACGTGAGTGTATCGCTTCGGGTTTCCAAATTCTTCAGGCAAATCGTACTGCCACGCGCACCAGCGAGCCCAAGCTCGATATCGCATTCGCGCTGAAATCACACCTTTTATGTATTTTTTGTCTACCTTGACGGCGGCGTCGATCCCAAGAGTCGCGTTGTTTCTCCCCGTATTTTGTTTGAATGATTCGGTGGCAGCGTAATAATCGCGGTACACGTCTTTTGGCGGTTCTATCATCGGAGTGCCCTTTTTTGCCATCTCTGTTTTATGTTTGCCCACCATTTCAATGAGTGTGTGTGCCCTAAAGTCGCTGTCAGCCATCCCATCAATCGTTCGGGCAGCCCAAAGCTTGTCTCTTATAGATTTGTGATGGAAGTATTTGTTGATAAGATCCGTGTCATCAGGTTCGAGCTCATTGTACTTGTTGAAAATATGCTTCTCCGATTTCATATCGGGATATTTGTTAGAAGGGAAAGCCTTCGTGATTGTGGTGTCGTCGCTCTCTGGAACGACGTAGCTTGGGTCGTACTTAGAAGAGTGCCTGTTCCAATGTGCAATTCGTGAAAGCACCACTTCATGTTGCTCCCACGTTTCGACAAGCCCTGGTATGGCGTTGGGGAGTGCAATACGCATCATGCTTTTTCGAATGATTCGATCGGAAAGCCCTCCGTTTGGTATTTCGTCTTCGTTTTTCACGTGCCAGTAGATCTGATTGGTGATCACTTCTCTACCAGTCACGAGTTCAAACTGGGCCGACTCGGCAAGAAGCAAGAAAAAATGAACCCAATTGATCGAATCGTTCACCGAGTCGTTTGGTCGGTTCCATGCAGTTGGACTGCTGTCAAGCTTTTCCTCCGTGATAGGTTTTGGGGCGTCTTCTGGCATCTCGTAGTACTCCTGTGAAAAGGAATTTGTCGACCACCCACCAGCAAAGAAATGAGGAGCAGTGGGTAGCACCTCAAAGCTGGTACACAATTTCTTTACCGTTGGAACTCCTTCGGCTTGCTCGTTGATTCGATTCTTGTAAGTCACGACAGCTCGTTTTCTAAGTAGCCCTTTGATGTACTCCAAATACATCCTCTTGGACCAGTATTCTTTGAGTTCGTCTTTGCTTTTCTTTGAACCCGTCTGCATCATCTGATCGACTTTCTTGTCCACTAACTTTTGGTACTCTTTGTCGTTCAGGTATCTTTGAACGCCCGCTGTCTCAACCTTGAGCGTGTCGTCTTTTTCTCCATTCCAAACGTTTTGTAGTTCAACTTTGTTTGTAGTTCCTTCAGCTTCAAGTCTTCGAACTTCAAAAAGGCGGAGGAATCGTATCCTTTCGTTTGCTTCTTTCTCTTCTTGGGATGTGTGAGCGGGTCCTTTGACGACTGTATCGTAATATAAATTGAGCATGGTGATCTCATCAGACGTTGCGTCTTCTGGGACTTCGCCCACTTGTTGCTGCGCCTTTAAAGCTTCTTGCGTTTCTTCATCAGTGTCTTTTTTTGTGTATTTCTCGTCATTGTCAACCATTGCTTTGTAGTTGAATTCGTATTCATTCGGTTTAGAAGCATCGAACAGAAGCATCAATGTGTACTGTTCGATGCCAGTTTTGACCGTGTGTATTAGGTTGTATCGTTCATCCGCTTCTTCGTACACGCAGATTCCCACACCAAGCACCCAAGCCATGGCGTAAAGACTGGCAACGTTCTCGGGCATATTACCGCCCTTAAAATGTTCACGTGCAAAAATATTCAGTTGTTCCATTGGATCTCCTTTGTTTTTCATTCCACTGTCTCTCAAAAGATTTAAAGTCGCAGTCCTCTGATTAGCATCGATATAATGGACACGAGTGGGGTCCGTGTCGACAAAGGCAGAGAACAGTGTGACCACATCTTTTCGAATCGGTATGTCTTCGGGATGGTCGATGTCGGAGTCGGACGCAATCATCCACTGACACACCGCCTGTCTGATTGTGACTTCGGTATGATGTTGCCCTTTCTTTAGTCCACGCGGCTCGATTTCGTGGTAATGAAGTAAAAACGCCACGCATCGGTACAAAGATCCGATGTGAGTTTTGGATTCGGGCGAGTAGAGCCATACAGACTCCGTGTTCCAGTATGAGAGTTCACAGTTTTTATCTGCACCAATTGGCAGTTGCCGCTTATCGTGCTTTGTTCCTTCAGCGCTCATAAACTTCGTTACCTGTGCGTCGAGCGCTGTTGGAGCGGCGTTGATCGCTTTTTCATAGTATTCGCGGTTCTTTTTATTTGCAATGCCTTTACGGTGAGATGAAATGACGATTTCGCTTGTGATTTGGATCCTCGTCTCCATGTGCGACAGGACAACGTCGTATATGCCTCCCCATGTCCACATAAATGCATCCTGCACATTAGGTGTCGCCCATTCTGCAGCAAACACCGTGATTCCCACAGGCCACTGCCATTTCAATTCGGACCCACGGGGATACGCCTTTGTCACGACCCGTTTGTGAGCTTCAAGGATTAATATTGTCAGCCATTTGGCGACATCTAAACCGCCCCGTTGGGTTGTCCAGGTGCCTGCTGCCACATCGATATTCTCTATTGCATTTTTGATATGGTCGTTGTACTTTTTCGTCTTATCGCCGGCAACATCATTTTTGAAGTCCTGGAATGTATGACCTTTCTCGTCGTAATCGGTGTGAATCTGCGCGAATTTCACGAGTCCTTTGCCCAGCATCCGCACCAGGGCCAGTAGCACAACGTTGTGCTCATCATCAAAGTCATTGTGGAACGATGTCGATGAGATGTCCTGATAGTCCCACTCTCCTTCTTCTTCTTCTTCTTCTTCTTCGTTTTCCTCTTTTGAATTTGTTTCATTGACGACATTTTGCACTGTCTGTTCCTTCGCATGATGCAGTCTCGCGAGCATTTTGTCCACCGAGTAATAGTGCCTCTCCCTCTTCTCTTCTTCCTTTTTAACGGCGTCCACTGTTCGACCGGCCCGAAAAATACAGGGGTCAGACTGCAGTCTAAAGCTTTCCTCCTCTTCCTTGTTAAAAGTCATTGGGGTCTGTACGTCGTACTTCGCGATGTCTCGCAGCCTTTCATTGCAATTGTTTTCAATCAACTCCAAGTTGTGCATAAACGTTGGGACTGAGCGCGATGCGTACTCGTCGTTCTTGGGGTTTTCTTTTCGTTTTTGCATCTCACTCATGAAACTGTCAGTAAGCAGTCTTAGATGGTTGAATTGGTGATCGGCACTGGTTTCGGCAGGCGATGCCTCACTCTCCCGTTTACCGAGTGCATTTGACTTTCGTTTTACTTGTAATCTTGAGGAATCACCAGAATTATTTTTTGGCGCGCCGGTGTCTTCGTCGACCATGGGTATGCAGAGTGTTTTTAGAGCAGTGAACTGGTTTTCGTCTGTCGTGGGCAACTTTGACCAAAAGGCCAGCGCACTCTCTATGCCGTTTGTCCAGTTGACGACTCGGTGCGGATGGTCGCCAAACGCTTCTCCCTTTGACGCGAGCGCCTCGTAATCTTTCAAGCTCTGACTCGTCTCGAAGATCGGCGAGCACGCCGCAGTGCACGCGCGCGAGACCTCGCGCGTGAGCTTAGACAACACATTTTCTGAAGCCTTGGTGCGCGCATTCTGAAGCCACGACACCGCGTCGCCGGTGGCCGCCATCATCTGCACGGCCGTGCGTCGCGCGTAGGCCGATGTCAAAACTTTATGCATGTGCGCCAATGCACTACTCCTACAGGGAGTGTCCCTTCGAAAGTCGCCGACCGAATCGTCCATGTCGACCATTTCTGCGAGCAGTTGAACTTGCGCAGCGTTGAGATTTGCTTCGATCATCTGTGTCCACACGTCCGCCTCGTCCGCACATGTGATTTGAGCGATTTCCTCGACCAGGCGTGGCCACCGGTCGAGATGGGCGTTGCTGGTGAGGATCGAATTTCGAAGACTCGATAAACCGTCCACCGCAGTTTGCTCAACACAAAAAAAGTTTTCCTCGAGCATTTGTAGGTACTTGTAACTATCCAGACAGCACTAATCGGCAGTGTCGCGAAGGCGCTTCCGATACATGCGCTCGCTCGGAAATCCAAACGCTTTCCATGCCGGAAGACTCGCGTTGAGGCGTGCTGCGCGTCGCGCGCGCTCGAGTCGGTGCTCCAACTTCTTGTGCGACAAGTAGGCGATCAGCGATTCAAAGCCGATGCACTTCCAAAAGGGGATCGGAGGCGGCGCCCCACGCTCCGTGCGTTCGACCTCTTCACGCTCCCTGCGCTCAATCACTATTTCGCATGCCTTTTGTTCATGTGGATCGCGGCTCACGTGAGTGTGCAAGACGCTTGCAAGTTCAAATGGCAAGTCTTTTTGAGAACACAAGCACAATATCGACGCCCAAACCTCACCAGGACGGCGCCCGTTTTCGAATCTACTCATCGCGCTTCCGCCGCCCGCTCCCACCCCGCTTCGCGCCCCCTACTGTCCGCGTCGAGGCCTCCCATTTTAGCGCCCCACGGCGGAGGCCGCGAGATCGTCGAGCTTATCGAACAGCAACCCAAACGTGAGGATCGCCTTCTTGATCTTGTGAGGCGCGCCATCGCTTCCCTGCTCGATGCCGAAAAAGATGGATTCGGACGTCATCTTGTTCTTGGCCGCCTGGGTGCGCACAGGCGGAAGATTCTTGAAAGCCTTGATCGAAGCACGGTCGGTAACGACGCCATACTCCATGCCTCTGCTCAGGTAGGACACCGACCTTCCGTGCAATCGGTTCTTCGCCTCCAAGTACCCGGGGAGGCACATGACCACGGTCGGCACCAGACTCTTGTTACGCTCGATCTCATCAAAGATGCTCTCGTAACCGCCATCGGGCGCGACCGGAGCGACCGGAGCGACGGGCGCGGACTCGTGCGTCGAAGGCAAGCTGTAATGGAGACGGAGGAAGCCAAGCGGCTTCTCGGCATCGCTCGTGACCTCATGAATCGCATGTCGCATCTTCGTGAACAAGTTCGATGTGCGGTCGAACTGCAAGTGGAGCGCCTTCGCGCCAGCTGTGTAATACACCATGCACCGCTCCAAGAAGTCGCGCATGAACGAGCGGTCATTCTTGCACTCGAAGAGCTCCACAAAGCTTTGCACGGTCGCGAGTGGCGCGGGCGGCAGAGCAGGCGACGACGGGAACATGCAACCCTTTTTGACGATGCTCCCTTTGGGAAATTGGATGCCGGTCAGTCGGGCGATCGGAAGCAAATAGGTAGGTGAAATGCTCGGAGAAAGGAACGCGAGGAACTCCATGATGCACTTTGTCTGCTCGTCAACCGCCGCCTCCTCCTCCTCCTCCTCCTCCTCCTCCTCCTCCTCCTCATCCTCAAACTCATCGTCCGCCTCCTCTGCCGCGTCCTGGTGCGCCGCCCCCGCCGACTGCCTCTCGGCCACGCGCTCTTCCACGGCCGGAGAAAACTCGCAGTCCTCAAATTCATCGTCCTCTGGCTCCGGCGGGTTGCCAAACCACGCCGCCTCCGCCGCCGCCTCCGCCGCCGCCTCCTCGTCCTCCTCTTCCGCCGCCGCCTCCGCCGCCGCCTCCTCCACTACCTCCACGGAGTCGTCATCGATGTCGGAGGAGTCATAGGAGACCGGCGGCTGCGCTGCCACCACCGAGCCACCCCCGTTGCCGGAAGAGCCCTGGTTGCCGGACGAGCCCTCGCTGTCAGACGAGCCCTCGCTGTCGGACGAGCCCTCGCTGCCGGACGAGCCCTCGCTGCCGGACGAGCCCTCGCTGCCGGACGAGCCCTCGCTGCCGGACGAGCCCTCGCTGTCGGACGAGCCCTCTGCATTCATGATGACGGCGGTCGGGTCGGACGTGTCGGCATCCTCACCGCGTGCCAACTCCCAAACCGCCTTGAAAATGTTGAGCTTCGCCTGCCTGGCGGCTTTGCGCTTGCGGCGCGCGCCGCTCTGCACCGGGTCAGAGTCGGAGTCGTCGGAGTCGTCGGAGTCGTCGGACTCCTCAACCCAGCCTTTCTTCGGCTTCGGCGCCGGCATCTTGCGTTTGCCGACCGCCGGCGTCGGTGGCGCGACGAGGGCTTCGAGGAAGGCGATGTTGGAGGCGTCGTAGCCAGCGAGCATGCGCACAGACGGTGGAAATTGCCAGTAAAACTTCGCGTCCTTGATTGTCTCTTCATCCGTAAGCACTCCAATGTCGTTGAGCGTATGCCTTAGAAGTTGCGACTGGTAAGTGTCGAGCGTATCCGTTCCCGAGCGGAAGACCCCTGCCAGCCCGATCTCAATGCTCGGCTCGAAGAAGTATCGCTTCTGCTCCGTCTTTCGGGATCCCCACTGGTAAGTGTCGCACATCAGCCCGCACGACACGGTCGCGTGCGCGTTCAGGCACATGGCTTCGGTGAGGTCTTGCACGTCGATGAAAGGCTTCGAAGCGTCCAGGTAAGACATTGTCAAAATAGCTGGGTTCGCGGTGAAACTTTCACCCGTGGGAATCTTGCGCGGCACGCCTTCGGTGCCCAAAGCGTGCGCCTCGGAATACGTGACTCTGTAGTTGGGCTTCTCGAGCACCTTAGGCCTGCCGCGTTCCGCCATGAGATTAAACTTGGCGGCCCTCTCCCACCCGGGCGGCTTGAAGAACAAACTCATGATCGTCGCTGCCTTGACGGGAGCGGAGAACTTGATATCGCACATCCTCCCACCCTTATCGTCGCGACCGATCACAGCCTGAAACTCGCACGTGGGCTCGAAGCAGTTCGGCGTCGGCCTGCGCTCACGATCACAGCTTTTGATGATCAGAGTACAATGACTGCCGACCTCAATCTCGGGATCAGAGTCCTTGGGCGCATTGAAGCAGCCCGAGTGCCTTGACAGGGGAATGCTTGGAACATCCAAGGCCGCATTCTTCATTGCCTTGCATGTCCTTGCAACCACAAGGCCACTCTTCTGAGGGAGCGTTTCCCCGCCTAGCATCGTAGCCCGAACGACGAGTTGATGTATCGCATCGGGCATCAAATCGAAATAATTAGTCGCCATGTCGCCCAACGGCCGCCCAACGGTCGCCCAACGGCCGCCCAACGGTCGCCCAACGGCCGCCCAACGGTCGCCCAACGGTCGCCCAACGGCCACCCAACGGCCGTCCCGCCGCTCACGTTTTTGTTGCTCTCTACCTCTGTTTTGCACTCCAATCCTGGACATATCGTTACTCTTTTTTTGAGAGGCGGTTTGGGGACACTCTGCCACCTCTGCCAGCCGTTGTCCAAGTTTGGTCGACCGTTACAAGATCCGCCAGTACTTCCTAAGTTTATATATATGTTGTTCCAAATATGGTAATCAAACTTACCACATTAGGAAACCTTTCAAATTAGGAAATTAAAAAATCGATAAAAGTTTATTTCCAAATTCGGTATGTTTGCATTTCCAAATTTGGTAACATAAACTTACCAAATTAGGAATTTTTTACTCGGACCCAAAAACATTTTTTTCTGGGGGGGGGTTACTCTTGCCCCCCCCCCACGTGGCAGGGGGGGGTGGCAGAGGTGGCAGAGTGTCCCCAAACCGCCTCTGAAAAAAAGAGTAACGAGATGTCCAGGATTGGAGTGCAAAACAGAGGTAGAGAGCAACAAAAACGTGAGCGGCAGGACGGCCGTTACAAATACGAAAACCGACTTTCGAAACCGACTTTCGAAATTCAAATGGAGGACCACGGCGATGCCGTGATCGACACCACGGTCATGGACCCCGAGACGGCCGCGCAGTGCGCCGCCGCTGCGCGCGCGCAGCTTGACAAGCTCGGCGCGACCGCCGCCTGCGCCAACCTCGAGTGCAAGAAGCCCTTTGACGCGTCGACCGGTTGCTACGCGGGCTGCGTCGCGATGCGTTCCTCCTCGCTCATCACGGGCAAGGAGGTGCACCTCTACTGCCGCAACTGCATCCAGACCTCCATGCACATCTGCGACGGCCTCGGCCGCGCGTATGCGGGCTGCTGCCAGGGCTGCTGGGACGACAAGAAGGCCGAGTGGAAGCTCGCCAACCCCGGCGAGAACCCCGACGTGACGGGCTCGGGCTTCAAGCCGTCGCCCAAGTCGCTCAACATGGCGGCCAAGCCCGCGCAGCCCGTGCCGCTCACCGAGGCGCTCGGCGCCGCGCACGCCTTCGCCTCGGGCTTCATCCAGGACGGCGCCGCCGCTGCCCTCGCGTCGCAGGCGGCGGCCACCGGGCGGTCGACGGGTGCCTCGCGCGCGGCGGCGGTTCGCGGCGCGGGCGGCCTCACCGCCTTCTTCGAGAATCTCAAAAAGGACGGCTACGCGGGCGGCACGACGAGCGACGACGTGGCGGAGGCCACGGAGTGGCAGACGGCAAGGAACAAGGAGCTCGCCGCCGCTGAGGCGGCCGCCGCCGCCGATGAGGCCCGTGTCGCGGCCGAGAAGAAAGCCGAGCAGGAGGCCGAGCGCGTGCGCAAAGCGGCCGAGAAGGAGGCCGAGCGCGTGCGCAAAGCGGCCGAGCAGGAGGCCAAGAAGGCGGCGGCCGAGACCGAGCGCTTGCAGCAGGCAGCCAAGTGGATGCAAGCAGAGCTGGATCGCGCCAAGAGCACCAACGCCACGCCCAACGCCACGCCGTCCACTACCGTCGACACCGCGAGCGAGGCCGGCGCGGCGATGCCAACGAGCTCCAAGAAGCGCAAAGCGCCGATCACCGCCTCGTCGGAGGAGCCGCCGCCGAAATACAAGGCGAACAAAGCCAACCTCGTGCTCCACTATGGCGAGGCCGAGGCGAAGAAAGAAATGGAACGCCGCAAGAAAGCCGCGGCGGTCAACAAGCAGCGCACGAACATGAAAAAGATGGCCAAAGAGGCGGGGCTCAAAGACGTCACCGAACTCATGACCTACATCGCCGAGCCGATGCGTGTTGCCAAAGCCGTGAAACACTACCTCGAGTGGATGAACTCGCAGGGAAAGTCGATCACGGAAGCCATCAAGCTCGCAACCAAGGACGAGGACGACGACGAGGACGAAGAGGGCGACTTCGTCGCCAAACCCGTTGAGCTCGTCGGCCACTCCTTTGAAGAGTTCTTTCGCAACGAGTACATTGCAAAGAAGCTCGAGAAGGCGATCGCCGCGAACAAGAAAAAGAATGAGGCCTCGCCCTCCTCATCTTCCTCCTCCTCCGCGCCGCGCGCGCCCTCGGCGACCGCCAAGAAGCCCCCCGCGCCGCGCGCGCCATCGGCGAAGCGCCCAGCGCTCTCGGCGCCCCCCGCGCCCTCGGCGAAGCGCCCAGCTCTCCCGGCGCCCCCCGCGAAGCGCACGCTGTCCGACGAATCGGACGACTCGGACGACTCGGACGACTCGGACGACGACTCGGGCGACGAGTCCTCCACGAAGAGCAACTCGCTGCAAATGGCAAAGGACGCGATCTCGAAGAAAAACGTCTCGCCGCCTCCTCCCGACGCGATCTCCGCGATTGTCGGGTCGTCCAAGGACGACGGCTCGGACGACTCGGACGACGAGCCTCTCGCGCGCTTCGCCAAGCGGCGCACGCCTTCCGAGGACTTGGACGACTGGGACGACGAGGAGGAGTACTGGCGCGAGGAGGCGGAGGAGGCGGCGGCGCGCCTGGAGGCGGAGGAGGAGGCGGCGCCCCCCGCCTCGGCGCCGTCCGCGCCCCCCGCCTCGGCGCCGTCCGCGCCCCCCGCCTCGGCGCCGTCCGCGCCCCCCGCCTCGGCGCAGTCCGCGCCCCCCGCGATGGACGAGGACTCGGACGACTCGGACGACTCGGACGACTCGAACGACTCGGACGACTCGGACGACTCGAACGCCTCGGCGCCGTCCGCGCCCCCAACCTCGGCGCAGTCCGCGCCCTCTGCGATGGACGAGGACTCGGACGACAACGTTGATCCGAGAGATCTGTTTGGGGAGGACTAGGACAAGGACAGCGACACCGACGAGGACGAGAGTGGCGACGGCGACGTCGCCGCGCACATGAAAACATGACGCTTATGCGTGGGGGGGGGTGGGGGGACTTGGGGGACTT
>Ga0315315_10004077_pt1 | contig 13494 bp, 5 predicted proteins | sample M140m3416metaG_FD_203699 | JGI IMG/M metagenome (GOLD analysis project Ga0315315, IMG submission 203699) | Ammonia-oxidizing marine archaeal communities from Monterey Bay, California, United States - M1 40m 3416 | ecosystem: Environmental > Aquatic > Marine > Intertidal zone | place: USA...
CGCGTTTTTTACCAGGAAGTGTCTCTGTAACGATCCATCGCGACAAATCTGTTTCTGCAACAAGCCGTCGGGCCAGCCGCATTCCGTCAATCGTTACGTCGCGATCGCTCGTGTCTTGAAGGTAGTTGGGATGAATGCTTAGTGGCACTCGTGGATCGGAGGATTGTAGTTGCAACATGCCTGTCGACTGTGGCTGGGTCGCATTCACACCGAGGGTCATGAAGGCACGGTCTGCTGGTTTTGGGTAGCTGAGGTAATGCGTAGGGGTCACGTGGATTTGGACAGAGTCCTGCAGGAATAGGCCTCCGCATTCTGCCAAATTGGAAGCAAGTGGACCTGTGCCTAGTGTTTGCCATCTCACGATGTCCTGAACTGAAGCATGTGAGGGAAATCGTCCTGATCTGACCTGAAAGATCATTGGCATGATTAGGTGATCCTGCAGGCCTTGACCGACTTGCTCTGATTCAAGGCGTACTTCAATACCTGCTTTTTCAAGCTGGTCAGGGGGGCCGATCCCGCTCCGCATCAGTATGGCGGGCGTAGCGATTGCCCCGGCACATAGAATCACGCCTTTGTTGGCAAGGATCTCGTTCTTCCCTTGGTCATCGCATGTTTCCACACCAATGATGCGATCGCCTTTGCAGATCAAGCGATTCACTGTTGTGCGTTGGACTTCAATGCTGCCGCCCGCTTGCTCTGTGGTGAGAAGCTCGGCAGGGTTCCAGCGACGACCTGATCGGTTGAGCCGCATGTAAGTCCAAGCGGCGCCCGCATCAAACTGTTTTGCTGCATTGAGAAAGCGTTGGGCCGCTTCACTTTGCCACGCGGGTTGTTCAGGACGAGTCAATTGGCTCAGTTCGTTTAAATCCTGCTGCAGCTCAGAGATACTCCACGCACCACCGCTTGCTTCGACCAACATCTGCAAATCTTTGCGTGTTGGAGGAAACCAGATCATCGCATTGATGCGGCTGCTGCCACCCAGACCTCTGCCACGCGGCCAACCAAGGATCCGATTGGCGAGTTGAGGGTTTTCTGACGTTGCCAAGTTCCAGTCTTCATCGGAACCCAGCAGATTCAACCACTTGGCAGGTCGTTCACGATCGACTCGTCGCGCGGCGTTGATGGGGGGTTCAATGATGGTGACTTTGTCACACCGCGATCCAGGCGGATTCGCTAGACGAGAAGCGACAACGCAACCTGCTGATCCGCCGCCCACGACAATCCAGTCTGTTTTAATCATGCTGGCATCGGCTCCTGCATTTTTCAGTCTTCGTCAGATTTATTGGGCTTCGTCAGATTTATCGGGCATCGGGTGCTTAACCATTGGATTCTTAAACATTGGGTTCTCAGCAATCGGGCTGGATTGCAGAAAAGAATGAGCAAGCTCAAGACAATTCATGCTTCCGTGAGGAGTGTTCCGCATCATGGTCAACGTTTCGACGAGCTTTCAAGGATCTTCGGCCTGCACAAAGGGGGCCTAGCCTGTTTTGCGGGTATTTTGATGGTCAATGGTCGATTTGGCATTTGTTGATTACGATTTCGGGCACGTTTCTGGTATCCGAACGGCCTTCCTGTCATTTTTTACTGCTGATTGTCATGACCGAATCTGTAAGCTCACCAAAAATTTCCCGCTTTGGCTCGATCACCACGGCTCCACCCGATGCAATTTTGGGCCTTACCGAGGCGTTTGTTGCTGATCCGAGTCCTACCAAAATGAACCTAAGCGTCGGTGTTTACAAGGATGCTACTGGAAAGACACCCATTCTTGAGTGTGTCAAAGAGGCAGAGCGGCAATTGGTTCAGGGCGAGGTCACGAAAGGTTATTTACCGATCAGTGGCGTGCCTGAGTATTGTTCGCAAGTTGGGGATCTGATTTTTGGTGACATGATCGATCGATCTCGCTTAGCCACCTTGCAGACACCCGGCGGTACGGGTGGTTTGCGAATTGCCGCAGGTTTCCTGGCAAGTCAACTTGCTCCCATTCGTTTGTGGACTCCCAGCCCGACTTGGGCCAATCATCTCCCGGTATTCGCCTCGGAAGGCGTGCCCATGGAATCCTATCGTTATTTATCAGCAGATCGAACATCGTTTGATATCGAAGGAATGATCGATGATTTGCAATCCAAGGCGAAGCCTGGCGAAGCTGTTCTATTGCACGCTTGCTGTCACAATCCAACTGGCATCGATCCTACGCCTGAGCAGTGGGCTGAAATCGCCAAAGTGCTCGCGTCTAAAAACCTGTTGCCTGTGATTGACTTTGCGTATCAGGGATTTGGTAAAGGGTTGCAGGAAGATACTGCCAGCATTCATGCGGTCCTGAAAGAAAATGAAGAAGCGATCGTGTGCAATTCATTCTCTAAGAATTTTGGACTGTACAGCGAACGCGTTGGCGGATTGACCCTCGTCGCTGCAGATGGCTCTGCCGCAAAGGCGGCGATGAGTCAATTAAAGAAAGTTGTTCGTTGCAACTACAGCAATCCACCTCGTCATGGCGCTGCCATTGTTTCCACCATTTTAGGTGATCAGAATCTTACTTCGAGCTGGCACGCAGAGCTCGCCGCGATGCGTGATCGAATTCAGCAGTTGCGAACCCAGTTCGTCGACACAATGAAGACCAGTGGATCGGGGCATGATTTTTCATTCCTGCTACCGCAGAATGGAATGTTTTCCTACAGCGGCCTGAACAAGATGCAAGTTGACCAACTCAAGAATGAACACAGCATCTATATCGTTGGCAGTGGTCGCATCAACGTCGCCGGAATGAGTGAAAATAGAATGGAGCAACTCTGTTCCGCAGTCGCTCAGGTGCTTGAGAGCTAACGCGGTGAGTAGTCTTGGATCCTGAGACCCTACTGTTTTTGACCAGCAAGTTCTCAACCAGGCAATTCCCAGTGCGGCCCGTATTCATTTTTTCCTGCTTTGCTTTCGTTGCAGATTCTGCAACGCCTCAGCCTCAGCAGCAGGCTCGTATCGCGGGTTACGCTGTGTGGGAATGGGAGCGTTGATCTCACTTTGCCACGTGCGTAATTGCGAAAGCAGCTCATTAGCCTTTTCCGGATTTCTGCTCGACAGGTCCCGCGATTCGCTAATGTCATTTTCGAGGTCGTAAAGCTCGACAGCACCATCCTCGAAATACTGATGAAGCTTCCATCGGCCATGTCGTATGATGCTACAGGGACGACTTCGATACAGCAGGTCCCGTTGTCCATCGATCCGCTGATAACTCTGCAGATACGCTGGGAAATGCCAGAATAAGGCACGATCTTCTAAGGAAGTTTTGTTTTGTAGCAAAATTGGCAGAAGACTCTCTCCGTCGCGCGGTTGGTCCTTGGGTAATTTTGCTTTGGTGATCTCACAGAAGGTGGGATAGAAATCAACATTGATGACGGGCTCATCGGATTGGCTGCCAGCAGCAATCACGCCTGGCCAAGTCACAAACATCGGCTCTCTGATGCCACCCTCGTAGTAGGTGCCTTTGTAGCCTTTTAGTGGAGTCATGGATGTAGCGGGACCGTAGCCACCGTTGTCAGATGAGAAAAAGATCACTGTGTTCTCTTTCAATCCGGTCTCTTCAAGTTTTTCCATGATGCGTCCCACACCTGTATCCACACTCTCAATCATTGCTGCCATGACAGCGTGTGAATGTAGTTCTCCCTTGGGCTTGGCATTGTATTTTGCCACGAGATCGGATTTGCCCTGCAGCGGAGTATGTACAGCAAAGTGTGTCAGGTACAGAAACCACGGTTGCTTGCGGTTGCGATCAATAAAATCGATGGCTTCGTCTGTTAAACGATCTGTGAGGTACTCGTCAGAGGGAGCATTTTTCAGTCCGGGTGCGTTTGGATGGGGTGGGTAGTAACCACGTGGTGGACTTCCGCTGTGGGTGCCCGCAAAGTTGAAGTCGAAACCGTAGGGAAGTGGATCATCGCTAAGATGCCACTTTCCAATCGTCCCCGTGCGGTAACCGGCGGCTTGAATCTGATGCGCCCATGTACGTATTCCCTCTGGCAATGTATCTGTGCCGGGAACATGCATCCACTTGCCAAATTTCGGGTTGCCCCGACGCGACGTCCCCACGTTGTAAATTTCATGGCGAGGCGTGTATTGACCGGATAGTAAACAAGCTCGGGCTGGCGCGCAGTTGGCTGATGCAGAATAGGCATTTGTGAAAATCATGCCCGACTTGGCCAATGCATCCAGATTCGGTGTTTCGTAGTAGTCGGATCCCATGAATCCACAATCCCGCCAGCCATAGTCGTCCAGAAAGATGAACAGCACATTTGGGCGATCCAGGTTTTCTGTCTCCTTGTCTTGTGCGACCAGTTGGGCTGGCTCACTCAATAGTGTCAGTGCGATTGTCAGTTGCAGGCAGAGCCTAAGCTTGAATGGGATCATTGTTTTTTTGGTGAACTGACAGGTAAGAAACTTGGCTTTGCAACTGCCGACGTATCAGGAAAGAATTTCTTTCACGACCCGACATTCTTCAACACCAGTGAGGCGTTGGTCGAGCCCTTTGAAGGGATAGCGGAAACGGTCATGATCAATCCCCATCAAGTGCAGAATGGTCGCATTCAGGTCGCGGACATGCACCGGGTCTTTGACGATGTTGTAACTGAATTCATCAGTTTCACCGTGCACAACTCCACCCTGCACACCTCCACCTGCCATCCAGATAGAGAAACATTTTGGGTGATGATCGCGACCATAGCTGGTTTTGCTCAGTGGACCCTGGCAATAGATGGTTCGACCAAATTCTCCCCCCCAAACCACCAGTGTGTCATCCAACATCCCACGCTGACGGAGATCAGTTAGCAGACCTGCAGATGGCTGATCAACATCGCGACACTGATTTGGCAAGTCTTTGGGGATGCCTCCATGTTGGTCCCAGCCACGGTGGAAAATCTGAGTGAACCGAACTCCCCGCTCGGCCATCCGTCTCGCCATCAGGCATGTGTTTGCGAATGTTCCCGGAGTCAAAACTTGCGGTCCGTACAAGTCCAGCACATGCTGCGGTTCGTCACTGATGTCTGATAGTTCCGGAACGCTTGTTTGCATTCGGAATGCCATTTCATATTGCGCGATGCGGGCGTGAGTTTCAGGGTCACCAAGCTGCTCTGCTGTTCCTTGATTGAGCCTGGCAAGCGAATCAAGCATGCGGCGACGTACGGTTGGGTCGACCCCGTCAGGATTGGAGAGGTACAGTACCTGATCTCCTTTGCTGCGTAGGGCGACGCCTTGATACTTGCTGGGTAGGAAACCGCTGCCCCATAATCGGTTGTACAACGCTTGTGCCTGCTTGCGACCACTCCAAGTGGGGGTCATGACCATGAAGGCTGGCAGGTTTTCGTTCTCCGTTCCGAGTCCATAGCTGAGCCATGAACCAAGACTAGCTTTGCCAGGTAATTGGTCGCCCGTGCAGATATAGGTGATCGCTGGGTCATGATTGATCGCTTCGGTGTACATCGAGCGTACTAAAGCAATCTGGTCCGTTTTCTTTGCCATGTGTGGCATCAGTTCACTCACCATGGTGCCGCTGGAACCATGAGGTGCAAACTTATAAATACTTGGCGCGATCGGGAATCTTGCCTGACCACTCGTCATCGTTGTCAAACGCTGACCCTGACGAATCGAATTGGGGAGATCCTTGTCGTACCAATCAGCCATTTCAGGTTTATGATCCCACATGTCCATCTGGCTCGGTGCGCCGGACATGAACAGATAAATTGCACGACGTGCTTGTGGTTGGTGATGTGGTAAACCGGCTAACCCACCTGTCGATACATCACGATTAGCGGCACTTGATTCGTCCGATTGCAATGATGCCAACGCTGCGGCACCAATTCCACACGAGGTGTGAGAAAAGAATGCCCGGCGGGTAAGAGCGGCGATTCGTGGATCGTTATGCATGGGAAGAAACTTCAAAGAACAATGTTCAATTTCGTTGCAGAGGACTTGTCATTCACTTGGAAACTGCTTCATCGAGGTTAAGCACCGTACTGGCCAAAATCGTCCATGCAGCCTCAGTGGGATCAGCATTTTTTGAGACCTTTGCGGTCAAGTCGGGTTGATCTGAGTAGTAGCCGATCAGGTCGCTAAGCAGGCTCTGGACTTCAGACTGCTCCGCTTTGGAGGGCGGGCGAGATAAGACGGTCTCGTAGAGCCAGACAATTCGAGCAGTCAATCGCTCTGCTTCGGATTCACTCTGGATCTCAGTTGTGCTCAGCACCCGCATCGCGAGCTTTTCGGCCGATTCGACATACTGGGTCTCATTCATCAATAGCAGAGCTTGCAACGGTGTGTTGGTTCGTTCGCGGCGAGCCGTGCAGGATTCCCGGCTTGGCGCGTCAAAGGTCGACATTTGTGGGGGGGGACTGGTGCGTTTCCAGAACGTAAAAACACTTCGACGATGAATCTTGTCACCGTTGTCAGGTTTAAAGCTGACCGTGTTGCTGCCCGAGTAGCCCACTGCTTTCCAGAGTCCATCTGGTTGTGGGGGTTTAACACTGGGGCCACCGGGGTGATCAGTCAGCAGTCCAGCAACGAATAGTGCCTGATCACGCAGAACTTCCGCATCCAGACGATGACGTGAACCTCGGGCAAGCAAGCGATTCTCAGGATCGGTTTCTTGTGCTGATGGGCTGACCTTGGACGACCTTGTGTAGGCATCTGTCATGACCAATGTCTTTAAAAATCGTTTGACATCCCAGTCGTGGGTCTGAAAGTCGACCGCCAAATAATCGAGTAACTCTGGATGGCTTGGTGGCTCACCCTGACTGCCAAAATCTTCACTCGTTTTGACGAGACCGACTCCGAAAATCTGCTGCCAATAGCGATTGACCGCGACTCGGGCAGTCAAAGGATGGTTTTCCATCGCGAGCCATTGAGCAAGCCCCAAACGATTGGCCGGAGCATCGGCGGGCATTGCGGGCAGGAAGGTCGGTGTTGCTCGGGGCACGGGCTTGCCCGGCTGGTCATACTGACCCCGAACCAGAACATGTGATTGTCGAGGTTTCGCCAACTCTTTCCAGACAAGTGTCGTCGATACGCTGTCATTCACCTTCTTTAATGCTTTTCGCACGCCTTTTTCCTGATCTACCAAGGCAAGCCAATCAGGATGCAGACAGTACACTTTGCGGTAGAAGTTCATGAGCGAAACCCGATCCTGTTCGCTACGTTCCTGTTCCGCGACATTCAGTAGTTGATTTAACTGACGCGGAGTATCGATAGCAGGTGAACGGAATGCAAAGGTAAGACGTGACGGGGGGCTATAATTCACCACCTTGAAATAGAGGTCATTGTCTCCTTGCTTGAGATCCAACTCGTATTCTAAGGCGAGTGGATTGAGCTCCTGCTGTTCCTTTGAAATGGAAACCTGTTTTCCGTTCAGGTAGATCGCATGGCCACCATCAGTACCAAATAACAATGTAACCTTTGTTGCTTTGGGTGCTGACAATTGCTGATGCAGTACCATCACACTGCTGCGATCCTCAACTGTGGGAAGATTCTGAATCTGTACTTCCGTCAGGTCCGCGCGTTCCTGCCACCGGTAAGGTCGGTCTTCGTGATTGAATACTTCATCCGGCTTGAACTCACCTTGCTGTGAAGCATACTTGCGACCGTAGGCTGCGATTGCGTTCTCGACCGTGAAAGGTCCTGCCGCCGAAACGGGACTCAGGGTGATCCGCTGGTCGACAGGAACTGTTGGGCTGGTATCGCTTACCGAAAGACGCACACGTCTTAGATGATGCGTTGCAAACTTGGACTGATAGTGCAAACGAATTCGAACTTTTCCATTCTCCCCTTCTGCCATCAGGGCGGGAATTACAAACCAGGCTGATCTACCACCCGGTTTCTGGTGTCCACCGACTGCCCAACCAGTTCTGTCGTTTATCTTGGAATCAAAAGCTTGGCGGATGCTGAAAGAACCATCCTTCTGTTCGAAGTCCGCAAAGCCGTAGGTGATCGGTACCTTCAACCATTGTCCTTCGAGCGAGTCATCAGTGATTTCGACACTGATTTCTGACAAGACGGCATTGCCATTGGTCGAGCTGCCAACTCGATTGTTCGCTTCATCCACCAAGGCTTCAAGATGCAATGTTTGCCATTGCGTTCCGGACTTAATGGGGGCAACGATCGTGGTGGTGTCTTTCGCGGCGGGTGAGACGGTGAATTCAAATGAGCCATCTTCGCGGATAGTCATTTGGGTGCCGGCCTCAGAATCAACGCGTGTAGGCATCAATCGTTCGACTTTTGGTGCAATGCCTTTGACCAATGCCTGTTCCCAAGCACGCTGAGCCGAGTCCACGGTCCTAATTGGCATGACCATGCTATTCCGCAGATCAATCAGAGTTTCTTCAAAGTCTCCGACTTGCTGCTCCTGTTCTTTTGTGGGAACTGGAATTGCTGGTGCTGGATTCTTGATATTCGCATCCAACGCTCGACCGTCCAAGCTGTTGAAGTAAGAGAACAGTGAGTAGTAATCTTCCATCGAGATAGGATCAAATTTGTGGTCGTGACATACCGCACAACCGGTGGTCAATCCAAGAAAAATGGTTCCAAAGGCATCGGTGCGATCGATCACGTTTCGTGTGAAAACCTCATCGTAAATGGAGCCACCCTCACCTGTGGTGACATTCAAACGGTTGAAGCCACTTGCAATTTTTTGTGATTGATTTGCATCTGGAAGCAAATCACCCGCGAGCTGCAGGGTCATGAACTCATCAAAGGGCATGTTGTCATTGATTGCCTGGATCACCCAGTCACGATAAGGCCACATTTCGCGATAGTTATCCAGATGCAAACCATGTGTGTCGGCGTAGCGGACAAGGTCAAGCCAATAACGCCCCACATGTCGCCCGAATTCTGCAGAGCCAAGCAGGCGATCAACCAGACGTTCATACGCGTTTGGTGATTCATCAGACAGAAACGCAGTAACCTGCTCGCGGGTGGGAGGCAGACCGGTAAGATCAAGACTGACTCGGCGTATCAATGTTCGGCGATCTGCTCTTGGGTTCAGTTCCAAGCCAGCGGACTTGGCACGTTGGTTAATCAGGTAGTCGATCGCCGCAGGACTATCGTTGGAGACATGAGCGGGGAACTCAGGCTGCGCGGGGGGCCGAAACGACCAGTGTTGCTCGATCTTCGCTCCTGATTCAATCCACCGTTCGAGGCGTTTGCGTTGCGTTGATGCTAACGGTTTGTGGAATTCTGGTGGCGGCATCAACAGGTCAGCATCCTTGGAATTAACTCGCGATAGCAATTCACTCTTGGATAGATCACCTGAGGTCACGACGCTTGACAGCCCTGCTGCGGTATCAAGTCGCAGGTCAGCTTCTCGTGTCTGCTCGTCAGGGCCATGGCACGCAAAACAGTGATCTGAAAGAATCGGGCGGATTTCCCTTGAGAAGTCAGGTGCGTCGATTTGCTCGACATCCTCTGCCACAGACCATTGCGTCAATGCGGGAAGGACCGTGATACCCAAGGTTAAGAGCAGCGTCACGGCAACGAGTTGGGGCCGATTGAGCATGTATCAGGGACAACTGAGATGTAGGATGAAACAGGAGAACGATGCCATTGGGTTGCTACCCATTACATTCTACCGCCGTTTACCACTGTCGGAAAACGAGAACTCAACAAACAAGGGCTCTGCCAAGGGAATGGATGGACAAAGCATACAATCGGCAAAAACCGAGATTTGCATTGCCTGTCACGTCAGAGTGAGTTTTGGTTGCGTTGATGGCTCGCCGCATGAAAGCTGGCGTTATGAGTTGACGCGATTGGTGGGAGTGTGTGTTTGGAGTGGAAATTGAATCAGCTGGGTGTGGCTTCTCAACCCACAGTATTTTCTCTTACCGATACTTCAAACGGAGGGTCGCCCCAACCACCGCCGCCGGGTGTTTCAATGATCAGTCGATCACCGGCAACTACCGAAAGAGATGCTGTTGAGGCAAGTGATTCAGTTTTCCCATCGTGTATGAGCAGGTTCCGTCCAACTTGACCCGGCGTGCCACCTGCTGCACCGTAGGGCCCGACGTTGCGTCGGCCAGTCAGCAGGGAGATGACGAGAGGCTTCATAAACTCGAACTCTCGGATCATGCCATCTCCGCCACGGTGTATTCCCGAGCCACCGCTCTCACGTCGAATGGCAAAGCGTCTTAGACGTACGGGTAATCTTGATTCCAGAATTTCAGGATCGGTGATGCGGGTATTGGTCATGTGCGTGTGCACAGCGTCTGCTCCTGATCGTGCTGCAGTCGCGCCACTTCCTCCACCGATGGTTTCGTAATAACCAAAGGTTGAATCACCAATCAGCACGTTATTCATGGTTCCTTGCGAGGCTGCCGCTACGCCCAAGGCACCCAGCAGTACATCAACGATTCGCTGGCTCGTTTCGACGTTTCCGGCCACGACTGCAGCACACATTTTGGGGTCAGCGTGGTGAGGTGGATCCAGCATGCCGTCAGGGATCCGAATAGTCACGTCCCGTAGCACACCATCACATAGAGGCAAGTCGGAACCAGAAACACATCGCAGCACGTAAAGAGTAGCCGCTGTCACGATAGCTGGCGTTGCATTGAATCCATGGGGATGGACCGGTGAGGTATCAAAACAGACATCAAGGTGATTTTTGTCCCGTTTGATGGTTGCAGCAATGCGGCTGCCATCATCCAAATGATCTTCGAAGTTCATCGGGCAGGTGGGCAACTTCTGTATCCAGCGTTGCATGGAATCGCCTGCCAGATCCAGAATTTGCCCCATGAATGTGTCGATGGTTTTTACGGAGTATTGCTGAGCCAGTTCGGTCAATGCCTGTACGCCATGGGCACCTGCGGCTTGTTGTGCGGCAATGTCTGCCAGGTTCTCACTTACGCATCGCGATGGATAGCGACCTGTTGAAAGCAGTCGCTTCAGATCGACCTCATGGTTGTTCCCCGACTTCACTAACGCGAAGTTTCGAATCACTACACCTTCTTCTGCCAAGGATGTCGCATTTGGAGGCATGGAGCCCGGCGTGCGTCCACCTATCTCAGCGTGGTGTGCCCGTGAGGCCACGTAGAAATCGGGTGATCTTTTTTTCGCTTCAGTGTCACAGTTGCTCAATGGAGGGTCACAGAAGACTGGCGTGATCGCAGTCACGTCAGGTAGGTGTGATCCACCGGCATAGGGGTCGTTACTGAGGTAACAGTCATGAGGAGACATTTCCGGAAACTGTTCCATGACTTGACGAACTGTATGCCCCATCGCCCCCAGATGTACTGGTACGTGGGGTGCATTGGCGATCAATGAGCCATCATGCCGAAACACTGCACAGCTGTAATCACGCCGTTCTTTAACGTTGACACTGATCGCTGTTCTTCGCAAAACCTCGCCCATCGCATCAGCAATGCCCTGCAATCGTCGGGCAATGACTTCCAGCAGAACTGGGTCCGATGTGAGTTTTTGCGGTTCTGTTTTAAAGTTTACATTTTCCAGTTGCACGTCTTCCAGTGTCACGTCCGTGCCGCTGCAGGTGACCTCCAGTATTCCATCCTGGATCTTGCTGGCTTGCCATCCCGGTTCCACAACAAGAGTGGAATGATCGCCCACGATCATCGCCGGGCCTGAAATGATGTTGGCTTGAGGAAGAGAGTCGCGATCAATTTGCTGTGCCTCTACCCATTGACCTTCGTGCCACATATTCGCTGTGCCAGCCGTACCAAAAGCAGTTGTCTGATGCTCGTAAAAGCACTTTTGCTCAGACTGCAGCGTGGCGTCACATCGTAATGCTGCTAATTCAACAGCACGGTCAGCCTGAATGTAGCCGAAGATGTTCTTGTGCTTTTGATGGAATCTTTCCTGCAGTGTTTCGGTGGGAGACAAAGGTATGCTTAGAGAGGCCTCGGTTCCTTGATATCGGAGATCGGCTTCGAGGATATGATTTAGTTGTTGTCCTGGCTCGAGTTCATCCTTGAGTTGCTGTTTGGCATCCTGCGTCAACTTCGCTGCAGTTGCTTGAATCGATTCTGGTGTGAGGTCTTTGAGTAATTCGTAAATACCTCGTGTCACCACTTGACCTTGATCTGCCAGTCCCATTCCCAAGGCGCTGAGCATTCCCGAGTCGGGATGGTCGAGTATTCGTTTCATTCCCAAGACCCTGGCAACTCGGCACAGGTGTTGGCCCGCCGCGCCACCAAACCCGACCAGCACCATGTTTCGAACATCGCTTCCCTGCGCGGTGCTCACGGTACGTACAGCCTCGGCCATGTGGGTCACAGCGATCGAAAAAAAACCTTCCGCTAATTGCTCAGTAGAATTCAGTCCTGATTTTGGGTGAATTTGTTGCAGGACAGATTGCAACGCTTCTGTGGCTGCTTGGCGATTCAATGGAAAGGGAAATCGCTTTTCCGGTACTCTACCAAGTAACAGATTGACATCAGTGACCGTCAGTGGGCCGCCTCGTCCGTAGCAGGCTGGTCCGGGATTGGCACCAGCGCTTTCGGGGCCAACGGCCAGACGTTGTTCCGAGTTGTAATGGCAGATGGATCCTCCACCCGCTGCTACCGTTTCAATGTCCATCATGGCTGTCATGACGCGTACGCCTGCGACACGCGATTCGTACCGTCGCCCAACTCGGCCCTCGTATCGACTGACGTCTGTGCTGGTCCCGCCCATGTCCAAGCCGATTGCATTTTTGGCATCTGCGCGTTCTGCAACGTGGCCCAATGCAACGACTCCGCCTGCTGGACCTGACAGGATGCTATCTCGGCCCCGGAAGGCCGCAGGCGATACCAGTTTGCCATTGCTGGTCATCAGGCGTAGGCGGCACTGGGAATCACCACCAAACTGCTGCCAAACATTCGTTACATATCCGGATAGAATCGGATTCAGGTAAGCATCCAGAACCGTGGTTTCCGTACGCGAAACATACTTGATCAGTGGTGCAACTTCACTGGAGCGGGAGATGTTTTGGAATCCTGAATTCTCGGCCAATTCTTCGATCCGTCGTTCATGCTCATCATTGATATGGGAATGCAGAAGACAAATTGCGAGTGAATCGATCCCATCACTTTTGAGCTTGGAGAGGATAGCGGTCACTGAATCAATGTCCATTGGCTGAATGACCGATCCATTGGCATCAAGCCTTTCATCAATTTCCAGAACGTGGTCTGTGAGCGGGGGATTCTTTTCAATCGAGAGTGAGAAAAGGTCAGGCCGATCCTGTTCACCGATCCGAAGGATGTCAGCGAAACCCTTCGTTACCAGTACTGCAGTGCTTGCGCCCCCACGGGTCAATAACGCATTGGTGCCACGAGTCGTTCCGAGCCGAACGTCGAGAGCGGGCAACGGATTATCCAAAGGAATACCGAGTAGCAGTCGAGTTGCCAGAACGGGTGCTTCAAGATTGGCGTTGAGTTCAATGACTAACTTTTCATTCGTGGCGTTGGGAGATTCGCCATCCAACACCGTTCCGATGCTGCTGCTGGAGTTTTCTTGATTGGACTCGCCAGAATTGTT
>Ga0315315_10004078_pt1 | contig 13493 bp, 8 predicted proteins | sample M140m3416metaG_FD_203699 | JGI IMG/M metagenome (GOLD analysis project Ga0315315, IMG submission 203699) | Ammonia-oxidizing marine archaeal communities from Monterey Bay, California, United States - M1 40m 3416 | ecosystem: Environmental > Aquatic > Marine > Intertidal zone | place: USA...
CGGGGAAGGGGTGCCGCCAGACGAGGCGCTCGGGCAGGCCAAGCGCGATGCCCATTTGTCGGACTTCATCTTTGAAGAAGTCACGCAGCGGTTCGATTAATTCGAAGCCAAGTTCTTCCGGCAAACCGCCAACGTTGTGATGAGATTTGATCGTTGCCGCAGGGCCGTCGGGACTGGCTCCGGATTCGATGACGTCCGGATAGAGCGTGCCTTGGGCCAGAAAACGCGAGTCGGGAATCGACAGGGCTTCTTCTTTGAAGACGTCGATAAACAGCTTGCCGATGATCTTACGTTTCTTCTGCGGGTCGACCTCGCCGGTCAGCCCGTCGAGAAACAGTTTGCGAGCGTCAGCGACGTGCAGGTCTGTTTTGAAGTGATCGCCGAAGTGCTCTCGCACCTGGTCCGCCTCACCTTTTCGCAACAGGCCGTTGTCGACAAAAATGCACGAGAGTTGATCGCCAATCGCTTTATAGAGAAGCGCCGCGACAACGGATGAATCGACTCCGCCAGACAGTCCGCAGATCACACGGCCATTGCCAACTCGTTCGCGGATCGCGGCGGCCTCGCGGTCGATGAGTGATTCAATTTTCCACGTGCCTTCACAGCCGCAGATGCCTCGCACGAAGTTTCTCAGCAGTTGCCCGCCGAACTCTGTGTGTGTGACTTCGGGGTGAAACTGCAGGCCGTAGATTTCTTTCGACTTATGCTGAACGGCGGCGTGTGGACAGGTTTCGGTCGTTGCAATCGAGTTGAACGATTCGCTGAGGTTCTCGACCTGGTCACCGTGGCTCATCCAGACGCGAGACTCACCGGAGAAGTCTCGGAAGAGTGCATTTTCGCCTTTCGCCTTGCAGACGGCGAGGCCGAATTCCCGTGACTCTCCCGGCTTAATGTTGCTGCCTTGCGATCGACAAGCAAGCTGCATGCCGTAGCAGATTCCGAGTACCGGTATCCCTAGATCGAAGATTTCGGGGTCGGGTTGCGGAGCGCCTTCGCCGTAAACGCTGTCCGGCCCACCGGAAAGGATGATGCCTTTCGGATTGATCTTGCGGATCCGTTCGGCAGACAGGTTATGTCGAACGAGTTGGCAGAAAACGTTCTCTTCGCGAACTCTGCGCGTAATGAGTTGTGCCGTCTGACCGCCAAAATCCAGTACCAGAATCTGGTCTTCGCTGGACAGATCAACGCCGAACCCGGCTGTTTCCGATGCGGATGGCGATGGCGAATCAGGAGAAACAGACTGCGACGTAGCCGTCATGGTTGAGATCTTTCGCTGCCACTGCGGGCTTATTCGCAGCCGAGCCGGGGTACAGGCCGAGTAAGCATCCCGCAGGATTTGGCCACCAGAAACGAAAAATACCTCCGAAGCGTCAGAGGCAAACAGATGATGCTACAGCCTGGCGGTGCAAATTCAATCCACCTGGCCGCTGACTGGAATGCTCACTCAGTTCCGCGAAGAATTGTTTGGAAACCCTTCGTATTTTTCCGGTCGGTCGCGCACTTGCGGGGTTACAAATATCCCCATTCGACCAGATAGCTGGCCTATGCCGCACGACGGATTTCGCCGTCTTTTTCTTCGGTCTGATCGGCGGAGTTGGCAGCCGCGTCTGAGATCGGGATGACCATCAGTTCGTCGATTTCCATCGTTGCATTCCCCAGCCCGGAAGTATCGGCAATGGATTCGTGTCGATTGCTGGCAAATATACCGGTTACATCCAGGCTGGCAATTTTCTGCGTGAGCCGCTCAGCAAGAAATTTCAGCTCGTTGTGTCCGAAAGTTCGAGTAGCAACGCACGTTGCAAGTACAACTCCGCAGGCTAGAGAAGCAATGAAGCCGCTGCTGGTCCAGACTCCCACCACCGCCGCTGCGGCACACAGTCCGTACAGCACGGCGAAGACGCCCAGAACTTTCCAGACTGAGTGGCCGGCGTCGAAGAGGCAATGATGAAAATGTTCGCGATCCGGAGCCATGATGCCTTCGCCTCTCTGGGCTCGGCGTATGATAGCCATTGTTGTGTCGAAAGCTGGAACGATTATGAGGGCCAGCGGGATGGCGAGTCCGTATCTGCCATCGGCCATGTGGCAGACGCTAAGTATGAGTGCTCCCAGCAGATAGCCGATCGTCATGCTGCCAGCATCGCCCATGAAAATTGACGCAGGGGGAGCGTTAAAGATTGCAAATCCGAGAACGCTGCCAAACAGCAACAGGCATACTGCGACATTTGCGGAGTCTCCGTGCAGAGTTGCGATAATCGCCAGCGTGCCGAAGCCAATTATCCCCTGAAGCGAAGCAATACCATCCATGCCATCGAGCAGGTTGACAGCGTTGCAACAGGCCACGAGCCAGAATACGCAGAATGTTCCGACAAGAATCTCTGACGAGAGTTCAAAGCCGTCGGCGATGTACAGAACATCTATCGGTTGCACGGTGACGACGTACGTAACGGCTGCAATTATCTGCACGACGAGTTTGGCTTTGGCTCGCACCGGCCAGATGTCGTCCACGATTCCCAGAATCCACACGCCGGCCGCAGTAGCAAGTAACGCCATAGTCGATTCAGAAAGTGAAGCCGCGAACTCGACGTCCAAGGTGTACTTTAGGATGATCGATACGGCGAAAGCGGCGAAGATCGCGATGCCGCCCAACGCAGGCACAGGAACCGCGTGCTGCTTACGTCCCTCGTCAGGGGCATCAAGCAAGCCTGTACGGTAACCGGCGAGGCGCGCACCAAGAGTTAGCACGGCACTCAGGCCGATTGTGGCAAGGAACAGTCCGATCATTACGTTGATCGACTTCCGATTTAAATTGAAACGGAGATGGATTCTGGAGTCGTAGAGGTGACCCGCAGCATACGCAGAACGCGCAAATTGAAAAGATGGCTTGGACTCTGTGGGAACGAATCCGATTTTCCATACAAACCTGAACACCCGACATTAAATTTGAACGATTAGAATTCGCTCAAATTCCCAAATGGCTGCGAAGACGGACGAATATCCGTTACCCGATCCGAAACGCGGGCGAACCATCGCCAATATGTAAAAACACCGCAAGATGGATTCTGGCCAGTCCCATCGGAGTGAAACATCATCCGTCCGCTCGACTCCATGAAATCCTGACACTACCGTTTAGCTGTCTACAAGGGCTGGCCTCTTACGAGACGAAGCATCCAGCTCGGAAAAAACAGATAGTAAAATTTCCAAACCACCCAGAGAGGAAACTGCTATGAAACGAAGTGCTTTTCTAATCGCGTTGGCACTTGCAACGTCGACCATCACAAGCGGGACTGCCGCCGCGGATGATGGCTGGAAGTCATTGTTCGACGGAAAATCCCTTAAGGGATGGACTCAGAAGAATGGCACGGCAAAATATAAAGTGGTCGATGGGACAATTCACGGAACGACCAACGAAGGCAGTCCGAATTCGTTCCTTTGCTCAGACAAAGAGTACGGTAACTTCGAGTTGGAGTTCGAAGTCAAAGTTCACGACAGATTGAACTCAGGTTGTCAGATTCGCTCGAAGACCAAAGAGACCGACGGCAAAAAGAAGAACGACAAGTACGGTCGTGTGTACGGTCCTCAGTGCGAGATCGAGGCCAGTGGAGCCAACGGAGCAGAAGCAGGCTACATCTACGGCGAAGCGACTGGCCGCGGATGGCTGACCAGCAAAGAAGACTTGAAGCCTCACAAAGTTATGAAGGACGGCGAGTGGAACAAATTCCGCATTGTCGCGAAAGGTGCTCACATTCAGACCTGGATCAATGGCAAAGCCATTGCTGATCTGACGGACGAAGAGATCTTTAAGACTCATCCGAAAGGTTTCATCGGCCTTCAGGTTCATGGCATCAAGGGCGGAACTGGCCCCTACGATGTTGCCTGGAAGAACATTCGGATCAAAGAGTTGAAGTAAACGTTTTCGACATCGATAGTCTCGGGCGAGACTAATCGCGGAGACCGCAAAAACTCAAAGAGGGCGTGGAGAGACATTGAGTTTCTCCTCGCCCTTTTCGTTTCTTCAATCAGGTATCGCATTGATGTGGTGCATAGGATTCACGCTTCGTCTCGGTGTGGAATTACTCGGTGGCTATGCCAGGTTGTCTTCAGTGAGCCATCCGTCTTCGGTCCATCCTCTCGCGAGGTTGTATTGCGTAATCAACGTCGCGAGTTGTGATCGATTCAGCACTGCAGGGCCAGTAGTGGCGTTCTGAAGTGACTCGTTCATGAACCGTTCCGGCAGTGTGTCTTCTGCGGGCGTCCACCCTTGCTGAATGTTGAACAGCTTTTTGGCAGTGACAATCCGCCCGGCGACCTCGCGAAGATCACTAACCGAGTGTTCAACACCCGTGACCAGTCGCAACATTTCGCCCATTGCCGCAAAGCGGTCTTCAAACACGCCGCGAAGAAACTTGCACAGAATCAGTGAGTCCATCAACGTGGCTTCGTCTTCCGTTTCAATGGCAAGCGGCACGGCGGATTCGTCGATACTCAATCGATCGACCTGGTCCGAAAAATCGACCTGATAGGCACCCGACCTGTTGTGATCGGCCCCTCGTGAACCGACTGAAAACCCAAGGGCCATCGTCTGGAGGGCTCGCGGTTCGTAGCCAGGAAGCTCCAACCCTTTGACGTGCGCCGCGAAGATTTCCGAATTCTGACCGATACGTTGAGACGCAATCCGCGTTCCTTCGGCGAGAAGATTGCCAATGCCCTCTCGTGCTCCAATCTTTCGCAGCGTTGCCAGCAAGGCATCGCCATTTCCAAAATTCAGATCCGGCTCGTCGAGCAGACCGTGTTCGACGCATTCCATTGCAAAAGCAATCGAGCCGCCGGCACTGATCGTGTCCAGACCGAGTTCGTCGCATAGTCGCGACGCTTCAAGAACAACATCCGACTCAGAGACTCCACACAACGGGCCAAGTGCGAACAGATTTTCGTACTCCACCCGGACGCCGGTGGCGTCATCCGAACCTGATGCATCCGTCGAGTGAAAAATGTGCTCGCAGCCGATCGTGCACGCAGCGCAGGATTTACGCGTCCGCTCATGAGTCTGACTCATCACTTCGGGCGAAAGCTGTTCTGCTTTGTCAAACGAGCCGGCTTGGAAGTTGTGAGTTGGCAGCGTGCCAAGTCGGTTGAACGTCAGAAGGTTGCTGACGGTTCCCAGTTCACGGTATTTCTCAGTCGCCGGGCCGAACGACTTCTTAGACACTTCGCGACTGTAGGAAATCAGTTCGTCTGGAAATGCGAAAGACGTTTGCTGAGTGCCTCGCACGGCAAGAGCTTTCAGCATTTTGGAGCCCATGACGGCGCCGAGCCCGCCTCGGCCAGCATGTCGCCCATCGTGAGAAACTGTCGCGTAACGAACCAGCTTTTCCCCCGCGGGGCCGATGGCAGCAATTCGAAATCCCTTGCCCAGACGCTTGCCTAGAATCTGTTCGGCGTTGCTGCTTGAAGTTCCCCATGCGTCGTCCGCTGATTCGAAGCGGACGGTTGAACCGTCAACGGCAATGCACGTTGGAGAGTCCGCCGCACCGACAATCATGATCGCGTCGTATCCGCACTTCTTGCCGGAAATCGCAAAGCCCGAAGAGGACAACGAATCGTTAATTCGCTGCGTCAACGGGGACTTTGAAAGTACGGCGAACTTGGCCGACGTTGTTAATGGGCTGCCGACCAGCGGACTAAACGCAAAGATCAGTGGAGACTCAGGAGCCAGCGGGTCGACGCCTTTCGGGCAGTGTTCCAGCAGCAGCCATGTCCCTAAACCGGAGCCGCCAACGAAATTTTTCAGGGTCTCGTTTGGAATTTCGATGACGTCGCATGACCGGCTCGACAGGTCAACCTTCAAGCAACGACCGTGGTAACCGGGCAATGGGGTCATTTTCAAACGATTCGTTCAGGCATCACATGCATGACAAGATCATATCGGTCAAGTCGCCGCCAGCAGACGCTCGCCACACAAACTTGGAGCTTTAACGGCTTTGCTGCTCAGTTGTCGCGGATTTGCGGCGAGAGCCAATGGGCAGCAGGTTCCAGTGTACTCCAGAGACTGCTGCTGGAGCCGGTGGTGAGACAACTTCACCAGTGAGGCGTTCCAGTGACCATGCCGCTGCAAGTTCTGGCTCTCCTGCTTTCGTTAAAGCGAACAGTCTCAGATCGGGAGCCACTTCAGTCGCTCCGATTCTACCAAGCGCTATCCCGGCCGCGTATCTCACCATTTGCGATTCAGGCATCACCGGATTGACATCAGTAAAACGAGCCTTCAATTGTTGTGCCAGTGCGACATCTTTGCTGCCTTCGAAGATCCATCCGGTAGCCCAGTAGGCTGAGGTGCGGGCTTCTTCAAAGTTAAGGCGTGGTTCGCTTTTTGGAATCCACCGTTTGAACAGGGAACTTGAAGGTTCGTATCTGGCCTGGCCAATCGTTTCGAATATATGAGCAAGGATAACCGGCTTGTGTGGCTGTAGAGTCATGCCGTTTTCAATCTGCTTGTCCATCCGCTCCGCAATGGCAAGGAGCGGAGCCATTTTCCCCTGTACATTCAGTTTTCTAAGTCCCCATGCTGCGGCAACGGCAACTTCAGCTCGAGGCGAACTGATCAGTTGCAACATTCGGTCGGCGGCAGCCGAGTGGTCAAGTATCGCCAGAAGAACGACCGCCTGTTCCTGTTCTCGCCAGGACGATCGTGCGATGGCGGCCAAACCGGCTTGCCTGACTGAAGAAACCAGCGATTTATTACGGCTGAGAATCAGCAGAGCCTGCCGAGCAGTTCGACGGATATCCGGATGTCGATCATCGAGAGCGATTTCAAGCAAGGTGACTCCAGCGTCGGTCGGAAATTCGGTCAGCGTCTCAATAGCGCTGCGGCGAACTTCAGCATCGGAGTGCTGGATTGCTTGCGGAGCCAGGGCCGCGAGTGCCGAGACATTGCGTTGAAGAAGTCTGACCCACGCCGTACGGACCATTGCTGCCTGACGAGGATTCGGAAGCGAATTCGTAATAATTCGCAGCAGCAGTTCCTGGCTCGACGCACTCGTGTGGCTGAGCAGCAAATACACGCTGGCGAGCGTCCCTGGATTACTGGCTTCGTTGGGCGAAAATTCGACGAGCTGCTCCGCAAGTGGCTCAAGCCCTTCGCGTTTGACGTTTCCAAGTGTTCTGGCCGCTTCGAGCAGGAGCGTCTGATCATGGCTGTTCGCAACAAGTGATTCGAGAATTGAATGCAGTTTTGTGTCGCTTTTCATTGATTCTGGAAGCATTGTAATAGCCTGAAGCGCCAGCAGGCGGCGATGTCGAGGCGCGTCGTCTTCCGTAAGTCTGTCCTGCCAGATGGCAGGCATATCTGCGTCGCCCCAGCGTGCGAGGGCAGGTTCGGCGACCAGTTCAAAATGCGTTCCTCGCCCTTTCTTCAATAACTCTTTTAAGCCGGCAGAACTCTTCTTCGCTTCGATAGTCGACAGAGCCCGTGCCACTTCGACCAGCACGGATCGCGGTGTCGCCTCATCATTGAGAATGTCCAACAACGCGTCAGCCGCCGCGGAACAGTCTCGATACCCTTCGCGGTGTGCCCGAGTGATGCTCATGGCGACGTCGCGTTTCAGTTCATATTCCGGGCCGGCAAGTGCTTCGATCCAAAGTGCAAGAAAAGATTCTGGCAATTCTCGCGTGGGGAATGGCATCAATAATTCGGGATCACGTAATGCCAGCAGTTGCGGCTCTACGATTTTGTTCTCGATGTCGGCCGACTGAGCGCAGCATCTACCAGTCGAGCGAACAGTTACGGCAAGAAACACAACGATCGCTACTGCGAACGCCAGGCGTCCCGGATTTCGACGTGATCTATCAGAAGTTTTCTGGCGAGGAGTATGGATCTTCATTCTGGTCTCGACAGTCGCCACGTTTGGATGCTTAGAAAAATTAAACAGATCAGTGAGCTGCCGCCCATAATCCACCAGTTGATCGGCACCAGATTGTAGCTCGAAAAACCTGGCGATCGGTTAATGCTTAGTGCTGCGGCCAGTGGGTTTACGGAAAGTGCTGAGCGGACGACTTCGAATCCGAAGACGCTGTCTCGCCCCAGCCAGATCATCAGCGAACCTCCCCACAACAAAGCCAGAAGCAGGTACGAGGTGACCGTTGCTGAAGCAGTTCGTCGGAAGCAGCTACTGACTGCAGCACTGAGCATCGCTGCGAAAAGCATGGCAAGCACCAGACTGATCATGATCTGCAGAATCTGCTCGCGAAGAACCGGCTTGATCCAGATCATGACTCCGTAACCGGGCAACGTTGCCATCAGTAATAGAATCAAAGTCCAGGCCACGCTGAACAGCTTGCCGCGAACGATCGCGTTTGCCGACAAGGGCGTCGTTCGCAGCTGATCCCAGCCTCCGCTTTCACGTTCGCTGCTGATCAGCCCTGCAGAGATTCCCGGAGCGAAGACGACGATTAATCCGACCTGCATCATGACAATAATCGCGCCGATCTTCTCGACTCCCCACTCCGATGAACCCAGTGTCGTGGCATAAGCAAGCGTCAACGAGACCATCCCGCAGCCCGCGATCAGTCGCAGCAACCAATGAGAACGACCGAACTGTCGGCACTGGAACTCTTTCACAAGGATCGGATTTACGAACGACGGTATGCCGGTCGAACGTCGTTGCGGATCGACAAGGTAGAACAGTCGACGAAGAACTTTAATGCCGGTTGGCTGGTCGTTGGTCATCGTGCCAGCTGATCGCGAACGATCCAGCAGTGGCGATGCCAACTGTCTGATCGTCAAAGCAGAACACAATAAAAACACGCTCATTGACGAGACCAGAAAATCGGCGACGTGGTCTCGCGCATTCAATAACCCGATGGCACCTGGATCCAATTGCCCGGTAATCTGAAGAACAGCGGGCACTGGAGAGAGTGTGCGAAAGTGCGTTGCCAGTTCTGCCAGTGTGCCTTCTGATCCTTCCAGAAAGTAATGCGGAATGAGTGAAAGAATTGTCAGGAAGAGCACGCCGCCAAAAGTTGATCGCATCGATCCATCTGTTGTCGTGGCGTGTGAACTCACCAGCAGAGCCCATGCTGCGAATTCCAGACTGGTCAAAATCAGTACGGCGTATAGCCTGAGAATGTCGTCGCCGAATGAAAGTCCTCCCAGGGCATGACAAGCTGAAACGGCTGGAAGCGTTACCAGCAGCAGCAGAGCAACAAATCCAAGTGTGGCGATTAGTTTGCCCAGAAAAATATCGATGGGTCCGAGCGGCGAATTGAGCAGCAATGCCAGCGTGTTGCGACGCTTTTCCTGGACAATCGAAGTCGCAGGAAAAACTGGCACCAGCAAGGCAACAGCAGCAATCATGCCGAAAGAGATGACTCGAAAGGTAGCCGATGATTGACGACCAGACAGGTCGACCAGACCGTCTGATGGCCAGCGCGCGACAACAAGCATCGACATCGCTACTGCCAGGCCGATCAGCACCAAATAGGAGCGACGTGTGCGAAGCAGTCCGACGAATTCTCGTTGAATGATGGGGCGACCGATCACTGCGAGGCCTCCGGTGTTGCTCCCGATTCCGTCGCGGCAGTCTCTTCATTGCCCGCACGAGTAACTGACAGGAACGCTTCCTCAAGATTACCTGCAACTTCTCGAAACTGCACGACGTGGACGTTCGAGTCGATCAGTCGTTTCAATGTCGCCCCAAGTTCTGAATCAACCTGAGCCGAGCGAAATCGCAGCATCGACTCGGCTGATGACGTAGTGATTTCTGACACGTCCGAGATCGATTCCTTCAGAGTAGATTCTGCACGTGCCAGTTGATCCTGTCCGGAAACCTGGACCTCAATCGTCCGAGTTTGTTGAACCTGACGCGTAACCTCATCGAGCGTGCCGAAAGCCTTCAGCTGGCCCCTGTGCAGAATTGCAACTCGATCACAAATGTGAGACAGCTCCGGCAGAATGTGGCTGGTGACGATGAGTGTTTTTCCAAATCCAGAAAGTCGTAGCAATAATTCCCGCATTTCGATACGAGCTTCCGGGTCAAGCCCGTTAGCAGGCTCGTCGAGAATCAGCACTTCTGGGTCGTGCAGCAAAGTGCGAGCGATACCGATGCGTTGCTGCATCCCATGACTGAGAGCTTCAACATAGCGATCCTGCATGTATCGCGAGCCGGTAATGTCGAGAACTTCGTCGATCCGTTTGATTCGGTCTTTTCTGCGTATGCCAAATGCTGCTCCAAAGAAGTCGAGGTACTCACGAACCCTCATGTTGTCATACGAGCCAAACTTGTCCGGCATGTAACCGACCAGCTGTTTGACCTTACGAGCATCACGCACGCAATCAGCTCCAGCGATTGTCGCCGTTCCAGATGTCGGTCTTGCCTGACCAACGAGAATTCGGATGGCTGTCGTCTTACCGGCTCCATTGTGGCCAATGAATCCCAGGATGGAGCCCCGATCAACAGTGAGCGACAACGAGTCCAAAGCCGTGAAGTCGCCGTACACTTTGGTCAAGTTCTGAATATCGACGACGGGAGTGCCCTTAGTACGGGCTTCTGTTTCTGTCACTGTATCAGACCTTGGATTTCGAGTCGCATCCACTCAACCTGCCAATGACGGTCTTGAGTGCCGACATTGGCCGCGTCGAGTTCGTCCAGTTGGACTTCGCCTGCTTCAAGAACTACATGGAGTCTTCCAGCGTCGTCGAGCTTTCGGGATGACTCTGCTGAAAGCGGAACGCTGAAAGTACCGACGGGGCTGAATTTGGACCAGATTTCTGCCAATGAGTCAACGTGGCCGGACAAAAGTCTTACGTCACGCAGCGGCGCCGCGATTTTCACAGTCAGTGTTGCCTGATCGACGAGGAGCGGCAGCAGTTCGGCTGGAACTTCGAATTGCATCAGAGATGTTGACGCTGCAGAGGAAGTGTTACTCGACCACGTACGGCGAGCGTTGCTGAAAGTTGGGGTAATGCCAATCTTCAGTTTTTTGCTTCGCACAGACCGGTAAGGAAGAAACGTTGACGGGATCAGCACGCGATTTCCCGGGACGGGACGTTCAATGACAACCGGGAATGAAGCCAGCATCGCACCCGCTGGACTGTCGTCGGCGATCCGGCCAGTGTCCAACTTCAATGGATCCGACCATGCGAGTAACGTTGCCTGCGACGGGTAAATTCGGCTGCGTTGAGTTGCGTCGAACATGCTCCGGTAGACCTTCTGCCTGCGAGATTGTTCCGCGTTAAGAATCGCCGTATTGATGTACTGCCTCGGATGCACTGAGTTGTCGTCGGTTGCAATACTACCGTCGCTGTCAATCAAAACGGGTAACGGAAATCCTGATTGATGAGCGATCAGGGCGTCGCTCCAGCTGACGGAGATGTTTCCCGTCAACCGACCTTTAAAACCCGACTCGTCAAACGTCCCGATGGCGATAGCCGGTGTTTCCAGCGGAACTGACTCGCGGAACTCGGCAAGGCGAACTCCCGAAGAAAATGCCGCGTCCTGAAGTTGCCACTTATTCTGATCTGACCAGACCATGCGGACTGGCGAGCCCGAACTAACGGTCCCATCAAAAGTCAGCATCCCGGCTGCTGCTGATTGAATTGTCGGTTGACTGTTACTACGAGAATGGAACCCGATGACGCCTGTTGCTTGAAGTCGGTCCTGAGTCCCGCTCGCTTCAACCATCTGTAACGTGACTGCAGAGTCAGTTGATGACCGAGTTGACGATGCCATTGTCAGGAAGGCGACCATCGTCAGCATTGATATAATGCCAATCACGGGCAACAGGAGAACCGGTCGCTGCATTCGTTGGATGACGAAACAAACCACGACCAGTGCGCCGCAGAAAGCGGCCAGCACAACCGCTCCAGTTGACCTGTCAGGCAACTGATACCCGATTCTTGACGTCACATATTCCCTCATGGCATCGGTCTCGAGCGGTCTCCCCTGGCCCGAACCGCCAAGTTCCGACATCAGATCCTGCGCAGCAGTCGTGATCCAGATTTGTTGGCCAGGATTTCTTCTCTGCTCGGGCTGCAGTTTCCTATTGGGAACGAAGAAACCGTCGAGACTCAACAATGAGGCAAAGATTCGACCTCGCCCGAACTGTGCCTTTACAGCTGCCGGCCATTCATCAGCCGTCGCAAGAACTTCGCCCTGTTCCGGGAAAGCTCGAACCAGTTGAACCGGCCGCTCAAGATCGACTTCATCTGCTTTTCGTCCCTTGACATTTGTGTTGGTGAGCAGCGAATAGGATGTCAGAGACACTCGGTCGACTTCCTGGACAAGAAGTTCTCCGCCGCAAACTACTTGTGCAGATGCGTTGGTCATTGTGTCGAGCAGCAGCCAGAGCGTTCCTCCCAAGCGGACCCAGTCCTGCACGGCTTCCGTCGCCGAGGCGTCCTGGCCAAGCGGGTCACCAATGACGACCAGAGTGTCGACTACATCCAATGCTTCGGGAATATCCGGCAACTGTCGCGTATCGATTGATAGAAAAGCTGCATCAGGTCGCCGCACTCCGAGTACATATCTGACCAGATCCGAATCTGCCAGGTGACTTTCTTCGCTATCCGTAATCACTGCATATACAGCACTGCCTCGAGGAACGATCAGTTGACGGGACTCGATACGATCCTTGTTGCGACCTGTCGCGATGACTTCCCCCGTGGCCGATTTTTGAACGCTCATGGAATACAGCATGGAGTTACTGTTGGGGGAACGCGTCGAAGGAATGAAAACAGGTGCCCAGGAAAGGCGACGAGCTTCCGCTGGCAACCAGACCGATCGCCCAAACTGATCAGCTTTCTGGCCCCCGATCCACGCCGCAGCTTCCATCGATGTTGGTTCGCTGCTTCGATTGATCGCGTCAACACCGATCGTCCCCCATCGACCTGGCCGGTATCGACTGACACCGTAAGTGCCGACGGAGACGGACTGCCTCGATCGCGATTCAGACCCAGCATCCTGAGCAAGCAAAGACGCACCACCGCAGCCCGATAGGACAATACCGTTCAAAACGAAAACGCATGCAAATATCGCATTCTGCAACACCAGGCCGATGATGCTGATGCGTTTGCCTGAAAAACGACTCATCTATCAATCACCTCGTGAATCGCTTCCAGCTTTTCGTCGCTTAAGTACCCGTATCGGTTAATCCATAGCCCTGTCACAGTATCGCAATCCGCAACGAGTTGCAGTCGTCGCTTGAAGTCATTGAGTGGACCGTATCCGTGGACGAGAGGCGTGACAGCACATTCGCCAGCGACTTCCCCCACGACATCACGGAGTTTTCGTGATTGTGGGCCGCTGGCAATTGGGTGAGGTTCGTCCGGAGCGGGGTATCCGTAGTCCGAAACGCTACCGCCGCCAGTTCCATCGTCATCAATTTCCATAATCCGTACCAGTGATCGCACGACGGATTCTTCGCTGAGCTGAGGATTTGCGGCAAGGATTGGCGCCGCCCAGAACTTTACCATTAGCGACCAGTGCATTGTGTAGAGCTTGGGG
>Ga0315315_10004079_pt1 | contig 13490 bp, 13 predicted proteins | sample M140m3416metaG_FD_203699 | JGI IMG/M metagenome (GOLD analysis project Ga0315315, IMG submission 203699) | Ammonia-oxidizing marine archaeal communities from Monterey Bay, California, United States - M1 40m 3416 | ecosystem: Environmental > Aquatic > Marine > Intertidal zone | place: USA...
CGCGGGGTCGTGGATCTACATCGGAACTCAGGGCATTCTCCAGGGCACATACGAGACCTTCGCAGAGGCTGGGCGCCAGCACTTCGGTACCGATGACCTGACGGGTCGTCTGGTGGTCACCGGTGGGCTCGGTGGCATGGGCGGCGCACAGCCGCTCGCAGCGACCATGAACAACGGGACATTTCTTGGCTTTGATGTGGACCCTGATCGGGTTCAACGCCGTCTTGACCATCGCTATCTCGATGAAATCGCAGACTCCATTGATGACGGTATTGATCGGGCGGTTCGCTACAAGGCTGCCGGTATCGGAAAATCGATCGGCGTCGTCGCCAACGCCGCTGAAGGCCTCGAGCGCATGCTCGAGCGTGGTGTCGTACCCGATCTGCTCACAGATCAGACCTCGGCTCATGATCCACTCGTCGGCTACGTGCCGCGAGGGATGAATCTCTCTGAGGCTGAAGCGCTTCGTACAAGTGATCCTGAGGGCTATGTCGCGCGGAGTCGAGCCACGATGGCCGATCACGTTCGGGCCATGATTGCACTTCAGTCGAGAGGTGCTCACACCTTTGACTACGGAAATAATCTCCGCGCTGAGGCTCAAGAGGGTGGTGCAGAAAATGCCTTCGCCTTTCCAGGCTTCGTCCCTGCCTACATTCGTCCCCTGTTCTGCGAGGGCAAGGGCCCATTTCGTTGGGTAGCCTTGAGCGGTGATCCAGAGGACATCTACGAGACTGACAGGGTCATCGCAGAATTGTTTCCTGAAGACAAGGCATTGCATCGCTGGCTAAAGATGGCGTCAGAGCGGATTCACTTTCAGGGGCTGCCCAGTCGTATCTGCTGGCTTGGTTATGGCGAGCGGGCTCGGGCCGGACTGGCCTTCAATGAGCTTGTGAGAACAGGCAAGGTCAAGGCGCCGATAGTGATTGGACGTGATCATCTCGACTGTGGCTCAGTCGCCTCACCAAATCGCGAGACTGAGGGGATGAAGGATGGTTCAGATGCCGTCGCAGACTGGCCGATCTTGAATGCGCTGTTGAATGCGGTCAATGGGGCCAGCTGGGTGAGCTTTCATCACGGCGGTGGCGTGGGCATGGGGTACAGCCTGCATGCTGGTCAAGTTATCCTCGCTGACGGAACCGATGAGGCTGCCGCCCGTCTCGAGCGCGTCCTCACAGCGGACCCCGCGATGGGTATCTTCCGTCATGTCGATGCCGGCTATGAAAAAGCTGAGCGCGTCGCCAATGAGCGAGGCGTAAGAATTCCTGGCTTTAACTGCTAGGGTCAGCGGCGCAGCGAGGCGCACTTAAAGAGGAATTGCTAGCGATCCTCGATGATCTCGAGCACGTATCTCCGCTTTCTCTTCCCTCCGATGGCATGGACAAGTCTTCGGATGGCGTCGGCATGAACGCCGCGCTTTCCGATCACCTTACCTACATCTGATGGAGCGACGTGTAGCTCCAAAACGCACGACTGCGTCCCCTGGATCTCCACACACTGAACCTGGTCGGGGTTATCGACCAAGGCTTTTACGATCTCTTCGATCAGCTCCCGCACTTCCATCTGCTTCTGCTCCCTGGAGTCTTTGAACGCACGCATGCGCTCGACATCCCACACTCTGCATCTACAGCATCGATCAACGACGCCAATCAGTCAACTGTGTGCCTCATGAACTCGCGAGATCTCAGCGATGTTCCGAGCGGGGAAAAGAGATGAAAGAAACTTCTGGCTTGATCGTAGATCGGTAGGGAATAGTTCTAAGTTCCAGGAGTTGTAGTGATGTCAGACGAGAGGAGAGATGACATGAGCGCCAGTCTAAGACTGATGAGTCCTGAGAAGACTTCCGAGTGGTCCGAACTCGACATTAAGAATCTTGCGGGGTCTAATTCCCGCGGAGCCATGGAGATGGTGATTCGTAAGTACCGCGAGCCGCTGTATTTTCACGCGCGATACATCGTGAAGGATCACCAAGAAGCCTATGATCTCGTTCAAGAGGTCTTCATCAAGGCGATGAGAGAATCACGGCTCTTCGATGAAGAGTTCAAGATCAAGGCCTGGCTGTACAGAGTGACCTCCAACCTCTGCTTCAACGCTGTGCGCAACCGAAAGCGCCGCGGCGCAATCTTAGAGACGATGATGAAGCCCGAGGCCTTTGGCGCGGACCAGCTCGAGAGGATCTTTGAAGGAGAGCAGCGGGGCGAAGTGATGGCAGCCCTCGAAGAACTCAGTGAGGATCACAAGCAGATTCTTTTGCTGCGTTACTATAACGATCTCTCGTATGCTGAAATCGCCGACGTTCTTCAGGTCAAGCTGGGAACGGTCATGTCGAGGCTCTCCAGGGCTCGGATGCGGTTGATGGATGTCATGCAATCCAGTGAACTGGCCAACTGAGGGTGTGAACATGGACTGTACGACGGTAGCATCCCGTGTCGCGGCGTTTCTCGATGGTGAACTCGCCCCTGCTGACAGTGAGCGCTTTGCTCTGCACTTAGATGCTTGTGACTCCTGCACTCAGATTGTGATCCAACTGGAGGCACAGCGCTTTTCGCCACTCAGCGGTGAGGAGCGTACGTCGATCTGTGGGCGGGTGGAGTTCTGGGGCGACATGGACAGCGTCCTTGGTACCCACATTGACCAGATGGTCTTGGCAAAGACGGCGTGCTTGGGGCCATGGCACAGTCGGCGGCTCGGTATGCCGGTGCCCATGATTGTGGCCTACGCAGCCGCTATGCTTCTGGCTGTGGCTTGGGGTGCTCAGCAGAGAGACAGGGCAATGTCTGCGGAGCTGGCGACCGAGCATCTCGGTCAGCAACTCGAGCAGGAGCGTCGCCTTGCAGCCCAGCCAAATGTCGCCCCAGCTAATCAAGGCAAGAGAGCCTATAAAGTAGTGACCTACACCCCAGAACGTGGGACCTTTTAGTCAGGCATGTGGTGTCTCTTCGTTGCATTGGTATCGCTACCTCAGACGGCTGCAGCTGATGATGTCACAGGCTTAGAGTCAGCTCTGGCCGAGATTCAAGCTCAGTTTCCAGCTCATGTCGGCTCAGATGCAATCTACAGAGCAGCGCTCGAGGGCGTTGCCCGGCATCTCGGAGATGTGATGGGCGTGGAGGGCAACAGAGTGCTCACAGCGACCCAGCTCCAGGCGCATGCAAGATGGCTGGAGGGTCATCGCTCAGGCATTGGCGCCGAGTTCTCGATAGTGGTCGGTCGTGGTCTGTTGATCACGGAGGTCTTTGACGGCGGTCCCGCTGAGAGCGCCGGGCTCCGCAAGGGAGATCTGGTGGTCTCTATGGATGATCATCCTTTCACTGGCGAGAGTCCGTCTGCGATTCATACCCATGTACGTCGAACAGACAGCCCATCGAGCACCTTGGATGTCCGTCGTGATGACGGGAGTATCCGACGAGTAGACGTCGAGCGTGGTGGATATCAGCTGCCTGCTGTGCGTCCCTCGGAAGAGAAGACGGTCACCCCCATTGCTCGTGTGCCGTTCTTTAGTCACGGGACAGCGGAGGCCCTCGCCTCCTGGCTCAGAGAGCAACGAAGCTCCGATGCGGTAGTCATCGACTTGAGAGACAACGAGGGCGGCTCACTCGATGAGGCCATCAAGGCCGCAGACCTCTTCTTGGAGCCAGGGGCCATCGTTGTGAATCGAGGAAAAGAGCGAGATGTGATGGAGCCACTGACGGCGCAGAAGCCGGCGTCATGGCTTCGAAATGTGGTCGTGTTGATCAACCAGGGAACAGAGGGCGTTGCGGAGGCATTTGCTGCCGCCCTTCGCGACAATGGGCGCTGCGTCTTGGTGGGTACCCGCAGCAGTGGTCGTGCAGTCGAGACGAGTGTGTACGAGGCGGGCCGCGGCTTTGTGCTTGAGGTCGCTGATATTCACTTGTCTGCGCCGAGTGGCTCAAGCTGGTCTGGTCGTGGCCTCTCGCCCAACGTCGTTGTGGAATCTACAGACCTTGCCATGCCCGTCCGTCGGGCAGAGAGAATGCCGGACCTTCAGCGGGATACCGCCCTCAGACTAATCTCAAGTACAACAGACTATTGATGAGATACTGCATGAGTCATTAAGGAGGCTGAGGAGGCCCCTTTGGAGCATGCGATCGGCGAGACGGGCAGGGCTATCGACGCGGTGAGAATTCGCCTCGCGAGAGCCGAGACAGGTCTATTGAGGGCTCATGTCCCCGTACGCGGTGAGTGCTCGATTTATATGATGGATGGCGAGATTATCGGTGCGCTCACCGATGAGGATGCGGAGGCTGTTGTCCATCGATTGGTGGCTCGGGGTCGACTCTCGGCTGTGCAGGCATCTTCGCTCAAGGACGAGGCGGAGGGTCGCCCGCTGGACTTTGAGATGCTCCATGCATGTGTCGATGAAGCGCTAGTCGGTCGTCTGATGGCGGGTCGCTTTAGAGACAATCTTATCTTCCACATCTTCGACGGCGGTCGTTTTGTCTTTGAGGCACTCGATACCGTGCGCATACCGCACCTGCAGATGGGGCACGACAGCGCAGGGCTCTTGCGAGAGTTGGAGATGGTTCATGACCGTATTCGACCATGGCTTGGCCTGTATAAGCTCCGGACGATGACCCTTGGTGAGCACACTGCTGGGTCACCGCAGCAGCGACATATACAGGCCCTGTGCTCCTCAGGCTTGAGGCTCGATAGACTCCTGAGGGCGAGCCCGTTCTTTCCTGCACAGACGCTTGTTCTGGTAGATCAGATGGTGGACGGCGGGAGCTTGATGGCAGCCGAGGTTGAGGCTGGAGATGGGCCAGATCCCGGTGCCATCAGTCATGCAATTCAGATGGCAAAGGTGGACCGCATGCGGAGATCTGAGGTGACCCGTGCCAGAGATGAGCAGGGTGTTGCAGTACAGCCAACTGGCGGGTCGAGTCTCTCAGCGTTTGCCGATCATGACCAAGGAGATCGTGGACTGGGTCAGGGTGCATTCATGGGTGACAAGGATCGGGTCGATCTGGGACGAAATCAGCCGACTAAGACGCCTGGTCTGCGACTCCGTGCCCCGACCCTGAGCACAACAGAGGTGGTTAGGCGTATAGGTGTATGCAATGAGGTGCTGACGGCCCTTGTAGATGCATGGACCGATCAGTATGGGGCTGGAGAGGCTCGCCAGATTGCACAACTCTTGGTTGATGGTGCTCCGTTGAGTTCAGCGGCGGTATTCAGAGGTGCCCAGGTAGACTCGAGGGGTCGAATGAGCGCCACGGTAATCCTGGATAATCTGGGTCGAAGGCCAGAAGGTGAGCAGCGAGAGCTCATCACAAAGGGCTTGTTCAGCTTGATTGACCGCACCCTCGCCCGTGCTGCGGAGGGCCTGGATGAGGATAGGCTGAGTAAGATGCTGAGTCAGGCTGCCGGATATCGCCAGCGCATGGGGTGGTGAGTGTGGTCTTGATGTTGCTAATGGCGGTCGGTCTCGCAGGCCCGAACGAGCCGGTTGAGTTGGTTGAAGCGATCGGGCCAGTTGAGTTTGGTGTGATTCCTGAGGCGGTCGCGAAGGTGGCGCGGTCGGTCGCAAACGCTCCGCTTGCATACCGAATGAAGGCGGTGAGCGAGCCTTTTCTGGGGCTGCCCTATTTGGTGAATGGTCACGGTGAAGGGACGGGTCCTGATCCTGATCCTCCTGCTCGCTATGACAGCTTTGATTGCCTCACCTTTCTGGAGGAGATCCTCGCTCTGAGTATGGCTGGTGACCCGCTGAGCGCACCTCGGCTACGAAATGCCATGCGGTATCGAGACGGTGAGGCTGACTATACAAAGCGACATCACTTCATGATGGCGCAATGGATTCCTGAGAACATCGCCGCCGGATTTGTGAAGGACATCACCCACACGCTGGGGGAGACTCATCGGATCGAGAAGGAGGTCACGCGCCAGACTTGGACGAACTGGCAGGGCTCTAATGCTTTCGATTTGTCCATTGACGACCTCCCAGTCGGGAGCTTTGGTCTGAACGTGCTGTCTCTCGATGCAGCGGAAGCTGCCATCGATCAAATTCCTGCAGGGGCCATCATTCTCACGGTTCGACAGCCTCGCGACTGGAAGCCTATCGTTGTGTCCCATGTGGGTTTTGTCATTCCATCGTTGGAGGGACAGCCAGCGCGTGTTCGCCACGCGACGAAGATGCAGGGAGGATCAGTGAGGGATCACTTCTTGGCTTGGTATATCGACCACATCCGGTGGTATCAGCGTCCTGTGGAGGGGATCACGGTGCTGATGCCGGTCGAGCAAGGGCCTCGCCAGATCAACCCACTTGACTAGTCGAAGCAGGCTGCGAGTGTGGGGTGCTCGAAGCCGAGACTGCCGATAAGCGCATGGATGCCTGGCTTGAGCTGTGCACGGCTGTCGGAGTCAAGCACGGACTTCAGCCACACTGAGGCACCCTCGGGCTCATTCTCCAGCCGCTCCAGGAGCTCGGGAACAACACGTGCTGCCCACTGTTGCTTGGTGTCTATACTGACCAGATCGCTGATCTCGAGGGCCCAGGCTGGGAGCGTGATGTCGATTCGCTCGAGCATCGCAGCAGTGAAGGCTTGTGCCAGGCGCTCAGCGTCGAGCTTGAGTTGTCTACGCTGGGAGATGAGGTGGTCGGTTGGAGCAGCGGAGGTCTCGACGTAGACCTTGGCTTTAGGTTCTGTCCCGCTTGGCCGGAGTATCAGTCGAGCACCGTCCTCGAGTACAAAAGACAGCATGTTCCGACTCACCCTATCGGTCTCAGAGAGATGGGCGCCTGACGGTCCTAGCGGATCTTGACGGTCGATCATCTCCAGCACCTGCCGGCCGCAGATCTCGGTCGGAGGGACGGCTCTAAAGGAGGACATGATCTGTGCGATCTGCTCTTTACCGCTGGCACCCTTGAGGACAGTGTTGCTCAGGTGGTTGTGGAACACCCCGTGCGTCTGCATCAGAGCATTCAAGGTGTCGATCAGCGTCAGGTCTCGTGCTGCTTCTTCGCTCGCGAGTGCGGTGAGGAGGAGCGCACCACCTGCAGCGTCCTTGTCTCGAACGGCTGGAGTGACCAGTACACCGTGACTCTCCTCGACCCCGACAGCAAACCGCTCAGGGTCTCCCTCAAAGATACCGAAGCGCCCCTTTCTCTCCAAGCCAAACAGCACGTCTCCGATGTACTTGAAGCCCACCAGTAAGTCGTCGATTACAGCGGCCCCTTGCGCCTCAGCGATTCGGCTGACGAGGCTTGTGGTGACCTCGGTCTTGAGTACAAGAGGCTCGGAGTGAGGGTGGTCTAAGAGCGCAGCATGGCAAACCAGTGCGGCTATCTCGTTGCCGTTGAGGGTGATCCAGGTGCCGTGATGCTGGACCGCTACACCCAGGCGATCGGCATCGGGATCGCAGCCCATTACCAGATCGACACCCAGCTTGGTGGCTGTCTCTATGGCTATCTGAAGGGTCTCAGCTCGCTCGGGGTTGGGTGCTCGGAATGGAACGGTAGAGAATGCTCCGTCGTGATCGCTCTGGGTGGGCTCGAGGGTGAGGGGTACCCCTGCGGCCTCGAGAACATCACCTACGCTGGTGTCGGCAGTGCCGTGTAGCGGGGTGAAGACCACTGGGATTAGCGTCTGTGGCTTGCGGCGGAGTGCGGATAGATTGGCGTCGATGTAGCGTTGATGTGTCTCTGGCTCGAGCACGCGAACGAGTCCGTTTGCGACACCTCGGTCCATGGACATTCTCTCCACACGCTGAACGTCTGCGATGTGTGCGGCCAGCGCTTGATCGTAGGGCGGGACCAGCTGCCCACCGTGCGCGTGGTAGAACTTGCTCCCGTTGTCGTCGGGGTGGTTGTGGCTAGCAGAGATGATCAGGCCCGCGTCTGCATCCAGGTCACGTACAGCGAAGGAGAGCTCAGGCGTACTGAGAATGGCGCCAGCGGCCGGTAAGACCACACGGATCTCGTGGGCTGTGTAGACCTCCGCTGCAATCTCTGCAAAGTCACGACTTCGTATCTGACTGACTGGAGTGGGGGCGGCAGGCTCAAGGGACCCAGAAATGTCCTGAAAACAGCGAACGTCATAGCCGATGACCACCAGCAATGCGTCCTCGCCTCGGGTCTCTCGCAGCCACCTTGCGTGGCCCTCAATCGAGGTGGAGAAGGTCCAGGGATTGAACCGGTTTGGGCCCACCCCGACGGGCCCACGCCGGCCGCCGGTACCGAATGGAAGGCTCTGGTAGAAGCTGTCGATGAGTGTGTCCCATCGGGCATTCATGCTCAGCGAGACGATCTGAGAGCGGTACGCCGCGAATCGCGGATCTTCGATCCACAGCTCAATGGCCTCGATGGCTGCCAGCTGTGTGCTCGGTGCGACGTCGAGGCCAGCAAAGCCGACACGCGTTCGATCGAGAATCTCTGCACTGTCCATCTGAACCACTCCAGATTCTGATCTATCACTGATCGGTGTTCCACGTGGAACAATCGAACTCAGTCGATGATCTGTATCGCCAAGATGCGACTACTCTCTTGCTCGATATTCGATACAGAGGAGGTGACGGTACACGGGCTGCAGTCGTCGCTGCATGGAGTCCAATCAATCTCAACAGAGGGCTGGTCGAGGGTGAGTTCGACCCCCTCAAAGTATCCGAGGCTCACATCACTATCGATGTGATGAGCCGACACCACAAGCTGGTCAGTCTCTCGGAGTCCGTTGATGGCAATCCGACCGTGTCCGACCGCTTCTTCATGGACCACCGTCTCCTCGACGCAGATACGCAGTCGATCGGTGTCCTCCAGGCCGGAGCCGTGGACATCAATCTGGAAGCTCGCGGGAACGGTCTGAACTCCGCCGCATGCTGATGCGAGGATCAGCAGAATCACTAGTCAGACTCAGTCCAGTCGTACTCTTCGAGTTTCCAGGGGTAGTCCTCACCGGCAGGCTGGAAGAGTGACGTTCCATACTCGGTGGCCCAGTGCCAGGTTCCGACAAATGGTGCGGGCTCGCTCTCTGAACTCTCGATGACCACCTTCATACAGTCCCACTGCTGGGTCCAGATGTTGGGGCAAGCCTCATAGGCATCGAAGGTAGAGACGTAGTCAACACCGTTGATGGTGGTCTTGACCACATCGCCGGGTGAGCCCTGCCGCTCGGTGAGCTCCAGCGGTGGATTGAAGTCAACCCAGCTGCCGATCACAGCATCGGTGCCCATGCCAGTGTCGTCACCCTCGTCATCGCCACCAGACATGGACTCTGCCAGGTAGTAGCCATGAATCTTGACTGCTGAGCCCTTGTCAGCCGACCACTTGATGCTGTAGACAAGTGCTCCTGCATCCTCATTGGTGTAGTTGAGGGTGACCACATCGTCGCCCTTGACCGTCTCGCGACTGATGTTCTCGACAACCATGTGGTAGTCGAGGTGCTCTGCCTCATTTCGGTACTTCCAGACACGCTCACCACCCAATGGGAAGTGATCAGCAGTCCAGTAGCCAGAGTAAGTGTAGGCTTGCGTACCGCAGCCGCTCAGGGCGAACAGGGCGAGAGAAATTGGCAAAGCGCGCATGGGTCCTCCAGGTTGGTGGAAGGTAGCATGACATCGGAGTACCCGCGAGGATGTGGGTGTCCGTGATACATGCGATGATCAGGAGGCACCGATGACAGACTGCGTGATCGCCATTGATCAAGGAACGACCGGAACAACTGCACTGCTACTCGACAAGGATGTTGCCGTTGTTGCATCCGCGAATGTGGAATTTCCGAATCACTATCCAGAACCCGGACACGTCGAGCATGATGTCGAAGAGATCTGGAGCAGCGTCAGTCAGGCGGTTGGCGCAGCAATCAGCAAGGCGGGTCCAGTCAATATTGTGGCCATCGGCATCACCAATCAGCGTGAGACCTGCTTGTTCTGGGATCGCGACACTGGAGCGCCCATTCACCGAGCCCTGGTCTGGCAAGACAAGAGAACAGCGGACTTGTGTGCGGCCCTGAAGGCTGAGGGTCTCGAGGATGATGTGCGTGCCCGGACTGGCTTGGTTCTGGACCCATACTTCTCTGGCACCAAGGCAAAGTGGCTGCTCGACAATGTGCCGGGAGCCCGTGCACGTGCAGAGCGCGGCGAGATTCTCTTCGGGACGATCGATACCTGGCTGGCCTGGAGACTGTGTGGTGCTCACGCCACCGATCCATCAAATGCCTCCCGTACGCTCCTCTTCAATATTCACGAGATGGGCTGGGACCCGAAGCTACTGGAGATGCTCGACATACCGGCAGCCTGTCTGCCTCGGATCTGCGACAACGCTGAGGTTCTGGGAACAACGAGCGGTCTCGACTTCTTGCCTGACGGCCTTCCGGTCGCGGGGATGGCGGGCGATCAGCAGTCTGCACTCTTTGGTCAGGCCTGCTTCAGCTCAGGTAGCGCGAAGTGCACCTATGGCACGGGCGCCTTCATCTTAATGAACACAGGTACCCAGGCGGTCCAGAGCAACACGGGCCTGCTGACTACTGTGGGCTGGAGACTCAATGGGGAGACAACCTATGCACTCGAGGGCAGCGCCTTTATTGCGGGTGCTGCGGTGCAGTGGCTGCGAGATGGTCTCGGGATCATCAGCAGTGCCGAGGAAATAGAGGCGCTCGCTGCCTCGGTGTCCGACTCGGGTGGCGTGGTCTTTGTTCCGGCGCTTGCAGGGCTTGGAGCACCGCACTGGCGGCCGAACGCTCGCGGGCTGTTCACGGGCATCACTGGCGGCACAACTCGCGCGCACATGGCGCGTGCGGTCTTGGAGGGGATGGCGCTCCAGATAGCGGACATCCTCGGCGCAATGGAGACCGATGCGGGTCTGCACCTGGGTGAGCTAAAAGTCGACGGTGGCGCCGCGAGGAACAACCTGCTCATGCAGTATCAATCCGACATTTTGAAGACGGTCACAGTGCGTCCGACCGTCCTCGAGACGACTGCTTTGGGCGCTGCGTTCCTCGCTGGGCTCGCGGTGGGGTTCTGGGATTCGCCCGACCGTGTGCAGGACGCTTGGGCTGTGGACTCAACATTCTCGCCCGATATGAGCGATGATGTGGTCGAGGGTCACCTCGCCGCATGGGCCGCGGCGGTCGCCAAGGCCTAGACGACGATGGTGTTCCTGGGAGGCTGGGGGCGTGATCAAGATTGCAGACATGGGAGAGCTGATGACCGCCGTAGAGGCGATTCCGCTCTTTCCGCTGCCAGGAACCGTGCTGATCCCGCACACCATGCTGCCGCTTCATGTCTTCGAGGAACGCTATCGAGACATGGTCGATGATGCGATGAAGGGCAATCGCTACATTGCAGTACCCAGACTGAAGCCGGGCTGGGAGCAGGGCTATGAGGGCCGGCCTGCAGTGTTTGAGACCGCTGGATTTGGCAAGATCGTTCGGTACGATCCCATGCCGGATGGCCGCGCAAACATCATCATCCTGGGGCTGGGACGAATAGGTATTCGTGATGAGCTCGAGCGAGACGTGCTGTATCGCGTGGCGGAGGGTGTGCTGCTCAACGATGAGCCTGACAGCAACACCGCGGCTTTCGAGGGGCAGATACGCCGCCTGCGCATGATGCTCGCACAGATTGCTGGTGGCCGTCCTCAGCTCGCTGAGCGTGTGGCCCCCTTGATGAGCCAGGAGATGGGTTCGGTGCCATTTGTGAACGCCCTGGCTCATCTGGTGCTCCCAAATGTTGATGAACGGCAGCGCTATCTCGAGATTCACTCTGTGTCTGAACGTGTAGAGGTCGTGGAGACCTTGTTGGCAGGAGCACTCGTCGATGCGGTGGCACACGCTTAGGGTTTCTTCTCACAGGGTATTTCAGCCCAGCAGTTCCCGGAGTTTGTATGTCTGATGTGCCCGATCTGACCATTGAGTCAGTGTGGAAGAGGTCCTGGAGCTTGGTCCGCACACGCTGGGGCTCCATTCTTGCCTTCATCGTACTGTTGATGGTCGTCACGTTCTTGAATGAGAAGTTCACCGACATGGTCACCTCACCTGTCCAGGATTTCTTATCGGGACCATTCGGGCTCTTTGATGTCTTTGGCATGGCGGCTGTTGTTGAGCTCATCACGAGCTTGGCTGTGAGCACGATGATCTACCCGATCACTGCGATACCGCTGGGCTTTGCGACGGTCGGAGTGACCAAGGTGACGCTCGACATTGTCCGCGGCAAGCCATTTTCGTGGTCACGGCTGCTCCAGCACTCTTTGATGGAGTGGGCCTTCACCGTGGCTGCGCTGGTCATGGTGTATTTTCTGACCTTACTCGGGATCCTGTTCCTCATCATTCCCGGGGTCATCTTCTCGATCTTGACGACCCTGACCGTCTATGTGGTGGTCGATCAGGAGGCTGACCCTGTCACGGCGATGTTTGAGAGTATTCGTCTGATGAGGGGCAACATCGGCTTCATGATGATGGTGTATTTCTCATCGTCTGTGGCCATGTTCTTTGGTGTGCTGGCTTGCCTTGTGGGCATCATCCCAGTGCTGTTGATGGTCGTGATGCTCAACGCAATCATCTACGACACGCTCGTGGCTCAGCGGGGACGCCTCGACGAGAGCGCCCCGAATGCGCCCATCTTGTTTGCCGAGGAGTAGCGGCGCTGATCAGCCGAACATCGGCAGCTGCTGTGTGGGCGGCTGGTAGGCCTTTGGTGCACCTGCGATGGGTGTGCCCTTGATCCAGCCGTCGATCATTCGCAGCATATAGGCCTTGTCTTCATCGGAATCGACGTAGTGAATCTCGCTGGTGTCGATGACATAGATGGGTGCTGCGGTGTAGCGTGCCCAGAGGCTGTAGTAGCGCTCGCGAAGAGAGTCGAGGTAGTCAGCACCGATGACGTCTTCGCCTTCACGGCTGCGCTTGGCGATGCGCTGGCGGACGACCTCGGTCGGCGAGTCCAAGAAGATGACAAAGTCTGGCTCTTCAATTGCACCCTGCAGCAGGCTGCTGAACCGATCGTAGAGCTCCATCTCCGCACCCTGGAGGGTCTCCTCGGCGAAGAGACGGTCCTTCTCCCACAGATAGTCGCTGATGATCAGATCAGAGAAGAGATCGAGCTGTCGGAGGTTCATCTGCTGCGAGAAGCGACTCGCCAGGTAGAACATCTGTGCCGGAAAAGCAAAGCGGTCGGGGTCGGCGTAGAAGGAGGCCAAGAAGGGATTGTCATCGCAGGGCTCGAGGACCAGGCGTGCATTCCTCTCTTCTTCAAGGATGTGGCATAGCGAGGTCTTGCCGACCCCGATCAGACCCTCGATGGCTACAAAATTTGCCACTCACAACCCCACGCTCAAGACACTGATATCGGCCCCAGGTGTTGAGGCCAGCTAAAAACGTCGGTCGTTGCGGGATTGGTACGAAAAGTCCGGAGACTTCCCTTCTACTTGCCCATTCCGGTGTCGATCTCAGTGTCGTCGTCAGCGTCAGCGTCAGCGTCAGCGTCAGTGTCAGCGTCAGCGTCCGCGTCCGCGTCCGCGTCCGCGTCGGCGTCGGCGTCAGCGT